>Ga0302225_10000535_pt1 | contig 27059 bp, 22 predicted proteins | sample II_Palsa_E3_2_FD_193515 | JGI IMG/M metagenome (GOLD analysis project Ga0302225, IMG submission 193515) | Peat permafrost microbial communities from Stordalen Mire near Abisko, Sweden - II_Palsa_E3_2 | ecosystem: Environmental > Terrestrial > Soil > Palsa > Peat permafrost | place: Sweden...
CATTTTGATCGCGCGCTTGAATTCAAGGTACTCGCTGGTGTGGGGGCGCAAGGGCCAGTTGCGGAATGCGCGCACCAGCGCGTGGTCCTGGACAAGGTATCCTATCACGGCGCCCCTCCCATCGCGAGCGCCCGGGGAGCCTCGTTGTCTATCTGCGGACGGATGTCCAGATACGGTATGAGCCGTTCCCCAAGGCGCTTAAACACCGGGGCAGCAACCATGTGGCCGTACGCGACACCGTTCGGGCAACGGGCATCCGCGTCGTCGACGATCACCGCGATCGCCACTTGCCGGTCGCCCTTGTGCCTAAGCGTTGCCGGGAAAAAGCCGATGAACGAGGCCACGTGGTGGTGCTCCGAGTAGCGCAGAACCGTGGCGCCGGAAGGGAGCTCGAAAGGAACAAGCTTGTTTGCCGTGCCCGTCTTGCCCGCCACCTCGAAACCCGGGATGGCCGCCTCGGTGGCGTTGCCATCCGAAGACACGACCGCCGTCAGAAGGCGGGCCATTGTGCGGGCGGTCTGCTCGGAGATCACACGGCGCACTTCCACCGGGTCGAACTTGTAGACCCATTCGCCGTGGGAGTCCTTGACCTCATGAATGATCTGGGGCTTCAGCAGCATCCCGCCGTTCGCTATGACCCCCATGGCCATCTGCATCTGGAGCGCGGTCGCCGTCACCGACTGGCCCATCGGCATGCGGGTGATGCTCAGGCTGTCCCATTTCTCCGGCGGCTTCAGCTTGCCGGGAACCTCGCCGCCGACAGGGAATCCCGTCCGCTGGCCGAATCCGAACGCGCACGCGTAGTTGTAGAACCGGCGGTCCCCCAGGGCCATCGCAAGCTGCGCGGCCCCCTTGTTGGATGACTTTTCTATGATCTCCGCAACGGTGAGCGGGTGGTCGAAATGATCCCCGGAGTCCTCCCGGGGCAGGCTTCGCGTGGTTCCATTGTAGTCGATCTTCTCCAGCGTGCAGTCGAATTCCGTCCCGGTCGTCACGAGGCCCTCGTTGAGCGCGCCGGACACCGCGACGATCTTGAATACCGAGCCTGGCTCATACTCGTCGGCGACGGCAATGTTGCGCATCCTGCGCTGGTCCGCACGGGCGAGCTTGTTGAAGCTGTTCAGGTCGAAGGATGGATAGTTCGCGAGCGCAAGGATCAGGCCCGTCTGAGGGTCGCTGACGATGATGGTCGCCTTTTCCGGGTCGTACTGCGCGGCGATCCCCACGAGCTCCTCCTCCGCCATGTGCTGGATGGTCGTGTCGATCGAGAGGTAGACATTGAATCCGTCGCTGGCCGGAGCCTCGCGGGTGCGGAACTGGGCGAGCTCATGGCTCCGGCCGTCCCTCTCGGATTCGAGCCAGCCGTTTTCGCCGCGGAGGTAGAAATCGGCGTAGTGCTCTATGCCCGAGACCGGCCGCTCCTCGCGGTCCACATACCCGATGATGTGGGCCGCCATCTCGTTGTGGGGGTAGTCGCGCCGGTAGGCCCTGCTTCCGTACACGCCCCGTATCCCGAGCTTGCCGATCGTGGCATAGACGGACTCGGGAACCTGGTCGCTCAGCTTGGCCCAGCGGATGGGCCGGTTTCCCTCCTTGTCCGGGTCGTCGAGCTCGGTGTCGTCCTTTTTCGCGGGCTCGGCGTCCGGGGCAGCCTCGGCGGCGGCTGCCGGTCCGAAGCTGATCGTCATCGCCGGCGAGCTGGAAGCCGCCTTCGGCCCGGCAGCAAGCCCGGCGGGACGCGTCTTTGTCGCGCAAATCCTTTCCAGGTCGGAAAGCGGCATTCCCAGCAGGGTCGCCAGCTCCGGCAGCTTGGCGTGGTCCTCGGACCGCACCGACTGGGGGTCGACCCCCAGAACGATGATCGACCGGCTTGTCGCAAGAAGCGCCCCGTTCACGTCGAGGATGTCCCCGCGTCGCGCGTTGTCGACGATCAGCTGGCGGCGGGCCTCGCCGACCGAGCGCAGAAGCTCGTCCCTGTCGACAACGTGGAGCCACACCAGCCGGACCTCGAGCCCGGCGAACATCGTCAGGACAAGACTCGCGAGAAGGGCGATTCGATAATTGGTGGTGAAGCCCTTCGACATGGGGTATCAGCCGTCGTCAGTGCACGAGAGCGACGCGAAAACTCACGGTCGCCGGAACCTCCCCGCCGAAAAGCGTGCGGTTGTGCTTCGCCGCAAGGCGCATGACGACGTCGTCCGGGACACGACGCACCTGCGTTTCAGCGGGGGCCACCAATCCGAGCTGCCACTCGGCGTTCCTCCGGTTGAGCACCGCGGGGTCCTGCTCCGAGGCTATCGCCGAGTCGGCTTCCTCGATGCGCCGCTCGAGCCCGGCTATCTGGGACTCGAGGACCTTGTTGGCGTTCGCGGACAGGGAGATCTGGTGCCGCATCCAGACCGTGCCCAGGCCGATCGACGTGCTTCCGCAGATCGCGACAAGCGCATAGACCAGGAACTGGTTCACAAAGGCCTGGGTGCCCGATGGTTGCCCGGTGCGCATCACAGTTTCTTGATCGCCCGCAGCTTGGCCGACCTGCTGCGGGGATTGGACTCGATCTCGGCGTCCGAGGGGGTGATCGGGCGGCGGGTCAGGGGTTCGGCGAGGCGCGTCCGGAGATCCTGCGGCGTCGCGTCGTCCGAGCTTTCGGGCTGGCCGCTCATCCTGCGGAAAAACTGCTTCACGGGGCGATCCTCCAGCGAGTGAAAGCTGATCGCGCACAGCACGCCCTTCGGCCGGAGCTTGTCGAAAGCGGCAGGCAGCGCGCGCTCGATCGCGCCAATCTCATCGTTGACCGCAATTCGGATTCCCTGAAATGAGCGGGTTGCCGGGTGGATCCGGGAGGTTCGCCGGTCGCGTGCCGGTATCGCGCCCGAGATGACGTCGGCGAGCGACGAGGTTCGCTCGAGCTTTCCGGTTCCCCTTGCGGCAAGAAGGGAGCGAACGACGCGTCGCCAGTGCGTTTCCTCGCCAAAATCGCGAACGGCCCTCGCCAGCATCTCCTCGGTCGCGGTCTCGAGCCAGCGCGCCGCCGGAACGCCGGCCCGGGGATCCAGCCTCATGTCCGCGTGCCCGTCGGCTCGGAAGGAGAAGCCGCGGCCGGGGTCGTCGAGCTGGAATGACGATAACCCGAAATCGAAGAGGATGCCGTCGAAATCGGAGTCAGCGACGCCGCCGAGTCTTCCAAAATCCCGGTCGATCAGCTTGAAGCGGCCGGGGAATTCGGCCGCCAGGGCCTCGGCGCGGGGAGCCGCCTCCGGATCCCGGTCGATCGCCACGAGGTGGACGTCGCGCGCCGACTCGAGGATGGCGCGGGAATGTCCCCCTCCTCCGAATGTGCAATCGAGGTATCGACCGCCATCCGCGGGCGCAAGGAAGCCCAGCACCTCGCGAAGGAGGACAGGCTGGTGTCCCGGGATCATGCTCGCGCCAGCGAACTCAGGGAGCACCAGTCGCATGGATGAGATTCCTGTCGCGCTCCCGCCGCCTCCCGGCGACGAGCCGAAGCCCGAGGTTGTCGCGGACGCGCGGCATGACGATGGACGAGGCGACGCCGTATTCGGAGGCGTCGATCCAGGCGGGGAAGGTACGTGATGCTGCGATCGAGGCGGCCTTTTGGAGCAGCGTCTTCGTTGCGGAGATTCTTCCGATGTTTCGCATGTTCAGATTCCGAGGCGTCGCATGATGTCGCCAAAGTTTTCTCCCGAAGTGCGCGCCTCGACCTTCTGCCAACGGGACGGCGAATATAGGTTGAACTTGGTTAGGGAGCCCACGAGGACCGCGTCCTTTGCGATCCCGGCGTGCTCCAGCAAATCGGCCGTGAGGCCGACGCGTCCCTGCTTGTCGAACGAGAATGACTGGGTCTGCGCGAAGAATCGTGACGCGAAATCCTGGCCGGCGCCGTCGCTGAGCGCCATCTGCGCGATCTTGGCGTGAAGCTTCTCGACCTCCGAAGGAGGCAGCACCGCCAAGTACCCGTCGGGATGGGGCGTCGCTAGGAAAACGTCCCCGTCCTCGTGCGCCGCGCGCCACGCCGACGGGATTGTGACGCGACCCTTGTCGTCGAGGGTGTGCCTGAAAAGGCCCGTGAAGAATGCTTTGCCGGGATGTGCCATGGGGTTAGCGAGCTGAGGACCCGCCCCACAATGCCCCATTTCAACCCATTTTAACCCATAATGGTCAAGCAAAGACTGCCATTAACATGCATTTTTACGGGGTTCCTGCAAGAAACCGGGACTCACACTGTCAGGAACTGCTTCTCAGCCCGACAGCGGGTTACTCACCCCTATCCTACCTAGCTGAGACGAATGCGGTGGAGATGCCTTGGCCGACTTCGAGGAAAGAGGCGATTAAGCCTGCCGCAGGACCCGGCTCGCCCCACCAATGCGGAGTTGAAGCGCGAGGCTGTCTCAGCGTCAAGAAGGCACCCTGACGGACGCATACGTTGGTTCGGAGGGGTGGGAGTGAGAAAGCAGGTCCCGCACCGCGGCGAGTTCGCCCAGGGCCGCCGCTTCTTCGATTCGGCGCAGGGTCTCCGCCAGCGCTGGATCGCCAGCGATGAGCGCGGTTGAGCGAATTTGGTGTGCTCTGCGCTGCAACGCGGGCAGCTCTTCGGTCCTGAGCGAGAAGCTTCTCATGCTCTCTAAGCTGGCGGGCCAGCTGAGGAGGAGTTCCTCCCGGGCCCGAGCCTGAAGTTCCGGGGTTCGAATCTTCTCAAACAGGCTCCCTCCCCCAGTCATTGAGGATATTGAATCGGTGGCAGAGTTGGGTTCCAGAGCTGCCGCAATCGCGTCCAGGTTCGCAGGCTTTACGAGATATGCCGCCATGCCGGCGGCCAGACCGGCATCGCGGGTGGAGGGAAAAGCCTCGGCGGAACAGCCAATGAGCTTGGGGCACGGAGCGTGAGTTGATAGGATCCGGGCCACCGCTATCCCGTCGCGACCTGGCAGGTTCACATCGAGAAACACGGCGTCATAGGGCGTGCGAGCGCAGGCGGCCAGCGCCGCCTCCCCGTCGGACACCGCCTCTGCCCGATGACCAAGCGCTTGAAGGGCTTCGACCAGATAGTCCCGACCCGAGCGGTTGTCGTCCGCGACCAGGACGCGAAGGCGTGGCGGACGGGAGTCGGTCGTAGGGGAGACTGCGGGCGTCCGTCCAGAGAGCCCCACTGGTTGTTGGGGCGTCTGAGTTCGTTGAATCCCCAATCGGACCGTGAACACCGCCCCACCATCGGGGCGATTGGCCGCCGTCACCGCGCCGCCCATCAGGACGCACAGACGGTGTACCAGCGCCAAGCCGACGCCTGTGCCCTCCCGGGTGAAGGTGTCGGCTCGGTCCAGTCGGGTAAAGAGGGAGAAGAGCCTGGGAATCTCCTCTACCGGCAATCCGGGACCGGTATCGGTCACCCGGAAGAGGAGCGCTTCGGACCGCTGCCCTGGTTCAGCCCGCTCCGACTCGCCCCGTTTCGCCTGGTCTAGATCCTCCTCGACCTCTAGGCGCACCTCCCCTTTCGATGTGAACTTGACCGCATTTCCGAGGAGGTTGGCCAGGATTTGGCGCAGCCGTACCCCGTCTCCAACCAAGTCGTCGGGGACAGCGGGCGCAATCACAACGGTCAGCGCAAGCCCCTTGGAAGCCGCAGCGGGACTGGTGGCCAATTCCAAGTCCGCGAGCAAGGATCGCAGGCTGAATGCGGTGGATCGCAACTCGAGTTTGCCGGCTTCGATGGTGCCGAAATCGAGCAGGTCTGTGACCAACCGGAGCAGGACCCTCCCTTGTTCTTCGATGACCTTGAGGTGCCGCGCCTGGGGTTCGTCGAGACCTGTGCGGTTCAGGAGTTCCGCGCGACCGAGCATCGATTGGAGCGGGGTGCGGAGTTCGTGGCTCAAAAACGCCAGAAACTCCGTCTTTGCCCCGCTCGCCGCCTCCGTGCGCTCGAGGTGCCGCCTCTGGGCGTTCTCGGCGGCCTGGCGGCCGGAGAACGCGAAGCCCACCGCACAGAAGAAACCCAAGAGTCCCATGCTTGCAATTCCTTCGCGCCGAGCCCCCGCCAGGGCCTCGTCCCAGAGGGTTGCGGGGTATTCGAGGACGAGCCAAGCCACCGGTCCCTCGAAGCGCGCGGTACGAAGCGGCACGAAGACCGTCGCCGCCGCCTTCGGGGTTCCTGTCCTCTCCTGAAGCACGAAGCCCCTACTCGCCCTCCCGGCCCGGTCTTCCTGGGGTGTTGCGGTGCGCGGGTCGCGAAAACCCTCCCTAGGATCCAGCGTCCAGATCCGGTCCCCGCGAAATTCGACGATCGACACTGCGCGGAGAGCCGGGTCGCCACTCCAGACGCCATCAAGTGCCGCCTGGATCTTCTCACCCGCGCGCGGATCCCATCGCTTGTTGAATTCGAGCTGGGCCGCCAATCGCCCTTGAAAGGGTTCGGCGGCCTGCTCGCCCTGAGCGAGCCCCCGATCGCTCTCGCTCGACTCAACCCGCAGGGCGTTCACTTCGGCGACGAGCGGTCCGGCGAGTGGCGCAAGGACAAGGCCCAGCGCGAAGGCCGGTCCCCACCGAGTCCGGGCGAGCGGCGTCGCGAGGCTGGTAGCCCCCATGCCTATGACGAAGAGCCAGGAAGGAGCCGGGCCAAGGATCGTAAGCGCCGGAAGGCTCTCGACGACCCCATATGAACCGAGTCCGAGGACGGCGAGGCGCAGCCAAAACCGGGGGCCCGATTCCAATCGGGCCACAAGGCACCAAAGGAGGAAGGCCGAGGCAGCCCCGAGGACCGCGGGCAGGATCGAATCGAGGACGGCTACCGGAAGAGACCATTCGGCCCAGGCGACGGAGCCCGAGGCCAGAGACACGGCGACCGTGAGAGCTATTGCTTCGCCGGCGACGAGGTGGGTGGCGGCCGAGATTCGCCGGCGCCCTTCCTCATTCCACATTCGGCGCGCGCATTCCCAGAGGAGCATGCCAGCCAGGATTCCGGTGATCTGCCTTCCTTCGGCCCAATTCAACCAGGGAGAGATCCAAAGCGTACCGGTCAGCCCAAGAGAAGGACTCTGCGCGACGGCCCGTACCGCACAAAAGCCCACGAGCCAGCCCGTGTGCCTGCGGGCGCTTCTTCCCGGGAAGCCGGGGATCACCAACGCAAATACAACGGCCACCCACCAACCCAACGCGCCGAGGAAGAGGAGGTAATCTTCAGCGAGCATTCGGCTAGTGTGTTTTCTCCAGGCGCGCGGCGAGCGCGTCGCGCTGTTCTTCCCTTTCCCAGTAATTCTCCAGCACTTTATGGAAAGGCGGGAACTCCATAGAAAGAACGAGAGCGCCGCCGATATTCTTGAAGCGGGGACGCTTCAGATCATCCACGAATTGTTTCTCCCGCTCGGCCATTCGTTCCTCTTGCCGAACGGCCGCGAGTTCCTGCGTCTCTGCGATCAGATCGCCGTATTGATTGAATGTGCGGCGAGGATTGTAAACGAAGGGTCCCACGGCGTTGAGGGCTTTGCGCAGCAACTGCCGAGGCCCATGCCAATCGAATTTATTCATCGAGAATAATATATTTCCGAGATGGTTACTTTCGGGATCCGAGCTGGAATGGAATGCATACTCTACGGCGATCAACCTTCTCGCGCCTGCCTCGCCCCGGGTGCCCCCGGTGAGCGCTGCCGAAAGGCGCTCGCGCGCCTCCCCAGACACCGGCGTGGTCTCGAGCACAAAGGCCGCTGTATCCATGGTAATTTTTTGGATTATCCGGGCGACCATGGGCCTGATCAGGGTCCGCGCGGAAGGTTCGAGTTTTCGAGCGACTTCGAGGATGGGCAGCAAGGTATCAATCGCCGCATCCCCATGACCGTCGATCGCCTGCAGGGCCGCGATTGGGCAGGCATACTGGCTTACAGACCGCACAGGAGGTATGGCGATCAGCTCGGAGGACCAGTCCGCTGGTGTGAGATCCCCAATCCGATCGAATGTGTTAAGCTCTGCCCACCAGGCCCGTTCGGGCGCGAGCTTGGCCCAATTCGCTTCGATCTGGGCCCGGTCCTTGACGAGATTCTTACGGAAGGATTCGTATTCCTTCGGATCTTCGGGCGAGTAATAACTATATTCCCATGGCACGCCTTTGAAGCCCTCCCCCAAGGGGTGATTTATACCGTACCGCATCAGGACCTCCCAACTCTTCTCCGCGCCCGGAAACGAGGGCGAGAGTTCCTCAACTGAGAGGGGATGCCGAAGCACGGGGTCGTCCGTCGCCAGGTAGGCATAAACCGGGGCGAGGAGGAGGAACCCACCCAGGGTCCAACGCCAGGAGCGCAAGCGACGCCGTTGCCAAAAACCTGCGGCGAACAGAACGACAAAGAGCCCAAGGACACACACACCCGTGATTTTAGCCGAGTCATCTAAGTCCCAGTGGGGCCAGATGAAGTCAAAAGCGACCAGGCCAAGGAGGAACAGGAGCGCAAAAAGGAGGCCCACCCAGGCGAGGCCGTGGAGCAGACGGAGCGAGAGAGAGGCAATCGAACATTTGAGGTTCATGCGCCGAAGATATCGGAAGGAAAACCCGAAGGCATCCGGCCGACGGCCTTATTCCGGCCTAGGGGCTGCCCCTAGGTCGGGGTTTCGTTTGGGTAGACGCCGCGGACCCAGAGGGCGGCCCGGGCGACCAATGCGACGTGCGTCTCCAAACCCAGTTTGTTTTTGATGTTCTCGTGGTGGGCCTCGACCGTTCTTGCACTGACCCCAAGTTTTTCGGCAATGACGCGAGTTGGAAGTCCGAGACCGGTGAGCCGGTAGACCTGAAGCTCCCGGTCGGTGAGCCCCGCTTCGTCTCCGGCCGCCGCACGATGGGGCGACGTGCGAAGGCCTCCGAGGACAGCCGCCGCCACCCGGGCTCCAACCTGGAAGCCCCCCTTAGAGACAGTACGGAGGGCGGCATAAAGCCTCTCCATCGGTGCCTGTTTCATCACATAGCCAAAGGCACCCGCGCGCAGGCAGCGCTCGGCGTAGATCTCCTCAGGCTGCAGCGAGAATACGAGCACCCGGGAATTTGGGGCGATCTCCGCCAGGTCCTTGATGAGCGCCAACCCGTCTTCGTCGTGGAGAACGAGATCGAGCAGGATGACGTCGGCGGCGCAGTGGGACGCCACCTCCCGAGCCTCGCGCACTGAACCCGCTTGGCCGACCACCGAAAACCCGCCCTCCCTCACGAGGAGGCCCGACAATCCCTCGAGCACCACGGGATGGTCCTCGATTACCAGGACCCGGAGTAGTGCGGGTTGGGAAGGGAGGGTTGAAGGCATTGGAATCGATTCTTTCCCTTAGAGTAATGCCGAATCGGTGCCGACTTCTGCGCCGTGCGCCGTCGGGGACGCCGCCGCCTCCAAATTGTTCGCCATCCGCTTGGGGCACATATCTCGTTCAAACATCCGTCGGTTCTCTATGTGAGCCAGCCAATCTCGGATGCGCTTCATTAGGTTCAAACAATCCTCTCGTTGGTTTGAAAATGGCAAGCGATTCTGGCCGCCAACACCTCAGAGTCGTTCAAATCATCCCAACGCGACAGTTCAGGTCCCATCGGGTGAATGGCGAAGGTCCTCAGGTTCTTTTCGACCGGGGTGAAAAACTTTTATCGCCAGGGGAGCCTGTACCCGGCTTGTGACTACGGAAGAATCTGGGAACCTCTCCCCATTGAACCGTAGTAGTGACGCTTGACGTTACCCATGCCTTGCGTTACTATGCTTCAAAATGATCCGTTCGTTCGCCTCGAAAGCAGCCGAAGCGATCTTCAATGACCAACAGTCTCCTGAGCTTCCTTCAACAATCCAAAATATGGCTCGACGCAAACTTGTCCAAATCGATCTTGCGCAGAACCTCAATGACCTTCGGGTGCCACCGGGCAATCGGCTGGAAGCTCTAAAAGGCACCCGCCTGGGACAGCTCTCCATTCGAATCAATGTCAAATGGCGCATCTGTTTCAAATGGACGCCTAACGGTGTCGGGGATGTCGAAATCGTAGATTACCGTTAAATTTCATGAAACCGAGACTTCTGCCCCTGCTCACCCCAGGCGAAATGCTTCAGGAAGAGTTCTTAGGGCCTATGGGTATCACCGCCTACCGGCTTGCAAAAGACCTCGGCGTACCGCTGACACGGATCGCAGCAATCTTGGCGGGCAAACGGGCCGTAACCGCGGATACGGGTCTTCGGCTCGACCGATATTTCGGCCTCTCGGAGGGCTGGTGGCTCCGCCTTGAGACTGAGTGCAAATTGCGTGAGGCAAAGCGTAAACTCGGCGCTGTCATAGCCAAAGAAGTCAAACCGCGGGAGCTGTTAAGCGCGTAGCATCGAAATCATCGGCTGCTGGAAATGCCATTCAGTTGCGTAATGATCCCGAATTTGAACTCCGTCGGCATGGGTCTTGCGGCGGTTGCTCCCGAATTTTACAGCCGTAAATTCGTTGGCGTGGGCGGTTGCACCTGTCGGCATGAGTACTGGCGCCCTGAGGCCAAAATGGCCCGTTTAGTCGGTTTGGGTCGTGATTTCTTACAGTTCCCGTGAATCCACGGCCGCTGCCTGCTCTGAAAGAAGTCCGGACAAACCTCAATCACAGCCGCGCGACTCCCGCACATGGACCCACGGGCGTCGAAGGCCACGCACCTTATCCGGCGGGGCTCGTCCCTAAAAGCGCAGCCGGGCCGTCAACAAAAGCGTGCGGCCGGGGCCTGGCACGGCATGATTTTCGTCAACCGCCGTGTAGTAGAGGCTGTTGAAGTACAGTTTGTCCCCCACGTTGTTGAGGTTGGCTTGGAGGTCGAGGTGCTGGTTGACGCGATAGGCGACCATCCCGTTGAGGACGACATAGCTTGGCACACCCGCCGTGTTGTGGGTGTCGGCGAAGCGCTGGCTCATGTAGATGGCGCCGCCGCCGAACTTCCATGTGCGGCCCGGTTCCCATGTCATCCAAAGGTTCAGCGAGTCTTCCGGAGTGTTCGGCGCACGTTCTCCAACCGCCAGCGGGTCGGTCGACGCCGCGATCCGGTCGTCGAGATGCGTATATGCCGCCTGAACCTCCAGCTGCTCCGTGAGATAGCCGGAGGCGCCCAGCTCGGCTCCCAGGACCCGTTGGTCAAATGGCTGCTGCTGGACGGTGGGGTCGTCGGGGTCGGCCAGCCGCGCGTTGTCCAGCAAAGTGTCGAAAACAGCCGCGGTCACCGTCAGGGATGCCTGGAGGAAATCAAGCTTGGCCCCCACCTCGGTCGTGTAGTCCTTTTCCGGTGACAGGCTGTCGCTGGTCGGCGCCAGCGTCAGGTATTCGATCGCCGGGTTGTACGATGCTCCGTAGGAAACGTAGTAGCTTTGCCACGCCCCGGGCTTGTAGACGATGGCCGCGCGGGGACTGAGCTCGGTGTCGTCGCGCGAGAACGCGCTTCCCGTGACGGGCTCGCTGAAATGCGAATTGAATCGGTCCCAGCGCAAGCCGCCGTCAAGGTCCCAATGCGCCGCAAGGGATATCCTGTCCATCGCGCTGAAGCTCACATCGCTGCCATAGCTGCGAGGAAGGGTATCCACGTCCAGCGCGGTGGGCGGCGAGTAATAGGGATCGGGATCAAGGAGCGGCGTCGGCGGGATGACATCGATCCCGTTTATGTACTTCGTGATGTCGGAGCGTTCCCGGCTGAGCTCGATGCCGGTTATCAGGGTCTGGGAGATGCCGCCGGTCTCGAACTTGGCGGTGAGGTCGGTGCGGTTGATGAGCTCCTCCTCGGTTCCCGCGCTGCTTGGCTGGTCCCGATAGACCACGATGTCCGCCAGGGGCGTCCCCGGCGCGGGCGGCTCGGTGAAGTCGTCGTCCAGGTGCGGCGCGCTGAGCAGGTAGGTGAAGTCATAGTGGCCGTACCGCGCCGAATTGATCAGCGAGACATGCTCGTTGAACTTGTGCTCGAATCGGGCCGTGCCGATGTCGACGCCGGTCTTCGTCCGGTCATAATTTGTCAGCCCGTAGTAGTTGCGGCGATTGACCTCGGCCGGGGACCCGCCGATGAACGGGATTCCGTAGTCCGGAATGTCGTTTTCGTCCTGGTGCAGGAAGCTCAGCGTCAGCGTGGTCGGCGTGTTGATGCCGAAGGCGAGCGTCGGCGCGATGCCGTAACTCCTGTTGAGGACGTCGTCGCGGTCGGCCACGCCGAAGCTCTGGCCCATCAGATCTATCCGCGCGGCGGTGCGATCGCCCATCACGAAATCAATGTCGGCGGTGGCGCGCTCCGTTCCCGCCGTGCCGACTTCAAGGCTGACGGCCTCGAGCGGGATCAGCATCGCCTGCTTGGTCACCTGGTTGATGACCCCCGCGGTCGAGCCCCGGCCGAAAAGCACGGACGACGGCCCCAACAGCACCTCGACCGCCTCCTCGTCGAAGGTGTCGCGCTGGTAGAGGCCGATGTCGCGGAGACCGTCCAGGAAGAAGCTGTCCGGCACCGAAAGGCCGCGCAGGTTGACGGAATCCCCGTGTGCTCCGCCTTCGCCGGCGTTGAGAGTGATGCCCGGCACGTTGCGGAGCACGTCCTGAAGGCTGCTGATTCCCTGCTCGGCGATCTCCTGCTGGCCCACGGTCGCGACCGATTGAGGGATGTCATGGGGCAGGTTCGTCGCCGTCCCGGTGACCTCGATGGGAGGCAGGCTCGTGACCGAGTCCGGAGGAGGCGCCGGTGGCTGCGGCCCCGGGTTGTCCCTCCCCGCAGCGGAGCCGGCCTCCTGCGCACGTGCGCCGCCGGCGAGGATTCCCGCGACGGTCATGCCGATCACGGCAAACCGGGCCGTTTGCCCGGAGCCCGCGCTGGGACGCCCTACAGCCCCGGCGGCAGGAGCCTTGGAATCCGAGCAAGGAGCCATGGGGATTTCGTCATTCATTGTTCAAAAATTGGCGGCGGCACCCTCGAGCTCACGCACGGTGCTCAGAAGCCGCTCCGCCTCGCGCGTCCCCGCGATGATGATCCGATTGCGGCAAAGCCCCTCCAGGGTACCGGCCGCGGCCCGTCGGGCGACCGCTCGGAGCTCGGCTCCGAGTTCCGCATCGGCTTGGCAGCGGCTGAGCGCCTCTCCCAGGTATTCTGCAAGAAATTGCGGCTGGAATCGGCCGTAGACGCGGCCCCCGAATGAGAAGAACCAAATGATGAGCGGATCAAATGTCTCGGGAGCCCGATCGCGGCTGGCGAAGGCGAGAGCCAGTCCCCGCTCGGCGACGTCGCTGAGCGCGGCGACCTCGTCCGCGCCCCGCGCGAATCCCTGGAGAAGCATGCGGGATTCAAGCCCGCGAGCCATCACGCAAAGCGCACGCAGGCTGATCTTGGCGTCGGGGGGGCCGTCCAATCCCCTTCCCTCCACCTGGCCGAGCGCCATCCTTGCCGACTCCACGGCGGCGGTGGAGCCGGCGAAATCGGAAAGGCAAAGCAGCGCCTCACCCCGGTTCGTCCAGGCCGTCGCCGCATGGTGAGAGGCAAGCCGATGGCCGCATCGCGGCAGGGAGCCAAGCGCCGACAGCGACTCGTCGTACTCCTGGATGGCCTCCTGATGCCTCGAAAGTCGCTGGAGAAGGTTTCCCCGGTTGATCCGGCAGCTGGCGAGCAGGACGCGGAAGGAGGGCCTTTCATCCAGCGGTAGTTCGCGCGCGATCTCGATCGCCCGGCCGTACGCATGGAGGGCCGCTGCCCGGCCGCTCGTCGTCTCGATCCGCCCGAATGCCTCCCCGCGACCCATCCACGCCGCCGCAAGATTGTGCCGGAACCGCGGATTGGCATCGAACGGAAGGCGCCCCAGAAGCTCGACGGCGCTCCCGAAGGCCCCCAGTGCCTCCTCGGGGGACGCTCCCGGATAGCCCGCCAGAAGGGCGCATCCCAGGTTCACCCATGCCGCGCCCAGGTCGGCCAGGTAGCCGGTGTCCTCATGGACCGGAAGCTCTCCCAGGAGCCTGACGGCCCGCCAATGGCAGCGAATGGCGCTGGACGAATGCCCCGGTCCGCCGGCAACGTGCCTCGCCGTCCCCATGTCCGTCCATGCGCTTCCGGCGCGATGGAGCGCGGCCTTGTCCGCGGCTGACAGCTCTCCTTTTCTTGTGCCAAAGGTCATGGCGGCGGCCCTGCCGGGTCGGAAATCCCTCCCTGTTACATTTCCGCCCATTGGCGGAGCAGGTTGTGGTAGACGCCGGTGAAGGGCACCAGCGTCGCGTGGCCTGGCAGCTCCCGCGTGAGCCGCTGGATGCCCACGTCGAGATCGAACAGCAATGACCTTTGCCCGTCATCCCTGACCATGCTCTGTATCCAGAAGAACGAGCACAGGCGCGTCCCCCGGGTCACCGGGGTCACGTGGTGGAGGCTGGTCGCCGGATACAGCACCAAAGAGCCAGGCCGAAGCTTCACGCCGTGCGCGCCGTAGGTGTCCTCAACCATGAGTTCGCCGCCGTCGTACTCCTCGGGCCCGGAAAGAAAAAGCGTCGCAGAAATATCGGTGCGGACGCGGTGCGGCGTGCCTGGCACCTGCCTGACGGCGTTGTCGACATGGGTGCCGAACGACTGTCCGCCGGAGTAGCGGTTGAAGAGCGGCGGGAAAACCCGCAGGGGAAGCGCCGCCGCAAAGAAAAGGGGATTGCGACCCAGCACATCAAGAATCATCGCCCCCACCTCGCGCGCAGCGGGATGACCCTCGGGAATCTGGGCGTTGTCCTTGGCCTGCGCCGACTGCGGGCCGGCCGTGACGCGGCCGTCGACCCATTCGGCGCCATCCAGGATCCGGCGGGCATTCGACACCTGGTCTGGACTCAAAAGGTCGGGGACAGTGAGAAGCATAACGAATGTGTTGTGAGGCCAATTCCATGTTGAGACTAAGTCGCGAATCAAGTGTATAATGAAAACCGATCTCAGTCTCAATAATATGGACCGAAAAATAACGAGATACAAAAACCGTTAAGTAACTCCAGCTTTATCAGATACGGCTTTTATCTCGCGCCATTTTTCGAGGCCTCGGCCTCCCGTAATCCGGAATCCATCGGAGGCGGCGACCTGAAATGTCCGGCGCACCAGGCGGCTCAGAACGACACGTAGATGAAGGGCCTGCCGGGAAGTCCCACGCGGTAAAGCAGGTAGTCGAGCATCACCGCCAGCGCCACGCCCGCCAGGAAGGAAAGCGCCGCCCTGAGGACCGGTACGAGCGGCGGGGGGATCCGGCCGAGCATCTCCTTGATCGTTTTCATCGGAGGTAGCCCAGCCTTTCAGCGATGTCCCTGACCTCGGGAGCCACCTGGGCCGCAAGCTTCCATCCGCCTAGTTTTGTCAGGTGGGTGCGGTCGCCGAAGTCCGCCGCGGTAAAGTCCCAGCCATAGTCCATCGCCGGGTAGCCCGTCTCCCGCCATATGTCCACTGTGTCGTGAAAGGCCTGGTGAATCATCGCCCTCTCGTCCGGGGTAAGCAACCTGAGGTAATACGGGCTGCTCCCGCTGATAAGGACGAGGGTTCGCTTTTTTAGCTGGGCCGGGAATGCCTCGTCGCAACGGTTGGCCACATCGGCGCGGGCAACGGGCGAAAGCATCCAGCGGCCATCCGGCTCGCGATGGTAGTAGGCACCCAGCCCGCGCATCACCCTCATCTCCGCCTCGAGGGAGGCCATTGGGTAGTGTTGGTCCTTGAACTCGGGATCGGTCCCGTCGATCTCCGGGTCCGAATACCTGCGTCGCGGCCTGAGCAGAAGCGGAAAGCTCTGGCCGGGGTTCGAGGGCACGGTGCTGAAACACTCGAACGCGATCCAGTTCCAGAGGTCGCGGTAATGGAAAACGTCGTCGAACCAGACACTGATCCGGGCCTCCTGAAAGGGGGCCAGCTGACCGGGAAAATACCGCACGAGCTCGCGAATGCGCGCCTCGCGCGCGGGCGCGTCGAGGAGCTTGCCCCCGAAGTAACCCTGCCAGAACAGGAATCGGTAGGATTCGCGGCCGAATGACTCGACGCCGGTCACCGGGGCCTCGTTCACGATCAGGATCTGCCGCGGATATTCCCCGCGCAGCGCCTCGGCGACGACCGCGCCCCCGTCGGCGGGGGAGCCCCCGCGGAACGCGAAGTTGATCACGCAGTACCGGTCGCCGAGCAGTTCCTGGAGACGATTCGACCACACGTCGGCCGAGCGCTGCCACACGCCGTACAGGATCGAGTTGCCGCCGACGATCACCAGGACCTGATCGTGCCGGCACTTGGCCCGGACGATGGCGGACATCTCGTCCAGGCTGGGATAATAGTTCGCCTCGGGCGAGATCGCATGGTGAAAGCGGACGTAGCCGGGATGGTAGTCGGTCCGGCTGACCCTCCACCCGCACACGGCGAGGGCCCCCAGACCGAACACGAGCCCCCCGAGGAACCAGCGGGGATGGATCCATCCGTAGCGGGCCGGGGGCGGAAACGAGGGGTCGGGCGCGCTCATAGGCCGAAAAGCTGCCGGGCCATGTGCCAGGCCTCGGAGGTGGGATAAAAGAAGAGCAGCCAGCCCAGCCACGCGAAAAGCTGCGTCGCCGCCCAGCCGGTCAGCGGCTCCCTGCGCAACGCCTGCGCGACAGCCGGGCCGAGCTCCGGTATCCGCGCATACGTCGAGCAGACGCCAAGGCCCAAGCCATGGTAGATGCCCCAGAGGACGAAATGTCGGGCGGGGCCGTGCCAGAGGCCGCAGAGCGCGAATGCGATGAGGACGTTCACCAGGCGTCGCGGCCATCCCTGGCGCCCGCCACCCAGCGGAATGTAGACGTAGTCGCGGAGCCAGAGGCTCAGCGAAATGTGCCAGCGGCTCCAGAAGTCCCGCAGGTCGCGCGCCGCGTAGGGCCAGTTGAAATTTTCAGGGAGCCGGATGCCAAGGATCCGGGCGCAGCCGATCGCGATGTCGCTGTAGCCAGAGAAATCCATCAGTATCCGGAAGGCGATCGCGGCAAAGATCGTCCACTTCCCGACGAGCCATTGCTCGTCGAAGTGCGGCTGGGAGGAATCGATGTAGGCCGTCAGCTGGTCCGCGATCAGGATTTTCTTCCCGAAACCCACGCCCACGCGGGCCAGCCCCTCGGCAAGTTCGGCGGAGGAAAACGGCGCCCGCGTCGCCGCCTCGAGCGAGGGCAGGAATTGCGCATAGCGCTTGATCGGGCCGGAGACGAGCGATGGAAAGAAGATCGCAAAAAGCAGGAACCTCAGGGGATTGCGGATCGGCTCGCCGCCCCGGCGGACCTCGACGAGGTAGTGGACAAACTCGAAGGTGAAGAAACTCACCCCGAGGGGAGGCGCCCCCGGCATGGCGTACGTCGCAAGCCGGGCAAGCGCGCCGGCGAGGGGGGCGCTGATCGGGGCGACCGCGCTTCCGATCAGAAACATCGAATACTTGTAGAAGCACAGCGCGCCGACGGCGGCCGTCATGGCGACAGCGCTCGCCCAGCGCCGGCCGCTGATGCCCGCCAGGTAGGTTATGATCATCAGGACGATGATCGGCTTGACGCCGGCGGGCCCCGCAAAATGCCAGTGAAAGACCGCGCACGCCACCGCGAGCCATGCCTGGCGCCACGCCGGCCCGGGCAGCAGCCGGAACACCAGGACCGCCACCACCGCAAAGAGCAGGAACCAGTAGGTGGCGAAGATCATGTCGGGTCGTCGTGCTTAGCCCAAAGGTCCGGGGAAAATCGAATGCCGTGACATGGCGCCGAGAGGGTCGTGTGGTTGGGTTGTGGCATGCGCCCGGCGGGGATCGCGGCCGGGCGTTCGAGCTGGCCCGCATGGCCGGATACGAACTGCCAGTTGCGCCGCCCGGGCAACGTAGCGGAGGTTGATGGGGGTGAGCTGAACTTTCCGATCCCAACGGATAGGATCGCCGGATACCAAAGGGAGGAATCTCAGCAGTGTTTCAAAGCAATTAACGACAAACGACGGCTGCAAAACCACTATTCCATGAAAACCGCCGGAAATCTCCCCGGACTGCGCCGCTTGAGCCCCGGTCCCCGGGCATCTTCGGCAACGCCTGCCGGAGGGAAGCTTTTGGACGCCAAGCACATGATCGGCTTTCGGAACCCGCCGAGGCGGAAGGGCGACCTTGCCCGCCAATCCGCCGGTGTCGGGCCGGCACATTCAAGCAGGTCGGCCCGCCGCCTGCGCGCAAGCATTGCTAGGCCGCAGCCGTCACATCGCGACGGCAAGCCGTCGGCCTCGGGCCAGCATCACGCCCGCAGGCCGCTCGAAAAGAAAGTACCTCTCGAATATCTCGTTTTCAGCCTGCAGCCAGTGAATCAAGTCCCTGCCGCCGCGACATCCTGCGCTCCGCCAAAGCATGTCCGCGCGCTTCGCGACCCGGAGCTCCAGCAGCAGGAGCTCCCCGTCCCGGAAAGGAGCCGAACCCTGGGCTCTTTGTTTTTCAGGCTTCATGGATGTTAGCTGGTCTGACGCAGGCCTATGAAAACAGTTTCTACTTTTTCGGATAAACCCACCGGATTTACCAGATTGCGCACAAGGGTTCGAAACTCAACCCGCAAGGGTCACAATTCGGAAAACTCTGGCTCGCCTGCGTCCCTTTGAAGGGTCCTGCACCTCTTTCTTGGAATCGCGGACCATCTCCTGCAACTCAACTCAGGCTTCGCGATGACAACGCGAAGCCGCGAATTCAACCACTTACCAGAAGAAATATTTCTCGGTGTTGGCCAGGAACTCGGTCGTCGCCGGCCGAATCAACACGCGCCACACTGAGGCGTAGTCGGACCATGGCCCCGGGATCGCGGTGTCGCAGATGATCTCCGACCGGAAGCGCGGCCCGGATATCTTGCGATGGATCCGCTCCTGGAACATCGCGTGTCCCTCGGAGGAGGAAAAGAAAAGGCAGCGGCGCTCGAAGAGGTCGGACGGGGCCTTCACCGACGACAGGCCCTGGGAAACGCGGCGCAGGTCGAGCACATATTCGTTGCGAGCCAGTTCCATGACCGCGCGCTCAGCCGCCCCGAAGAAATCCTTTGCGGCTCCGTGGCCGTAGGCAAAGCAGCCGGGCCTCACCTCGCGAAACGCGATAACCGTCACGCCAAAGCCGATCGGGCTCGGCAGCACCAACGCGTTTATGCCGGGCCAGTCGGTGCTGCGCACCTCGCCGTCAAGCATGCCCTCCCACCAGGCGATGACGCTCGAGCGCTCCACGGCCTCGAGCAGGGCCCGTTTTCGCGCCTCGGTCTGGAATAGGTCCGGAAACGCAGCCATGCCGTTGGACGACTCGTCGATATCGAATCCGTAGAGCTCCCGGTCCGCAGCCCGCACCTTCACGCGGAAAGCCCAGCGCTCCATCGCCTCGGATATCGCCATATAGCGCGCGATCATCGGCACGGCGGCGGCGCCGGTGCCGTCGGCATCGCTATAGAGAGCGTAGTTGCGCCTGTGCGAAACCAGGCTTTCCGACAGCCACGCGTTCGCCTGATACATGGGGCGGCCGTATACGGGAAACTCCCGGTGGGAGACCCGGGATACGGGACCTCCCTCCGATTCGAGCACGTTTCTATAACGATACCCTGCGACGCTCAGCATGACAAAGGTTTCTAAAAGCAATTGCCCGCAGATCGGTCTTAAGCTGATTCAGCCTGATACATGCACGGCATCGTGCAATTAAGCGCGCTTGCCGAAGCCTCACCGCAGCTATCCTCAGGATTCGAGATTCCGACCGACTTGGTCAACGGGTCAAGCCGCTGTGCTGACCGAGAAAAGCCCGCTGATAGCAGAAGGCTTGATGCTAGTCCCAACGCCATGCGATTCATAGTTTTCATTGGCAAAGAAATTACGCCGCTCCCCGCTCCCTAACCGAATCAATTAATAGCTTATTTTCATGTTTGCGAATACGCTTTTTCCTGTAGTCAGAGTTTACTTGGATTTACCAAGAACGGCTTCCTGCAAATTGCCCTCAATAGCGAATCGCGTGCGAATATATACTCTTGCTCAATGTCTTGCTCTTGCGGGATTGGTGTTTCCGCTGATGAGCCGCGCCGAGGAAGGGCGCCCCTTGGTGACTGGATTCACGGCACGGGACACGCGTGTCGCTGGCTATAGCTGGACGACCATTCAGGACGAGCACGGCGTCTTTTATTTTGGCTGCGACGGGGTCTTCACCTACGATGGGGAGCGCTGGACAAAATATACCGTTCCCGGGAGCTACGCGGTGCGCGGGTTGGCGTTCGGCGCGAACGGCCGGCTCTGGGTGGGAGCCTTTAACGAGGTCGGATACTTTGAACAGACCGAACGGGGCCTGTCCTCCTACCATTCGCTCGTGTCGAGCCTGCCGGAAGCGGCCCGCGAATTGGGAGACGTGTGGGAGGTGTTCGCCCGCGGCGACGGAGCCGTCTTTGTAACCACGCACGCCGTTTTGGTCTGGGATGGAAGCCTCTTCAAGATTCTCGACATGCCTGGAGCGGAACGATCGCAGGGCACGCAGGCCGGCGGAAAAATATATGTCAGTCAGACCACCGTGGGCGTAAGGTCTCTCGAGCCGGACGGGCTGCGGGAATTCATTTCCGCCAAGGCGCTGAAAAATGCGGGTGTCATCTGGATGGAGAAAGCCCCGGCAGGCTGGCTGCTCGCCACGACGGAGGGTCTGTTCCACTACACGGACGGAGCGATTTCGGATTTCGGTCAGGATGTCACCGAGTTCATCCGCAAGAATGTCCTTCTCTGCGCGTGCCGGCTTCCGCATGGCGACCTGTGCCTCGGCACGCTGAACGGCGGCATCGGGATCGTCAGCCCGTCGGGAACGATGAAACGGGTAATAACGACGGAGAACGGGCTGCTTTCACGAACCGTGTTTTCCCTGTTCGTGGCCCGCGACGGTGCACTGTGGGCCATGTCTGCGAACGGCAGCACGCGCATCGCGCTGGATATCGGGGTTTCGTTGTTCGACTCGCGGCAGGGGCTGACCGGCAAACCCTGCATCAAAATGGCCCAAACCGGATCTCAAATCCTCGTGGCCACTGGGGAAGGGGTGTTCGGGCTTCCCACGGACGTGGTGGGCGACGCGCGCTTCGCGGCGTTGCCGGACCTGACGGCCCGCTATACCGATCTCGAGTCGGGGCCGGGCGATACGGTTTACGCGGCGGGCCTTAAGCGGGTCGATCAAATCCAGGGGCTTCGGGCGAATCAGATCTTTTCCTCCAATACGAGCGTGTTTCTTTTCCGCCGCTCGCTGACGAATCCCAAGAGCTTTCTCGTGGCCAATGGCTTCGACATCGAGCGGTTCTCGCCCGGCGCAGGGGGCGAAATGGAGACGGCGCTCTTGGCGCACCTGCCCGATATTCCGAAGACCCTGGTCGAGGACGAAAGCGGGAACATCTGGATAGGGACTGTTTCCCGCGGCGCGTTTCTTGTGCCCCGGGGTTCGGACAAGGCCGTGCCACCCATTCGCCTTACGCAGGACAGCGACCTGCCCGACACCGGCCACGGCGGGGTCGCGAGGGTCAACGATTCCGTGGTCGTCTTCACAAACAAGGGCGCGGAGCTGCATACGCCGGCGTGGAAGGCACCCCTCCTGCTCGCGGCAGCCCCCAGATCCACCGCCTTCGCAGTCTCCAATCGCGACTCAAGAGGCGCCGTTTGGGTCGCGTTTGAGAGCCCGTTCACCGACGGCGGGAGGATACCTGTCGTGGGCCGACTGGCCGTCGCCGCAAACGGGGACGCCTCCTGGAAGCCGCTCGCGGCCGTGGGGCTGGGCCGGGTCGGCGACGTCAATTCGCTCTTCGTGGACTCCCGCGGCGTGGTATGGCTGGGGGGCTCAGAGGGGCTGCTGCGCATCGACCCCGAAAAGGTCGAGCCGGTGGGCGTCCCGCGCGCGCCGTTGGTCAGCGCGAGCGTGCTGGCGGGCGCAAGGATCCCTGCGACGAGGAACTCCGTCAGTTTTGACTTCTCCGCGGTGGAGTTCGCCAGGCGGGAATCTGTCCGCTTTCAGACCATGCTCACCGGCGGCGGCAACGAGTGGTCCGCGCCCACCAACAGCGACAACCTCAATCTTGCCGGGCTCCAGAACGGGAGCTACGAGCTCGCGGTGCGGGTGGTGAACGATGCGGGCCTAGCCGGGCCGGCCACGTCCTGGAGCTTCACGGTGCTGCCCCCATGGTACAAGACCGCCCCTGCCCTCATCGCCTTTGGGCTCCTGGTTGCCGCGGCCGTCTTCGGGGCGTTCCAATGGCGCCTTGCCTTCCTCCGGCGCCAGAACATCCGCCTGGAGGCCCTGGTCCGCAAGAAGACGGAGCAGCTTGAGAAGGCCAACGAGGCCAAGTCCGAGTTCCTGGCCAACATGAGCCACGAGATCCGCAACCCGATCTCGGGAATCCTCGGGCTCGCGCTCGCCTTCGAGGAAACCATGCTCGACAAGCGCCAGCGCTACCTGGCGGACTCGATCAACAGCTGCGCCACCCTGCTGGCGACCCTGGTGGACGACGTCCTCGATTTCTCGAAGATCGAGGCGGGAAAAATGGAGCTGCGCTCCGCGCCGTTTTCCATGCGCGTCCTCCTCGAGCAGTGCGTCGCGATGGTCACCATGGATTCGCGCGCCAAGGGCAGCGCTATCAGCATCTCGATCGCTCCGGAGGTGCCGGAGCAGCTTGTCGGGGACTCGGCCCGCGTGCAGCAGATCATGCTCAACTACCTCACCAACGCGCTCAAGTTTGGCGCAGGCAAGCCCATCGCCGCCGGCGCGTCCGTTGGAATTCACGGCCGGGTGCGCTTCTTCGTGCGCGACGAGGGCGCCGGCATGACCGAGGCCGAGATCGCGACCCTCTTCACCAAGTTCACGCGGCTCGAGTCCGCGCGAACGGGCAACATCCGCGGCACGGGACTGGGCCTCGCCGTCTGCCGCCTCCTCGCGGGCAAGATGGGCGGCCGGGTCGGGGTCGACTCAAAGCCCGGCGAAGGCTCCTGTTTCTGGGCCGAGATCCCGTTCGTGGCCATGCCCGAGGCCGCAAAGGCCGAGGCCCCGGTCTCCTCCCGGCCGGTTCCCCTTCGCGCGCTCATCGTAGAGGACATCGACTACAACGTCGTCGCGATGCAGGCGATGCTGCGCAAGCTCGACATCCGCTCGGACGTGGTGAACGACGGGATCGCCGCGCTGGACCGCCTGAAGAGCACCCACTACGACGTGGCGTTCCTGGACTGGAACCTGCCCGGGCTCATAGGCACCGAGGTGGCCGCGCGATACCGGGCGGTCGAGCCGTCCACCCAGCGCACCATCATCATAGCCACGACCGCCTACTCCGCCGACCTCAACCGGGAGGCCTGCCTCCAGGCCGGCATGGACGCGTTCATCTCGAAGCCGATAACCCCCGGGAAGATCGCGGACGCGCTGCGTGACCTGGGGGGCCCCATGCGCACCGCCGCCTCGGTCGAGGTCCGCTCCCAGAACATCAAGCTGGAGCCGGCCGACGAGATCGACCTCGAGATGCTGCGCTTCCTCGGCAACGAGACGCTCGAGGGCCTCGACAACCAGATCGAGCGCTTCCTGGCGGCGTTCGATAGCGACCGCACCAACGCCCGCCAGATCGTCGCCACGGGCGAACGCACGGAGATCCACCGCATCGCGCACCGGCTCCTGTCGCACTGCAGCGTGGTGAAATACGAGCAGCTGAGCCGCGTTGCCCTGGATCTCCAGCAAAGCTCGGCCACCGCAGACCCGGACAAGCTTCAGCAGCTCTTCGACGACTTCGAGCGCGAATTCGCCACGTTCAAGTATAAACTGGAATCGATCCGCTCTTCGACTGGACCTGCGTGAAACCGTTCTCGACCGCGAAGGCGATCAGCTTGGGGGTGCCCTTGAGGTCGAGCTTGCGAAGGATGTTGCTTCGGTGGGTCTGCACCGTGCGGGGAGAAAGGTTGAGCCGCTCGCCGATCTCGTCGTCGTTCAGGCCCTGGCCGATCAGCGACAGGATCGCCCGCTCCCAGTCGGAGAGCACCTTGATGAACGAACGCGGATCGGAGCGCCGCGCGATGCGGGCCGCCTGAAAGGCCTGCGAGAAGTAGATCCGACCGGCGGAAATCGCCGCAAGGGCGTCCCGCAGGATCTCGATCGTGTTGGAATTCTTGTCGATGAATCCGTGCACGCCGGATTTCTCCACCCGGAACAGCGTGTAGTCGTCGCAGTGGGACGACAGCATGAGGATGCGCAGGCTCGGTATGGCCTTGAGCACGCGGTCGGCCACGTTGAAACCGTCCATATCAGGAAGCGACAGGTCCAGGACCACGGCGTCCGGCCGGTGCTTCAAAATCATCTCCACGGCCTGGACTCCTGAATCCGTCTCGCCGACAACGGTATAGCCGAACTCGGAGCTGCAAACCTTTCGCACGACATCGCGGATCATCAAGTGGTCTTCGACGATTACGATTTTCACGAAAGGACTGTAGGCGCTAGGTCGATGGAGCTCAAGCTCCGCTTGTAACAAATAGCTGAAGTCCAAGGGTAAAGCTCAGGATTACGTAAAAAAACGTAGAAATCGTCGTAGAAAACCCACAACAGCGCCATTAGTTTGCTTCCTCAAATGGAGGATCTGTACCCGCACAGTCGACTATTGGTCGGGCGCTTCACTCGGAAAGCGCCTCGCATGCCATGCCCGGGCGTCGTGCTTTTCGGGTTCCCCCGGCCTGCCTGCGGCACAGCAATCCAGGTATACCCCCGGCTATGGATGTGAGTGCCACGCTCCTTCTTAGCGATTCCGACCGTCCAAAGGTCCGTGCGGATGTGGCGCCCGATATGTCCGCCAAGAGGCGCATGGACGAGCAGTTCCTCAGGGCCCAGAGGCTGGAGAGCATCGGGATGCTGGCATCGGGGATCGCGCACGATCTCAACAACGTTCTTGCCCCCATCATCCTCGCGGCGCCCGTGCTCCGCGAGCATGCGACAAACCCGGACGACCTTCGCATCATCACCTCCCTTGAAAAGAGCGCCGAGCGCGGCGTCGACCTGGTCCGCCAGATCCTCACGTTTGCCCAGGGGGTCGGCGGCGGACACCAGCTTGTCGAGGTCAGGCACCTCCTGCAGGAGACCCTGAGCGTGATCAGCGAGACCTTTCCGAAGAACATCCGCCTCGTGGACGATTTTTCGGCCGATCTCTGGCCCACCATGGCCGACCCGACCCAAATCCACCAGGTACTCCTCAACCTCTGCGTCAACGCCCGGGACGCGATGCCCAACGGGGGCGTGCTCAGCCTCAAGGCCGAGAACTGCATGCTCGATGAGCGCGCGGCGAAGAAGATCGAGGGGGCGATGGCGGGCGCGTGGCTCGTGCTCCATGTCGAGGACACCGGCACGGGCATCCCCCCGGAGGCGCTCGGGCATATCTGGGAACCCTTCTATACCACCAAGGACGCCGATAAGGGAACAGGCCTCGGACTTTCCACGGTGCGGGGCATCGTCGAGCACCACAGGGGCTTCATCAGCCTGAAGACGCAGCCGGGACGGGGCACCACGTTCAGGGTTTACCTTCCCGCCGCCGAGATCCCCGCCAAGACCGGGCACCTCGACCCCGTCCGCCCGAGCTCGGTGCGCGGCAACGGCGAGCTTGTCCTGATCGTCGACGACGAGGCCCAGATACGCGACATAACGGCGGCGATACTCTCGCGCCACGGCTATCGGGTGCTGATCGCCGGCGACGGCTCCGAGGCGGTCTCGATCTTCGCGGCGCGCAGCAGCGAGATCAGCGTGGTCGTGACGGACATGAGCATGCCGAACCTCGACGGCTCCGTCCTCGCCAACATCGTCCAGCATCTCAATCCCGCGGTTAAGATTCTCGCGATGAGCGGCCTGTCCAGCGGCGGCGGCGAATCCAAGATGCAGCGGTTCACGGGCGCCTTTCTTTTCAAGCCCTTCAAGGTTGAAGCGCTTCTGCAGGCGGTTAACAAACTGCTGCACCCCGAGCTTGTGACTGAAGTCGCCTAGGCTGGCCGGCGCGCGGGCGCCGGCCGCCTGGGCGTTAACGCCGGGCGAATGCCGCGGCAGCCGGCAGAAAGGGGCGGGAGGGTCCCCCACCTTATGCGTTCTTAGGCTTGGCTGCCGGATTCGAAGCGCCGATAGTGCCCCCGTGAAACCCCCGTCCCCCGCCCGCCGCGCGTTGGATTCGCGCCCCCACGACGTGGCCCGAAGCAGCCGCGCACCTGGCCAGGGGAGGCACGCCCATGGCCGGTAGACTCATCGCCCGCCGCGAATTCGTTCGGAGCTCCGTGGGCACCCTGGGCGCGATCGCGGCCGGTAGCTCGCTTTCCAGGGCCGCGGATCCCGTCCCGCAAGCGCCGGCCGCGCCGCCCGCGCCGAGGGGCCCCGACACCACGTTCACCGGCGAGCAGCTGGAGCAGATCGCCTTTCCCATGGGAGGGTTCGGGGCGGGGATGATCTGCCTCGAGGGCGCCGGAGCCCTCACGAATGTCTCGATCCGAGACCGGCCCGTGCTCCAGAACCAGCCCGGACTGTTCGCGGCCATCTCGATCGCCGGCCCGGAGAAGATCGCCCGGGTCCTCGAGGGCCCGGTGCCGAGGTGGAAGCTGTACGAGCGGCGCCATGCCGCCGCGGGCAACGGGCCGCTGGGCCTGGGGCTTCCGCGATTCGACCGGGCTACCTTCCGGGCGCATTTCCCGTTTGCGCGCATCGAGCTGGGGGATGCTGCGATCCCCCTCGCCGCCCGGATCACCGGGTGGAGCCCCTTCGAACCCGGCGACGCCGACAACTCGAGCCTGCCGGTCGCGGGGGTCGAGTACCTGTTCACCCATGTCGGCCACGAGCAGCTCGACGCCGTGTTCTCGTTCAACGCGCGGAACCTCGCGCCGGCCATCATGGACGAATGGCAGAACGGGCCGGAGCCAGTCCGGGCCACCCGGGCCACCCCCGGCGGCTTCACCTTTTACGGCGGAGCGTGGCCGGCGGCGGGCCAGGAGGAGGCATGGTGCTCCTTCGCCGTCGACGATCCCTCAACCAAGGTCAACCTGGCCTGGTTCCGGGGAAACTGGTTCGATCCGCAGACGATGGCCTGGCGCGATGTCGAGCAGGGGGCCGCCTACGACCGCCCGGTGCCGACGGAGG
>Ga0302225_10000538_pt1 | contig 27047 bp, 20 predicted proteins | sample II_Palsa_E3_2_FD_193515 | JGI IMG/M metagenome (GOLD analysis project Ga0302225, IMG submission 193515) | Peat permafrost microbial communities from Stordalen Mire near Abisko, Sweden - II_Palsa_E3_2 | ecosystem: Environmental > Terrestrial > Soil > Palsa > Peat permafrost | place: Sweden...
TGAAGCACACACGCAGCATTCTCCTTGGCTTTCTCTTTGTAATCGCTGCGCAGGTCGCCGGGACCGGCTGTGTCGGATATGTGGGCGGCGGCGGCGTGGCCTATGGTCCCGACGTCTGGGTTCACGATGATGCTTGGGTCGATGGGGGCGGCCGCGGCTGGTATGGCGGCGGCGGCGGCTACGTTCATCCGGGCGGCTGGCACAGGTAGGCCGGCCCTGTCGCGGGGCTATTCGATTTCCAAGGCTTCCGAATCCCTTGCCGGGGCATCGCCGCCGGATCGCGGGAAGGTACTCGCAAGAAGGTCGCCCGCCCGCTCAATCCCGTGGACAAGCCCATCGGTGAAGGCCTTGCGCCGAAAACGCTCGCCCATGGCCTCGGCCAAGTCGGCCCAGAACGCGTCGCCGCATTTCTCGTGGACCGCCTTGTCGCCTATGACGGCGAATCGCCGCGACAGGGGCGCCAGGAAGATCAGGACCCCGTTGCGGTTGGGAGATTTCGCCATCCCCATGCGTTCAAAATAGGCCTGTGCTGCGGCGATGGGATCCGGCGCCTTGTGGCGCGCGACGAGAACCCGGATTTCCCCCGACGTCTTCGCCTCCGCGGCCCGAATGGCCGCAAGCACGCGATCGTGGTCGATCCTGGGCATGAAAAAGCGCCAGTTCATGAGATCACCAGCTTCCTCCCGCGCCGCCGCCGCCAAAACCTCCGCCGCCGCCGCCACCCGAAAAGCCGCCTCCGAAGCCTCCTCCTCCGCCGCCGCCGCCAAAACCTCCGCCGCCGCCCAGGAACATCCCAGCCAGCATTCCCGCGCCAAACCCGCTGCGGCCGCCGCTATGGTAGACCGAGGCCTGCCTTCTGAAATAGGACGTCACGACGATGAAGAGTATCACAAAGGCGAATGGGAATAGCCGCGAGGGCACCTGCGCGCGCCGGTCGTTCACGGTTTGTCCCGTCCCCTTGAATTCTCCGCGCGCGGCTGCCATGATGGCGGCCACCCCGGCCGTGACGCCTCCGTCGTAGTCCTTGTTCTTAAACTCCGGAACGATCACGTTATCGATGATCCGCTTGCACACGACATCGGTAAGGCGCGGCTCAAGGCCGTAGCTGGTCGCGATGTAGATCTGATGCGACTCGGCGAAGATGAAGAGGACGGTGCCGTTGTTCCGCCCCTTGATCCCGACGTCCCAGGCATGGGCGACCCTCACGGCGTAATCCTCGACGGACGAGTCGCTTTCCATCCTCGGGAATATGGCGACGACAAGCTGATTGGACGTCTCCCGCTCGAACTGGGCGAGCTCCTGGTTCAGCTTCTCGGCGGTATCCGGCCTGACAAGCGACGCGTAGTCGTTGAAGTACGCCTTGGGCGCCGGCGGAATGACCTCCGTCGCGCCGGCCATGGCGGCGGAGAAGACGATCAGCGCGAGGCCGATGCCGCGAAGGATCACGGCTTCGCGGGCGCCGGCGTCGCGCTGAAGTCGAACTGGACCTTGGGGGGCGTCTCCGAACCCGGCGTAGAGGTGAAATAGGGGCGCGGGGCGAAGCCCATCATACCCGCGAGAATCACGGCGGGAAACCGGCGGATGGCCGTGTCGTAGTCCCGGACGGCATCATTGAACTTGCCGCGCTCCACGGAAATCCGGTTTTCGGTTCCCTCCAGCTGCGCCTGGAGGTCGACAAAGCCGGCGGTGGCCTTGATGTCCGGATATCGCTCCGAGACGACCAGTAGGCGCGAAAGCGCTGAGCCAAGCTGGCCCTGGGCCTGCTCGAAGGCGGCCAGTTGGGCCGGATCCGTCGGCGCGGTACCCGCGGGAAGCTGCACCTTGCCGACAGAGGCGCGCGCATTGGTAACGGCTATCAGGGTCGATTTCTCGAAATTGGCTGCGCCTGAGACCGTGCTGACGAGGTTCGGCACGAGGTCGGCGCGGCGCTGGTAGACGTTCTGGACCTGCGCCCATTGGGCATCGGTCGCCTGTTGGCGGGTCACAAGGCCGTTGTAGCTGCCGGCCACCCAAAAGCCGAGGACCACCACAATTGCGACGATGGCGAGGAGGAATCTTGTCGCTGAACCCATGGATACCCAATAGATCCAGACGCGCGCCGTAGCAAGGGCCAAGCAGGCGATTTAACCCACGATGACAGTCACAATGGACCAAAGGCCGGTTGTCCTGGCGGTTTTCGTCCTGACGTATCTCGGCCTCGCGATCGGCCGGATTCCGGGCCTGAAGCTGAACAGGCCTGGCATTGCCCTCCTGGGGGCGATCGTCATGATGATCGTCTCCCGGAACTCTACGAGCGCGACCGTCGGGTTGGTGAACTGGCCGACGATCTTTCTGCTCTTCGGCTTTTTCGTGATTTCCGCCCAGCTGCGGCTGTCCGGGTTTTTTGACCGGGTGGCGGTCAACATCTCGGCGCGCCTGGACGTCCCGTCCCGGTTTCTCGTTTTCCTTATCGTCGTCACGGCGGGGCTCTCCGCCTTCCTCAACAACGACATCGTGTGCTACGTGCTCGCGCCCGTCGTGGGAACCGCCCTCGTGCGAAAGCGGATCAACCCGGTCCCATTCCTGATCGCGCTCGCCGCCGCGAGCAACATCGGCGCCGGCGCGACGCTGATCGGCAACGCGCAAAACATGATGATCAGTGAATTGGCCGGCCTCAGCTTCGCGCGGTACATGCTCTGGAGCATCGTTCCCGTATTGCTGGGCCTCGCGGCCACTTATTTGGTGACTCGGATCGGCGCATCCTCCTGCAGGGCGATCCCCCTGGTGGACGTGGAGCCCGAGGCACCGGCCTATCCGTTCGATTTCTATCACCTGAGCAAGGGACTCGTCGTGCTTGTGGCCGTTATAGCCCTATTTTTCACTTCGCTTCCTCGGGAGGTAGTAGTCCTCGTGGCGGCGGCCATCCATCTGTTGAGCACAAAATTCAAGACGGAGGAGCTGCTCGCCCTCGTGGACTGGCCGGTCCTGCTCCTGTTCATGTCTCTCTTCGTTGTGAGCGGGACGTTCCAGGCGACGGGCTATGGGGACCAGCTGGTCAAATGGCTCGAGGGGATGGGCTTCGACCTCAACCGCCCGGCCAACGAGGTGGCGATGACCGCGGGCCTGACCGCGCTCATCAACAACGCCCCGGCTGTGATGCTCCTCGTAAAGCTCGTGCCGATCACCCATGTCTCCATCGCGTACATCATGGCGGTCGCCAACAGCTTCGGCGGAAACGCCATCCTCACCGCTAGCGTTGCGAATCTCATCGTGGTCCAGCAGGCCCGCCGGCAGGGAATCGTCCTATCATTCGGTGACTTCGCGAAGCTCGGTATTCCCATCACGCTGCTGTCGCTCGGGGGACTGATCGGCTGGGCGCTGTTGACGGGAGGAGGGGCCTGATAGGGGCGGTGTTTTTGTGTGATTCGGCGCCGGACGGCAGTATAGGTGTGGAAACAATGATAGATGACGCCGAACTCCTTCGCCGGTACGCCGCTGACCATTCCGAGAATGACATTGGGGCGCTGGTCCGCCGCCACGTCGACCTTGTCTACTCGTCGGCGCTGCGGCAGGTGGCCGGCGACCATCACAGGGCCCAGGAAGTGACGCAGATGGTATTCATCGACCTTGCCCGGAAGGCCGCGGCGCTTGCACGCCATCCGGTCCTGGCCGCCTGGCTCCACCGCAGCAGCTGCCTGGCGGCGAAATCCGTCCGGCGCAGCGAAGGCCGCAGGATGAAATACGAGCGTGCGGCGGCCAACGAGGCCTTCGCGGCGGGCGCCGGCGATGATGCCGTCGCCTGGGAGGAGGTGCGCCCTGTGCTGGACGAGGCGATAAACGAGCTGAATGAGGGCGATCGCCAGGCGATCCTCCTTCGTTTTTTTTCGGATCGGCCCTTCGGCGACGTGGGGCGGCAGCTTGGCCTCACCGAAAACGCCGCGCGGATGCGGGTGGAGCGCGCCCTGGGCAAGCTGCGCGGTATCCTGGCGAGGCGCGGCATAGCTTCCTCGTCCGCGGCGCTCGCGGCGGCCCTCTCGGGGCAGGCCGTCGCTGCCGCCCCCGCGGGCGTTGCCGCGGCGGCCGCGGGCGCCGCCACGGCGTTCGCGGGCGGCGCCGCCGGCGGATGGCTGTCCTTTATGCTCACATCAAAACTGCCCCTCACGCTCACCGCCGCGGTTCTCGTGGGCGGCGCGGGCATCGTCACCCTGCAGGAGCAGGCGAACCGCCGCGCTGCCATCGAACTGTCGAGCCTCGCAGGCCAGGAGAGCGCGGTCGTTGCGCTCAAGGTGCAGAATCAGCGCCTCGCCGCCGAGGCCCAGCAGGATCGGAGTCTGCAGGACGACGAGGCGAGCCTGCGAATCCTCCGGGGACAGGAGAAGGAACTGCGATCCAAGGCGGTGCAGTTGGCCCCAGGCAAAGCGATTGGAGGGGGACTGGGCCGGGAGACGGACGGAACGGCTGTCTATAACCTAGGCCAGCTCGACCGCCTGCCGAGACCGACGAAGCAGATTCGACCGGTATTTCCCGCCGAGCTCCGGCAGGTGGGTGCCTCCGGCCAAGTCCTGGTGGACTTCATCGTGGGCAGCGACGGAAAAGTCTATAACGCACAGCCGGTCAACGGGAGCCTTACCGCCGATACCCCGGAGGATTTTACCGTTGCCGGCGACGGCACCGCCACCACCGGCCAATCGCTCAAGTGGCTCTCACGGCAGGGCGCGGCAGGGGAGGCGGCCCTCTCCGCCGACGCCCAGGACGGCAACAGCCTCGCGGCGGTCAGGGTCGCACTTGAGAGTTCGGCCGTGCAGGCGGTCAGCCAGTGGACTTTTCAGCCCGGACAGCTGAGCGGCCAAAGCGTCAATACCCACATGCAGGTCCCCATCGTCTTCGCGGCTTCCGCACCTCCCGCTCAGTCCGCGGCAACCTGGTTCTAGGCGAAATGAAAGTGTCAACGGCCTGGGTCGTCTGTCTTGTGGTGCTGATCGCGGCGGCGGCCGCGATTCGCCCCGAGAAGCAGCGAGCCGCCCGGCAGGCGCTCGCGCTCGCGGCCGCTGGAAGGGAAACGCTCTACCTTGAGAAGCTGCGGCAGGAAGGCCTGCGTTTGAACGGGGGTCAATTGCCCGCGGACGAGCGGAGCCGGCTCATGCGTGAACATGCCGACCTCGAGGCGCTCCGCTCGCGCGTAGCCGCGCTTCAGCGGCAGACGGATGACAACGGAGCCACGAAGCGGAGCACACCCATCCCGGCCGCGGATTGGGCCTACGCCGGGCGTGCGAGCCCAGTGTCGACCTTTGAAAGCGTCCTCTGGGCCGCCTCCCACGGGGACGTTGACCGGCTTGCCGGCCTCCTGGATTTTTCCGCAGAGGCCCGCGCGGGAGCCGAAGCCATCTTTGAACGGCTTCCACCAGCGGCGCGGCAGCAGTATGGAAGCGCGGATAGGGTGATCGCGACCCTTCTTGCCGGAGGTTTTCCAAAGGACGCGTCGGCGATGACCATGATAGCCGACTCCCAGGGAGAGAAGGCCGCGGCCCTGACAATCCGCGTCGACCATTCGGAGGGACAGTTTCATCAGAATGTATATCAGTTCAGCCGCGCATCCGAAGGCTGGCAGCTCGTGGTGCCGGCCGACGTGATGGCGGATTATGAGAGGATCCTGGCGGACGGGCCGCCGTCCTCCGAGATCTCAACTCCCTAGTCCGTCCCGCCTGCCTGGGTCCAGCCAGGTGCGGAGACGGGTTCAGCAACGCCGGGTCACGCCCGGCGCAGGGTCAATCGAATCGCCTTGGATAGCAGCGCGGGGCAGGCCATAACGCCGGCTCACCGTGACATCCGCCATCCCTGAGCCGACCGCCACGTCGCCTGATACGGAAACGACACCCGACGAACCATGAATCCCGGAGTCTGGCGGGGGATGCACTCCCTCCAAAAGGACGAGGAGGTGCTCAAACACAAGCTGGTTCCGGGCACGATTCCCCGCGTTCTGCGTTTCGGGCGCTCCTACGCCGGCATCCTGTCGTTTTTCCTGGTCCTTGTCGTCCTGGACGCGGCCGTCGGCGTGGTAAATCCGCTAATCTACCGGCAGCTTATCAACAAGGGCATTCTCGCGGGCAACGAGCGCCTCATCGTCGAGCTCGCCTTCTTCGCCGCCGGCGTCGCCCTGGTGGATTCGGCCCTCACGTTCTTTCAGCGGCAGATCGCCGCCCGCGTCGGCCTGGAGATCGTCTTCGACCTCCGCACCAGGGTCTTCGTCCACATCCAGCGCATGTCGCTGGCCTTTTTCACCCGCGCCCGCACAGGTGCCCTCGTCAGCCGCCTCAACAGCGACGTCTCGGGCGTCCGCGATGCCTTCACCGACATCCTTTCCACGGCCGTCGGCAACGTCGTCACGGTGACGCTGGTGCTGGCGGCAATGTTCTCCCTCTCGTGGCGCCTCACGCTTGCAACCCTGGTCCTCGTTCCCGTCTTCCTTCTGCCGGCCCGCTATTTTGGCCGGCGCCTGCGGGCGCTCACCCGCGAGAGCTACGATCGCATGGCGGAGCTGAACAACCTCATGGTCGAGCGATTTAACGTCGCCGGAGCCATGGTGTCGAAGATCTTCGGCCGGCCAGAGGACGAGAAGGCCCTTTTTCTCCGGCAGGCGGCCCGTGTGCGCGACATCGGCCTCACCGTCTCCACCTATGCGCGGCTCCTATTCATCGGCCTGGGGCTGGTGGCGTCGCTCGCCGTCGCGGTCGTATACGGGTGGGGAGGGGTGCAGGTGGTGCGCCATACCCTGGATGTCGGCACGCTGGTCGCCCTGATATCCTACCTGATACGGCTCTACGGACCCCTGACGGCTCTCTCCAACCTGCAGGTCGACGTCATGACGACCCTCGTGTCGTTCGAACGGGTGTTCGAGGTGCTGGATCTCAAGCCGGCCGTCACGGAAAAGCCGGATGCGAGGCAGATCCCGCCAGGGCCGGTCCGGGTGGAGTTTGAGCGGGCCGACTTCAGGTACCCGACGGCCGGGGAGGTGTCCCTCGCGTCGCTCGAGTCCGTGGCCGTGCTTAGCAAGCACCCGGAAAGGCAGGTCCTTCACGAGGTCAGCTTCGTGGCGGAACCGGGCCAGATGATCGCCCTGGTCGGCCCGTCAGGGGCCGGAAAGACGACCCTCGCGCAGCTGGCCGCTCGGCTCTACGACGTCCAGGCGGGAGCCATTCGCTTCAACGGTGTCGACCTGCGGGATGCGACCCTCGATTCGGTCCGGCGCACCGTCGGGATGGTGATGCAGGACGCCCACCTGTATCACGACACCATCCGGGCCAATCTCCTCTACGCGAAGCCGGATGCAAGCGAGACGGAGCTTGCCGCGGCGCTGCGCGACGCGCAGATCGCGTCGGTTGTCGCGTTGCTTCCCCAGGGACTTGACACCGTGATCGGCGATCGCGGACATCGGCTGTCGGGCGGTGAGAAGCAACGGGTCGCCATCGCCCGCCTGCTATTGAAGGCGCCGGCCGTCGTCATCCTCGATGAGGCGACGGCCCATCTCGACTCGGAATCGGAGCGCGCGATCCAGGAAGCCTTCCTTACCGCCCTGAAGGGCAGGACGTCTCTTGTGATCGCCCATCGGTTGTCGACGGTGCAAAATGCCGACCAGATCCTTGTCCTGAGCCAGGGCCGGATCGTCGAGCGCGGTCGCCACGACGAACTGCTCCACCTCGGCGGCCTGTATGCGCAGCTTTACCGAACTCAATTCACGGCAAAGCCGAAGGCGTAGGCTGGGACCGGCGTTGCTGCTCCCAGAAACGCAAATCGCTATGGGGTGAGAACCTACTGACCGCGGCTTCGATTGGCCTCGGCTTGGAGGCCCGGGGCTGGTTGCGTCCAAGGTGTGCTCTTGGCCTCCAATAACGGGGTTCTACGCCTTGAAGCCAGCGTTCCCGTCTCAGACGCAGGGAAGGGATGGCCGGAGAATGTCGCGAAACACTAGGCCGGTCTGTCTCTGCGCAAGAATCAGAAACCGAGCACGGGTGCCGCGCCGTATGGCCGATGCGCCCGCAATCCTGCCCGGACACCATGGATAATCCAAAGGCGCCACCGTCAACCGGCAAGGATCTCACGCCGCCGACCGGCCTTACCGGCGACGAAGCCGGCCGCCGGCTCGCGAAGTTTGGTCCCAACAGCGTTCCGGACACGGACGACCGCCCGTTGCGCAGGGCCCTGAAGAAGCTTTGGGCGCCCGTTCCCTGGATGCTTGAGGCGGCGATCGTGCTCGAATTCGCCCTGGGCAAATACGTCGAGGCCGCGATCATCGGGGTTCTCCTGGCCTTCAACGCCGCCCTCGGATTTTTCCAGGAAGGTCGTGCCCAGGCGACACTAGCCGCCCTCAAGTCGCGGCTGGCGCTGAACGCGACGGTCCGACGGGACAACGCCTGGGCGACCGTGGCCGCCGCCGGATTGGTCCCCGGCGATATCGTAAAGCTATCGCTCGGCGGGGTGGTCGCCGCTGACGTGCGCCTGATTGCGGGCTCGGTCCTTCTCGACCAGTCCATGCTTACGGGCGAATCGGTTCCCATCGAAGCCGGGGCGGGCCTGCAGACATATGCCGGGGCCCTCGTGCGGCGCGGTGAGGCGCTTGCGGAAGTCACCGCAACAGGAATACATACAAAGTTTGGGCGCACGGCGGAATTGGTCCGAACCGCCCATGTCGAGAGCTCGCAGCAGAAGACCGTCCTGCGGGTGGTGCGCAATCTCGCCATGTTCAATGGCGTCGTCGTCGTGATCCTGGTCGGATATTCGCTCTCACTCCATCTGCCGCATGGTGAGATCGTTCCCCTTGTCCTCACCGCTGTCCTGGCGTCGATCCCGGTGGCGCTCCCGGCCACGTTCACCCTGGCGGCGGCGCTCGGCGCGCGAAACCTGGCGCATCTCGGCGTCCTTCCAACGCGGCTCTCCTCGGTGGACGAAGCGGCGAGCATCGATGTGCTTTGCGCGGACAAGACGGGCACCCTGACACGCAACGAACTGAAGGTGACCGCAGTTCGCCCCATGCCGAGCTTTGACGAGTCCCACGTTCTGGGGTTGGCCGCCCTCGCGAGCTCGGAGGGGGGGCAGGATTCCGTTGACGCCGCCATCCGGTCCGCCGCCTCGCAAAAGGCCGCCCCCGACCTGCCAAGGCTGGCCAAATTTGTGCCCTTCGATCCCGCCACGAAAATGTCCGAGGCCGCCGCTCTGGAACCGGGCGGCGCCCCGGTGCGCGTCGTGAAGGGCGCCTTCTCCGTGGTTGAGGGTCTCGCGCAGCCCTCGCCCGATGCCTCGAAGACGGCAGGCGAACTCGAGGCACAGGGCTTCCGCGTGCTGGCCGTGGCGGCGGGGCCACCCGGTGCGTTGAGGCTCGTCGGAATGATCGCCCTCAGCGATCCTCCCCGGGAGGATTCGGCCGCGCTCGTCGCGGAACTGCACTCCTTGGGGGTCCGCACCATAATGGTTACGGGCGACGCCCCCGCCACGGCGGCGATCGTTGCGCATCAGGTGGGGCTGGATGGCGCCGTGAGTCCGCCCGGGCCCATCCCGGACGGCGTGCGCCCCGACACATTCGCCGTCTTTGCGGGCGTCCTTCCCGAAGGAAAGTACAACCTGGTAAAGGCCTTCCAGAAAAGCGGACATGTCGTCGGCATGTGCGGCGACGGCGCCAATGATGCGCCGGCGCTTCGTCAGGCGCAGATGGGAATCGCGGTTTCAACCGCGACAGATGTGGCAAAGTCAGCGGCCGGCATCGTTCTCACGAAGCCCGGACTGGGCGGCATCGTGGCCTCGGTCAACGAAGGCCGGGTCACGTTTCAGCGCATCCTCACCTATACGCTAAACTCGGTTAACAAGAAGATAGCGCAGGTCCTCTTCCTGGCGGTGGGTCTTGTCATCACGGGACATGCAATCCTGACCCCGATGTTGATGGTCCTCATAATGCTGACCGGCGATCTTCTGGGCATGTCCTTGACGACCGACAATGTTAAGGCGTCGCCGACTCCCAACGCCTGGCGGGTGGGGGGGTTGACGATCGCCGGCGCGTTCATCGGAATCAGCGAGCTGCTATTCTGCGTCGCGTTCTTTGCCGTCGCCAAATCTCGCCTTGGCCTCGGGCTTGAGAATCAGAGAACCCTGGCATTCATCCTCATTGTCTTCGGCAACCAGGCGACGACCTATGTGAATCGCGATCGCCCGCGCCCGGGCTCGACCCGCCCAAGCCGGTGGCTCATCGGGTCGTCCGTGACCGATATTGTGATCGCGTCAACGCTTGCTGGTCGGGGAATCGCGATGGCGCCTCTGTCCATATTCCTGCTTGGAGCCGCGCTCCTCGGGGCGGCGGCCTTTGGCGTCATCCTGGACTTTGCGAAGGTGCCCGTGTTCAAACGTCTCAGGATCGCATGAACGCCGTGCGCCTGGCGAGGGCGGTTCGCGACAACGGGAGATTGAGGAAGAGTGCCGGGGGCTAAAGGCGCGGTCAGGGCTTCACATTCACGGTGAAACTGATTTCGCCAGAGCCGTGGGGACCGCTGTACCGCAGTTGCGCGGTCCAATCGCCGGCCATGTCCGGCTTGACCTGGGCTCGGTAGCGCCCGATTCCGGCGGCGGGTTCAACCGAGCTCCCCGAATGCATGACCATGCCCGGCATGTTCATGTCCAAGGCTAGCTTCACCCTGCCCACGTCGACGGGGGTGCCACTGGCGCTGTCGCGAAATTCGATGAGCACGTCGTTTTCGGCCAGCCTGAGGCCGTCCTCGGAATCGAAGAAGCTGACCGTGAGCCCGTTCTCTGTCCGTGTGGCGAACGGACTGCCGGAGGGAGCCGTCGGTGCATTGGGCGGGAGCGCCCGTCGCAGCGGCAACCAATGGACCGCCGCCCCGGCCACGAGGGCCAGGAGAAGGATGGTCGCCCAAGGAAAGCGGCGGATTCGTGCAGGGCCGGCCGATGCCTCCAGCGCCCCCTTGGAATTTTCAGGACCCCGGGGGGTTGGCAGGTGGCGCCTGCGCCAGAGCATGTAGATCGTCGGATAGAGAAGAAGCTCCAGGACCGCCGAGGTGACCACGCCGCCGATCATGGGCGCCGCGATCCGCTTCATCACGTCGGCGCCAGCCTGGGTGGTAGGGGACCACATGATCGGGAGCAGGCCGAAGAGGATTGCGCATACCGTCATGATCTTGGGCCTGATCCGCTGGACCGCGCCGACAATGATGGCGTCGTGCAGGTCAGCGGCGGTGTTCAGCCGCCCGAGCGAATGGAACTTGTCCCAAGCCTGGTCGAGATAGAGCAGCATGACCACCCCCGTTTCAGCGTCGAGCCCGGCGAGCGCGATCAAGCCCACCCAGACCGCCACGCTCAGGTTGTAATGCAGCAGGTACAGGAACCAGAAGGCGCCGACGAGGGAGAACGGGACCGACAGGAGCACGATGGCGGTGCGCGCCGCGGACTTGGTGTTCAGATAGATCAGAACGAAGATGATAAGCAGCGTGAAGGGTATCACGACGGCCAGGCGACGCTCCGCGCTCTTCAGGTATTCAAACTGCCCCGCCCACTGGATGTAGTATCCCGGCGGGAAATGGATCCGCTCGGCCACGCGTGCGGTGGCCGCCTGGACATAGCCGTCGATGTTTGTGGTCGTGACGTCCACGAAAACGAATCCAACGAGCTGTCCGTTCTCGTCCCGGATCGACGGCGGTCCCGTGCGATAGGAGAGCTCCGCAATTTCACCGATGGGCACCTCGGCCCCCGTGGGCGCGGGCACGACCACGCGCTTGAGGGCGTCAAGGTCGCCCCGATAGTCGCGCGCATACCGCACGCTGATCGGATACCGCTCCCGGCCCTCGACCGTGGTGGCGATGGTCTCGCCGCCGATCGCGGTCTCGATGACATCGTTCACGTCGCCGACCGTGAGCCCGTACCGCGCGGCCGCCCTGCGATCGACCGTGAAGTCCAGGAAGTAGCCGCCCGTCGTGCGCTCCGCGAAGACGCTGCGAGTGTCTGGAAGGTCGGTGAGGGCCTTTTCGATCTGCACGCCGAGATTCTGGATTTCACCCAGGTCCGGGCCGAAGACCTTCACGCCGAGGACCGAACGGAAGCCGGTGCTCAGCATCTCCGTCCGGGTCTGGATCGGCATCCAGAAGATGTTGGCCATGCCCGGCGTCTTCAGCTTCACGTTCATCTCCGCAATTATCTTCTCCCACGTCATCCCCGGGCGCCATTGCTCGTGCGGCCGCAGGGTGACGATCGTCTCGAACATGGAAAGCGGGGCCGGGTCCGTGGGGGTTTCGGCCTGGCCGGCCTTGCCGAATACCGTCGCCACCTCGGGCACGCTCTTCAGTAGCCGGTCCTGTATCTGAAGGATGCGGGTGGCCTCTCCGATGGACATGCCGGGGACGGCCGTGGGCATGAAAAGGATCGTGCCCTCGTTGAGCGGCGGCATGAACTCCTTGCCCAGGCGGCGGAACGGGATGACCGTAGCCCCAAGGACCAGCAGCGCAGCCAGGAGCGTGAGCCACCGGAAGCGAAGCACAAAATCCGCAAAGGGCCGGTAGGCCCAGATGAGGAAGCGGTTGACCGGGTTCCTGGCCTCCGGGGTGATCCTGCCGCGGACAAGGAGCAGCATCAATACGGGAACCAGGGTGACGCCCAGGAGGGCCGCAAACCCCATGGCAAACGTCTTGGTGAAGGCGAGCGGCTTGAAAAGCCGGCCTTCCTGCGCCGTGAGCGAGAACACGGGCACAAAGCTCACGGTGATGACGAGCAGGGAGAAAAAGAGCGGGCGCCCGACGCTGCGAGCCGCGGCAATGATGACCTCCACGCGCTCCGCATTGCTCGGCTCGCGCCCGCGCTCTTCCCTGAAATGCTCAAGCTGCTTGTGAGCGTTCTCGACCATGATGATCGCCGCGTCCACCATGGCGCCGATCGCGATGGCGATGCCGCCGAGCGACATGATGTTGGAGGTCAGCCCCAGGGAATGCATGGGAATGAAGGAGAGAAGGACCGCGATGGGCAGCGTGATGATCGCCACGAGGGCGGAGCGCACGTGCCAGAGGAAGACGAGGCAGACCAGGGCGACGACGATGCTCTCCTCGATGAGTTTTTCCCGCAGGGTCGCGATCGACGCGTCGATCAGTTCGCTTCGGTCATAGGTGGGCACGACCTTGACGCCCGGGGGCAGGGAAGGGGCGACTTCCCTCAGCTTTTCCTTGATGCCTGCAATGACCGTGAGGGCATTCTCGCCGTAGCGCATCACCACGATGCCGCCGACCGTTTCCCCCTTTCCGTCGAGTTCGGCGACTCCGCGGCGGAGATCGGGGCCAAGATGGACCAAGCCGACGTTCCTCACGTAGACCGGCGTGCCCTTGTCCACCTTCAGCGGGATGTCCTCGATGTCGGCGAGGCTCTTGATGTAACCCCGGCCGCGCACGTAGTACTCGGTGGAGGAGACCTCAAAGACCTTTCCGCCGACGTCGCTGTTGGACCTGCGAATCTTGGACACCACGTCCGAGAGGGGTATTCCGTAGGCGGCCAGTTTGTTGGGGTCCAAGTCCACCTGGTACTGCTTCACGAAGCCCCCGACGGGGGCCACCTCGGCCACGCCCTTCACCGATTCCAGGGCATACCGAAGGTGCCAGTCCTGGAATGAGCGCAAGTCGGCGAGGGAGTGCTGGCCCGTCTCGTCGACCAGGGCGTATTCGTAGACCCAACCCACGCCGCTCGCGTCCGGCCCGATCTCCGGGTTGACGCCCTCCGGCAAGGAGCCCCGGACCGAGCTCAGGTATTCGATGACGCGCGAGCGCGCCCAGTAGATGTCGGTCCCGTCCTCAAAGATCACGTAGACGAACGATTTTCCGAACATCGACTCGCCGCGGACAAACTTGACCCCGGGAGCGGCGATGAACCGTGTGGATATCGGATAGGTGACCTGGTCCTCCACGAGGTCGGGCGATCGTCCCTCCCAGTCGGTGAAGATGATCACCTGGGTGTCGCTCAGGTCCGGAATCGCGTCGAGCGCCGTGTGGGCGAGCGCCCAGTAGCCCCCGGCCGCCGATATCAGCGTCAGGACCAAAACAAGGAATGGATTGCGCGCGCTCGCGTCGATGATCCGCTCGATGAATGTCATCGATGCCGCGGTGGGAGGGGACATGGGGGCCGATGGCATCACCAGGATTTCAACGCGCCCTGCACCTTGGACTCCGCATCCACCAGGAAATTGGCGCTGCTCACGACGCGCTCGCCGGCCTGCAACCCGCCGGTCACCCGGTAGACGTCGCCGAATTTACCGCCAAGCTGGACAAACCGGGGCTCCAGGCGCCCGGAGCCCTTGTCGACAAAGACAATGTTGTGCTCGCCGGTGGGAAGGACCGCGTCGGCGGGAACCGTCAGCCCTTGCCCTTCGTCCAGAAGCAGGGCAACGTCGACATAGGCGTCGGGCCTGAGCTTGGAATCGGAGTTGTCGACATCGATCCTCGCGCGGCCGGTGCGCTTCGCCTCGTTGATGAACGGGTCGACCACAGCGATCCTGCCGGCGACGGAAAGGCCAGGAATGGCGGAGCTGGTGATCAAGACCGGAAGACCGGTCTTGAGAAAGGGCAGCTCGTTCTCGTAAAACTCGGCCCAGACCCAGACCGACGAAAGGTCGACCACGTCGACCAGGTGATCGCCGACCGAGACGTGGCGCCCCTGGTGCACGGCAACCTCCTCCACGACGCCGTCGAACGGCGACTTGAGCGAGAGATACTGGTCGGCCGTCCCTGCCTTCCCGACCGCGTCGATCTGCGCGTCGGAGATATTCCACTGCTGAAGCCGGGCCCTTGCGCCGGCGAGCAGGCGCTCGGCGCTCTGCTCCGTGGACGCGTTCTGCTCGCGCCTGCCATTGTCGCGCATGCGCAGGAGGTCGACGTATTCGTTCTCCGTCGACACCAGGTCCGGGCTGTAGAGGTCCATCAGGACCTGTCCCTTTTCAACCCGGTCGCCGGGGGCGGCGACCTCGAGATTGTGCACATAGCCGTCCACGCGGGCGACGTAGTCCCAGTGCTTGGTGGTCATTGCCGCCACAAGGCCGACCGCGCGAATCGTGCGCCTCAGCGGCTTCATTTCCACCGGGGCATACGTGACGCCGATCAGCTGCTGGCGGTCCAGGGGAATGGTGAACTCGTGCGGCCCATCCGGGGCCGATGGCCCGCCGGCTGCCGCGGCGTCCCCTGCCGCAGGCTTGGCTTGGGCCCCGGCCTTTTTGACCGGCACAAGATCCATCCCGCAGATGGGGCACTTGGCGTCGGGATCGTGCGAGTGGACCGAGGGGTGCATCGTACAGGTGTAATAGTCGACGTCGCTGGCCGCTGCCGCCTTTGCCGAATCGACCCTGGAGCAGCCAGACAAGGCGGCAAAACCGGCAACGCCTGCGAGTATGAGAGCGAATGGGAGCGATTTCATTTTGTGTTGTCGGGAATGGGTTCATCGTGCTCGGGGGGAGGATTGCCCGCCATGGCGAGCACGGAGGGCATATCGCGGCTACCGGTGAGCAGGGAGAGCTGCGCGAGCAGCGTCCCCTGGTCGACCAGGGCATGGGCCATTGCCAGCTCGTCCGCCAGGAGCGTCCTGTGCGCGTCCAGGATGTCCTGGAAGGGCCCGAGGTTGTGCTCCCATGAGGCCTGGGCGCTGGAAAGGGTCTGCTGGGTAAGCGGTATGAGCTGGTCCCGATAGAGCACCGCCTCTCGGCGGGCTGCGTCGAGGGCGACAACGTGATGGTGCAGTTCCTCGCGGACGGAAAGGGCGCGGTCCGCGGCTGCGAAGTCGCTCGCTCTTTTTCGCTGCTGGTCGCGGCGCCAGTCGTCGTCGTACCGGCCTCGGTTGAGCCAGGGGACGCTGAAGCTGACGGTCGCCATCCCTTCCCTCAGGCCGCCGTCGCCGCTGTATTGCCGCGCCTCGATTCCCACGCTTACGTCGGGCAGGCGCTGACGGCGGGTCAAGTCGGCTGCGGCCTGCGCCGAGATGCTTTCCTGGCGCATCACCTTGAGCCGGGGCTCCGCCGCGAGCGCGGCGTCGACCAGCTGCTCGGTGTAATAGATCGGAGGCTGGAGGGACGGCACCGCCATCTTCGGCCATGGCGCGTGCAGCTCGCGGTTCAGGAGCCGGTTAAGGGCGAAGGCGCTGTGATCGCGCTCCTGCTCCCTGGTCTTCAGGTCGTCCGTGGCCATCGCCCTGGCCGTCTGTACCTTCAGCCAGTCCACCTGGCTCGCCCGTCCGACGCGGTACTTGTGGTCGACGGCGTCCAGGGTGGCGTCAAGCCACTCCAGTCCAGCTGGGCAACCTCCGCCTCCCGGCCGGCAAGAGCCAGGCTGTAGAGGGCCACCTGCAGGTCGCGCCGCAGCTCCTGCGACTCAAGGTCGGATGCCAGGCCCTCGCGCGAGGCGTCGGCGGCAGCCAACCTGCGCTGCAGGTCCGGCCGTCCATAGAGCGGAAGCTTCTGGTCGAGGCCATAGACAAGGTTTCCCTCCTGGGAGGCTTCGAAGCCACGAGAGGTGGAGCCCCAGAGGCCAAAGGAGGCGGTCGGGTCGTCCCACGTGCGCACGGCGGCGACAGCCGAGCTCGCGGCGTCCGCGCGGGCGCCCGCCGCCTGCAGCGCGGGGTTGTGGCCCTGGGTTTCGGCCATCAGGCGGTCGATGAACTCCGCGGTGATCTCGACCCCGCCGGCCGGGGCCGCGGCCTCGCCGGCCCGAGCGGCGGAATGCACTGCGGAGAGAAGAACGAGGAGCGTGATTCTGGATGGAAATGATTTCATGGCTGATCTTGTGCGAAAGCTGATGGTGTTCGGGCGTGGACGCGCGGAGCGCGGCGACACCACGGGGGAGGGGCACGGCCCGCGTCGATGCGCGGGCACACTGCGGTCCGGACGTTAGATCAGGAAGCTGCAGTGCGCCTTGAACAAAGGCACGTTTGCAGCAGGCGCTGTCGGGGCCGATCCATTGAGAGCGAGCGCTGGGGCCGCTGATTCGATGAACGGCGCAAAAAACTTTTCCTCAGCCAGCCGTGCCGGCTGGATCTTCCCACGGACGGCCGCCTGCGCAATCCGGGCCGGTTGCTCCGTTGCAAACGACACCGGGACCGGATTCGGAGCGCGGCTGCAGGGCATTCCGCACTCGCAGGGACCCTTGCAGTGGCAGCAAACGCACTGCTTGCGCAGACCCAGCTCAACCGGCTGCACGCGCACGAGAGCGGTGCAGAAGACGGCAAGGAGGAGCCATGCCAGTGTTTTCACGCGGCTGAGGGATAGGCGCGGAGGGGCCCGTGGGCAACCCCTATTCCAAGGCGATCCGCCGCAGCCGTTTCCGTCGATGATTCCGCGGGCGGCCGCCGGCCGCGAGAGGGGAGCCGCGTGCGCGCCGACGGGAGGCCCCAGTTGCCCGAATCGGGATGATGGCTATGCTGGGGCTGCCATGAGCACTGTACGATGCCGGTTGCTTCGCGGGATCTTGTGAAGGCTCGCGCTTGGTCGCCTCGGCTGGCCTTCGCGTCGACATTGGTTTGGGCCGCGATATTTGCGTTCTCCACTCCAAGCCTTGGTCAGGATAAGGCCGAGCTTGATATCGGCGGCGCGACCCTGAGCATTTCATTCGATTCCGCGACGACGCCCGAATTTCGACAACTCACCCTGGACTGGATCACCCGCGCCGCCAACGCCGTCACCGTCTACTATACCCGCTTTCCGGTCAGGCATGTCGACATCTCGATCCATGTGGCCAGCGGCCGGGCGGTCGGCCCCGGCCGCGCCTCCGGAGAGCGCGGTCCGCACATCCATGTCGCCCTCGGGTCGGGCGTCACAGCCCGAAGCCTTGCCGAAGGCGGCAATAATTGGCTGATGACCCACGAAATGGTCCACCTCGCGCTGAGCAGTGTGGAGGAGGAGCACCACTGGATAGAGGAAGGCCTTGCGACCTATGTGGAGCCGATTGCGCGCGTGCGCGCCGGCGAACTCAGCGCGCAGCAGGTTTGGCGCGACATGATCGAGGGCATGCCGCAAGGCGAGCCCGCCCCCGGCGACCGGGGCCTAGACCATACCCCGACGTGGGGCCGCACCTATTGGGGAGGCGCGATGTTCTGCCTCCTTGCGGACGTGGAGATCCGCAGGAAGACGAACAACAGGATGGGACTGGAAAATGCCCTGAGGGGCATCGTCGCGGAGGGAGGAACGATCGATACCGAGTGGGGCCTGTCCAAGGTCCTCGAAACGGGCGACCGGGCGATTGGAGTGCCCGTCCTGGTCCCGCTCTACGACAAGATGAAGGACGATTCAAACCCCGTGAACCTCGAATCGCTTTGGAAGGAGCTGGGGGTCGAGGAGAAGGATCGCACGGTCGTGTTCCGCGACGACGCACCGCTGGCCGCGGTGCGAAAGGCGATCATGTCACCCTAGCGCCCGCCGCGCCGCGGCCGCCCGATTTCCCGCACGACTTCCCTGGCCGCCCGCCGGCCGCTGGCGAGGGCGCCGTGGGTCGTGCCGACCTCGTCGCCTTGGGCGGTCGCCTCGCCTGCGAAGAATAGGGTCCCCCGCACCGGCCGTCGCAGTTCGGCCCCGGCCTCGTCCCTTCCTGCCGCCGTAAAGCTATAGGCGCCTCTGCTGAAGGGATCATTTGTCCAATCCCAAGCCTGCATGTCCCTGACGGCCGCCCGCACCACCGCCGCTGGCTTTCCCAATATCTCCGCCAGCGATGCAAGGGCGCGTCTCCTTCTCGTCGCAGCGGGGACCCTGAGCAGGGCCTTTGCCGCCGGGCCGCCGGCCCATCCCACCATTATCGGCTGGTCCGACAGCGACCACCAGACGGGCACTCCCTTCACCGTCGAATGAATGAAGCCGAAGCCCAACGGCCGCCGGCGCTTGAGTCGACCTGGGAGCATGGCTCGCCAGCCTTCCTCGGAAAACCGCACGGCTATCCGGACGACGTGGCCCATCTGCATGCCCGCGATTACAGCCCGTTTCCGCCTGAGGATGGGGCTGAATCGCACCGCGCCGAGGCCGCTCCGAGCCTTGAGCACGCCGAGCGGGAGGGCAATGACCGCAGCCCTGGCGGAGAAGCCGGTTCGCAGCCCTGAGACAGGGTTGGTCGCGCTCACCCTTACACTCCCGCGACGCCAGGCCACCGTCCGAACGATCATGTTGGAAAACAGGGAGACGCCGCCCTCCGTACAATCCCTCACGATCCGTCCGAGGACCTGGTCATAGCCGCCCGGGACGACGAACTGGTGCTGCTCGTCCATGGCTTCGCCTGCCAGGGACTTCGCGCTGATGGAGCCCAGCGGTGCCGCCTCGAATCCCTCCACGAAGCTTCGGGCGAGCATCCATTCGTCCCGTCGCACTGCCGGCGGAAACCGGTGAAAGTAGGCTGCGAAAGAAAGGCCTCCGGCCTTGGCGGGCTTTATAAGGCCCGTCACCGCCCCGATTTTCCTGTCGAGATCGGGTATTCTTTGGATCCCGCCGCGCTCTGAGAACCAATGGTCGTCCGGCAACTTCACGGCTCGGGCCTGCGCCTTCCTCACCAGGCGCCATAGATCGGCATTGCCGACATGGATGAACTCGGCGCCCATCTCAACCGGCCGGGGCCAGCCGTCGGGCCTCTGGGTGTGGATTCGGCCGCCCATGCGCGCCCGGGCCTCAAGAAGGGCCACCCGTAGCCGCCTTTTTGCCATGTCCCGGGCTGCCGCCAGCCCGGCAATGCCGCCGCCTATCACGATCACGTCCACGCACTGCGGCTCAGGTGCCATGCCAATAAGACCCACAAATCTCGGATTCGTGCGAGAAAATGGAGTAGGATGTTCGGTATGGGCTTTTGCTAATTGGATCGGGTAGGGTAGGGTTGTTCGAATGCGTCGTTTTCGTCTGGCGGCCGTTTTTTTCGGCGTTGTCCTGCTGGTGGTTGGGTTTGTCGTTTCAACCTGGGCCTATTTCTCCAGCGGTGTCGGTGTAGGGTGGGCCATCGCCGTCGCGCTCTTGGCGATCGGCTACATACCCGTGGCGATCCTTGGATTCCGGCTCCAGACTCCGCTCTTGCGCGCCATGGCGATTCCGGCCGCGGTTTCCATCGGGCTCCTGAGTTTCGGCTTTGTCGCAGCGGTCACGTGCTGGGTTCTCGCGGGAGCGACAAGGGCGCTCGGGATTCCGATCGAGATCAGTTCGATCGGCTACGGTGTGTTCGGCCTGGGCTTGGTCGCGTCCGTCTACGGCCTCGTCAACGCGGCGAGGATCCAAGTCACCCGCTACACGGTGGCGCTCCACAACCTACCGCGCCAGTGGGACGGAAGGACCGGGGTACTGGTAAGCGATGTCCACCTCGGCAACATCCGAAGCGTGGGCTTTGCGCGTCGAGTCGTCGCTCGGGTGAACACTCTAAGGCCGGACGTCGTCTTCATAAGCGGGGACATGTTCGACGGCGCGCTGGTCGATCTTGACGCCTGCGCCGAGCCCTGGGGCACGATCAATGCCCCGATGGGGTCGTTTTATGTCACGGGAAACCACGATGAATTTTCCGACAGCTCGAAGATAACCGATGCCCTCAGAAAGGTGGGGGTTCGCGTCCTGGACAACGAAAAGGTCACGGTTCAAGGCCTTCAAATCGTGGGGGTCCACGATGGGGTTGCTCGAGACGAACGCGGATTTCGGGAGATTCTTGATCGATCGCGGATCGAAAGGAATAGCGCGAGCGTCCTGCTCAATCACCAGCCTTCCCATCTGTCGATTCCCAATGAGGCCGGGATCTCGCTGCAACTTTCGGGGCACACCCACAAGGGACAGTTCTGGCCCTGGACGCACCTCGTCACCCGGATCTTCGGGCCATTTGCCTACGGCTTGAATCGCTTTGGAACGCTTCAAGTGATAACAAGCAGCGGGGTCGGAACGTGGGGTCCCCCCATGCGGGTAGCAACTCGGTCGGAAATCGTGTTGATCCAATTCAGCTGTGCCTAGTCTGGATAGGATCGGCCACTCTTATAAAGCCCCGATCAGAAGGATCCTAAAAATCTTCTAGGCGCGAAATATGAAATAGGAGTGATCTTTGCATCCACACATTGCGGAAGTAAAGGTCACTCCATGACGGAAGTTCAAAATCCGATCAGACTCGATCTTCCGATTTGATTCGATCCTCTATCTGTGTGTGACCCTGTGTACGGGCGTTAAGACCATTTCCCTTTCGGAGGACGCCTATAAAATCCTGAAAAAGGCAAAGCGTTCGCCGCGTGAATCCTTTACGGAAGTCGTGTGACGCGCATCCTGGGACGAACCAGCGGAAACCATGGGGGAGGCTCTTGAGCTCCTTGAAGCCGAGTTCGGCAACGGCAAGACCACCGTAACGAACGAAGAGCTCGAAACCTCCCGAAGACTTCATGCACCGCGAAAGGCCTGAGGCTTAATGTTTCTCTTGGATACAAATTTTCTCATCGACCTTCATGCGGAGCTTCACCGAAAGGATGGCGCGGAGGGCACAGCGAAACGTTTCATGCGCGCAAACAAGACGCTTCCGATGGCAATCACGCCCGTGACCGCGAATGAAAACGCAGCCGGCATTCGCAACGAGAGAGAGGCCCGGCGCTTTCTCCGCAGATTTCGAATGATCGCCTTCGGACGTGACATCGCCCTGTTTGCCTCAAGGGTGGACCGCGAACAAAGCGCGAGGGGCCTTCGCCTCGGCGAAAATGGTACCTGGCAAGCAGCGGTCGCATTACGCTTTGGCCTCACTATCGTCACTAACGAGGCCGATTTCGAGAGGGTACCTCTGATTAAGCGCAGGAACTATCTCTCCTGAACCGTTAGGCAGTATCCGCAGCAGCGAGCATTTTTCCCGGCGCATGGGGGAAGTATAGGCGGAAAAGCTCCGCAACAGCTATCCCCCGGCTATTGCACCTATGATTAGGAACGGCTCCTTGCCCGCAGCGATTGCCTCGGGCAAAGGCGCCTCGTCAGGATCGAGCGACACATCTTGACCGCAGGCGAAGAACCTCACGAACGCCCTGCGTCGCAACGTGACGCGGTCCCGAATGGTGCCGCGTAACACAGGATAGGAGGCTTCAACGGCGTCGAGGATGGAGCGCTGCGTCGCAATACCCGCGACCTCAAGCACCAACGGGCCCTCCACGCCTGCCAGGTTTCTTAGGTGAGGGGGGAGTACGACCTGGATCATCGAAGCGTCTGCACCTCAACCGAGAGGACGGCCGGCAGGTCGCGCACAATCGCGGTCCAGTTGTCGCCGCCGTCCGGGGACGCGTAGACCTGCCCGCCCGTCGTGCCAAAATACACACCGCAGGGATCGAGCGAGTCGACAGCCATGGAGTCGCGCAGCACATTGACAAAGCAGTCCCGCTGGGGGAGGCCGCGCGTCAACGCCTCCCATTCATTTCCCCCGGACCTGCTGCGGTAAACTCGCAGCTTTCCCTCGGGCGGATAGTGCTCCGAGTCGCTCTTGATCGGAACGACGTAGAGGGTCTCGGGCTCGTGGGCGTGCACCTCGATGGGGAATCCGAAGTCGCTCGGCAGATTCCCGCTCACCTCGCGCCACGACTCGCCGGCATCGTCGCTGCGCATGACATCCCAATGCTTCTGCATGAAGAGCACATTGGGGCGCGATGCATGCATCGCGATGCGGTGCACGCAATGCCCCACCTCGGCGGTCGGGTCGGGAATATGCTCCGACCTCAATCCGCGGTTGATCGGCCGCCAGGTCTCTCCGCCATCGTCGGTCCTAAAGACCCCCGCCGCCGAAATCGCAATGAAGATCCGACCAGGGTTGACGGGATCCAGTAGGATCGTGTGCAGGCACATTCCCCCGGCACCGGGCTGCCAGCGCGGCCCGGAACCATGCCCGCGCAATCCCGATAGCTCGAGCCAGGTGTCCCCGCCGTCGTCCGAGCGGAAGAGTGCCGCGTCCTCCACTCCTGCGTAGACCACCTCGGGGTCCGTGAGCGCCGGCTCGAGGTGCCAGACCCGCTTGAATTCCCAGGGATGAGCCGTGCCGTCATACCACTGGTGGGTGCCGGCAACGCCACCGTAAGTAAATGCATTGCCAACGGGTGCCCATGTTTTCCCGCCGTCATTGGAGCGTTGGATCACTTGCCCAAACCAGGCGCTTGATTGCGATGCGTACAGCCTATTCGGGTCGACCGGCGAGCCCTTCAGGTGATAGATCTCCCAGCCTCCGAAGAACGGGCCGTCCACCGCCCACGCTCTGCGCTTGCCGTCGGACGTCAGGACGAACGCCCCCTTCTTGGTGCCGACAAGTACGCGGACAGTGCTCATTTCCTCGATATGGAGAATCCGTTGCCGCGCGATGGTTGGATGGTCCCGTGACCACTATTACCTGGTCATCACTAAGTCTATAGTGAATTTCCCGCCCACACCTCGATGAGATTCATCGTGCCCGCCGTCGGTCGATATTTACTTCCGAATCGTCGGAATCGGTCCGCTCGGTATAACGAAAAGAGGGGAGAACCGACGATCGTGAACGCGTCCACAAATCGCACCAGGTTCATTTTGAAGGCCCGATCTCCGAATCGTTGGCAATGGAGTGATCATTGCTTCGTCGGACATCGAGTGTGCGAGGAAGTGCACATCACTCCATTTGCATTTCGCACGGAGCTCCTCAATATGTTCCATAGTAGGCTGTTACATGCGCTCCTGTTTAAATGGCCGGAAATGTAGCTACTATTTCTTCCAATCGAAATGGTAGGGAAAGTCACTCCATGGCGGACCGATACCCGGCCCGGCGGCCCTCCGCTTTCAGGGAATGGGGAGGAAGGGCCGCTTTAAAAATCATCCCTCTCCGAGCTCCCACAAGGGACACCTTGACATTCTACATATACCAAGTGTAGGCAGTCTAGGTATACGGATGGACACAGATAAATCTGATCTTCTCCAAGGAACGCTGGACATGCTGATCCTCAAGGTCGTCGCCATGGGGCCGATTCATGGCTATGCGATTTCGAAGCGCATCGCGCAAATCTCGAAAGACATGTTGCGGATCCAGCAGGGTTCTCTGTATCCGGCTCTTCACAGACTAGAAAACCGCAAATGGCTCGCCGCCGACTGGCGTGAAGCGGAAAGTGGACGGGAAGCTAAATTCTACACGTTGACGCCGGCGGGAAAGAAGCAGCTGGAAGTCGAGGAACTGGACTGGGAGCGCCTATCGACGGCAATTGGGCTGGTACTGAGGACTGTGCTGTAGAGATTTGTCCATGAATTGGCTCCTCGATTTATTCCGTAGGAATTCACACGAGCGGTGCCTCGACTCTGAATTGCGCTTTCATCTCGAGCAGCAGACAAGGGACAATATTGCCGCCGGAATGAACCCGGAGGTGGCTCGTCGCCAGGCGGCCATTGATTTAGGCGGTTTGGAGCAGATCAAGGAGGAATGCCGTGACACGCGCCGCGGCGCCTGGCTCGGCTATTTGTCGCAAGACTTACGCTTTGGTCTGCGCATGCTGCGCAAGAGTCCAACCTTCACCACGATCGCCGTCCTGACGCTGGCTCTGGGCGTGGGAGCCAACACGGCCATTTTCAGCATCGTGAATGCCGTGCTGCTGCGTTCTCTGCCCTACCGCGATCCCGATCGTTTGGTACGGATCTTCTTTAACGAGCCCGGCGTAGGATTGCGGGACGTTAAGTTTTCCAAGCCCGAACTGGATGACCTGCAGACGCGAGCGGGTGTATTTGAAGATGCGACCCCGATCGCTGAGGGTAGCGAGATTCTGACGGGCGCCGAAAAGCCTGAGCGTGTCGAGGGGGTCAATGGCAGTTTTAGCTACTTTTCCATGCTGGGTGTGATCCCGCAAATTGGACGGCTGTATGGTCCGCAGGACTTCACGCCTGGTTTCGCTCCAGAGGCCGTGATCAGCGATAGCCTGTGGCGCCGTGCCTATGGCGCCGATCCGAATGTTCTCGGCCGTACCATCTGGATCGACAATGATCCCCTTACAATTATCGGGGTTCTGCCACGCGGGTTTCGCCATCCTGGACCGACGGTTTCTGGCGACGCGGAAGTGTTTGGCGCCGCCGGATTCAGCGCAGATCCCTTTCCCCAGCCAATACGTGGAAACCGGGTTTTAAAAAATGGTATCGGACGACTTAAGCCTGGCGTGACAAGGGAGCAAGCTCAGGCGCGGCTCACCGCCATGGCCGCCCAGTTACGCCACGACTTTCCCACTGACTACCCGCCGCAGGCCCAATGGACAATTGAGATTCAGCCATTGCAAGATACGTTGGTGGGCAATGTGCGGCCCATGCTGCTAGTGTTACTGGGTGCGGCAATCCTGATCGTTTTCATCGTGTCGTTGAACATTGCCAATCTCCTCTTGGCGCGCGCTTCGGGGCGACAACAAGAGATGGCGTTGCGGTTAGCGCTGGGGGCGAGCCGCGGCCGCATGGTGCGCCAGATGCTGACCGAGTCCATGCTGCTGTCGCTCATCGGCGGTGCTGCGGGAATCGCAACCGCAGTGGGTACTTTCAGTTTCATCCTGCGCTTTGTGCCACCGGGCGTTCCCCGGCTCAACGAAGTACGAATCGACTGGGTGGTGCTGGCGTTTGCTCTGCTGATTTCCATTCTCACTGGCTTGGTGTTTGGACTTGCTCCAGCGCTTAATTCGACAAAAGGCGCTCTCTCCCCGGCCCTTCGCGAAGGTGGTCGAGGGTCCGGCTCCGGCACTAAGACCGGCCGAATGCGGGATGTTCTAATCGTCTCTGAACTGGCGTTCGCCGTCGTGCTTATGGTCGGAGCCGGCTTGCTGCTGCGTACGCTGGGGAATCTGTTGCAGGAAAATCCAGGCTTTAATCCAACTCAAGTTGTCACCGCAAACATGCAGCTTGCGACTCGAAACGATCCAAAAACGGATCCGTATCTCAATATTCCTCGCAGAGCCACCTTTGATCGTGAGTTGCTGCGGCGAATGAAGGCAATTCCGGGTGTGGAACTCGCCGCAATCACCTCAGCTCTACCGGCCACCAATAGCAACCCCAACGCGGTCGGTGGCTTAGCGAATGAAAGCTTAGCGATTGAAGATAGACCGGTCGAGTCCTCGCAGGATCTGCACGCGGAGAGAATTCGGATAAGCCCCGATTATTTTAAGGTGTTGCAGTCGGCGCTCCTACGCGGCCGCTCATTCACCGAAGGCGATGAAGACGGCAAACCGCTTGTGGCCATCATTGATGAAAGTACCGCTCATAGGTTTTGGCCAACCCGCGATCCGCTGGGCCGCCGAGTGCGGTTCGGTCGAGACCCTACCAAGCCGTGGGCGACCGTCGTGGGTATTGTTAAGGATATCAAGAGTGACGGTCTCGACATCGATGGCGTTCCCCACATCTATGTTTCGACCTATCAAGATTCCAGCAAGCGATTGAGCCTGGTGTTGCGGACGTCTCTGCCCGCGACCCTGCTCGAACCACAGATTCGAAATGAAATCCAGAGCATTGATCCCGGCTTGCCGGTATTTAATGTTTCTTCTATGAACGAAGTCCTCGATCGGTCACTGGCTTCACGCCGTTTTTCTGCCAATCTTGTGGGCGGATTTGCTGGACTGGCTGTGCTTCTGGCCTCCATCGGAATTTACGGCTTGTTGGCTTATATGGTCGGCCAAAGATCGCGCGAGATCGGTATCCGCATGGCCCTGGGCGCGCAGCGGGACGACATTCTGAGAATGTTCTTACGCAAGGGGGTCGCGCTTGCTGGCGTGGGCATCGTTGCCGGATTGGTCTTTTCTGCATCCACTGCGTCCATGCTGGGAAGTTTGCTCTATGGGGTGCGCCCCCATGATCCGGCTGTGTTTCTGATCGTACCTCTTCTTTTGTTTACCATTGCCGTTCTAGCCAGCTACCTTCCAGCACGGCGCGCGACGAAAGTGAACCCGATGATTGCCCTTCGCGAGGGATGAACTCATCGGTTCACGGCCGGTCGAACAATGGCAGGAAATCTTAATGCCATCTTTAACTTAGCCGGAACCATGCAGTCGGAAGCATTGTTAGCCAGCAAAAGCGGGTCGATTCTCGACTGCATTGCAGTTGGGGAACGGGCTTAGGATTTTCTCCCATAGACGGGACC
>Ga0302225_10000540_pt1 | contig 27047 bp, 27 predicted proteins | sample II_Palsa_E3_2_FD_193515 | JGI IMG/M metagenome (GOLD analysis project Ga0302225, IMG submission 193515) | Peat permafrost microbial communities from Stordalen Mire near Abisko, Sweden - II_Palsa_E3_2 | ecosystem: Environmental > Terrestrial > Soil > Palsa > Peat permafrost | place: Sweden...
AAACGAGAATGGCCCGACATGGCCACCACCATCTTCACCATCGCCAACCAGAAGGGAGGCGTGGGCAAGACCACGACCGCGGTCAACCTCGCGGCGGGCCTGGCCCAGAGAAAGATCCACACCCTTCTTATCGACCTGGACCCGCAGGCCAACGCGACGAGCTCGCTGGGAATAGAGAAAAAGGAGGGCAGGAGCCTCTATTCCGCGCTCCGGGGCGAGGGTGAGGCCCTGCCGCTCGTAGTCCCCACGGCGCACGAGCACCTGGCCCTGATCCCGAGCGAGGAGGACCTTGCGGCCGCCGAGATCGAGCTCTCGCAGATGGAGAACTACCTCATGAAGCTCAGGGGCGTCCTCGAGCCCGTCGTCGCGTCCGGCGGCTTTCGTGCGATCATCATCGACTGCCCGCCAGCGCTCGGCCTGCTATCGATGAACAGCCTGGCCGCCGCCGACTACCTCCTGATCACCCTCCAGTGCGAGTACATGGCCCTCGAGGGCCTCGGGCAGATCCTAAGGAACGTCGAGCGCCTGAAGTCGGCGGGGATCAATCCCGGGCTCGAGCTGGGCGGCATCGTGATGACCATGTTCGACATCCGCACGAGCCTTTCGCGCCAGGTGGTGGACGAGGTCCGGACCCACATGCCCGACAAGATATTCACGTCGGTCATACCAAGGACGATACGGCTGAGCGAGGCGCCGGGCTTCGGCAAGACGATCTTCGCCTACGACCCGCTCAACCCCGGCTCCACCGCGTACGGCAACCTGGCGGCGGAGGTCATCGCCCGATTCGGGTTATGCTGAAATACCGGCACGCCTTCGTCGTCGGGTTGCAGAGCAACCTCGTCTACCGCTGGAACTTCGCGGTGAGGAGCCTCTTTTCCCTCTTCCACCTCGCCTTCGTGTTCATCTTCTGGGGGGCCATCTACTCCGGCAGGGCCGCCATCGGGGGATTCGGCTTCGCGCAGACGCTGACCTACTTCGTCGTGCTCTTCCTCCTGCAGTTCTTCATCGGCGCGTTCAACGAGGACTACCTCATCAGCGAGGACGTCCGCAACGGCCTGATCAACCAGTTCCTCCTCAAGCCGATCAACTATTTCGCCTACCGCCTGAGCGTCTTCGCCGCCGCGCGGGTCGTTTCCGGCGCGCTGGGGCTCGTGGCGATCCTCGTCGCCCTGCCGTTTTTCAGGGGCTACCTCACCCTCCCCCATGACGGATGGCGGATCGCGCTCGGGATCCCCGCGATGGGCCTCACCGCGCTCATCCAGTTCAGCATCGCGTACTGCTTCGGGATGCTCGCGTTCTGGTTCCTAGAGATCCAGGGCTTCGTCATCCTCTCGATGGCGGTCGAGACCGTGCTGGGCGGCCAGTTCTTCCCGCTCGACCTCCTGCCCCCTGCGGTCTTCCACGCCGTCAGCTACCTCCCCTTCTACTACCAGGCCTATTTCCCCACCGCCATCATGACCGGCCGTATCGGCCTCGACGTCGCGCTGCCCGGGCTCGCGATCCAGGCCATCTGGGCCTTTGTAATGGTATGCCTCGCCGAGGCCGTGTGGCGGCGCGGGCTCAGGCACCATACGGCCGCGGGCGGCTGAATCCGGGGGACATGAACGCATTCTCACGCTATCTGCGCATATGGCTCGCGAGCGCGCGCTACTCGCTCGTGCGAACCATGATGTTCCGCGGGGACCTCTTCATATGGGCCTCCGTCGAGCTGCTGTGGATCTCGGTGAACGTCCTGATGATCGCGGTGGTCTACAGCCACACCTCGACGATCGCCGGCTGGACCGAATACCAGATGCTGCTCCTCGTGGGGACCTCGATGCTGATCCAGCGCTTCCTGATGGGCTTTTTCTGGAGCGGGATCTTCGAGATGGGGCGAAACGTGCGCAGCGGCGCCTTCGACTTCGTCCTGGCCCAGCCGGGGGACCCGCTCTTCATGGCCTCGACCCGCAAGCTCGAGCTGGACGGGCTGCTCAACTCGGTCGTCGCGGCCGGCCTTGTCGTCTACTCGGCGAGGAAGCTCGGCCTCCACCCCGGGCCCGCGGTCCTGGCGCTCTACGCCTGCATGGTGGCCTGCGGCGTCGTGATCCACTACAGCGCGCTGGTCATGGCGATGTCGCTCTCCTTCTGGATAACGAGCTCGCAGGGCGTCGAGGGCAGCTATTTCACGCTCATGGAGTTCTCCCGGCTCCCCAGGCAGGCTTTCAAGGGGCTCGCCAGCGCGATCTTCGTGTGGGCGCTGCCGGTCGTCATCGTCAGCAACGCCCCCGCCCGCGCGGTGCTGCACGGATTCGAGCCGTCCTGGGCGGTGGGACTCTGCGCCGCCACCCTCGCGTGGTTTGCGCTCGCCGTCATGATGTTCAGGGGCGGCCTCAGGCGCTACACTAGCGCAAGCTCGTGACGGGCGACCTCAAGAATCTCCAGGGGCGCATCCGGTACGTCTTCCGCGACCCGGCCTACCTGGTGCGCGCGCTCACGCACTCGTCCTGGGTCCAGGACAACCCGGGCGCCGGCGGGAACAACCAGCGCCTCGAGTTCCTCGGGGACTCGGTCCTACAGCTGATTCTCACCGAGGCCCTCTTCGCGCTCTTTCCGGAGGATCGCGAGGGGGAGCTGACCAAGCGCCGCGCGGTCCTGGGAAAGGGCGAGTTCCTCTCGGGGCTCGCCCGCGAGATCGGGCTCGACCGCTGCCTTCGCCTTGGCGCAAACGAGGAGGCCACCGGGGGGCGCGCCCGCGACGCCGCGCTCGAGGACGTGTTCGAGGCGCTGGTGGGGGCGATCAGCCTCGACGGGGGGCTGGAGAGCGCGCGCCAGACCGTCCTGGGAATCTACGGGGACCTGCGGTCGCGCCTCGGGGCGCTCGAGGGCCACGCCAACCCGAAGGGGCGGCTCCAGGAGATCGTCCACCCGCTGCACGGCAACCAGGCGATCCGCTATGAGGTGATCTCCACGGACGGGGCCGACCATGAGCGGGAGTACGAGGTCGCCGTCTACCTCATGGAGCGGCGCATCGGAAGCGGCCGGGGCCCATCCAAGAAGCTCGCGGAGGAGGAGGCGGCGCGGGCCGCGCTCGCGACGCTGGAGGCGGACCCGCCCGGAAAATGACCGGCGCCGCCAGGCACAAGATCGTCGGCGTCTGCCCGGCGGCGCGCGGAGCCGTCATCGCCGAGACGATGCGGGCCCACCCGTCGCCGGTGTGGCTCGTCGTGGCACAGGACCTTAAGGCGGCAGAGCAGCTGGCGGAGGACGTCGGCTTCTTCGCGAGAGCGGCCGCGGAGGGCCGGCAGCTCCAGGCGCTCGTCTACCCCGAGTCGATACCCGACAGCCGCGACATCCGCGAGGCCTTCGCCGCCTCGGGCGACCGCCTCACCGTCCTGTCGGCGATGCGCGCGTCCCTAGCCGGCGCCGGGGACGGGACGGACGGCCCCTTCCTCGCCGTCTTCGCGACCCCCTCGTCCCTGCTGCAGCCGGTGCCCGCGATCGAGCAGTACGCGGCGAGCGAGATCGTCCTGGCCCGCGGCACGAGGCAGCCGTTCCAGGAGCTCCTGGGCAAGCTGCGCGACCTGGACTACGACAGCGAGGCGGTCTGCGAGGCTCCCGGCCACTACGCCGTGCGCGGGGGCATCATCGACGTCTACCCGGTGACCGCGACGGAGCCCTACCGCCTCGATTTCTTCGGGGACGACATCGAGGATATCCGCGCGTTTGACCCGGTTACCCAGCGCTCCGGCGCGCGGGTCGAGCGCATCACCGTCGGGGCCTCGCCGCGCCTCCAGTTTGAGTCCGCCAAGACCGGGATCTCCGACTACCTGAACCCGCTCTCCCACCTGGCGTTCGTGGAGCCCGCCGCGCTGGAGGAGGAATTCAGGGCGTTCGCCGCCGAGGGCTCCGATGGGCTGGCTCCGCTGCTCTCGCGATGCGCCGCGGCCTTCGGCCTCGCCGAGATAGACGAGGCGTCCGCGATCTTCGGGACGCCCGGGTCCGAGACGGTATGGGACACCGAGAGCCTTGAGCACCACAGGACGGTCGCCCCGGAGACGCTGCTGGCCCGGGACCGGCTGCAGGCCGAGGACGACGCCAGGAGGGCCTTCCTCGGGACGCTTGCGCGGTGGAAACGGGAGGGCTTCACGATCGCGTTCGCCGCCTCGAAGGAAGGCGAGGAGAAGCGCATCAGGGAGATACTCGCGGCGGACCCCGCGCTCGCGGCCCTCGACCCCGTCTTCCTGCGCGGCAGCCTAAACGAGGGGTTCAGGGCGACGGCGCGAAAGGGCGCCGAGCTTTCCATCGCAGGCGGCGGCCGCGGCCTCGTTTTCGTCACCGAGACTGAGGTGTTCGGCCGCAAGAGGCCCAGGCGCCCCGCGGCGGGCGGGCGGGCCCGCGCCTCCATCGCCCAGGTGGACCAGCTGCTCGACTTCTCCGAGCTCGTCGAGGGAGATTTCGTCGTCCATCTCCAGCACGGGATCGCGCTCTACCGCGGGGTGGCAAAGATAGACACCGCCCAGGGCCTGCGCGAGGTGATCTCGCTTGAGTTCGACGACGGCGTGACGCTCCACGTCCCGCTCCAGGAGTCGCATCTCATCAGCCGCTACGTCGGCCTCGGGCGCATCAGGCCCCAGCTCGGGAGGATCGGCACGGGCAGGTGGGAGAAGGCGCGCCGGGCGGTCGAGCGCGCGACCGTCGATCTCGCCGCCGAGCTGCTGCGCATCCAGGCCAGCCGGGAGGCGCAGGCGGGGTTCGCGTTCCCCGAGGACACGGACTGGCAGCGGGAGTTTGAGGCCTCGTTCCCCTTCACCGAGACGCCCGGGCAACTGCGCGCCATCGAGGAGACGAAGCGCGACATGGAGCGGAGCCGGCCGATGGACCGCCTGATCTGCGGGGACGTCGGTTTCGGGAAGACCGAGGTGGCCCTCCGGGCCGCCTTCAAGGCCGTCCAGTCCGGCAAGCAGGTGGTCGTCCTTGTCCCGACCACCGTCCTCGCCCAGCAGCATTTCAACACGTTCCGCGAGCGCATGGCCGGCTACCCCGTATCGATCGAGATGCTGAGCCGCTTCAGGTCGCGGTCCGAGCAGCGGACCATACTGAAGGCGGTCTCCTCCGGCGGCGTGGACATCCTGATTGGGACCCACCGCCTCCTGCAGCGGGACATCGTGCCGAGGGACCTCGGGCTCGTGATCATCGACGAGGAGCAGCGCTTCGGGGTGAAGCACAAGGAGGTGTTCAAGACGATGCGCGCGACGGTCGACGTGCTGTCGATGAGCGCCACCCCCATCCCTCGCACGCTCTACCTCGCCCTCACGAGCGCCCGCGACATGAGCGTCATCGATACCCCTCCGGTCAACCGGCACCCGATCCAGACGATCGTCAAGACGTACGACGAGAGCGTGGTCGTGGACGCCGTACGCCATGAGATGCGGCGCGGGGGCCAGGTGTTCTACCTGCACAACCGGGTCGGGACGATCGACCTGGTCGCGAACCGGCTGCGCGGGCTGATGCCCGACATCTCGTTCGGCGTCGGGCACGGGCAGATGGACGCGAACGGACTCGAACGCGTGATGACGGATTTCGTGGCCGGGAAATACAACGTCCTGGTGTGCACGACGATCATCGAGAGCGGACTCGACATCCCCAACTGCAACACCCTGATCATCGAGGGCGCCGACCGCTTCGGCCTCTCGCAGCTCTACCAGCTCCGAGGCCGGGTCGGGCGCTTTAGGCACCAGGCCTACGCATACCTCCTGCTGCACCGGCACACGCGGCTCCTCGACGCGGCCCGCCAGCGGATGAACACGCTGCGCCAGCACACGCAGCTCGGCGCGGGCTTCCGGATCGCGATGCGCGACCTCGAGCTGCGGGGAGCGGGCAACTTGCTGGGAGCCGAGCAGAGCGGCCACATCGTCGGGGTCGGCTTCGAGCTCTACTGCCAGCTCCTTCGCCAATCGGTGGCGCGCCTGAAGGGGGACAAGACGGCGGCGGCCATCCGCGCCAGCGTGAAGCTCGATTTCGTTTTCGTGGGAGAGGGCGGCCCCGCGGAAGGCTCGACGTTGGGCCGGCGCGAGGACGGATACACGGCGCTCAAAGATGCCGAGGACGAGGCGCGGGGGCCGGAAATAGGCCGGATTCAGGCCCGCATCCCGGCCTCCTACATCGGCGAGACGCGCCTGCGGATCGACCTCTACCGGAGGCTGGCGATGGCCGATTCGGCGCAGGCGGTGCGGCTGGTCGAGGCCGAACTTAAGGACCGCTTCGGCAAGCCGGCCCCCGAAGTGCGCACCCTCCTTTTGGTGACCGAGATCCGCGTCCTGGCGGAACAAAAGGGGATAATATCCGTCGAAACGGAATCGAACCGCCTTAAGTGCCTTCGCGGCAGTGGCCAGCGGGATGACTGGGTGATGATCGGAGCCCGGTTTCCAAGGTTGACCGCCACCCGAGCGCACCTAAGGTTGAAGGAGATTATCTCTTTTTTGAACCATCTGCCGAATCCATGACCCTGCACCGCAGCGCCAAGGCCGCTCTCGTGGCTTCCCTCCTGGCGACCTCAGCCCCGGCGCAGAGCGCTCCGCCAGCCGACAACCTCAACCTGCGGTTTGCCAACGGAATCGCGGCGATTGCCGAGGACAAGATCATCACCGTCGACGATGTCCGCCGCGAGGTGACGCCGCTCATTCCCCAGCTCCAGCGCGATGCGCGCAACGAGCAGGAATTCAACCAGAAGCTCGAGGCGCTGCAGGACGACGCCATCCATAATCTCATCGACAGGGTGTTGATCATAAAAGATTTCCAAAAGGACGACAAGAAGCACGTCCCCGCGAGCTTTGTCGACAACCAGATCGCCGACCAGTTGACCGAGCAGTTCGACAACGACCGCTCGAAGTTCCTCGCGTACCTGCGCGCGCGCGGCACGACCATGCGCGACTACCGCAAGGAGGTTGAGGAGGACATCATCTACAACTACATGATGCACCAGCAGCACAAGTCTCAGAGCATCGTGAGCCCGGTCCGCATCGAGCAGTACTACAAGGAGAACAAGGACAAATTCTACCAGGACGACAGCGTCCACCTCCGCCTGATCCAGCTGGCGCGGTCACCCGGCGAGACGGACGGCGGCCTCCGGGGAAAGGCGGAATCTATCCTGCTCCGCCTTCGCTCGGGCGAGAAATTCGAGGACCTTGCGAAGGAATACAGCGCTGATTCGCGGCGCGCGAAGGGCGGCGATTGGGGCTGGCAGAAGCGATCCGACCTCAAGCCGGAGTTCAGCGAGCCGCTATTTGCGGTGAAGAAGGGCGAATGCACGGATCCGGTGGTCACCCCCGAGGGCTGTTTCCTTCTCTACGCCGACGACAGGAAGTACGCCGGGATCCAGTCGCTTGACGAGGTGCGCGACCAGATCGAGCGGATACTTGTCCAGCAGATGGGCCGTCAAAGCAGCGACCGCTGGCTCGAGCGCCTGCGCCGCAACGGCTACGTCAAGCTTTTCTAGGGCCCGACCGGCGTTCCCCCTCAGCGCATCGAGGCGAGGGAAGCCCGCGACGACGCTTCGTCCAGCAGGGCGACCATCGGGCTCTTCGTGGGCTCAAAGGCCTTGACGACGACCCCGACCAGGTTTCCCTCCGTGACGGTCGTGGCGTCGCACCTGGCGTTGCCCACGCCCATCGCGATCCAACCCTCGGAAGTGTTCTTCACGAGGACATGGGCCACCGGCCGGCCGGAATCGCCGATATAGACGGCCGTCATGCCGGGCCTGAGGTCCGACATCGCGATCCGCTGGGTCACGACCACCGTGTGGTCCCTGTAGAGCGGCAGCATCGAGTCGCCGCTTCCGACGAGAAAATCCGTGCCGGCGTGCTCGGCCACATATTGCTTTCCGAGCCTGAGCGCCTCAAAGGGAGCCACGACGTCCGCGGCCGGCGACATTGCCGCGACCGCCGCCGCGGAGTATCTGGCCGTCGTCGTCGTCGCGCAGCCCGACCAACCGAACCCGGAGAGGGCGATCACCCCGCAAAGGCTCCAGCGGGAAAGGAGTCTATTGGAGGTGCTGGTCGAGTTGCCGTTCTTTTGCATGTGCTCATTAAACCCTAATCCTCTGCATTTAAGAATAGGGACTACCCATCGAATGGAGGGGTGATATCACCCAGTCGGCATAGGGCGACACCCGGGCGGCGTTGGGGGGAATCGGGAGGCTCTAGGGTATATCCCCTAGAGCCTTTTCGATTTAGATAGTCACATCTGGGGTGGGTGTGCTACAATGGGCGTCCATGGAGACATACCTATGACACCCCTAAGCGAGGATTTGCGGCGTCGGATCATCGAGGCCCGGCAGGCAGGAGCCGGTTCGGTCGAGGTGAGCGAGCGCTTTCGTGTGAGTCGGCGCACGGTGGCGCGCTTGTACAAGCAGTTTGCGCTCAGCGGTAATCTTCGGCCCAAGCAGGTGGGCGGCTACCGGCGCTCGAGGCTGGAGAAGCACGGACGAACGATCGGCCGCTGGATCGGCCGCAAGTCAGACATCAGCCTGGCCGAGCTGAAGGAGCGTTGTCTGGCGGACCTTGGGATAACGATCGGCATCAACGCCCTCTGGCACCAACTGCATCGTCTCGGCCTTAGTTCTAAAAAAAACGACGCGCGCCGCCGAGCAGGACCGGCCTGACGTAGCGGCCGCTCGCAGGCTTTGGCGCAGCGAGCAGCCGGGGTGGGATCCGCGCCGCCTGGTCTTCATCGACGAGACGTCGCTTAATACCAAGATGGCGCGCTTGTACGGCTGGAGTCTGCGAGGCCAGCGCTGCATCGGGGCCGTGCCCCACGGCCATTGGGCGACCTCGACCTTTATCGCCGCCCTGCGCCACAACCGCATCGACGCCCCGTTCCTGATCGAGGGATCAGCCAATATGGAGGTCTTTGCCGCCTACGTCGGCCAGGTGCTCTGTCCGGAGCTCAACGAGGGCGACGAGGTGATCATGGACAACCTCTGCATCCATAAGACCCCGACGGTTAACAGACTGATAGAGGCCCGGGGGGCAAAGGTGCGCTATCTGCCTCCCTACAGCCCGGATCTCAACCCTATCGAGATGGCCTTCGCCAAACTAAAGAGCCACCTGCGGCGCGAGGCCGCACGTACCCTCGAGACCCTCCAACCCGCCGTCGCTCGCAGCCTCGCCTGCTTCCTTCCCGACCACTGCCAAAACTTCTTTCGGCATGCCAAATACGGGACTATCTCAATCGAAAATGCTCTAGGTCTCCAGAGGAGAGGGTCGGCTCTCCGCCCCGAGCGCGGCAAAAAGTTAGTCATGTCTATTTTAATTGTTTAATTATCGATCCCGCCCATCGTCGCGAAATCCCCGTGAATCCCGCCTCCCCTGCGCCCCGCTCCCCCAGCGCGTACCCTGCCAATCGCATGCGCGTGCTGCCCGCCGCCGAGAGGCCGCAGGAGCGCCTTGAGAGGCTCGGCGCCTCCGCCCTGAGTGACACGGAGTTGCTCGCGATGATCGTGCGCAGCGGCACCCGGGGACAGGACGTCCTAACGCTCGCGTCGCGTCTCATCTCCGAGGCGGGTTCGCTCGCCGGTCTCCTCGCGTGGCACGAGGCCGACTATCGAAAGCTCAGGGGAATCGGCCGCGTGAAGGCGCTGCAGCTCGTTGCGGCGATGGAGGTCGCGCGCCGGGCGGTCAGCCTGCCGCCCCATGAATCGCCCATCCTGAACCGGGCCGATCTCATCGCCGCCCATCTGGAGTCGATCGCCTCAGGCCTCGAGGTCGAGAAGTTCTGGGTGCTGTGCCTGGACAGGCGCAACCGCCTCCGAAAAAGGGTCGAGATCTCATCGGGAACAGCGACGGCCGCCCTCGCCCACCCGCGCGAGGTTTTTCGCTCGGCGATACGCGAGGCTGCAGCGGCCGTCGTCTGCACCCACAACCACCCCAGCGGAGATCCATCTCCAAGCGCAGCGGATATCCAGCTCACAAGGCAGCTACGGGAAGCGGCGGCAGCTGTAGATATTCCTCTGTTGGATCATGTTATAATAGGTCGACGTGGGGCAGATCCTCTGGGTCGAGGGTACTACAGCTTCAGGGAGGCGGGACTGTTGTGAGAATTTCGTCATCCCCCGCAACAGTCCCTCCACGGGAAGTTGACAGGCGCCTTTTGTATATACAGCGTATGCACATGCCGACCATTTCAGCTAAAGTGTTCAAATCCGGAAACTCGCAGGCTATTCGCCTACCGAAAGCCCTTCGCTTGAATGCAAAAACCGTCCAAATCGAGAAGACTGCGAGAGGGCTTTTCATTCTCGATCCCAAAGCCGAGGCCAGCCGTGTTAAGGCTTTGTCCAAGCTTTACGGATCCTGCCCTGATTTTCCCGAGGTTGAGCCGCTAGACCTTCCGGAATCGTGATCTACCTGCCGGACACAAACGTATTCTCCCGCTATCTTCGCGGCATCGACAAAGGTATCAAATCCAGGCTCGAGGCCAATCTCCGCTTTTGTCGATTGTCGTGTGTTGTGCTTTCGGAACTCGAATACGGCGCAGCAAAACGACCCGATCTCCCTACACTTTCGGACCGGGTGAGGAAGCTTAGGACGCTTATAGGCAATGAGGCAAATTACACATGCAACGACGCTTCATTCTATGGATTCGTGAGAGCCTACCTCGCCCGATTAATGCCGAATGCACAGCCCATCGGCCCATACGATCTGATGTTAGCGGCCCAAGCTCTCCGCCTAGGCGCCACTCTTGTCACAAACAATACGAGGGAGTTTGCCCGGGTGCCGGGACTCGCAGTTGAAGATTGGCAAGAATCCTAGAAATTTCCGATGCCTAGTCTGCGAAACCAAATGAGAAAACGTCATCAGTTTGCTCAGGTACAACCTTCCAGACGGAAGTTAGCTCGTTGAACTCGAATTCAGCCTGACTCTTAGCCTCGTCGACTGACCTGTGCCACGTGTCACCGACACATCTGCGTTCGGTCGAAAATCTAAAAAGAAACACCCCGTCGGTCTTCACCTCGATTACCAACAGAACCGGAGTATCCAGAGGCGTACGAGTTTCGACGCCACCGTTGGCCGCCGGCGGCACGCCTTGAAAATGCTGGGTATTCGGAGGATTAGGCATCAACAAAACCCGCGCCGTGAACCGTGAATGGCTGGTCATCGGGGTTGAGCCAAAACCACGGCGACGTTGGAAGCAACTACCGGGAGCTGACCGTTCCGAAAGGGGTGGTCCAATCGCCATGGATGCAGCATTTTTCATGGTCGATTCCGTTAGTAGGTAATCACCGACACAACCACCCGTCGGGCGACCCATCACCCAGCGCTGCGGATATCCAGCTCACTAGGCAGCTTAGGGAGGCCGCGGCGGCTGTGGACATACCTCTACTGGATCATGTTATAATAGGTCGACGCGGGGCTGACCCTTTGGGTCGAGGGTACTACAGCTTCAGGGAGGCAGGGCTCCTTTGAGGCGTCGCTTTTAAAGTTCCCGTGGCGGGAACTTTGGCTTGCAAACCCATCTCTGCCTCCTGATCGTCATGCGCGTGATCTCCCGACGGACCCTAAAGGATTTCTACGAAAGGCACACCGCGGCAAAGGCGCCGTTGGAATCGTGGTTTCACGAAGCCAAGGCTGCCACTTGGAAGAATCCAAAGGACATCTCAGCCCGTTACCCTTCAGCCGATTTCCTGCCCGGGAACCGGGTCGTGTTCGACATTGCAGGAAACCATTACCGGCTAGTCGCGAGGATCCACTACAACACGGGAATCGTATTTGTCCGCTTCGTTGGTACCCATGCCACCTACGACAGGGTGGACGCCACGGCCGTATAACCTGGAGATTCCCATGACTCCGAAGATCATTAAGACCGAGCAGGAATACCGGAAGGCGCTGGCCCATGTAGAAACACTCATGGATGCCGAGCCAGGTTCGTCGGGTGAGTCCGAGCTAGAGCTGTGGTCGCTGCTCGTCGAACGCTTCGAAGAAACGCACTTCCCTATCGACAGCCCAGACCCGGTTGACGCCATAAAATTCAGGATGGAGCAAGAGGGGCTGAGGCAGAAAGACCTGGAGAAGTATTTCCCAAGTAAGAGCCGTGTTTCAGAGGTGCTGAATCACAAGAGACCGCTCAGCCTAGGAATGATTCGGGCCCTCCATAAGGGACTCGGTATTCCTGCCAGCGTGCTTGTACAGTAGCAGGATCATGACTGGCACCGTACTTCTCGACCTGGACGGCACCTTAGTAGATTCGTACCCCGGCATTTTAGCTAGCTGCCTTACCGCATTACGCGCCCTTGGACATGGACCGAACGATTCCCTCGACATAAGGCGCTTCATCGGGCCCCCGCTCGAAGAAATAATGCGAATCTTGTTACAGTCATACGGGGACAACAGAGTAGGCGAAGCCGTAGCTGCCTACCGTGAACATTATGGTGAAAGCGGATTTCTCGGAAGCATCCCCTATCCAGGCATTGGCAAATCCCTTGGAGAGATGAAGCAGGCCGGATTGCGAATCTACCTCGCGACGTCAAAAAGGGCGATTTTTGCAAACCGTATTCTCGACCACCTGAAGTTCGACACATTCTTTGACGGAATCTACGGCTCAGGGCCAAACGGTGAGCTGGATCATAAGCCTGAATTGCTCTCACATATCCTGTCGAAACATAGTCTTCCGCCGTATCAATGTCTGATGGTCGGCGATCGCCGATATGATATTTCCGGCGCTCACTCGGTCGGAATGCGCGGCCTCGGTGTGCTTTGGGGCTATGGTACACGAGACGAACTGGAAAAAGCTGGTGCAAATCAACTGGTGGATTCCCCGGCCGATCTCGCCGGTACGGCCCTCTCGATGATTAGTAGGTAATGACCCACACAACCCCCCGTCCGGAGATCCATCCCCAAGCGCTGCTGATATCCAGCTCACAAGGCAGCTCCTCGAGGCGGCAGCAGCAGTGGATATTCCTCTACTGGATCATGTTATCGTCGGACGTCGAGGGGCTGATCCTCTTGGCCTGGGGTACTGCAGCTTCAGGGAAGCGGGGCTCCTTTGATTGACAAATGCTATCATTGATATCATCGGTTTTGAATGCCCCAACTCCTCGTACGTGATCTTGAACCAGCGGTAGTGCGGAAGCTGCGAAGCCAAGCGGCCGCACTGGGAATCTCCGTCGAGGAGGCTCACCGCCGATTGCTTCGCACAGCCTTGTTTGGTGATGCGCTTGGCCCAAAGGACAATTTCATCGCGTACCTTCGAAGCGTTCCGACAGGGGAAGACATTGAATTTCCACGATCCCAGGATCTTCCGCGGCCGGTAGAACTCTGATGCCCTACCTCCTCGACACCTGCATCGTTTCAGAGCTTAGAAAACCGGGCATCAATCCCGGGGTGTCAGCTTGGATATCTAGTATCAATGCGAATGAAGCTTTCTTAAGTGTTCTGACGGTCGGCGAGATTCGATCGGGGATAGAACTTCATCGTCTCAGAAATCCTACAGCAGCCGGCAATCTCGAACGATGGCTACTCGGTCTAGAGACCCACTACGCCGAGAGAATTCTTCCGATAACAGCAAGGGTCGCAGACCGCTGGGGTCGCCTATCCCCAAGCCAACCCCTACCGGCGATTGACGGCCTAATAGCGGCCACCGGGCTCGAATATCAGCTGATTGTCGTAACAAGAAATGTTACCGATTTCCAAAGATCCGGTGCAAACACACTAAATCCCTTTAACTGATCCGTAGTTTCCAGCGGCAATGACCCATATAACCAACCCAGCGGGGATCCATCTCCAAGCGCTGCCGATATCCAGCTAACAAGGCAGCTCAGGAAAGCGGCAGCAGCGGTGGACATACCTCTGCTGGCCGATGTTATCGTCGGTAGACGTGGAGCAGATCCCCTGGGACGGGGATATTACAGCTTCAGGGAGGCCGGTCTGCTTTAGCGTTCACTTGACCAAATCCCATGTAACTACATTGTACTTACATGAACACCTTGACTGCCAAAGTATTCAAAGCGGGGAATTCAAAGGCCCTACGCCTTCCAAGCTCCCTAGGGATAAAGTCCGGAAGCTACGAGGTCACACGGACGCCCGACGGATTTCTGGTCGTCGATAGCGCTTCGCTGGCAAGGCGCCGCCGCGCCCTCCGAAAACTCATGAGCCTGCCTTCCCTTCCGGACGATTGGCCGAGACCCTGATGCTTTATCTACTCGATACCAACGCACTCACCCGCCTTGCCAGGGGAGCCGATGCCGCAATCGCGCAGAAGGTCGAAGAGAATGTCCTCGATTGCCGGCTGTCCGCAATCGCATGGTTTGAGTTGCAGTACGGCGCTGCGCGCAGTCCAAACCGAGATAGGGCAGTTCCTCGATTGAAGTTCTTGAGAGGCTTGATGCCCGCTATTGAAGATTTTGACGGGCATGCTGCACAGCGTGCGGCCGATGTTCGCGCATCGCTTGAGGCAATGCGCCCGAACGCCCAGCCAATCGGTCGGTACGACGTGCTTCTTGCCGGCCATGCCCTTGCTATGGGAGCCATCCTTGTGACTCATAACACGAGGGAGTTCTTTCGTGTGCCCGGCCTTGTAGTCGAGGACTGGCAGTCGTAGAGCCAACGGTTTTGGACTATCGGGCTGCATCGCGCCCGCGCCATCCTCACCGGGCGGGCTCCAGTTGGATCTCGTCAACCCCTACCCACGCTCCTTTCTTCCACGACTCCAATCCCTTTTCGGCAAGCTGAACCCCCTTGGCGCCCTCGAGAAGGGTCCAGGGAAACAGCTCATCGCCGACGACGTGCTTGAGAAAAAGCTCCCACTGCGCCTTGAAGGCATTGTCGTGGGTCGAGTCCGGCGGCATCCTATTCCAGCCGTCGAAAAAGCGGATCGGCTGCTCGATATCGGGATTCCAGACGGCCCGCGGCGTCTCCCCGGCGCCCTGAGTCCAGCAATCGCGAAGTCCGGCCACCGCGGACCCCTTGGTTCCGTCGACATGAAGGGTGAGCAGGTCGTCCCGACGCACGCGGGTGCACCAGGAGCTGTTGAACTGGATGATCAACCCATCGCCCGTCCTCATCGTGGCGTACGCGGCATCATCCGCAGTGCAGGGATAGGGGGTTCCGCTCTCGTCTCGTCGCTCGGGGATGTGGGTCGCGCAAAGGCATGAAATGGAGGCGACGCTGCCAAAGAGGTTGTCTATCAGGTAGCGCCAATGGCAGAGCATGTCGATGGCGATGCCACCCCCATCCTCCTTGCGGTAGTTCCATGAAGGACGCTGCGCCGGCTGCGAGTCGCCCTCGAACACCCAGTAGCCGAACTCGCCTCGAACGGACAGGATCCTGCCGAAAAAGCCGGAATCGATCAGCGACCTGAGCTTGAGCATTCCCGGAAGCCAGAGTTTGTCCTGCACGACGCCGTTCTTCAGCCCCGCAGCCTCGCACTCCCTGTAAAGGGCCACCGCCGTATCCACATCGGTGGCTATCGGCTTCTCGCAATAGATCGCCTTTCCCGCGGCGATGGCAAGCCGCACGGCCGTGGCGCGGCGATCGGTCGTCTGCGCATCGAAATATATCCGGTTGAACGGGTCCCTCAGCGCCTCGTCGAGGCTCGCGGCCACGCGGGCGACGCCATGCGCCCTGGCCAGGGCCCTCAGCTTGTCGGGGTTTCGCCCGACGAGAATGGGGTCGGGGATGACGACGTCGCCATTGCCAAGGCGGACGCCGCCCTGGTCGCGTATCGCGAGGATGGAGCGCACCAGGTGCTGGTTGGTTCCCATGCGTCCCGTGACGCCGTTCATCACGACTCCGATGGCGTGTTTTTTCATATTGAATTGGACCGGCCGGGGATCAGGCGTGGGCGAGGTAGGCGGACTTGATGTCCTCAAGATATCGCGCCTGGTCGGTCGCCCAGAGGCGCCGCGAGAAGATCTCCACCTCGTTGAACCCGCTGAAACCCGATTCCTCGACCCATCCCCGGATGCGGCGGATTGGGATGCAACCCTCCCCCATGACCCCGCGGTCCTCGAGGAGGTCGGTCGTCGGCGTGCGCCAGTCCGAGATGTGGAAGGCGAAGAGGGTGCCCTCGCGGCCGCTGGCCCTTATCTCTTCCTCGAGCCGGTCGTCCCACCACGTGTGGTACACGTCCACGGCAATGCCCACCCAGGGGGACTTGAGCTGACTGCAGATCGCCCGTGCCTGGCCCATGGTGTTAATGGCCGAGCGATCGGCTGCGTACATCGGGTGAAGCGGCTCGATCGCGAGCCTCACTCCCGCGGCGGCGGCATGCGGCAGCACGGCGCCGATTCCGCCGGCGATCTGGACCCGCGACTCCTCAAGCGAAAGGCCCGGCGCCGAGCCGCATACGAGCACGACCTGCGGGGCGCCGAGCTCGGCCGCCTCGTCGATGCAGCGGCGGTTGTCGTCGATTGCCCTGGCACGTCCGTCGGCCGAGTCGGCCGGGAAGAATCCGCCGCGACAGAGCGAGGCGACCGAAAGGCCGTGGCTTCGCACGAGCTCACCCGCGGCCGCGGGGCTGCAGTCCGCGAATGCGGAGCGCCAGACGGTGATGCCCTTGATGCCGGCGCCGGCGTAGCGCCGCACCGCCTCCGCGAACGTCCACGGCCTCGTGGTCATCGTGTGGAGGCAGAGCCGGGAGAAGTCCCGGGGGGGAGGGATCATGGTGGTCACCGGCTCACGGGCCAAAGAATGTGTAGTAGGACCGTCGCTCGATCATCCGCTTTATCAGGTAGGCGAGTTCGCGGGCGTGATAGTCGCCCCACATGCTGGATTCGCCGCAGGGAACCCTTCGCCCGCGGGGAACGTGGTCCCATCCGTTTGGGCGGTGATAGACGGTATGGAGCAGGAGTCCCTGGTGCCCGCTCGAGGTCGAGAGGTACGGCTCGCGAAAGATCGCCCTGGCAATGGTCAGCCCGGCCGCTAGGTACCGTGAGCCCGCCCGGGCCTCCTTGCCGCCCCCGAGATAATGGCCGAGCCGGATGAGGCCCTGCGCGGCGATGGCCGCCGCGGAGCTGTCGACCGGCTCGAAGTCGTTAAAGGGATCGGCCGGGCGGTCGAGATAGCTGCCGAGGCGTGCGAGGCCGGGCGCGCCCGTGTCCCAGTAGGGCACGCCGTCCGTGGGCGTCTGCTCGATGTAGAAGTCGGCGGTGGCACGAGCGACCTCCGCGAAACGACCAAGGACGGCCGCCTTTCCCCCGAACGCCCTGAGCTCCTGGTCGGGAAGCGCCTCGAGGAACTCGAGCTGCTCGGCATATCCGCACAGGATCCAGGCCAGGCCGCGGGTCCACGTGGTGAAGGGCGAATATCCCTGCTGGGTGCTCGGGCACCGGTAGGAGCCGTCGTTCGGGTTGAATATGGACTCATGCGCGACACGTCCGCGCACATCATAGCGGTCGCGCCCTTCTCCCAGGTAGACGTTGAAACGGGCCGTGGTCTCGGCGTGCTGCAGGAGGCGGCCCAGGAGGGAGTATTGCCGGTCGTTCTCCCCCATGAGGGCATGGCCAAGCCTGTGCGAGAGCGCGAGGATGCGAAGCGAACGGATGGTGTCCGCGAAGAGCGAGTGGGGGCCGTTGAAGGAGTGGATGTAGCCGAGACCCGCGGGAAGGGCCGTCCAGCGCGCGGCCTGCACCGCCCCGGACACCTTCAGGGCGAGCTCGTAGTACAGGATTTCCCCCTCGTCCGCCCGCATCTCGCCCGAGTTCGCGAGGCGCAGGAGGTTTCCATAGGTGGAGACATTGTTGAATCCGTGGTCGTGGACGCCGATGTGGCTGACATGCTTGGCCATGTGCCGGAGCGTGCCCTCCCGTCCGACCGCAAGGGCCTTCCGGTCGCCCGTGGCCGCAAACTGGAGGATCGCAGATCCAAACTGGAAGCCCTGGGTCCACTCCGTCCATCCCCGCGAGGTGTAGCGGCCGGCCACGGTGATCACCGGGGCCCCGAGCAGGGGATTCCAGGCCTTCTGAAGCGCGAATATCTTCCGGCCGGACGCCTCAAACAGGAGGTCGATGTCCTTCCGCAGGGAGCCCGGCTTCAGGGAGGTGTCGACCTTAATCATCTGGGCGGTTCCGCCGGTCTCACAGGCGGCGGATATGGAAGCCGCCGTCGACGGCAATGACCGACCCGGTCGAGAACGGGAGCTGGCCCGCGATGATCGACCGCACCGCCAAACCGACGTCTTCAGGGGTGCCCCAGCGCCCCTGCGGGACAAGGCCCCCGGCCATGAGAAGGTCGTATTTTGCCTTGGCGCCCGCCGTCATGTCGGTGGCCATGATTCCGGGTCGCACCTCGACCACCTGGATGTTGTGCGCCGCCAGGCGCGCGGCCCAGAGCTGCACCGCCATCGCCAGGCCCGCCTTCGAGACACAGTAGTCCCCGCGGTCGACGGATGCCGTGTCGGCCGAGATGGAGGTGATGAAAACGACCTTGTGCCCCGTGGGAAGGGCCGGCTGGGGCTTGTTCTCAAGCCAGTGACGCGCCACCGCCTGGGTGAGGAAGTACGGCCCCTGCAGGTTCACGCGGATCAGCTCCCCGAATGACTCCTCGGTGGCGTGGGTGAGGTCGGCGCGAACCCTGGGCGCGATGCCGGCGTTGTTCACGAGCGCGTCGATCCTCCCGAGCGTCGAAAGCGTTTCGGCCACGAGGCGGCCCCGGTCGGACGGGGAGCCGATGTCCGCCTGTATCAGAGGGAACTTCTGGTCCCCGGATCTCGAAGCCTTCCGGCACAGGCCCGCAGCCTCCTCGGCGGCGCCCCGGTTGCCGGCAAAATTAATTGCAACGGAGCAGCCTTCCGACGCGAGGTGCACCGCGATGCCGCGGCCTAGGCCGCGACCAGCGCCTGTCACCAAGATCACCGGGATTGGGGTTTGCGTCACAGCGGGCCAGTCTACGCGACAATGCACTCCCGGTATGAGGATTTTGCCGCCCATAACCAGCACTTTTTCGACATCGTTCATGTGCCGGGCCACGGCCATGTTCGGGAGGCCCTGGTGACCGGGCGCGACACTCCACGGCCCCCCCCCCCCATACCCGGGCGGCCGCCGGGTCTCCCCCGGGCCGGATCAGCCCAGAATGCGGCGGCTCCAGCGCGAGGGCGGCTGCCCCGTCTGGCGCCGGAACCAGCGCGCAAAGTAGCTCTGGTCCAGCATGCCCACCGCCTCGGCGGCGCTCGCCACCTGCATGCCCTGGGAGAGGAGCTCCTTCGCCCTTGCGAGCCTGCGCTGGGCCCTAACCTGACCGAGCGTGAGGCCGGTTTCCCTCTTCACCAGCCGGTTCAGGTGGTCGCGCTGGTAGCCGCTGCGCTGCACGACCTGCCCAAGCGGGGTCGCGGGGCCGACCGTCGAGAGCAGCCGGCCCATTGCGGATCCGCGTCCGGCCGCCGTCGGCCGCGGCACCCGCTCCATCCAGTCGGCCGCCCGGAGAAGCGTCATGAGCACCTGCAGAATCACCGCGGCGCTCTCCCATCGCAGAACGCCGCCGTTTCCGGACTGGAGCCTTATCAGGTGGGCCAGTTGCTGGCGCACCTGCATCGTCTCCGAGCGGTTGAGGCTGCAGACGGCGGCCGGCCCCCGAGGCTGCCTGGAAAGGCGGAAATTTATCATCAGGCAGAGGGGTATGCGGTCGCTTGCCCGCTGGAACGAGTGTGACAATCCCGGCGGCATAACGACCAGCGTCCCCGGTTCCACCCGCGCGTAGCCGCCGGCGAACCTTTGCCGCCCCCGCCCGCTCAGGTACAGGATGATCTGGTGCCAGCGATGCCGGTGATGCTCTATCGAGGCGTGCTCCGGCAGGTGCCTGTGCAGGGCAAAGGCGAGCACGTGCAGGCCGGGCAGCCTTATGTCTGCCCGGTTGATGAGAAGTGAGCGGAAATGGCGCATCAAAACCCGACCCACCCGCGGTGGGGACGGGGGGACCGGTCTCGCCCGTTGGCCTACCCGGTAGCGATCCGGGCGTCGAAGCTCAAATTCCGCCGGACGACGGCAGCGGGACTATCTTGCAGGATCCAGCAAAACATCCTCGACCGGTGAGTCGGTCCTCCGCGATAAAGGGCGCATGTCGTCGGCGTCCGCTGTACTTGGGAAACTCCGCGCCGAAAGGATCGTCGCGCTGATCCGGGCTGATAGCCCGGCCAATCTGCTCGATTGCGCAAAGGCCCTCTCGGCCGGCGGCCTGAATTGCATCGAGCTGACCATGACCACACCCGGGGCCGTCGAGATGACGGCCAAGGTGAGCCGGGAGATGCCCGATGCGCTTCTGGGCCTGGGCACCGTGCTCGACGCCGAAGCGGCCCGGGCGGGGATAGCGGCGGGCGCGCGCTTCATCGTCACTCCGGCGGTTCGTCCCGAGGTCATCAGCGCGTGCAGGGATGCCGGGGTGCCCGTCATATGCGGGGCGCTCACGCCGACCGAGATACTTGCGGCGTGGGAGCTGGGCGCCGACGTGGTCAAGATCTTCCCGGCCGAGTTCTTTGGGCCGGCCTACATCAGGTCCATAAAGGCCCCCTTTCCGCGGATCGAGCTCATGCCGACGGGGGGCGTCACGCCCGAGACCCTCAGCGATTTCCTGAGGGCCGGCGCCATTGCGGCCGCCGCGGGCAGCGCGCTCGTTTCCGCGGCCGCGCTCAAATCCGGCGACTGGGCCGAAATCACCGCGCGAGCCCTCCTGTTCGTCGCCGCCGCAAAGGCGGCGCATCAATCCAATGCCGTCAAAACAGCCTAGCCTAGCCGTCAAGCAAGCCGCAGCCTGCGCCTTTGAGCAGGTTTCCCTGGGCGAGGTGATGCTCCGCCTTGACCCGGGCGAGGGCCGGATCCGCACCTCCCGCTCATTCGCCGCCTGGGAGGGCGGTGGCGAGTACAACACCTCGCGAGGGCTCCGGAAATGCTTCGGGCTCAGGAGCGCCGTCTGCACCGCGCTCGTGGACAACGAGGTCGGCCACCTCATCGAAGACTGCATCATGCAGGGCGGCGTCGCCACCGAGTTCATCAAGTGGCGGGGCGACGACGGGATTGGGCGCACCGTCCGCAACGGCCTCAATTTCACCGAGCGCGGCTTTGGCATCCGGGGCGCGGTGGGCGTCCCTGATCGCGGCAACTCGGCGGCGTCGCAGCTGAAACCCGGGGACTTCGACTGGGGGAACCTTTTCGGCCGGCTCGGCACGCGGTGGTTCCACACCGGCGGAATCTTCGCCGCGCTCTCCCCGTCGACCGCGGAGCTCGCCATCGAGGCGGTGAAGGCGGCGAAGAAGCAGGGCACCATTGTCTCGTACGACCTCAACTACCGCCCTTCGCTCTGGAAGTCGATCGGCGGCCTCAAGAAGGCGCAGGAGGTCAATCGCGAGATCGCAAGGCACGTCGACGTCATGATCGGCAACGAGGAGGACTTCACCGCGTCGCTCGGCTTCAAGGTGAGGGGCTCCCGCCGCCGCGGCGAAGCGATCGATGCCGGCGCCTTCAAGGCGATGATCGGGGCCGCAGTGAAGGAGTTCAAGAACTTCAAGGTGGCCGCGACAACGCTTCGCCGCGTCCACACCGCGACGAGGAACGACTGGCGCGCGATCCTCTGGCAGGGCGGAAAATTCTACGAGAGCCGCCAGTATCGCGACCTGGAAATCCTGGACCGCGTCGGCGGCGGCGACAGCTTCGCGTCCGGCCTGCAGTTCGGCTTCCTCGAGTTCAACGACCCCCAGATGGCGGTCGACTACGGGGCCGCCCACGGCGCGCTCGCGTCGACGACCCCCGGCGACACGTCCATGGCCACGCGAGCAGATGTCGAGAGGCTGGTCGCCGGGGGGGGCGCCCGCATCGCTCGGTAGCCGGCTCCCCTCCCCTCGGCCTACTTCTCGAGCCAGACTTTTTCAAACTGCCGGAAATCGAGCAGGTTCGTCTCCCATCCGCGGACGGCCGGATTGATCGCGTAGGTCTGGTACTGGTAATAAAGGGGAATGATCGGGGCGTCGTTGAGCAGGATGGCCTCCGCCTTCTGGAAATACTCGTATCTCCGCGCGTTGTCGGCCTCGTTGGCCGCCTCGTCGATCAGGTGGTCAAAGTCGTGATTGCTCCAGCCGGCCCAGTTGTTCCCGCCGCCCGTCACCATGGTCCCCAGGAAGGTGACCGGGTCCGGGATCAGCGTCTTCTGCTCAAGCTGCGCGATCGTTATGTGAAAGCCGAGCTCCCTGAGCCACATCGACTGGATCGCCTCGAGGTCGCGAAGCTTCACGTCGTCGGTGTAGCACTGGACCTCGACGACGGGAAGGCCGCGCCCCCCTGGATAGCCGGCCTCGGCCAGGAGGCGGCGGGCCTCGACAAAATCGTCCGAGACCTGGGCGCGCGCCGTGTAGCCGCTGCAATCCGGGGGCGTCAGGCTGCGGGCCGGCGGGTACACGCCGCTCATCACATCGCGGGCCAGCGCCTCGCGGTCGATCCCGTGCGAAAGCGCGAGCCGCAGCTTTGGATTGTCGAAGGGGGCGCGGGTGACATTGATGAAGAGGTAGTACGTGTTCAGGATCCGGTCGACGTGCATGTCGGGGGGGACGTGGGCGCGATAAGCGGCGATTTTCGACGTCGGCAGGGCGTACGTCACGTGAAGCTGGCCGGACCGGAAATCGCGCTCCTCGGTCGCCGCCTGCTCGAACGGATAGAATTCGATCCGGTTCAGGCGCGTGTTCGCCGCGTTCCAGTATAGTGGGTTCTTGACGACCACCACGCGCGCGTTGGGCGTCCATTCCGCAAGGGTGAAGGCCCCATTTCCCACCAGGTTTCCCGGGCGCGTCCACATCGTGCCCTTCTCGTCCATCCGGCCGAATTTCTCGATGACAGGGCGATGCACGGGCAGCCAGGTGTTGTGCGAGGCAAGGGCAGGCAGGTAGGGGGTCGGCCTTTCCAGCGTCACGCGCAGGCTGGACGCGTCGGGTGCGTCGACGCCGACCTTTGAAAAATCGGAGACCTTCCCCGCGTTGAACGCCTCCGCGTTCTTTATCGGCCAGAGCATGTAGGAGTAGGACGCGGCGAACGCGGGGGTGAGGATGCGGTGGAACGAATAGACGAAGTCTCCGGCCGTGAGCGGGTCGCCGTTGGACCAGCGCGCATTCGGGCGAATGTGAAACGTGTAGACCAGGCCATCGGGCGAAACCTCCCAGCGGTCGGCCGCCGCGGGGACGGCAAGCGAGGTCTTTGGGTCGACCCAGGTCAGCGGCTCGAAGAGCGTGTAGACAATGTTGGAATCCGTGTAGGCGTAGACGACCTGCGGGTCGAGGTCGGCCGGCTCGGCGGCGTTTCCGACGAGCAGGGTCTGGGTCCGAATCCCTGATTCGACCGGTGTCTCCCGCCGCGCGCATCCCGGCAGGGCGAGAAGAAGGAGGACGGCAGCCGGGAGAAGCGGAATCCGGGATATGGGATACATGGAGGATTGCCGCGGATCGGAAGCCACCCAGAAGCCGCTTCCGTGCCACGGCGCAGGGCGGCCAGGGCGCGCGATCAGTCCTCGATCACGTCAAAGACGATGCCGAACGGGTCGCGGACGTAAATCGCGGACCCGAAGTCCTTCACTACCCTGCATCCCGCCGCCTTGAGAAGCCGCTTTGCCTTGGCGATGCTCTTCACGCTGAACGACGGGACCGGCGGCTGCGCCTTGGAAGACCGGTTGACGTAGAGATGGAGCACACCCGTGTCGAATTCGAGCTGGTCCTTTGTCTTGCTCCTCAGCTTGAACCCGAGGACATCGCCGTAGAACCGCTCGGCCTTCGCTAGGCTCCGCAAATGGATCGCCACGCAGTTGTTGGACCGAAACCTCATATCAACCGGCGGACGCCCGTCAGATGTGCGGCGGCAGGACGAAGAGGAGGACCGCGAGGAGATGGCAGGTGCTGCCGCCCAGCACCAACGCGTTGCGGAACGCGTAGTGGAACCGGACATGCCGCAACCCGGCCAGGATGGTCCCCGCCGTGTAGCACAGGCCGCCCGCCAGCAGGAGCCAGAGCCCGCCGTGCGGCACCGCCGCGAACAGCGGCTTGATCGCCACGACGATCATCCAGCCGACGAACAGCGTCGCCAGCGTGGAGGTCACGCGGTAGCGGTTTCCGATGAAGAATTGAAACACGGCGCCGGCTCCGCAGAGCCCCCAGACGATTCCGAACAGGGTCCATCCCCAGGGCCCCCGCAGGCTCACGAGAAGGAAGGGCGTGTAGGTTCCCGCGACCAGCAGGAAGACCGAGGCGCGCGCGAGCTTTAGGAAGAACCGCTTTCCGCGCTCGCTGTGCCATAAGTGATAGAGCGTGTAGATGGAATACAGCAGCAGGAGCGTCAGCCCGAATACGCTGACGCTGACGATGTCCCAAGCGTCGCCGTACAGGCTGGCGGACACCGTGAGCAGCGCTATCGCCGAGATTCCCAATGCCACGCCGAGCCCATTCGTCACCCAATTGACGACCCGCTCGCCCCGGCTGGCTCCCTGTTCGGTTGCCGGATCCGATGCGCCGGCCTTGGCCCCGGCTCTGTGCCGTCGCACGGCCCGCTCCGCCGCCTCGTCGAGCATCCGAATGGGCCAATTCGGCCTTGGGCTCTTGAACTCCTCGGGCGTCCACTCCGCCCCGTCCGAATAGATGCTCCGCGGCATCAGGCAGGTGCCGAACGCCAAGTCCGCGATGGGCAGGCAGAAGAAGCCGGAAATGGACTCGTTGCAGTCGATCACCGCGTGGTGGCGGAGGTGGAAGCTGTAGGCTGGCCGCCAGAATGCCCCCCAGCGCGGGTGCTCGATGAGCGGCTCCCATTTCTCGAGGGACCAGTGCTCGATGGCATGGACAAGTTCGTAGAGGCAGAGCGACGACGCCAACGCGGCAAAGCCGGAGAAAAACCACGGAAACGTGGGGAAAAGCCATTGGAGCAGCGCGAACAGCGGCACGAGGATGCAGCCAAAGGTCACGAGCGTATACCAGGGGAAGAAGGATGCCTCATGCTGCTCGGTATCGAGGATGGGATACTTGTTCTCGATGAACATGATCCCCTTGCCGTCGCGCGTCGGCTTGCGCGCGATGCGCGTCAGGGCGTGGTGCTTGGTGTGCTGGCGATAAAACCTCCGCAGAAAGGGGACGGCCGGCTTGTGAAGGACGTAGCGATGGAACACATATTCCACAAAGCAGTTGAGGAGACTCAGCGCAAAGAAAGCGACGATCCCCTTCCAGACCGGCGCCAGCAACTGCGCCTCCCAGGCTCCGGGAGAAATAAATTTCAGGGCGCCGAGCAACGCAACGAGCGATAGCAGGACGGTAGCGATGAAGAGTGGCAGCGAAAATGCCGGATATTCATGGTCTTGTGGCGTCGATGATTGAGTCATGGGGTAAACAGCAAACGTAATGCAATAATCGGTCTCAGGTCAATCCAACAGGAAGGCCACTGTTCCGAAAGTCGGCCCAGGCTATCCGGCGGAATGCACGGTAGCCGGCGCGCGACCCCGGCGATCCCTCCCTGCGGCTACAGTCCCCGCTTCCCGTTTATTGTTCCTCTTGGCACCCCTGTGCGGCGTAATCGCAGGACGATGTTCGAATCCTACGACGAAAATAGTCGGATGAAGGGGGAGATGTTCGCACTGTCGTTCACCGCGCTTTTTCTCGAGATGATGGTGATCCGATGGGTGCCCAGTGTCGTGCACCTCGTCGCCTATTACGCTAACCTCATGCTGCTTAGCTCGTTTCTCGGCCTCGGCGCCGGGGCGATGGCCAGCGGGAGGAAGTGGAACCTATTCGCGTGGTTCCCGCTGTTCCTTGCCTGCGACATCGGCGTTCTTCTCCTCGATCGAAATGCGGTGATCGGGACCACCGACAGCGAGGTCCATTTCTACGCGGTATCCCCTTCCCTGCTCCAAGCGTCCGTCCTTATCCGGATCTTCGCGATGAACGCGCTTCTTTTCGTGCCCTTGGGCCAGCGGATGGGCGTACTGTTCAACTCGCTGCCGCGCCTGACGGCGTATGCGTGGGACCTGGCAGGGAGCCTGTCGGGCACGCTCTGCTTCGGCCTGTTCTCCCTCAGGCTGTTTTCACCCGTGCTGGGAATGGCGGGTGTCATGCTCGTCTATCTGGCGCTGACGTCGCGGCGCCGATGGCTCCTCGACGTACCGGTGTTTGCCGCCGTCCTCGCCGCGGTCGTCTGGTACAGCGACCCAAATGCCATCTGGTCCCCCTATTACTATATCACCGTCACGCAGCTTGGCTCGGCCAAGGCGACGGAATCCGCGCCGCCAATGGACCTGCTTACTATGCGGGATCCGCCCATGTACACCGTCAGGGTCAATCAGTTCGGGTACCACATCGACGGGTCGCTCGATCCCGCGCGATACACCCCCGGGTCGGATGCGGCCGGCGTCGTGAACTGGCTGGATCAGCAGTATGGACTTCCCTATGCCGTCGCCAGCGGGCGAGAAAGGATCATGGTCGTCGGCGCGGGCGGCGGCTTCGACGTGGAGGCGGCCCTGGCGGCCGGGGCGCGCCACGTGGACGCCGTCGAGATCGATCCAACGATCATCGGCATCTCCCGCCGGTTCAGCGCGGGGGCCCCCTACGCCGATCCCAGGGTGTTCGTGCACGTCGACGACGCGCGCTCATTCCTCGCGAAGGCGCACGCCGGGTACGACCTGGTGGTGTTCGGCTTCCTGGACTCGCAGGCGCTCTTTAGCACGATGAACAACGTCCGGCTGGACGGTTACGTCTACACGGTCGAGGGCATCCGGTCGGCCTACCAGCTCCTCAACGGCCATGGGACGCTCACGCTGTCGTTTTCCATCGGCAAGCCGTGGCTGGGGCCGAAGCTTTACGAGCTTGTGGCTGAGGCCACCGGACGGGAGCCCGTCTTGTATCTTAACCCCGCCTGGCAGCAGCTTGTCCTCTGCGTTTCCAAGGACCCCCTGCTCAAGATGCCGGCGCACATGGGCCATTTTAGCCAGGCGGGCTATGCCAAGCCGCCGGCGTTCGACCTGCCGACCGACGACTGGCCGTTCCTCTACCTGATCAGGAAGACCATACCGTCCGACTACCTGATAGCGATAGGCAGCCTGCTCGCCTTCTCCATCGCGGTGGTCGCCTGCCTGAGGCGCCGC
>Ga0302225_10000549_pt1 | contig 26741 bp, 26 predicted proteins | sample II_Palsa_E3_2_FD_193515 | JGI IMG/M metagenome (GOLD analysis project Ga0302225, IMG submission 193515) | Peat permafrost microbial communities from Stordalen Mire near Abisko, Sweden - II_Palsa_E3_2 | ecosystem: Environmental > Terrestrial > Soil > Palsa > Peat permafrost | place: Sweden...
ATAAGGCAATAAGGCAATAAGGCAATAAGGCAATAAGGCAATAAGGCAATAAGGCAATAAGGCAATAAGGCAATAAGGCAATAAGGCAATAAGGCAATAAGGCAATAAGGCAATAAGGCAATAAGGCAATAAGGCTAGATTGTTGTATGTGTGGTCACACATAATAATATACCCCTTTTAGTTTGGTTTTAGGCTAAAAGCAAGCTAGATATAAATTGCTTCAATGAGGATTGTATGGAAGGGATATAATTTAAAAATTCAGGAATGATTGTCGGTTCTCCGTTCTAACTGATAAGTTTTAACTATTGGTAAGAGGGCTAAGAAAGATGATAAGCAAAAAACTTATTGAAGCTTTTATACACTCTTATCTCAACAGTCTAGACGCTAATACAAGCTTATAATCAAGTCCAGACGCGCATTACCGATGCTCTTTTGCAACGACACAAGGAAAATTCGGAAGCCGAAGATCCCAGTATCCATCAGGATCTGTCCCCAAAAAATGCAACTAAGAAACGTCGCCACAGCTTTTAAAGTTAAATAACAACTAAAGTTTATCTATTTGACTCCCTGTTCGTAAGCAAAGTAGAACTATATCAGGCCTCAGTTTTGTTTTCAAAAAAGAGGCTGCCAAAACAGGGATCCATTTTGCAAGGAGATAGCAAATGCCTACGACCAGCCCTAAAAACACTGTAAAAACCCATACTGACACTCAAGCCGCCTCTGCTGCTAGCGAATCAACTGAAACAGCCACCCCTTCAATATTGAATTATTTGCCCAAGCAAAGTGGACCGGCTGGCTACTTAACTATCGGTCATATGCTGCCTAGTTCTCTGACAAGCACTCCTGAAGCATCACAGCTCCACAGTGAGCCTTTAACGGCCCAGCCGCTGTCGTCACCTAAAAACAGAATGAATACATCTGTAGAGACCAGTATTACCAGCATTATAAGTTCTAAAATGGCTCGGGCAGTTTCTGCCGAGCAAAAACAAACAGATGAACAGCAGTCTATTGACCGTATATCCGTTTCGAGCACTGCTGATGAAGTTCAATCTAGAACAGAAGAAGAAGAAGATTTATCAGTAGATCCTATTGGTTTAGCTTCTGAGCCAAGTCAGGCTCCCCAGACTCTCAATGATCCAATTCCAGTTTCGCCAACCACTAAAAGCTTAGGCGGATTGACCCGTATAGCGCTCAATGATGTTGAGATTATTATCGCACAGACAAAAACCACTGTTCAGCAAGCTGCAATTATCACCGCTCCCGCCCCGGCAATGATAACCCCGCTTTCTTCAGCGCCGTTAAAGCCTATCCACTCAATGCGCCATGATCTGTTTGATATGAATAATGACAATATCCTTCAAGCGCCTTTAGTGCCTGTTACCCAAAGCAGTGCCGCAGTTAATCCCATACAGACCATTCATACTAGCTGCCTACCAGAAAAAAGCGTAGGCCTCAACAATTCTATAGGCCAAGGTCTTGGTCAAAGACTTGCCAGAATTAATAAAGCTTTAATACCCTCAAGGCAGCAGCTATTACTGATATCAAACAAACAGCTACCACTCGAAAAAATATGCGTTATAGCACCTTTTAGTTTTGATAATGTCAGCTTAGAGCCACAAGGTTCAACTAAAGCAGCCTCTACTCCTAAGCCGATTTTGTTTTCAGCCGCCAGCCAACTTAACAAAAAGAGTATTATGAACTCATCTACACAGCCCCCGGTAGGAATTGCAATCAAAGCAGCAAAATCCCCAAATAAACCTTGGTACTCGCGCTTTTGCTGTGGCAAACTGTAGAAGTCAGTAATTTAAAAACAGCTAGCCATCAGCTATAAGAGGGGTTTCCCCTCTTATAGGCGTGAGGTTGTTAACTTAAGGCTCTTTAGCTTTAAATTTTAGTGCCACTGAGTTGATACAAAACCTTAATCCCGTTGGCAAGGGGCCATCTGAAAACAAATGTCCTAAATGAGCAGCACAACTTTGACATTGCAGTTCAATTCTAGCCATTCCATGGCTATTGTCCATTTTATGAACGATGGCTGCTGGTTTTTCTTTAAAAAAACTTGGCCAGCCCGAACCTGAATCAAATTTTGTTTCGGAGTCAAACAAAGGCTGTGAACAACATACGCAAAGATATTCACCGTCTTTTTTATGATTTAAAAGTTCTCCGCTAAAAGGGGCTTCTGTGCCACCTACTCTACAAACCTGGTATTGTTCGGGAGTTAAGGCTTTACGCCAGTCGTCATCGGATCGATGGCTCATAGTGGTTTCCTAGATTATTTTTTAAAGTTTTATTTAAATTTCTCACCCTAGGCAAAAAATCAGGCTCAGAGGCATAATTCACCGAGGTGATCCCAAGCTCCCTTTGATCACTCTCATAAGTATTTTTCATCACGATCTCCATCCAATACACAGTGTATTGCAAAGCTAGCAAAGCGCTGTGTTTTTTCAAGTAATAACCCAAGAAAAGAGCCGAGAATAAATCCCCAGTACCGTTGGGGCTGATTTTAAACGGGTATTCCTGGGTTTCAATAAGATAACAAGCTGAAGACTGCGATAAAAAAACATGTAAAGTATCTGGCGGAAGATCTACAACTTTTAAGCCAGTGATCACAACAATTTTAACGCCTAACTGATGAAAATATTCTGCAGCTTGCTTTGCATCAGCAAGGCTGTTGATGGCCATACCTGATAGTGTCGCAGCTTCAAATTGATTGGGGGTTATTATATCGGCTAAAAGATGGCTTCTAAAAAATGCCAGCACTTCAGGCTTAACAAAACAGCTTGTATTGCCAATCACTGGATCACATAAATATAAAAGCTGTGAATTTTTTTCTTTCAGCCGTAACACAATTTCTTGAACTTCAAAACAAATATCTTCACTGCCCATATACCCTGAAAGCACTGCTTGGCATTGCTCGATCACTCCAAGTTCTTCAATCCCCTTGATCAGGGCTCGAATATATTCTCTGGGGAATATTTCTCCTTGCCATTTACCATAACCGGTATGATTGGAAAATTGTACTGTATGAATAGGCCAGACATCATAGCCCATCGATTGCAATGGAAAAACAGCTGCTTTATTGCCTACATAACCATAAACAACATGGGATTGAATCGATAAAATAGCCATTCATTCAACTGTTTTTGAGGATGAACCAGTTTAACCTTGTGGTTTAAGGTTTGCTAGCTATTTTTCTGAGTATTTTATTTAATTTGATAATGGTATAAACTTAGCAGCCCACTAGGGACTGCTCAGTTGAGTTCTTGGGGCTTCTTCGCCCTTTCTTTTTCGCCCTTTCTTTACAATAACCGACAGTATTCATAAAAGTTTGGCAACTTAAATTTTAAGTTGCCTATTTCAAGGAAGAACACAATCGTTTTAAAAGTCACTTCCCTATTCAAAAATACTTTTCATGCAACCGCCAGTTTAATATTGCAGCTCAATTCTAGCCATTCCATGGCTGTTGTCCATATCGCATGCAGGTATTAGCTTGGTTTACTCAATTTCAAAGTGCTAATTTCTTGTTCCACATTTAAAGGTAATAATTTTTCAATAGCATTGCTTAAATGAGCAGGGATCTTTTCTTTAATACTGGCAAAAAGCTCAGTGGCTGTTTTACCTTCTCGATTTCGGACCTCTAATATTTCTACCAATTCTGCTTCGCTGAATGCTTTAACTGCCTCACACAATAACTTAAATTTTTCAAATTGCCCTTTAATAAGAGCCCAATGCATGGCAGTATTCCCGTTGGTGCTCTGCCCAGTTAAAACTTTTCCTCCTATGGTACTTTGAATCATTTTTTTATAATTTAGATCTGGCGCCACTTTAGGATCTGCTGAGGCTTGACGCAAGGCGAGCCCTATGTTCTCTTTGGACATCTGTAAGATTTCTTGCGGGGAATATCCTTGGCTACTCTTTCTTTCTGCCCATTCTTTTAATCTCTTTTCATTTTCCGCATAATCACATCTTTCCTTATAATTAGTTACAAACCTATCTACCTGACGCAATATATAAAATTTAAAACTAGAAGGGGCTGCCTCAAGAGGCTCAGTTTTCTTATAATCAGAAATAACCTTCTCCACCTGAGCAAAGATATCAGATTGACTACGAACAATACTTAGCAAGGATGATTCTACTTCTTTGTCTTTTTCTGTGCTCATCGGGGGATAAGACTTATCAGTCTGGTTTTTGGCACGATAAACACTAAGCGTTTTATCCAAGTCGTTTAACAATAACTTATCTGGACTATCCTTAAAAAAGTAATCTTGGAAATATTTAGCCATCCCCTCGCAAAACTCAAGATCCTGCTCAAAATCATATATGCCCTTCCTTGTGCTCATGATATCGCGCCTGACTGCCCGAATTCGGTGAAACATTTCATCAGTAAAATAGGCACCCCCCGCTTTGATGAAATCTAAATCAATCTTCAAGGCTATAGGGTTAATATGGAACACTGTCAATTCAGCTTCAGGTAAAGTTACCCATTTATCCTCGTTAAAAATGAGGTTCTGCTTCTTTGGATAATAATCGGCGTTAAAACAAATCGATTCCTCAATCTTATGAACCGCCAGAAATAACTTTTCTTGGGGATGTTTAAGCAATAGAGGCGGACCTTCTTTACTAAAGGTGCCAACTCTTTTATGAAGAGTAGACTCAGTATTTGAATTAAAGCTTAATGAAATACCATATACCTGCAATATGGGCTTACGGAGCCATCCTTTATTTGAAGAAGAGGAATGCGGAGAAAAAATATAGCGAGAAAAGTTGCCATAATCTTCTTCAGCCATTTGTCCTGAACAAATTTCTTCATAAAATGGCACCAACGTTTTGTCATAAATTAAAATTTTCTCACACTCTTTGCCTACCCAAGCTATTTCTCGCTCGATAGCATCAGTTGGCGTGCGGGGATCAGCGTGTGTTAATGATATTTTTTCCTCGTTAATTAATAAAACCAAGATAGAGGTTCTAAAATTAAAAGCATGAATAAAACTATCAGTATACAGGCCTTCAACACCTCGCAAAGCACCTTGCTTGGTAAGGCGAGCAGTTCTTCCTTCCGGGACATGAATATAATAATGCATAAATAATTGCCCCCGATTTAATATGTTTAAATTTAAATGTATATGTTAGGTTTAAAATAAATTTTTAATCAACTATTAATGTACAATATTTGGAAAAAGAAATAAAGCCCTTGAAAGGCGCAGCTTATCCTATTTTCCAGAGATTCCTTAGGCAGGCTGGTTAAAAAGCTTGTAGCCTTAAACTACAATTCCCTCATTGCAGCGTCAGTAGTTCAGAAAAATAAAAAAAATAAAAAGACATTAAAAATTGAATAAAATCACCTTATTGAGCCCAATGCGGTGCGAGATTTCAAAAAGATCATATTGACCGGCATTTACTGGAATCGTTATTGTCGCATTATCTCGCTGGCACTGAATTTCAATTAGCCACCCGAGTTTTTAACAGCAATGTTAAAGAAGGTATCGCCCACAGCAGGATGCCTTTTAAACAGATGGACTTGGACCAAATTAAAGCAGTGGGTTTAGATGAGCACTATTCTGGCTTTAGCTTGGTGACAACAGAAGCGCTGCTAAAAGATATTACCAGTCGCAGCAAAGTGGTTGGCACGGTCCAAAATGAACTTAAAAACCAGAATGAAACTTTGACATCCTCACCTCCCTAAAAGAAGGTGATTCCCGAGATCCAAGATCTCAGTAGGTTCTTGCTTCATCGCCGCGCTTACGCACTTGCTCCACAAGCCATCACGGCATGCCCTGCCGCTAAAATATTTTTCGCCGCATTGACGTCTGCATTCATTTCACTGCTGCATTTCAAACAAACAAATTTTTCCTGTGTTTGCCTGTTTTTCGCATCGATATGTTGGCAATGGGAACATCGCTGGCTCGTGTATTGCGGATTAACTTCAACTACAATACCGCCTCTCCAATAGGATTTATATTCAAGCTGACGCCTGAATTCATACCAACCTTGATCGAGTATCGATTTATTCAACCCAGATTTTGCAGATACATTTTTACCCGGGTTTTCTGAAACGCCACTGGCTGATCGACTCATGTTCTTGATTTTCAAGTCTTCAACTACAATCAGTGCGTGGTTTTTGCAGAGCTCCGTTGAAAGCTTGTGTTGAAAATCTCTTCGAATATTAGCTATCTTTTGGTGTAGTTTAGCTATTTTCCTCGTTTGTTTTTTCCAATTGAATGAGAAACGTTTTTTACGACTTAATTCCCGTTGTAATTTCGCTAATCGCTTTTCATGCTGTCTAAAGCTATTGATAGGCGCTTGATGCTCACCATCAGATGTTGTAACAAAATGCTTAATCCCAAGATCAAGCCCAATTGATTGAGATGATATTGTTGTTGTTTGTGACTCTAATTCATGTTCAACTTGAATTGAGATATACCAATGACCGGCTTGTCTGCTCACGGTAACATTTTTCATCTCACCATATCACAGCTTCTGTAAAAGCGTATCTTGCCAAGTTTGGGTAGCGTGATATGCTGATACTCCAGTTTGATTTGTTTTGGCTCTGGAAACCGAAAACTGTCATTCAAACCACGCTTCTTAAATGTGGGTAACCGCTTATTGGGTTGCTTTTTATCAAAAGCATCCCTAAATGCATGTTCTAAATCACGTAATTTCTGTTGCAAAATATGGGCAGGGCATTCTTTTAAAAATCCATATTCTTCCGATTGCTTCCAAAGCTTGCTCCAGAAATCCAGCTCTTGGTAATACAAAATAGGTTGTTTTTGTTTTAAGCGTTGTAAATTTAAGCTTAAGGCTTTATTCCAAAGAAATCGACTAGTCCCAGCAAACTCAAGGAGCTTTTAGGCTTGGGTTGAAGTCGGTTTTAACCGAAATTTAAAGGATTTCTTTATCTTCATGGCTCGATGATACTCTTGACCTATGAAGATATCAAACCAAATTATAGCCGTTAGACACTGCGTTTTTAATAGGCATGTCCATTTGGTCTTTGTCACTAAATATAGACGCAAAGTCTTCAACCACACGATGCTTTCCTTTATGCAGAAAGTCTTTATCGATATTTGCCAACACTTCGAAGCTGAGCTGATTGACTTTAATGGTGAATACGATCCTGTTCATCTCTTAGTTCATTACCCACCTAAATTAGCCATCTCAAAACTGGTTAACTCCTTTAAAGGGGTTTCATCACGCTTACTAAGGGCTCACTTTGATTCTATTCATTCCTAGTATTGGAAAGGCGTTCTCTGATCACCCAGTTATTTTGCAAGCAGTTGTGGCGGAGCACCTATTGCTGTGATCCGGCAATATATCGAACAACAACAAACTCCAGAAAATTGATTTACCTACGGTGAATGCGCCTTACTTCCTCTTCCTCAAGGAAGAGGTCTTTCGGCGCGTTAAGATAAAATTGCGATCTAAGCTGTAAGGCTGTGAGGCTGTGAGGCTGTGAGGCTGTGAGGCTGTGAGGCTGTGAGAAGGTAATGATAGTAGCCTACTCGCCGAAGTAGATGAAATTTACTATTAAAATCAATTTAGGCTCCCTAGTTGTCCTTTAAGGTGATAAACATAGCAGTAGCCATTACTCTGTAAAACTTCCTGGTTTAGCTGGGGATTTCCAGTGTGCCTACACGGATTCATAAGTATGCAAATATATATGAGTTCTAGACCTATCAGTTGTAATATGGTGTCTGGCTAATTTATTTCTAGTATTTTGGTTGCGTCATACTCCATTATCGGAGATAATGGAGTGTATGGACTACATAAGCAGAAACCTTACTCAGATCTTTGATGTCAGCCTTAAACGTGGCAAGAGCATTCTATTGCTGGGTCCTCGCCAGACAGGCAAGACTACGCTTATGCAACAATTCCAAACGAATTTATCGATTACCTTTGCGCGCCCCGACATTCGCCAAAGATATGAAAAAAATCCTAGTCTTATTATTGGTGAAGTTGAAGCATTGGCTGAACAAAATCCCAAGAAACCTTTGATTCTCATTGACGAGGTGCAAAAAGTCCCTGAAATCTTGGATAGCGTACAATATTTAATTGATAACAAAACAGCGCAATTTATATTAACAGGCTCTTCTGCTCGCAAACTGAGGCATAACACCAAAATTAATTGGCTACCAGGCAGAGTAGTCGTCTTAAGACTAGATCCACTGACTTATACTGAAATAAAATCTTATGAGCCAGTCCTTTTAGATTTATTGCTTTACGGAACTTTGCCGGGAATTTTTAAAGAGCCCGAATCTAATAATAAAGACACTGATTTACAGTCTTATGTCAGTACTTACTTAGAGGAAGAGATCCGTGCAGAAGCCTTGGTCAGAAATATCGGAATTTTTTCACGGTTTTTAGAATTAGCGGCTTGTGAATCTGGCAGCTTAGTAAATTTTAGGAAGCTCTCACAAGAAATTGGTGTTGCGCATACAACCATCGCTTCTTATTATCAAATCCTTGAAGATTGTTTAATCATAGAACGGATTGAACCTTATCTCGAAACTAAAACTCGGCGGATATTGACCAAAACACCGAAACATCTGTTTTTTGATCTGGGTCTTCGCCGGATGTGCGCGAATGAAGGGAAGCAATTACCTAAAGAATATTTGGGCCATTTATTTGAGCAATGGGTGGGTCTTGAGCTGATTCGAAATTCTCGTTTAAGTGCTAAGCCTTATAAAGTTCATTTTTGGCGCGATAAAAATGGTATGGAAGTCGATTGGTTGATAAAGCTTGAGAACGAATTAATTCCCATAGAGGTAAAATGGACAGACAAGCCTAGTCTTAACGACGCTAAGCATCTTTTGGTTTTTAAGCAAGAATATCCATTAGTCAAGAACTCTTACATTATTTGCCAGGTGCCACGAAAAATAAAGCTCGCAGATCACGTGTACGCCATCCCTTGGCAGGAAATTGGCGGTATTGTCGACAGTTAATTTTTTAGGGATTATAAACATATAAATTTTGGACACCGTATTCTTGAAAGCCGAGCCTTTTCGCAAGCCGCTATCCTTCATCATGAATGACTCATTAAATAAAGCCCTTGCCAACAATGTTGACAAGAGCTTTATCACTTAAACCTTAAGTTTTTCCAGGGCGATGCTTATTTTTTTCTTGCTTTTCACTTTCTTCTTTTAGCCACTCAGGCTTATTATTTTGATAATTGGCGTATCCTGGTAATAGGCCTGTAGGCTGATTTATCGCATCTACTTGAGCCCGAGGCAAACCAGGCTGCAAGAGTTGCTGGCCATGATGTGGGCCATTGGCTTGGCGAGGTAAAACTGCCAGGCCAAGGTCTGGCATTAACGACAAGATTCCTTGGGCAATAGCTGATAACCAGTTCACAGGGGGCACAGGGGCTACTTTTTGCACCAATTCATAGGTGACGACGGGAACATTTCTGGCAACCAAGGGCTGGCCATCATCGATGGTAAAAGGCTGGTTGGGCTTTAATGTCGCTTCAGGCGCCTGGGACATGGTGACCTGGCTAAGGATCTTTTATTGACTGCCGGCTGACTAGATTCTTCTTGAAAGTTCCTGTTTATAGCTTTAAATGTTTAGAATTTATTCAAATAAAATGTGAAGCCAAACCTAATGAATAGGCCCCGCTTTGATTCTGCATGGGTATGATTAATACCTATTCGAGGCATGCCTCTACCCTGGCCGGACCCAAACTGGAACTGGTATAGACTTGGGTACCCAGATAGCCCTCATTGTCTGTCTCAATGACTGCTCTTTAAATAGATAAGAATGATTTATTTTTAATTAAAGTTTTTGAGCAGGTTGCCGCTAAACTAGAAAGATAAACTGCCTGTATGAGAGTGATATGTTAAAGCTTAACCTTGCCTCAATGCCTGTCGTCATGGGAATAGCATTATCTTTTCCTTTGGCTTTTCCAATGACTGCCCATGCGACTACTTATGAACTACCTTTCTTGGGAAATACCATAGGCACTAAACAAGACTTAATCTATGATGGCAAAGAATCTTTAGCTCAAATTGCCCATCGCTATGACTTGGGTATGATGGAATTTAAGCGTGCTAACCCAAACTTGAAGAAGAAAGGCTACTTAAAAGCGGGTGCGGTCATTCATCTTCCCACTGAATATCAGCTGCCTTCAATTCGACAAGGCGTCGTGGTGGACTTATCTCAATTAAGGGCCTTTTACTTTTCTAAAGATAGTAAGACAGTTAGCACCTATCCTATAGGGATAGGTAAAAGTGGCTGGGATACTCCAATTGGCACAACAAAGATTATGTCGAAACAAAAGGATCCCGCCTGGCATCCCACCAAGCATATTTTGGAGGAAGCAGAAAATAATGGTCATGACCTGCCTAAGGTGGTTCCCGCCGGTCCGCATAATCCTTTGGGTGCTTATGCCATACATTTAGGTTTTTCAGGAATTCTCATGCACGGCACCAATGCCCCTGCTACCGTAGGCTTGAGCGGCAGTCATGGCTGTATGCGGATGTATGCAGAAGACATTAAAGAGTTATTTTATAATGCCATCATTGGAATGCCGGTCCATATCATGAAATAGCAACCGGCAAATGAAAGGTAAAAATTTATATCTTGCACATTTTGGCCTATTTTTTCATAATGCCTACAGCAGTTCCCGCCAAGTGATAAAAAGCTGAATTTTTCAAGGAGCCAGATGACTTGAAGAAATATTTATAGAAAATCAAGAGACTACTCTTAATCCTAATCAACAAGACCACACTCTCCTTTTAAAAAAGGCAAAAACCCATTAAAATTTGATAATGGTATAAAATTAGCAGCCCACTGGGGAGTGCTCAGCTGAGTTCTGGGATCTTCTTCGCTCATTCTTTACCATAACCGACAGCATTCATAAAAGTTTGGCAACTTAAATTTTAAGTTGCCTATTTCAAGGAAGAACCCAATCGTTTTATAAAGTCACTTCCCTATTCAAAAATGCTTTTCATGCAACCGCCCGTGCAGGCAAAACCTGGTTTCAGTCTGAAGAATGGCAGCTAGTACCTCACCGATGGCCCATTAGTGAGTGCATCGTTTCCAGGCTGGCGAAAGTCTAAGGCTGTAGAAACTTTAGCACAGTGGCTTGACTTATGACCATAAGCCTGGTTATACTCACCCACTTCATGAGTTTCGCCATCTAATCACCTGCTCTAAAATCCCTGCATAGGGGAAAAAAAGTGCAGCTATATGGCTCTGCTCACTTTTTTACTCTTATTATTTAGGGATTTTTATGGAAAATTTCGACGCCATTCCTTTGTCTAACCCCATTTTACCTGCAGCGACATCCGATATAAGTTTTGAAGCTCTGCCATTACCCGAACTGGTTCAGGCCTCTCTTAAACGGATGAATTTGCTGGTAGCTACTCCTATTCAGGCCCAAGCCATTCCTTTAGCATTAGCCAACAACGATATTATTGGCTCGGCTCAAACCGGAACCGGTAAAACCGCGGCTTTTGTGATCCCCATGGTTGTCAAGCTGCTAGCTGCTGTTGAAGCAAAAGTCGATTGTACCGCTTTGGTGCTCACACCGACTCGCGAATTAGCCAATCAGGTTATGGACGTGGTTAAAAAGATTTTAGGCGGCAAACAATGCCGTATTGATATCGCACTTTTAGTGGGTGGTGAGCCTATTTGGAAGCAGATGCGCTCTTTACGCAATCGGCCGTTAATCGTTGTCGGCACGCCGGGGCGAGTCAATGATCACTTATCCCGCGAAAGCCTTCAATTAGATGATACTTGTCTTTTGGTTTTAGATGAAACCGACCGCATGTTGGACATGGGTTTTAGCCCACAAATTGAAGCCATTCTGCAATATTTGCCGACTGATCGACAAACATTGATGTTTTCAGCAACACTGCCTGCTAATATTCTGCAATTATCACGCAAGTATTTACGGGATCCTAAGCGGATTTCCGTAGGTATCAGCAATGCTGTAGCAACAAAAGTTGTTCAAGAAGCGATACGCACCACAGAAACCAAAAAGTTTGACCACCTGCTTGCAGAATTGGAAAAACGCGAAGGCTCAGCAATTGTATTTGTAAACACTCGCGATGGTGCTGATGAAGTAGCCTTTAAATTGCGGCGCGAAAACCATACTGTAGAAGCCCTGCATGGGAATCTACAGCAGTTTAAGCGTGAAAAAATTATTAAAGGTTTTCGCTCCAAGCATTTCCGAATTTTAGTCGCAACCGATATTGTCGCGCGCGGTATTGATATTCCCCATATCGAATTGGTGATTAATTACGAATTACCTCGTACGCCGGCTGATTACGTCCACCGGATTGGCCGAACTGCCCGTGCTGAAAATGAAGGCACAGCCATCAGTTTGATTTCGCCCAAAGACAATCGCCGTTGGTCTGATATTGAACGATTAATGGAAGGTAAAGACAGTTGTCGATCTGAAGTTCACCTGCATGTGAATAGAGGCCGTGGCGGTGATCGTCCTTATGGACAAAATCGCGATGGGCAAAGTCGCGGTCGTAGTTTTGGCAACTCGGGTGAAGGCCGTAGCTTTTCCCGCGATAGAGCCTCTTCTTCAGAAGGCCGCAGCTATGCACCGCGTGAAAATTCAGGCTCTTCAGAAGGGCGTCGCTTCTCCCATACGGGTGGTAGCGGCTCTTCTGGCAGCACGGGTCGCAGCTATGCGCCCCGTGATGGCTCAGGCTCTTCAGAAGGCCGCAGCTTTTCCCGAGATAGAGCGCCTTCTGCAGAAGGTCGGAACTTTTCTAAAGAAGGCGGCCGCAACTTCTCCAAAGGGGGTTCGACACCAGCGAAAAGTGGCGCGGGCTTTGCCAAGCCAAAGCGCACTTTTAAGAATCCGAAATCTGCAGCGAAACCTGCCAGCGGTTTCTAAACCCTTGATGCAAAAAAAGCGGCTTTATGCCGCTTTTTTTGTTTCAATACGTCCTTTAACTTAAGGGCCGTCCTCGACCCAGGGTTTTAAGGTAATCGGTTTTTGTAAGAAAGCTGCAAATTCTTCAGACGGCAAAGGTTTGCTGCAATAAAAACCCTGAATTTCTTCACAGTGGTTTTCTTTCATAAAATTAAATTGTTCTTGGCTTTCACAGCCTTCTGCAATGACAGACAATCCCAAACTATGGCCTAAAGCCAAAATAGCTTTTACCAACGGAGACTCTAAATGATCCGTTTGGATTTCTTTGACAAAACATTTATCGATTTTTAAGGCATGCAAAGGAAAATTACGCAAATAGCTTAAGTTAGAATAGCCGGTACCAAAGTCATCAATCGATAAACGCAGACCTAAAGATGTCAGCTTTTTCAAAAAATCTATAAATTTATTGCTCTCATGCAAGCTGGAACTTTCTGTAAGTTCTAACTCCAGATATTGTGCAGATAAGGCTGTGATCTTTAAAATTTCTGCCACTTTATCGATATAATTTTTTTCTTTGAACTGCCGTGCTGAAACATTTACAGAAAGAACTATTTTTTTAAGTCCCTGCTCTTGCCAAACTTTGGCTTGACGACAAGCGGTCTCTAGTGCCCAATCTCCTATTGGAATAATTAACCCAGTTTCTTCTGCTAAAGGAATGAAATCTTGCGGCGAGATAAGCCCCCGAGTAGGATGGACCCAACGTATTAAGGCTTCGGCTCCTACGATAGTCTTGCTTTCAACATTCAACTTGGGTTGATAATGTAAAATTAATTCATTTCTTTCTAAAGCATGTCTTAAGCTTTGCTCAATCACCAAACGATCCTGGATCTTATCCTGCATTTTTTGAGTGAATGGCTTAAAGTTGTTGCGTCCTTGAGCTTTTGCCTTATACATAGCCACATCTGCATTTTTAATTAAAGTTTCTACATCTTCGCCATCATCTGGAAACAAGCTAAAACCTATACTGCAAGAGATATTAATTTCATGATGATCAATTAAATAAGGCTGGGAGACATCAGCCAAAGTTGCATTTAAAATCGCAGGCAGGCTGTTCATGCTTGTTTGATCATTGATCAGCAAAACAAATTCATCGCCGCCAATACGGGCTAAAGTATCGATATCAGAGTTTATGGCGGTTAGTCGTTTCGCCACCATTTTTAGCAATTCATCGCCCATGGTGTGCCCCAGGCTGTCATTGATAAATTTAAAATGATCTAAATCAATAAAAACCACGGCAAGCTTACGGCTTTGTTTTCTACATTGGCTTAAGGTTTCATCAAGTTTTTCATAAAGCAAACGTCGATTAGGTAGCTCAGTTAACGTATCATGACTTGCTTGATGTACCAAGCGTTTTTGCAATTCCTGGCATTCCAAGCTTAACATCAATTGATGTGCTGCAGCCTCAATAATGGTTAATAAATTTTTATCAGGCAGTGCATTTTCTGCGAAAAAGAATTCAGCAACACCAATAATTTTTTTATTTAAAAACAAAGGAAAGGCGTATGCAGCCTTTAAACCAAGATTTTTGAAAATATTTTTACTGCGAATCACCATCGGATCAGTATCAATATCATCTATCCATATTGAGTCTCCACAAGCATAACTATGCCCCGGAAGATCAACACCTATTTCACAAACATTTCTATCTGTGACTTCAACCAAGTCTCGATAGCGTTCGTGACCCAAATGCTTTATATTCGAAGGAATTAACCGTTTGTCCTCTTCAACAAAATACACATAGGCCATAGGCAATTGAACCGCTTCACCTGCGGCCAAAATAAATTGCTGTAATGCACCTTTCAATGAAAAGATTTTCTGATTATTGCGTGTAATTTTTAGAAAGAGAGAGTTTTTGAGAGAATTTTCTAAATATGTGAGCTGCTCTTTTTTTAACTTTTCTTGGATCTCTTGTAATTCTAGGGTTTTTTCTGCGAGTAATTCTTCAACTTTCAGTAAAGCTTTTTGTTCATCTACCCCATCAAGTTTATGAAAGTCTTTGTCTTCCATCAGAAATACTTCTCACCCCTTTCAAAATGTATGTAAAGATAAACTATTCACTTTTATTTAAAGCCTCAAAACTATTGGCTTTGCTTATAGCCAAACACGTCTTTTGCCAAGGCTCATTTTTAAAGATCCTGCCCCATAGATCATTAGTTTAGTTCATTCTGAAGTCCGCTGGCTCCTTCCGACCTACAACCTACAGCAACGAGCCAACCTTGGTAAAAAATTGCTTTCAAAAAATGAACAGCGTAAGATTTGCTGGCCATCATGATCTAGCCGGTTGATGGACAACCCATCAGCATTCAGCTATACAAAGGAGAGTCATCCATTTGCGGGCGTAAACAAAACGCCTATATTCCTTAGCATTTTATCGGTGTTCTCTGTAAGAGATCCACCCAACAATGGTTCAAATGAGGGACACTCAAGGCTCGTGATGCTTAAATTCATCAATGAGTAGATGCAAGCTCTAGAGTCTCTGTGTAAGCGGGAGTTTATTAATACAGTATGCAAATCTTAGCTAAAGCTCCAAGATCACAAGAGGTAATCGACTTTAAGGCCTTACAGGAAGTTTACCAATATTTCTCTAAGAAAGACTTGCCTTTCATTAGCTACTTAACTGAAAGAATGTACGATGAACAGCCCTACCGCGATATTCAAATCCTGCACAATACCCATTTAACATTGGCGACACTTTGCAAGCTAGAGCCTTTATTGGCCTCAGGTGCAGAGCTTAAAGTGACTGTCAGCAAAAATTTAAAATGTGATCCCCGAGCTTTAGAGCTTTTACAACGAGCCAAAATACCTTTTTTAGAAAATGATGAACTTGATGACAGTTTTGATTTTGTCCTAGATTGCTGCGCGGGTATGCTAGATATCATCAAGCCCCGTTATGGCGCTATTGAATTAACTCAAACCGGCAGCGTGAAATATAAACAAGCAGAAACCAGTTATCCAGTGATTTCCGTCGATGAAAGCCTAACAAAAAATTTAGAAAATTTCTTAGGCACCGGCGAAGGCTTTATTCGAGCTTTCCTCGAAATGACCCACAAAGACATCCGCGATAAAAAATTCATATTATTTGGCTATGGAAAAGTGGGCAAAGGCCTCGTTCAAGCCCTATTACCCTATACGCAGAAAATTGTTGTTATCGAACAGGATATCAGCGCTTTAAGCCAAGCAACTGTCAAAGGCTTGCGAGCCCTACATATTTCAGAAAAACAACAGGTTTGCCTTGAAGTGCAGGATGCTTTTTGCATCATTACGGCCACTGGAGTCAATGGGGTTATTTCTAATGATTTTGAACGTTCAGACTTTATTGGCCCCTATTTGGCCAATATTGGTTCTGAGGATGAATTTGGAGCTAAGTTTCTTGCCAGGGATGTATTATTCAACAAAGATCCGATTAATTTTTATTTATCAGAACCGACCCGAATAAAATATTTGGATCCCGTGTTTTATGCACATAACCAAGCTATAGACTTCATTTTATCAGGACAAATTAATAAAGGCTTTCATCCTTTCCCCCCGGAGCATGATCTGGCCATCTTTAATCACTGGATGGAATATCACCATCAAAATGTTGCCAGAGAAATTCAGAGTTTATAAAACAACCTTTAAGCCACTTGGAAATAACACGATGATACAAGCCGAGAATCCTTCTAACATCCAGGGCACTGGGCCAGGCTTTCATGCTCTACAGGTACTCGAGCTGCTACAGGAGATCGTGCTGGTTTTATCCCTTGATGGCAAGGTTGTCTATACAAATAAAAATGCTACGAAACTTTTCTCTTCATCTAAAGACAAGCTTTCAACACTCCATATCACGACATTATTGAAACAGTGCTCTATTGAACACACAAATGTGGAAGAATGGCTACAGGTGTTCAATAGCTTAAATCAAGACTCCTCTGAAATCTTTCGTTTTGAAGTAGCACATGGCAGCCGCACCATTCGCTGGCAAGCCCAGCGTTTGCAGGATAAATCCACTGTAAATTTTTTATTTTCAGGACAAGACATTTCTGATTATTACCGTATGAGGCAGCGCCAAAGGAATGTGCAAACCTATTTAGACAATATCCTAACCCATATTCCCTGCTTTATTTACTGGAAAGACAAACAATCTCGTTATTTGGGTTGTAATGAAAATTTCGCACAAGTAGCCGGCCTTTCCTCGGCCGATGATATAGTCGGTAAAAGCGATTTTGATTTAGTTTGGGGAAAAAGTCAGGCCGAATTATTTCGTCACAGCGATCAAAGTGTCTTAAATGGTCAAGCCAAATTTAATTTTGAAGAACCTCAGTTACAGGCCGACGGTAGCCAAGCTATCGTATTAGCCAGCAAAGTGCCAATGCGAGATCTAGATGGCAATATCATTGGTATTTTAGGCATCTATGTCGATATTACCGATAGAAAAAAATCCGAAGATGCACTTTTAGAGGAAAAGAAAAAAGTTGAAGCTGCCAATCAAGCAAAGACAGAATTTTTAGCCGTTATGGGTCATGAATTGCGTACCCCTTTAAATGCCATTATTGGCATGGCACAACTTTTAAGTATGGGCAACATGCCGGAAGAAGAACAAGAAAAAGTAACTATTATCTTTCAAGCCGGCTTGAATTTGCTGGATTTAATTAATGACATTTTAAAAATATCCCGAGGTGACACAGATAAATCGGCCCCTAAATTCAAGCCCTATGAACTCCCAGGCTTGATTAAAGAAGTTGTCAGTATGTTGTCGCAGCCTGCCAAAGAGAAAAATTTAAATTTGTTAATCGAATACTCTCCTCTTTTGGGAACTTCTTTTATGGGAGATGCTTCTCATTTACGGCAAATCTTGGTCAATCTTATCAACAATGCTATTAAATTTACCGCGCAAGGGTATATACAAGTTCGTGTTCTGCAGTCTTCTATCCTGGCTCAAACACTGCGTATTGAAGTCAATGATACTGGCATTGGCATTCCAGAAGATAAATTGCATTATATTTTTGAAAGTTTTACTCAGGTCGATTCTTCTTACAGTCGGCCCTATGCCGGTATGGGCTTAGGACTTTGGATAGCAAAAAACCTGACTGAACGCTTAGGTGGGGAAATCGGTGTTGCAAGCACTTTAGGCCAAGGCTCGACTTTTTGGATCCATCTGCCTTTGGTGCCAAAACCTGCTAAATACCCGCCTCTAAGCTTGCCAGAGCGCTTACCTTCTATCGCTGAATAAAGTATAATATGAATATATGGTGTTGAACGACCTAGTAAGCAACTTACCACAGGTGACTGTTAATGATCCCCCCTGTCTGGACGCCCCCACAGCTCAAAGCCTTGTTGGTTGAGGATCATCCTGTTGCCCAGAGGGTCCATCAAGCATTTTTACAAAAAATGGGCTGCTTGGTTGATGTCGCAGAAAATGGTCGCAAGGCCCTTGCTTTATCAACCCAACCTTACGACATTATTCTTTTAGATATCAATTTGCCAGATCTCTCAGGTCTTGAAATCTGTCGAACACTGCGTAAACATGAACTCACCGCCCATACCCCGATTATTGCTCTCACAGCTTATGGCGAAATTGAAGAAGAATGCCTATCGGCGGGTATCGATATTGTTATTTCCAAACCAGTTATTTTTGAAAAACTACAAACCTTTATGAAACGAATTATAGAACATAAAAAGGTTGCCACATGATCAATCATATTGTATTGTTACAATTCAAACCCCAGTTAACGACTACAGAAATTCAGCAAATTTTAGCTAAGCTGGCCAACCTGCAAGCGGCTATTCCTGAAATACTCGCTTTTTCTTCAGGCGCCAATATCAGCAATGAAGCTTTAAATAAAGGCTTTACTCATGGCTTTATCATGCAGTTTGCAGATACAGCAAGCCGCGATCACTATTTAGAACATCCTGAACATAAAAAAGTAGCTCAAGAATTTGTCTTGCCTGCTCTGGTCAATAATTTAGAATCCGCTTTAGCCTTCGACTACGCCTCGAATGAATTGTAAAACATTCCAAAAAGATAAGAGAACACAACTGTGAAATTTTTAAAATATCTTTGCATAACTTTTATATTGATGAACTCTAAGCTCGCATTTTGTATGGATAATGCTAGTCAGGCAACTCATGTCAATTTATCCCCAGAGCAGATCGATTACTTTTCTGAAAATGGCTATCTGATCCTAGCTCAGTTTTTCAGCCCAGAAGAAATCAAACGTCTATCTTCTATTGCCGATCATCTACAAGCAAAAGCTGAGGAACTATCAAAAAAACAAACCGGCAAAGTTCTACATTTAGGAACTCAATTTGTCATTGATAAAATCAATGCTAAAACACAAATACATCGAATTGTCTGGGCTGGAGCCGCAGAGCATGAGTTATTAAACTTGGCAAGGCAGCCTAAGTTGTTGATTCCTGTGGCTCAGCTTTTAGACAGTGATACCGCCGATCATTTAATCAATCAACTGCATTATAAACTGCCTCAAGATGGCGTAGATTTTGCTTGGCACCAGGATATTAAAAACCGACGAACCTTTGATCCGAATTGGAAAGATATCAATGGTAAAGGTAGTTTTGTACAAGTCATTATAGCCATCGATGCCATGAAGATTGAAAATGGCACTATTTTTTTCGTTCCGCAATCACACAAGTCGGGCGATCTTTTCCTTGACAAGATTGCAGATGAAAAAGAGTTAGCCCGCATTGCTCATTTGGATTTAGCTGTCCCTTACTTATTAGAGCCAGGAGATGTGTTGTTTATGCATCCTTATTTGGTTCATGGCAGCTTTGCCAACAACTCCACAGAACCTAGAAGAATCTTTATTAATGGATTTTCTTATCCAGGAGCAAATACCGGGATCTACCCTGGAGAAGGCAGCTCGCAAAGAATTCGTTTGAGAGAGCCCGTCAAATAAATTAGCGCTGGCAACTAGGGCAAAATACTGTAGCTCTATTGTGCAACCGTATACCGACCAGCAGGCTTTGACACTTGAAGCAGGGTTTGTCTTCTTTACCATACACTTTCAGCACTTGAACAAAATACCCGGCATGGCCACCGGGTGATAAAAAGTCTTTCAAGGTTGTCCCTCCCGCTTGAATGGCTTTTTTGAGAACTTGTTTAATTCTTTTTATTAACTCGGCACATTCTTCAAGTTTTAAACTTTGACTTAAGCGTCTCGGATCAATACCTGCTTCAAATAAAGCTTCATTGGCATAAATATTGCCCACCCCCACCACTATTTTGGCATTCATAATCAGTTGCTTAATGGCAACTTTGCGCTTGCGGGTTTGTTGATATAGAAAAGCCGCATTAAAATCTTGGGTTAATGGTTCAACCCCTAAATTGCATAGTAGGGGGTGTAAATCTGGGTTTGAATTAAACCACAGAAATGCTCCAAAACGCCGAGGATCGGTGTAACGCAATACCAATTTGTTGCCAAATTCGCAATCAACATGATCATGTTTTTGATGTGGCGTCTGGCGGGGCAACAAACTGAGTCGGCCTGACATGCCCAAATGCAACAACAAATAACCCTGAGTGGTAGCCACCAGTATGTATTTGGCACGCCTGCTGAGGCTAAGCACCTTGGCGCCTTTCATCATGAGAGGCCAGTGTGCTTCAAGAGGCCAACGCAGGCGGTGATGCCTTATGACCACTGATTTAATGGTTTGGCCAAGTAAAGGCTGGCATATGGCGCGATAGGTGGTTTCTATTTCTGGTAATTCTGGCATAGTGATGATCATCAATCAGTTTGAGAGATTGTCGCTAAAGAAGGCTCATTTTACAAGGCTCAGGATCCTAGCCTAGCCAGAATGATGACGAAGTTCAACGACTTGGCAGTTTTGGGCCAGTAAATCAATTTCTAAAGAAAGATTGAGCGTACAGGCTTCATCCAAGTAGGCATCCCATTCTTCCAGCAAGACTACAGGGAAGGTTGCCGAGCCCCTTAAAAACTTCAGACAGTCTAAAAGCTTACTGGCCAAACTTTTATCCGAATCTTCATCAATAACGATATCGTCTTCTTGTGGGTTGCTCCAATAAAAAGCTTGCTCCGCTAAGTGTTCTTTTAAAAGGCTCAAGAGATAAGACTTATTACTGGCTTCATTGCCATGAATGGTAATTCGCTTAGCGCCCTGTTTGCTGATCAGTGACAACATGGCGTCTAGGGAATCAACATTTTGAATTTCACCGAGTTCCTCTACCCTAATAGATTGCCAATCGATAACCCGACAGCTATTCTCTGGTTCTTCTCTATCAAAAGGTGTTAAGGAGCCCATCAAGCCCTGCAATTTTGCCTGCAACCCGCTCCACTGCATTGCATAAGAAGCGATTAAATATATATCTTGTAGCATTTGCATTTGTCGAGGCAAAGTAACCGTCAGTGCGGCTAATATCGGATAGTTACCCATGTTTTGATAAAACAACCAAACAATAATGAAAAATACCGGTAGCGAGACCAGCACCATAGTCATAGCGCTGAACAACTGGGTTAATACGCCGGCTTTAATAGAAGCCCCTCGAGCCGAACGCCAAGAAGTAAAAAAGCGATTTTTCCACAAGCGAAAATTATAAGCATCACCCACAAAGATATCTTCCCAGGCTGATAACAAAGTTTGGCTCATCGATTTTCGGTGTTGCTGAAATTCAGAAGAAGCCCCGGCCAAACTTTTATTACAGATCCGCAATGCCAGTATCAATATTAAAAAGCTAATAAAATAACCAAGGGCCAACCGAGCATCAATAATACTGCCCAGAGCAATCACATTTAACACCACACCTATAATGGAGGAACCACAATAATAAACAAATGAGGTCGCTTCTTCGACCACCAAATAATTTTCATTGGTTAACCAAGGTTCTTGGTTTTTGCGGAATTCTGAATCTTTGGAGAATTTCTGAGCACCTTTATATAAATCGGCAAACCGGCTTACATAGGAGTGAACCGCATCAAATTTTGCTTTTTCGTAATACATGGTGGCAGAAATATAAGGAAAATAAACCACTATCAAGGAAATAATAAAAAGAATCAGATACAGTGTAAAAGGTTTTTCACTGATCAAAGCTTCGCTCAAACGGGCAATCCACAATGTAGAAGACGTCGCAATCAGCTGCTGGACAAAAAGTGACGCCAAACACAGAAATAAACTTTTATTCCAAAATAGATATTTCATTGAACCACCCCCCGTCATCCTTAGATTCGCCATAGGTCGTCGCCCAAGGATCAAGACTATAAAAAGCCTGTAAGATTGGCCCTAGCACCAGCACTATACATAAAGGAATTCCTGTTGGTCTATTCTGCTCCGTTAAGGCCCTGATCCGCCTTGATAATAAAAGCTTTGTTTTCCTAATAGCTAAATAATTCATTTATAAACCTTTTGCAACTTCTTTTAACTCGCCACATCCCATGACTCGTATCATCCCGGATACTCGCCCTGCCGGCTGCCTGCGGCGGTCCAAAACGTTTCCTAGGTTTTGCCCTGCATGACTATTGACAGGGGTTTTACCCTTTTGTACATTATCGCCTTCAGTTTCAAAAACTCAATTTTGCCCTGGCATCTTCTGCCAGGGTTTTTTTGGGGAGGCCAATAAATGCACCATATGAGCCAGCCAGATTGCGCCCTGTGCGCACGCTTAGAAAGACAGCGTCAAGATCCTGAACCGGCTCTTATTACAACTTTAGAACAGACCCATCTCTTTGTGGGGGATCATCAAGCCTTCCCCGGTTATTGTGTGTTGGTGCTCAAAGAACATGTTTCAGCGCTACATGAATTAAACCTATCTCTTTGGAATTCGGTCAATCAAGATTTGCGATTGATTACCCAAGCCTTAATGATGAGCTATCAGCCCCTGCGCGTAAACTACTCGTGTTATGGCAATGTGGTTCCTCACTTGCATTGGCATCTGTTTCCTCGCCATCAAGGTGACTTTAGCTGGCCCAACCCTCCTTGGAGCCTGATGCAAGATTTTGACCGGCACAAGACTACCCCAGAAATGCAAGCAGACTGCGTCCATAGACTTCGAAAAGCTTTGGCTGAATTGGCAAGCCTCGATCTATTTGAATAAGGGGCTTGCATAAGCGGCGGGTTGATGGTAATAAAAGAAATCTTTAGCGAGTAGCTGGCATTTTGAAAAATACGAGTCCTCTGCCAGACATTCGGTATTTTAAGAGCCTTTACACGGCATAGGATCCTCTAAGATAACAACAGGAGAAGGCCCATGAGCGCCAGCATATTTTCCGATGCCATTTCACGTTTAGATAAGGCCTTTAAAGCTGCAGAAATTGAGCCTGAAGCTTTAGAAAAATTAAAATATCCCCAGGCAATTTTACAGGTCTCTATTCCGGTGCGGATGGACAACGGCTCGCTACAAATTTTTACTGGCTATAGGGTTCGTCATGATAATACTTGTGGCCCTACCAAGGGTGGGATCCGCTATCACCCTCAAGTGACACTGAGTGAAGTACAGGCACTTGCTTTCTGGATGACCTTAAAATGTGCTGTTATGAACCTACCCTATGGTGGTGCCAAAGGGGGCATCCAGTGTGATCCCAAAGTTTTATCGCGCATGGAACTGGAACGCCTCAGCCGCGGCTATATTGCCAAGATGGCCGACTTCATTGGGCCAGATACCGATATCCCAGCACCCGATGTCTACACCAATGCCATGATTATGGGTTGGATGATGGATGAATATTCCAATATTGTGCGCAAATATTCTCCAGCGGTGATTACTGGCAAGCCCATACCTTTGGGTGGAAGTCTAGGCCGAGAAGAAGCAACTGGCCGAGGTGCGTTTTACTGTATAGAAGAATTACAAAAACGTCGTGGTTGGCAAAATCACAATATGCGAGTCGCTATCCAAGGTTTTGGTAATGCAGGCCAGCATGTCGCAAGGCTTTTACAAGCAGCAGGCTATAAAATAGTCGCGGTGAGCGATTCTCAAGGTGGCATTTATCGCAAAGAAGGTTTTGATGTCCCCTCACTGATAAAGGCAAAAACTGAAACTCGCCAAATAAAAGCAGTTTACTGCAATGGCTCAGTCTGTGAAACCGTGATAGCTGAACATATTAGCAATCAAGATTTATTAGAATTAGATGTCGACATTCTCATTCCAGCAGCATTAGAAAATCAAATTACCGAGGCCAATGCCTCACGTATAAAAGCGCCTATCATTGTTGAAGTCGCTAACGGGCCAACAACCAGTGACGCCGATCCTATTTTAGAAGCAGCAGGCAAATTGGTTATGCCTGATATTTTAGCCAATGCGGGTGGGGTTACGGTCAGCTACTTTGAGTGGGTACAAAACCGAGCAGGTTTTTACTGGACAGAAGAAGAAATCAATCAACGCCTAAGCCGGATGATGGCGAGTGCTTTTACACGGGTTTACGGGTGCATGCTCGAGAAAAAATTACCTATGCGTACAGCCGCCTATGTTTGTGCTTTAAACCGTATAGGCCAAGCTATTAGTGCTGGGGGCACTCATCGCTATTTTAGTGAAGAAATGGCTTAAAAAAGATGGATTGCCGCGAGGGGTAACCCCTTACCTTGATCCTTTTGCATGACAGGCTTATTTGTCAAGCTAGCCAACAACAGCCTCCTGAGAGATACTTGTCGAGTTTAATGCAAGCCATCCTGATAAATGACTAGCGTTGACAAGGTGTTAAAGTTAAAAAAACTGTGTATAAATTTAAAATAAAACGAGTATACTGAATGGATTATAAGAACGAGGCATAGAAAACATGGGTTTAGCTATAACGCCCCCAGCTTTTAAAGATCAACTTTATGCTGACTGTGCACAATGCCAAGAAGGCCGCATTCTTCTAGCCTATTGGGATGAAGAATTGGAAAACTATATTTATTTAAAACCCTCCTTAGAAGCTTCGCCTTTGCTTTGTGCAGGCTGTCTAGGATCTTCTGCAAGCCTAGCCAACGACCCCTTCGATCTGCCTTCCGACCTATCGTCATTGTCCAGTTAGGGTTATCAGCGTGTAAAATGCGGGTTATAAGACGGCGTATTTTCCACTAGAATATTAATTTCGAAATGCGACTTAGGGACAATCTCGCTGCAAAGGACGGCAACTAACAATGTTGTGTGAGGTCAATCCCCATGTTTACAGTGAAGAGCAGTCTACTAAAAGTCGCCTTGCCTACTACTAACTTATCTTCAGTATTCTCTTCGAATCAGATAGCCGCTACTTTTTATCTGACCACTTGGCAAATGGCTAACCAGGTACCTGTTAGCCTAGCTCCTGAACTTAAGGCCAGCTATGCCTTCCACAGTGTCCGCCCAAGGCGAGGCCGCAAGCCAAACTTACCCGCTGAACTGCTGAATATCGATTTTTTTGAGTTATCAAACCAAGAACTGAATCCTAAAATACGAACTCGTTTTTTGGGACTGGCGCTTTTAAAAAGTGGCAAACCTTGTTGTGAGGTGGCAGATATTTTAAAAGTTAATGTTTCTTCAGTAAAAAGTTGGTTGCATCGTTTTAGTAAGCAGGGCTTAAATGGCATCCAAGACAAAGTTCGTGCGGGACGAAAATGCGTTTTGCCTAAAGAGAAAGAAGCCATCTTTCGAGATTCAGTGATGCTGCTTTTAGAAAACTCTCAGCGAGCAGGGCTTTTAGGTGAAGATCTGCGGCGGATTTTAAAAGAACAATTTTCAGCTCATTATACTTTATCGGGTGTTTATGAACTGTTAAAGCGCTTAAATATGGCACATATTTTAGCGCGCAGCTCGCAACAAGCACGCTTGCCTGCAACACGTCCTTAGCTATATTAAGGCGTGAACCACCTCTAAAAGGCGAGCAACACCACCTTTTAAAAGCAGAGTTTTTTCGCGTGATTTTGTGCCCGCAACCACGAGGATAGCTTGTTTAGAAATATTAAAAACATCGCTGAAAAATAGCTGCAGTGCTGCATTGGCTTTGCCCTCCAAAGCAGATTCTTTTAAATATATTTTTAGCCTGCCCTTGGTTTTGTCCATATAGATTTCTCCCAGACGCGTTTTTGAAGCACCAGGTATCACCTTGATATAAATTTTTAAACCTTCAGGCACAATTTTAAAAAAAGTTGTTAGCGAATTCATCGAGGATCCATCTGAGGATAGGCTTGCTCAGCGGTTATCGCTTCGACAGATGAAAAATCCAGCTGACGCCAGGCTTCATAAACGGCTACCGCTACTGCATTAGATAAATTTAGACTGCGCAAAGAGCTTTGCATAGGAATGGTGACTTTGGCAATGGCCGCATGCCCCACTAACAGGCTTGCAGGCAAACCGCGGGTTTCAGAGCCAAAAATAAAACTGTCCTGTGGTTTATAAACCTGAGTACTATAACGATTGGTGGCTTTACTGGAAAAAAAATAACAGTTCGCTTCTAGGCTGGTTTGTAAATATTCTTCAAAGCTCTCATAAACTTGGATAGAAACTTGAGCGTGATAATCCAGACCTGCTCTTTTTAAGAGTTTATCGCTGAGTTCAAAGCCCAGGGGTTTAATTAAGTGCAACCGACAACCCGTATTAGCGCAAAGCCTAATAATATTGCCGGTATTAGGGGGGATTTCTGGCTGATATAAAACTACATTAAACATAGAGTCCCTCTTACTTTGAGTTTTGCAGCTGGCGATTTCGATTACGTCAGGTATTCGGCTTAATATTTAAGCTTATTCTTTAACCTTCATCTTGTCTTTGTATAGCAAATCCCTTAAAGTGGCCATAGAATCAAGCAAATTAAGCACAAGCTTTATGTCTATACGCTTATTTTGCATGTAGTTACACTGGGTTTTTCTTAAATCGATAGATAAGGGTTTTACAATGTACAAACAAATGCTTTCTTTAGTGCTGGTTGCTACCTTATTAAGCGGTTGCGCCCAAGAT
>Ga0302225_10000558_pt1 | contig 26603 bp, 26 predicted proteins | sample II_Palsa_E3_2_FD_193515 | JGI IMG/M metagenome (GOLD analysis project Ga0302225, IMG submission 193515) | Peat permafrost microbial communities from Stordalen Mire near Abisko, Sweden - II_Palsa_E3_2 | ecosystem: Environmental > Terrestrial > Soil > Palsa > Peat permafrost | place: Sweden...
CGTGAAGGGCAACGGGGCAGTATTAAACAGCTACCTCTATCTGGGGGAGTACCAGAAGTTTCTTGAGAGCCTGCCGGCCGACGATTCCTCGTTCTCCCTGTTTTATCGTGGCTTCGGAGAATTTCACGAAACGCAGTTCGACCAGGCGGCAAGTGATTTCGATCGCGCGTACCAACTCGATCCAAATTTGTATACGGGAATTGGAAAGGCTTTGAGTGACGCGATTCATCAGCACGCAAAAGAAGGCTTGCAGCTCTTGAGTGGACTGGAGAGAACAGTAAAACAGCGAGGAGTCGGGGATCCGGAAGCCACGTACAAGATTGCGCAGGCGTACGCCGTCTTGGCAGACAAGAGTTCCGCATTACGTGCGCTTCGGATGAGCGTTGAAGGCGGTTTCTTCAGCTATCCCTACATTGACAAAGACCCATTGCTGAATGATCTACACGGCGAATCCGAGTTCGCTCAGATTTTGGACATAGCACATGAGCGAAACGCGGCATTCAAGAATTCTTTCTTTCGCTGAAACGAGTCTTGCCCGATTCGTTTTCTCGAATCTGATGTGGCTCGTATGTGACATCGTGCGCTTGGTCGCCATCCTTAACTGAATGACGGGCTAACCTTCCATAATCCAGTAAGGTAAGGGTTGCCGACAAACCGGGACTTGCCCCCGGTGTTCAATTCTGTGATCCGACTCTATGGAAACTGACTGTCATGCCCCGAGCGAGGAAATAGTTGTCCTCCGTCCTGCGACAGCGGCAATCTCGTTGAGCATTCCGCCGAAATCCAGCGATGCACAGGGTAAAGCATGTACCAATAGAGAAGCCCCGCCAATCCGGCAGGATCAAAAATAGCGGTCTGCCGAATGACGGAGCCTTGGCTATTTGCTTCCACCTCGAAATGCAACCACGCGCGGCCCGGTGCTTTCATTTCAGCGACCAGACCGAGTTCGTGATCCGGCACAAAGGTTTCCACTCGCCAGAAATCCAGAGCATCGCCTGCGGAAAGAGTGTGAGGATCGCGACGACCCCGGCGCAGTCCCACGCCGCCAACTAGGAGATCCACTGCGCCTCGAAACCACCAAAGCACATTGGCAAAGTACCAACCATTCAAACCTCCGATGCGTTGAATCGGAGCAAAAGCAGAAGCCGGCGGAACCGATACTTGCACCGTTCGAGAATCGACGAGCCTGGTGCCAAACTTCGTGCCGCCCCATGACCGCGGCTTCCCCGCCGAGGAAAGAGCGTCGCACCAACTAGTCAGGGCAAATTCCTGGTCTTCATGGTGAAGAGCTCTCTCTATCGCTTCTCGCAAACCTTTCGGCCTGATCTCAAAGGCGGTCAAAGCAGAGGTGTCGTGCACCAGAGTTGGGTTGCGCATACTATCGATGAGCTTTCGGCCAATGCGGGCATAGAGAGGGGTAATTAAGCCCAGCCACAAACTTGAGAGGCGAGGCGTCAAGATCGGAACCGGGATCATCCATCGGTGGAGGCCGCATTGCCAGGCATATTCCTGCATGATCTGGCCGTAGCTGACTTGGTCGGTGCCACCGATTTCGAAAGCTCTGCACTGTTCTTCCGGCAACATCAGCGCGGCCATGAGGTACGCAATCACATCTTCGACCGCTGTGCCTCCTCAAAACCTCGCGTGCTCGTGAAATCAAGGATTTGGAAAGACGGTGACCGAAGCCCTCCAGTAAGATTTCCGTTCATGATCACCTTGATCACCTCGCTCCGGCACATCGTCGGCTGGATTCTCATTAGCTTCGACTCACGGGAAGACCTAATTCTGGAAAACCTTGCTCTCCGTCAGCAACTGCTTGCGTTGCATTCCAAACGGCCTCGCCGTCGGCTTTCGACCATGCAGAAAATGTTTTGGGTTGTTCTGAGAAGCCTCTGGTCCCGCTGGCAGAAGCCCCTAATCCTGGTCACACCGCGAACCGTAGTTGAGTGGCACCGTGCTGGCTTTCGGCTGTATTGGAGGTGGTTGTCAAGAGCTAGGCGGATTGGAGGCCGTAGGCCCGTCTGCAAGGAGGTCAGGGATCTCATCCTTCGCATGGCTGCGGAGAATCCAACTTGGGGAGCCCCGCGTATTCACGGCGAGTTGCTGAAGCTTGGTTTCAATGTCTCGGAGCCGACGGTCTCGCGCTGGCTCCGGCGAGTACCCAGGAGCCCAGACATAGCTAGGAGTTGGTTGACGTTCCTGCGAAACCATCGCGAGGCACTAGCGGCAATGGATTTCTTTACAGTCCCGACTCTCACCTTTGGGGTGCTGTACTGCTTCTTTGTGATCGGTCATGACCGCCGGAAGATTTTGCGCTTCAATGTCACCCGAAATCCCAGCGCCCTGTGGATCGCGCAGCAGATGCGAGAAGCATGGCCATATGCGCCAGCACACCGGTTTCTGCTATTCGACCGGGACTCAAAGTTTGGCAAGGACGTGATCTCGGCCGCCAAGGACATGGGAAGCCGGCCACTACGGACAGCCTTTCGCAGTCCGTGGCAGAACGGAGTTGCGGAGCGGTGGGTCGGCAGTTGTCGGCGAGACTTGCTGGACCATGTAATCGTCCTCAATGAGCGGCATCTCAGGCACCTCATGGCTGAGTACGTTCGCTACTACCACGAAGATCGAACGCACTTGGCTCTCGGGAAGGACACGCCCGCAGGTCGGCCAACCGTCGAGCGTTCAGCAAAGTGCCAGATTCGACCACTTCCGCGACTCGGTGGCTTGCACCATCGTTACACGGTCGTAGCATAAAAGGAAACTGCTGAACCTAATGCCAACTTCCAGAAATCTGGTACTCAGTTTCCCGCTTTTCCGATTTGCTTCCCAGTCTGGATCACAGCAGAGCGCTGCTCCAAATCCAGAAAACTCGTACCAAATCAACAGCCATGGGGCGTCTAGTCAGCTACGGGGCAGTTTTGATAAGGCACAGGTAGCGGGCCAGGAGTCGCAGCTCCGCGAGCATTTCCATCTCTAACGCGGCGATAGGAAACTGACCCGCTGGCCGCTCATACAGCGGCCCTGCCAGCCCACGCCACCTCCACGCGGCGGGAAGAGGTCAGGAAATGCTCTCCACCAAGCTCGATGCCGACAAAAGCGACGGCCAACGGACCGGGCGGCGACAAGGGTCGATCCCGATCCGTCACCACAGCATGTGGCGTGGTGATAGCCAAAGAGGGAGCCACTTTTGGGAAACTGTGGCCTCTTTACTTAAAATGGCAATGTGACATCCGTCACAGACAGCACTCGGATACCAGCGTTACACTCCGTTTGTTTCACTGATCCTGCTCATGGAGGCAGGGAACGAAGCTGGCGGCTGAACCAATCTTCGTTCCCTGCATTCTTCTTCGGAGTTATGACGATGGACCGTTTGTTGATTGTGGGCGTTTTTGTGCTCGGAGCTGGCAGCGGCGGACTCTGCGTCTTTCTGCAACAGCGAGGTATCCGAGCCAGGTTTCGTAAAGAAATCACAAACCAATTGGATCAGGCCCTTTTTGGCCCGATACGCCGATGGAGGCAATGAATAAAGTGCCCGCACCCCAGAGGGCTTTGGAGAATATTGACCGTGCTCCTTGGTGGCCCAAACTGTGGACAGAATTTGCTCTACTACTGGCCGACTTGGAAAATGATCCAAGGTACAGTAAGCGCGCGAAACACATTGGCGAACTGATGGCCGATCCGCGATTCCCGAAAGCCGATCAGATTTACTTCGTTCCGAAATAAGTTCTCTCACTGGGAGCCCCCTCTCCACCACTGCGCAGCCCCAAAGTCGCCCACTGTCCTGGCTTTTCTCTGGAGGGTACATTGGCGGTCCGGTTTCAAAGACTTCGACAGGCGAACGTAGTGCGATCACAAACCGATGACTTGGCGAAAACGGATTGCACTTCTCGCTCGGAGTGGCTCGTCCCTACTTTGCGGTAGAGGCTTGTCGTGGATTTGGCGTCAGTACGGTTATCTCGCCGACTTGCTCCCGGTTAACGGCACCACGAAGGTGAGCGGCATGATCCATCATCCAGAGCTCAGGAATGATTTCAGCGACCAATTGTCCATGACAGAAGAGTCGCACCACGGAACTCTCAGAGACCACGATGCCCACCGCCTTGGTCACAGCACTCATGTTGGCGGCAGCAATGTGACGGCTGCCGAGTCCCAACGGCACGTCCACTTGTGCGGCCACGGCGTCGAGATAGCGACAGGCCGAAAGGACAATTCCGTCGTGACTCACCACGAACCCACCGTCCAACTGCGCCAATTCCTTGATGGTCCCGCGAAGATTGAGATTGGTGACGTGGCGCGAAGACTCAGGATGTCCCAACAACGGATCCAAAATCAACGGCCGCGACCTGGCGAGCACGGCATCCTCATCTCCCAACGTGAACAGCGTGCCAACGCGCTTCCCCTCTCGGCCCTCGCGGGCAATTTCGACCGCGAGCCCAATCAACGGCTCCAGAATGGTCGGATCGTATTCCTTTACTGCGCAAAGAATACTGTCAAACATCCTTCACGCTCCTCGCGTCAGGTAAACATCAGGCTTGACTTCATCGTCGTCGCGACGAACCAGTCGCTAATCTACGATGCGACTTCCGAAGCACACTAGTGCAACGCTTCCGATAACGGGAGCCGGACTTGAAAACGAGTGTCGCCCGGTTGGGAACTAAGCTGAATATTTCCCCGGTGCTTCTTCACAATTCGCTGGACCGTGTCCAGGCCGAGGCCCGTGCCTTCCCCAACTCCTTTGGTTGTGAAAAAAGGCTCAAAGATGTGGGGCTGTACCTCATCGGGAATTCCTGGACCGTTGTCGCCAATCTCCACTACTACGCAACCGTCGTCGCGGTAGGTTCGGATGCGAAGCTCGCCTTTTCCGCGCATCGCGTCAATCGCGTTATCAATAATGTTGGTCCAGACCTGGTTGAGCTCGCTGCCAAATGAATTCACCAGGAGGGGAACGTGTTGGTAATCGCGCTGCACTACCACTCCTTGTTTAAGCTTGTGATTCAAGATCGTAAGCGTGGTTTCCAGGCTCTTTACAACGTCCACGTTTTGCACCGGTGCCTGGTCCATGTGAGTGTATTCCTTGATGGCACCGACCAAATCGGATATTCGTGAGGTGCTGCTCTCAATTTCGTGCAACAGACTCGCGATCTCCACCGAGGCGGCGATCCTGACCAGAGCGGCTCTAGCGGTGTCGCTATCGAGGTTGGCGAACAACGATTCGACCACCTCCGGCTTGATGTTGCGTCGCGCCAGCCCAGCCGCCAGTAGCCACAGATCGTTCTGCCCGTGACTGCGCAACAAAGAATCGATCTGGTCTTCCAGGTCGCTGATGGTCAGCGCATCCGGTGGAACTACATCCTGTTGGGTGAACGAAGCTTCCAGTTTTTCGATCTCCGATTTCTGGGCGGACGTGAGATCGCGCCTGCCCAACTCGAGGCTCGCGTTCCTGATTTTCGTTAGCATGTGGCGCAATTGGCTGGTGGCCCGTTGCGCAGCGGAAGCCGGGTTATTGAGTTCATGCGCCAGTCCTGCCGAAAGTTTCCCCAAGGAAGCCAAACGGTCTTGCTGTTGTTCGCGGCGGGTGGTTTCGCGGATCCGGTCAGACATCAGTCCCACCAGACGCTGGGTCAGGACCGGCATCTTCTGCACAAGATCCGGAAACAGCGAAGCGGGAAATCGCAGGGCGCGGCTATCCGTCTCGGCCCGCCCGCTCACCGTAAACTGCTTCATCCTCGAAAACGGCAGCACTCCGGTGACGTCGCCCGGCTCCAGATCAAAGATGACGGCTTCGCCTGCAAGCTCGCCCCGCCCTTGAAGTCTTCCCTCAAGAATCACAAACATGGCATCGGCAGGATCGCCCTGGCGCGCATAGGTGTCACCCGCCTTGAGATGCAGCTCTTGCGACTGGCTGATGAACCAGGTGAGCTGATCGTCTGGCAAATCAGCGAATGCGGGCACGCGAAGTAGTTCGGACTTGTCGACCATTTAGACCTTGCTCAAATACTGATGGATGAACTGCACTGCCACTGATCCTTCACCGACTCCGGAAGCCACTCGTTTTATTGAACCGTGACGCACATCGCCCACGGCAAAGATGCCGGAAACATTGGTCTCAAGCAAGAAAGGATCTCGGTCGAGCGTCCAGCCTTTCGGACGTTGCCCGTCTCGGATAAGATCAGGGCCGGTCAACAGGAAGCCGCGCTCGTCCCGCTCGACAACATCTGCCAGCCAATCCGTCCGCGGCAACGCTCCAATGAAGATAAACATCGCGCTCGCCGGCACGCGCTCAATCTTGTTGGTATCGGAACAAACCACCGAAATCTCTTCCAGACGGGTTTCGCCATGGGCCTCGATTACGCCGGCATGTGTCCATAGCTGAATGTTAGGCGTCTCTTGAATCTGGTCGATCAAATACCGGGACATGGTGCTGGAGAGCGAGTCGCCGCGCACAAGAATAATGACGCGCTCTGCGTATCGAGCGAAGTTCATTGCCGCTTGACCCGCTGAGTTCGCGCCGCCCACCACGTAGACGACCTCACCCTTACAAGACAGAGCTTCCGTGGCGCCGCCACCATAGTAAATCCCCGCACCCCGCAGTCTGTCTATCCCCGGAGCATTCAGGCGCCGCCACTGCACTCCAGTCGCGACCATCAGTGCATGGCACGAGATCTCGTTCGCATCCGCCAGCTTGATGATTCGGTAAGGCCCTTCGATGCGGACGCCAACAACTTCCTGCGGCGACAGGATTTCCACTCCGAAACGCTGGGCTTGCACCACGGCGCGCCGGGCCAGATCGGCGCCACTGAGCCCGCTCGGGAATCCAAGATAGTTCTCAATGCGGGAGCTCATACCAGCCTGCCCGCCGGGAGCTTCCCGCTCAATCATCACGGTATGCAGGCCTTCGGAGGCTCCATAAACCGCAGCGGCAAGACCGGCCGGTCCCCCACCCACAATTGCCAGGTCATAAAAGCTGGTTTGGGCGCGCGTGCGCAGCCCGACCTTTTGCGCGACGTCCGCGGGTACACTCTCAAGAAGCTTCGTCCCATCGGGGAAGAGCACCACGGGGAGATTGGCCGCCTCTGGACCCAGAGCTTCCAGTAGCAGTTTGGTTTCCGGATCATTAGCGGAAAGCTCGACGTCAATCCACTGATAGGGGACGTGGTTGCGCGCCAGAAAGTCCCGCAACTCATACGACCGGGGCGACCACCGGGTGCCCAGCAACCTGATTCCCTGGAATGTTGGACGGAAGGAAGCCTGCCAGTCGTCCAGCAAGTCGTCTAATTGTGGATACAAGTGCTCCGCAGGCGGATCCCAGGGCTTCAAGAAAAAATAGTTGATGCTGGCATGATTGATCGCGCTGATGGCGGCGTTGGTATCGGCATACGCAGTGAGCAATGCCCGCTTCGCACTAGGGAAGATTCCCATGGCCTGTTGCAAAAATTCCACGCCGTCCATGCGCGGCATGCGCTGGTCGGCAAGCAGCAAGGCCACGCTGTCGTTGCGCACCTTCAACTGCTTTAAGAGGTCGAGCGCGCCTTCAGGAGAATCACTTCCGATAACCCGGTATTCAGCGCCGTACTGCGAGCGCAGATCGCGCTCTATCGCCCGCAAAACATCAGTATCGTCATCCACGCTAAGTAAAATTGGTTTGCCCATGCTCGGTCCCGATCCCAGGCAAAGAGATGATTACACATTTCTAGGTTCGCCGGTCGAGTTGGTTAGATACGGAAAATTGCATTCGGTCGCGACGCAGTCACATGCGAACCTTGTCAGATGCCCTGGGCCTCTCGAAGTGACCACTTTCTGCCACAGAATCGCTTGGCGTTCGCCTTCAGCTTGCGAATGGAGGGCGAATCGAAACCGGACTGTTGGCAGACTTCTGGGTCGGGTTTTTGACTGTCAAATTCTCTGGCGGTATTTTGTATTCTGCAACTTACGGACACCTCGGCACTTAGAGGTTCAAAAAGGTACTGAGAGTTCGAATCCCGCTTGCTCCGCCACGCAGTCTGAACCGCAGAGAAAGTCGGCCCCTCTTCCTCCGAAATACGCAGAAAATGCCCGTATTTCGCGATTATTTCCCCGAAACCGGACTGCAGAGAACGGACTCCTCGGTGTCGAATGCGGTCACTGTCCTGGCTTTTCTCCGGAAGGCACATGCGCAGTCCGGTTTCACCGAGGGCACTCGGCGAATGCAATGCGACCAAAGGCCGGGACTCGGCCATGGCGAGTCGACATTTGCCAGTAGTTTGGCAATTGCGTTCGAAGCTTCCTATAAGGGCGTTTATCGCTATCTATGAAATGGGAACCCCGCATCACTGTGGCCAAGAATAGCAGACCTAACGAATTCGCTCTTCATACTCACTGGTTGATAGCACCGCTCTCTGAGGGCGTCAATTCGAAAACCGCTCCGAGGCCGCCGCGCTAAATTCTGCGCTCGCTTTGGAACAGAACTAAAAAAGTGTACCGCCCCATACCTTCGTGTGCTGACAGCGCCCTTCGTAAGTTTCTCACGCACCTCTCGTCCTTCTAAATTGCATTTGGGACTTCCCCCGAAATCCGACGATTCCACCTTGAGGCAGCAGCAATGACATCTCGCTTTGATCAAACTACATCTCGACCGAGCCGAAGAACCATCAGCGTCAAGGTTTTGAGCATCGAGCACTTGGGCTCTTCGATAAGCTATGGCGAGGCTAAACACGTTACGTCGACTCTTCTGTTTCTTTCGTTCTTGCTCTGCCTTACAGCCCTAATCACCGGGTGTGGCAGTGCAGCCAGTGCCAACTCGACCGCTGTCGCAACCGTAACGTCAACCCCTCAAGCTCCATTGTCAATCGCGAGTTCTACCCTCACCGAAGCGGATACCGCCGCGCCCTATATTGCAACACTCTCCGCCACTGGTGGCGTCAAACCGTATCGTAGGAGTATCGCGACTCGGGCGTTGCCATCCGGAATCCAGCTGGGAGCCTCCAGCGGCACCATCACGGGGATGACCGCGCTCTCAGGGTCATATCCCTTCACCGCGAAGGTCACCGATTCTAATGGACAGGGTGCCACGCTCGTGCTCGCCCCTGCGGTATCACCGACATTGGCAATCGCGAGTTCGGGATGCACACCGCCGTTCTACACTGGGCCTCCTACCTACCCTTGCGGCGGCAACAGTACCACCAATCCAGGGCAGATTTCTGCCATCTTCACATCACGTTCACCCATCGGAACTGTCACGACGTCGAACTCCGCCATCGGTCCCTGTGCGGCCAACTGTATGCAGTGGGACTCCGGAACGTCATTCGATACGAGTTGGCAGACCGGAGTCGGCGCCGGAAACGGCGGCAATATCCTGATCGGTGGTGGCGTCGGTCGGGTCGATACCAGTGGAACCTCTGTGACTTGGGTTTCCGGCTCGCTTTTTAGAACGAGTTGGACTGGAACGGTGACCATCGCGGGCGTCGGGTACACGATCAGCAGTTGCGTCTCGACGAATTCCTGCACGCTGACGACGTCCGCAGGCAGCCAATCGAGCGTCGGCTACAGCGTCCGAGGGACGCCCTACGGCGTGGCTACTTGGAATTCCTCCACGGTGGCGACTCTGATGGAGCCGCCCGGAACCCAAGCCGGGGTTAACTATCTGGACCAGACGGCATGCGTGGGCGGAAGCGCCACATTCCTTGGGAACGGCTGCCAGAACAGCGTTTCGGAGGATACAACAATTCCCGGCCACGTCGCAGGAACCAATCTGATCACGCGGATTGCCGACCAGAGCACGATGTATTTCGGCCACTCGACCGGTAACTTCACCCGCTCGGAAGGAGACAATGACCGCGACATCTCGGCGAATGAGAAGTATCTGGCGTTTGAGGTCACTGGTGAGGAAATCCAGATTGCCGAACTGACGACAGCCCCAGGTTATGTACGGGTTGTGAACGCAGGATGCGCCATGCCTGGCATCGCGCCAAGTGCATTCGGTTTCACTTGGAACACGGATAACGAGTTCTATTACATAACAGGTTCGACTCTTTATTCGAACACGCTCAGTGGAACCGGATGCGCCCTTGCCTTCGGCACGCCTATGGTGATGGCGTACCTCATGGGTCCGGGAGTCTGCCCTGGCGTGACGCCATTCACGGCGGGGAGCAGTAGCGTGCTGGGAATCAGCGCCGACGACAGTACAGTCTTCGCTGCGCTGGGTCCAGGCGGTCAGGGTACAGCCGATTGGGTGTTTGCCTGGAGCAAGACCAAAGGGTGCGCGACCGCCAACTTCAACACCGGACAGGCGTGGGGGTATCTAGCACCCGGTATGTGCTCCACCTCTGCATGTTCAGAAGCGATCCCCCCACTCGGTACGTTTGCCACCGGGGCTACCAATTGCTGGGGATCGCACGGCAGTTCGGGCGACGGCATCCACGATATGGTCGTCACGGGCGACGGCCTGTACGCCTTCATCACTCCGCAGAACGGCAACTGGACTCAGGCAGGATGCGCCAATCTTTCTTCCGGCCCAATGGGATATGCCGTGTGGCAGGTGGGAACGCTGGGAAATCAATGGTGCTCAAACAATCCCGGCGTGAACTGCGGAGCCCATCCGGCCGCGGGCGTCAGCCATTTCCTGACTCCGAATTCCCACACCGGATTCAATATCCGCCTCGACAGCGACGTTCAATTCGACAAAAGCTTTCTTGCGCCACCGCCGATTGAAGACGAGCACCTTTCGTGGCCGCACAATGACAATGGAATATTCAACGACAGCCTGCCCTGGGTTGGCGCTTCAGATTTAGCTTTGCTGAGCCACGCTTCAGGATGCACCGGCAGCGGCGCTTACGACAGCGCGGTGTACTGCCCCACGTACCTTCAGAACCAAATCTTTGCTGCGTTCCCGCATTCCGTCTATCCCGGCGAAGCGCTGATTTTCTCTCATACGGATGAATGCGGATACCTCCCGCTGAGCACCTATGCCCAGTGCGCTGATCAAATCCCGGAAAACATTGGAGTCGCGGGTGCGATCGGTATCGTCTCACCCAAAGGCGACTTCTTCTGCTGGGGCAGCAGCATGTTGCACAATTTGGGGTACGACTATCTGGCCGCCCCGCAGTCTTCTCCCTTCTGCCTCTATTTGGGAGTCCCGCAGTAGGCCAGGCTGCGAGCATCGCTCCGTCACGTACTCCCAGAAAGGGGCAGACCTCCCAGCGACGACAGCTCCTGGAACCATCGCGATTGAGAATGCTGCCGTCGAAGACAATGCCATGCCCGGAACTATGGAGGACATCGAGTCTTCTTCTGGGGCGGAGGCAAATTCAATCAGTTCCTTGTGATGGACGACGACGAGGCGGACGATAACCAAGTTCGACGCTGATGTCGGTGGACGAAGCGAAACGCCGAACTTCACACTCTGCGTAATACGATCAACCCGGACCTTGCACGCCCTGGCACGCCGAATCAAAGAATTGCGCGTGGAGAAACATATAAGCCAGGAGGAGCTGGCTCATCGAATCGGGACTCAGTCGTACCGGCATGGGCTTCCTTGAGACCGGAAAACGTTGCCACGCCTCGACACACTGATGAGTGTCGCGGAGGAACTTAACATCGCGGTTGGTGAATTGTTGAAAGGTTTGCATAGGCCCTCCAAGGGAAGGTAGGCTAACCCGGCCTCACAGGACTTCGTACACACAGCGGCTCGACATGAGATGCGCAGATGCCCCTAGTAATCCGATTCTCGATCAAGCAGTTTTGAATCGAGAGAGAACACTCGTGTCCCCACCTTGGCCGTGCCATTCTGGAAAAGGCCTTCGTGGCGACGCTCGAAAGGCCTCGATTAGCTCCCGTACCAATCCCCGCCGCTCAAGCAAAGTCCGCACGAGTTTCTCCACTTCGTCCCAATGCCCGCCGTACCACTCGGGAGGAATTTCGCCAGCAAAATCCCACACCGCATCCTCTTCCATTTTTTCGATACGGGAAAGCCACGGCTCGAACGAGCCCCATCCGCGCACGCCCTCATACACTTCGTTTCGTGCATAGACCCCCCGCAGCGGATAATCCGGGAACGTCCAGTCCCCTCCGTTAAAGCAATGTCCCTGATCTATGAACGCTGCGGTGTATTTCCTCTCCCGCGACTTTTTCCAGAATGCCGCTTGACGTCCGTCCGAGTTACCGGTCCACTTGTCCACCACCAGCATCCCGGCGAAAGCATCCAAGTTCCGCACTCGGTCGAACATCGCCGTCGGCAAGTAATCAAATACCTGTCCTTCCAGCGGACTTACCACATACCGCGAACCAAATTGTAACCCCGGCAAGCACTGGATGACATCATGCGCCAGTTGAATATGCAACCCAGGAGTGTGCTTTATTAACCACTCGCCCACTTCCACCACGGCCGTCGCAGGCGTGGGCAACCCCGTCCGCTGTGCCAGTCGCGTCGCCAGCAACTCGTTCGCAAGGACCCGGATATGTTGCGGATTGTTACGAAACTTCACCACGTAGAAGTGGTTATCAGAGCAACGCATAAGATGCCCTTGCGCTCCTCCACGCATTCTTCTGATATGTTGCACTGCGACTATGCTCACCCGACGCCTCGCGCCAAAGGGGTCTCTCGCGCTGCTTTCGAGAGCTATTGCCCGATAGAGTTTCTCCGGCTACGAAGTACCGTTTCTCCGTAGTGTCCGTGGGAAGCCGGGCCCCTTCTGTTCGATGGTGTCGGCCAGAGAGAACCATCCTAAATTCATTTCAAATTGCCTGGCTGTGCTACATGTCACATTCAAGCTGTGGAAAACATGGAGTTCTGGGCGCAATTTTCCCAAAATGGGCGTTCCAAGTGTGAACACAATAGAAATACACGAAATGCTATATTCCCCGCACGGTATTTGTGGATACTAAATTGTGCAGGGAGGAGGTGACATGACCACATCGGGCAACCTTGAGTACTGTCTCTTGCAATACCTACCCAACCTGCTCAGCGATAAGAGCGTTTCGATTGCTGCTCTCTTCATCGAATCCAGCGACCTAGAAAATGGATTCTGCACGCTGAGTCTTGCGGCGGAGTGGCGAACCAAAGTTCGGCTTCTCGATCCGGATGCTGATTTGGAGATGTTGGGAGCTCTGTTGAGAGAGATACGAGATCGGCTGTGTTCTCCCGGAGAGCGTTCTGAGGTCATAAACCAATTGGAACACTCATTCTCAAATGTCATTCAGGTCTCCCGAAGGCAACAATGTCCTGTCATCCCCAGTCCCAAAATCATCGAGGCCTTCGCTCGCGATCTCTTGGAGGGTACATCGACGATGTCGCACCATTTGTCGCAAATGCAGCCGCAACATGCCCCGGCACCTCTTGATCGGAATTTCGGTTAGCTGTGCCGGTCTGGATCTAGGCTGTGCGTATCAATAAAAGGAGTGGTAAACAACGTGCTGTGATGCATCATGTGGCGGTGACGCATGTGAATGCACCTGCGTCAAACGAGGTCAAGAATCAGATGATCGAGGGTATGCCGTTTGACCGGACCACTCAAACCACTACTAAAACTATTAAAAACCACTAAATCACCTATCGAGCTATGGCATCGCATTTCGTTTGCGGGAATACGAAGAGGGAATCGGGAAGAGGACTTTTGGATCGACCGTTTGTGAAGCGGTTGGGACCATCCCGTGTCGTGAGGCGCAGTAATCATTCTGAACGGAAACGGGAAGCAGAGACATCTGGTTGGCGAGGAGCCTTGTCAAAGCAATGGGCCGAGCGCCCTCGCCACTGCTCGCCCCCTGTCTGACCGTTCTTAGCGATTCTTTGTTCTTTCCTATAGATCAAGGGTGAGGAGATGGGGCCTCGTGGCGAAGCTCAGAAGCGGTAAACCATTCCGAAGTTTGCGAAGCGGCCCGTGCTGTGTTGGGAACGCTGCAGTTGAGTAAGTGGCATATTGGTTGGCTCTGTAACCGTTTCGTGGAAACGGTAGACGCCGAGAGATTCTTGCCAGACCCTCCCGCGAGCGGATTGCACGCGCTACGTACATTGAATCAGTCGATTCGGATAGGAGTAAGGTTCATGCAATGGCGGAGCGTGCGGGGTCGCCAATGCCTGTCCGAGAAATGGTGGAGGTGGGCGGCTGGCTGGTGGAGCGCAGGCGAAGTTTTATTATCCAGCTGCAAAGGCTGCAATTGACGGCCCGCAGGAGCGCTCATCGACGCGCTCGTTGCAAGTGCGGCACGATGTCCACTAAGCGAATGTTTCAGGGAGCCTCAACCCCCTTCGTCCCTTGCACAAGTCGCCTGGTTCTAGCTTTTCGTCGCACCACTCAAACGCGCGCGTCAATGAACCCGCCATTGTCCATTTTCAAGCAGTAAATTAGTTCCATGGCCGCCGCCCTCAGCCGTGCTGTCAAACGTTGCCCCGTCATCGTGGACATTCTGGCAGTCGGAACAGTAGAGCACGGTGCCGTTGGGTAAAGTAGACAACAAACCCTGCAAACTAGAAAAAATGACCGAGACCAACGAGACCGGCACGCGGTATTGTTCCTGTGCCACCGTGAGACGTTCGAGATAGCTAATCCCATCTCCGGTATTGCCTATGTAACGCGAGATCGATACCGGAGCGCCGAGTGCGATTTGCATGTTGGAAGGGACATACCCTCCGTCATAACCGATGTAGCTGTCATTAGGATCATTGGCCGGCCTGTTCCCGGGAGTCGCGAGGGTTTTGTCGGGGTTCGAATCCGACAGCGTAATTATGTGCGTAGGGCCAACCTCGGATCCGGGGGGCATTTCGAAGATCAAGCGGCCCTTGAGTCCTCCGGGAGCGGCGCCAGTGCCTGATAACTGCATTAAAGTACCTGTTACTGCAGGGTTGTCGTTGCCAACTGAATTCCCCCCGACACATTGCATCCAGACTGACGACCAGTTTCCCTGGGTTCCGCATTCCTGCGCAAACACCGATGGATAGGTATCGCCAGCAGAGTTTACAATTGTTCCTCTTGATAGTTGATCCGTGAAATACTGCGTTGGATTTCCACCGCCATTATTCTGCGTATCATTCGGGGTCGTCAGAATTACCGTTCCAGGCCACAGCTTCAGTGACGGCCAATAGGGAGTGCTATCGGCAACCGTGTAGGTTGACGGAGTCGATCCGGGGTTATCAACAACCGAGCAGACTTTGTTTGAGCAAAGCGTGGCAGGTACTCCGATGGCCACTGCGAATTGGCCGGTACCATATGGAGCCGCCATGTCATTCGCTCCATCACCGGATATACGAAGAACGTCATACGTGATTACTCCGGCAGTTCCAACCTGGTTCCAAAGTGCGTTGATCGGAGTTGATCCGTTTGTATTCGCATAGCCAGCTGCGTAGGCCGGAGAGGTACCCATGGTGCTGCTGTGGACCACGATGTAGTAATAGAACTGTGTCGAGCCCGTGCTGGCAAACTGGGGAAGCAGCCCGACGCTGGGAGAAGCGGACGTGGTCGCTTGTCCGCCTTCAACGATGAGGCCAGAGGATCCCGTTCCCAGAGGATTACAGTAGCCATCTTCTTCCTCATACACGCTGCTTAGTGAGACGGTATTTTGCGCATAAACCGTTGAAGCCCGTATTCCGAACTGCGCGTAGCCCTGAACAACAGTGTTGGAGACTTGGAGCGTGTTCCCATCCTGATTGTCTATACCGTTCGCTCCGCATTGCAGACTTATATTGGAATTCTGGACCCAAAGCACTCCCGCGTTTTTCGAGTAAGGACCAGGCCCCACAATTGCGGTTGAACAGAATGTAGTGTCGCACCTACCCCACGCATAGTTGAGAGTCGTACTAAGGCTATTGATCACAGCTGCTTGATCGTTATCGATCTGCACCAGCGAGCCAAAACTGGCACCAGGGACAGAACTCGTCGCAGGCCCAAGGTCATTTATTTGCGAGCCTTGAGCGTTATCCTCGACTGAAGGCCACGTTCCGCTCTTTACCCCCGGCGCGACCCGTAATCCCTGCAATACAATTCCTTGGAACTCAGTCGCGTTTGTTGGATCGCCCAGCATAAGGCAGGTGTCGCTCATGTCACACGTTAGCGTAGCGCCGGACGATGTAATGGTCATCGACGAGCTACGGACTGATACTCTGGCACGGAGTAAATGTGTTCCGGGATCAATCATCACCTGTCGGGAAAGCTGCCCAGCGGTCTTGAGCATATCGGCATCAACGATCGCTTCTTGTACCCCGTCCGTTGCGCTGCCAATGGAATACCCGACAGAATGTGGGTAGTTTGCATTGAACTCGATTGTTCCGGTCGACGCGCGTGAGGTGCAGGATCCGCCCGTTATGAGAACTACCTCGGGCGTGCCTGTCAGGGAAATGTAAAGGTAGTGCCAAAGATCCGTGCCGTTTACTCCTCGTGGACATGGGGTCAAAGTTACGGTGTTCATGCCAACCTGAATTGGGATAGCTTGCGGCGGTGTTTGAGTCCAAGGATAAGTGGCCGTATTCACTATGGGATTGGCTGGATTCCCCGCACCTACGCCTGTACCGCCGTTGACTGGCCCTCCCGATAGAGCAGAGATGACGGCGCTGGCCGGAATCTGCTGTCCCGCTGCGAAGTTAATGGTGCCGTCAGAGTTGAAAGAGAAACCGGTATTGGATGGGTTCGCTCCATTCACTCCAAAAAACAAAGATAGCTGGGCGCTCGGCCCCGTGCTCGCTCCAGGAAGGGGAAGAGCCACCCATCGGAAACGCTGCCCAACCTGAGACGCGGTTTGTGGATTTATGAAGGAGGATTCAAAGTCGAGAGGAGCCGAGTCCAATGCCTTCGGAGTATTGGCATCAGGATTACTGCCTGACAAATATATTCCGCCCGGAAAGCCTTGAGACTCTGAAAAGACATTGCTCTCGTTAAGTTTTGCGAACGTAGAAGCGGGTAGACCGTCTAACTGGACTTGTATCGGCGGCCCACTTGTGGCAGGCGGCACGCTTGACGGCCCTGTGGTTGAGCTAGCGTCGATGGCAATTGGATTTGAGGGCTTTTGCCCGAAAAGCATTGAGTTCAATTGTTGGAGCGATACAAATTCGTTCGACCGTTTTCCCCCAAGCGTGTCAGCGTCGGCAGCTTTGAGGGCGTAGGGTACGCTGACAAGTTCGATTCGGGGACGCTCAATCCCGTCGCCGGGAGTGATACCGATCCACCGGGGCTCACCGGCAGCAAATGTGGCAGCTGGAACACCACCGGATGTGGCAGACCCCAGCAGGACGGTAAAGCGTCCCTGGTTGTCCAGGGGGACAGTCTGCGATTCGAGCCAGAGTGGCACCCCGCCGTTTTGGTCCTGATAGAGCGCGAAGGATACGTTCTTGAAACCGGATGAGATTGTTTCATCAAGCTCCCGCATACTGCTGCTAAACCTCACAACAAGAGGCACGGGCGAGATCGCAGGAGGGGCATTCGCAGCCGGCATGTTGCTGTCGACGCCGCTCTGACCAGGAAGGTAGAGTGTGCCAGCAAATAGAAACATCAGAACCAGGATTCGGCGCTTCATATAAGCATCTCCCAACTCACATGCTGAATTACTAGCAATTTACCTGCCGCCGAAAAGATCATCAGCGCAGATCGATCCTGTGGTTCATTTCTCCGGTAATGACAGGGCTTACAGGCAGATCCGCAACTTCAGCGGCACTAATGCCGCACGAGACGGGCAGTTAATCGTGCCAGAGTGGGAATGATCGGGACCGTTCCTGGAAACAGGCTGGCTTTCGGGAAAACGGAGATGCCGACAGCACATCCGGCTCCGGGCGATTCATAAATCCGATTTATCGATGCGCCTGTTTTACTTCTTCCCGGCAGTGCTTCGGACGTTGGAACGCCCGTTGACCGGTGGCTGGCGTCGAGCAGCACGCACCTGCGCTTGTGCCCGTGTTTACCCAGGGGCAGGCCCACCCTTTATGGGAGGTACCTTAGCCTGGACCATTACGATAGGATTGCGAAACTTTGAAACAAGCGCCGACTTTCCGGTACACGGCGACTCTGTGTGTCAGCAACAACCCCAACCAGTATCACGGTCGGCAAAGGATTCTCGTCAGCGCGTTCCGTCGGCGGAACGGATTTTGGCTTTTCTCATAGATCAAGGCATCTTTCAAAAAATCCACCTCCAGAGCGGGGTCAAGAAAAAAATCATTGTGCGCCAATCGCGGATTTCTGCGCCTGCTCCGGCTCAGTCGGCATCATCAAACGGGCTTTTACGCCGAACATCTCGTAGTCCGTGAACAGCCCCCGGCACCAGTACGTTTTCGTGTGCTCGGCTTGAATCGTGATGGTGACCGGGACAAGGTACTGCTTCCTGTCTTTCTCCAGCCAGCCATAAGTCATCACTCCCCACCAGCGGTACCACGGTCCCGAAAGGTCAAGGGCTTGCGAAATCCGCAAGATGATCCCCGACTCCTCCATCCAGACTTCACCGTGGCAGTCGTAGTATTTCGTCGTGCTCCGCTGGAAGAAGCCGTAGCTTATGACAGACCGGAACAAGCACACCCCGTCCTCGACGTTCGCGGCGTACTGGAACACGTGGACGGTTCGTCCGCCCACGACGGCGTCCGGCGCTTGGTGGATTTTCAAACTAAGCTCCGTCCCGACCATTCGAGGAAGCTCAGACCACTGAGCGCCAGACACTATGGCAGCGTCCAGCGGCGGGAAAGGGACGACGTCGTAGAACTTCTTGATATATAGGAAAAATAAAAATCAGTTTCGGACTTGCTATGAGTCGTTATCCTTTAGCGTTCTTGCTTTCGTCAAATCTAGTGCGGAGTTATTGCCAGAGGGACCCGTCTGGATGCCTAAGCCGGTTTAGAATTCGTATCGGTCTAAGCGGGAGCCAAGGGATTGATACGCCCAACTCGGTGCAAGGGTTGGCCGTCAAGCCCGATGAGAGGGTTTTGTCCGAAGGTTCTATAAATTGATTCCGCGTAGCTCAGACGCACTGGCCGGGGCCTCTGTTGCTGTTTCAGCACCGAGAATACTTGCGTAAGCAGCATCTTGACGTATAGGAAATACAAAAATCGATTTCACCTTGCCCGAGGGATGCTGAGGGTGGCTTTCGAAAGCGAATTACGGTGGGATGGATGTGAGCGAGGCACAGGAAGCCCAGCAGTTGCGCGACGAAAACGCGCGCCGGAGAAAGCTGGCAGTGGATCTGAGCCTGGACAAGAAGATGCTGCAGGAATCAAAGCAGAACGAAATCCCAGAAGTTCTTAGACATTTCGTGGTCTCCGTGGCGTGGCGGTCACAATTCCCAACCACGCCAACACCATCACCCGCCAGCAGTATGCGTTCCCATACGACGACATGCGGGGATACTCGTCCAACGTAGCGGTTAGAATTCAAAATAGAAGAATGGGTCGCGCCGCGGTACCATTCCCTAAGACAAGGCGAAGCACAACAAATGAAGAGCAACCTCCAGCCTCCGTCGAGCCTCATCCCGGCAGCGCAGTATGTGCGAATGTCCGACGAAGCACAACAATACTCAATCGACAATCAAAAAACCGCGATTCAAGAATATGCCGCTGGTCACAGTTTTGTCATAGTGAAGACATACGCGGATGCTGGAAAGAGCGGGGTTATCGCGACAAAGCGTAACGCGCTTCGCGAACTGCTTAAAGATGTTGTTGGTGGTCAGGCTCCCTACAAGGCCGTTCTCGTCTACGATGTCAGTCGCTGGGGCCGGTTTCCGGACAGCGACGAAGCCGCCCATTACGAATTTCTCTGTTCCAGTGCTGGCATACCTCTTCACTATTGTGCGGAGCAATTTGCAAACAACGGCTCAGCTTCCAGCTCGCTTCTAAAGTCATTGAAGAGAAGCATGGCGGCGGAGTTCAGCCGAGAGCTGGGCGAAAAGGTCTTTCGAGGGAAGAGCCGGCTCGTTCAGATGGGCTACTGGGTCGGCGGTCCGGCGGGATACGGGTATCGGCGGTTGATGATGTCCGCCGACGGCAAAGCAAAGCAACTAATGAAAAACGGTGATCACAAGAGTCTCACCACCGACCGGGTAATACTCGTGCCCGGCCCCCCAAAACACGTTGAACGTGTCAGGCGAATCTTTTCGATGGTTCTGGCAGGCGACGGATGCGCGAGAATAGCGCGTGAATTGAACAGAAGAGAAATTACTTTTGACGGAAGACGATGGACGCACCAGAATGTCTTCAAAATAGTGACAAATCCGAAATATGCAGGGTGGAACGTCTGGCATCGAGGTACTCAACAACTTCGCGGCAAGAAGTTACGGGTCGCGCCGCATGACTGGATTACTATGCCGACAGCCTTTACCGGAATAGTCTCGCAAGAGACCTTTGACAGAGCGCAGGCCATGCTTCCGCGACGGGCAGATTTCTTATGGTCGAACCAAGAAATCCTGAACCGCTTCAGACGGTTGCTGAAGGTCAAAGGTCGTCTGAATGAGGCAATCATCCTGAAAGCACGGGGTATGCCTGGCAGGGGAACTGTGAGGAACCACTTTGGATCGACACAGCGGTTGTATGAAGCTATTGGCTACGATCCCGGAAATGAAAGCATTTTTAAGACTGAGCAGTTGGAACGTTCGGTGCGCCTGCGCCGGGAGCTTTTCGACAAAATCAAGGAGATCTTTCCGGAACATGTAGCGATTTCACATTTGCCAAAACGAACTAGACCCATCCTGCGGGTGGATGACGGCTATTTCGTTTCAATCTTACTGGCCCGCCAGAAGCGGAGAGCAGGTGGGAGGCTACACTGGGTTGTCGAACCGTGCGCCGCCGAGCGCGAGCACATCACGCTGCTGTGCAAGATGAATCTTCATCACAACCGAGTCATCGCGTGTTATCTATTCCCCCAAATGAACACGTTCCGGTCGCACCGTTCGTTCAAAAACGACCCATGGTTACTCACGGGGGCAAAAGTGAACTCCTTGGCAGACTTCTATGAGATCGTTACAAGAATTTCGGAATCGCGGCGGCCACAATCAGTCTCCTCCTGATTCATCCTCAGCAGACGCCTTTTTCCTTGACGAGACGCTTGAGCGCGTTCGGGAAGTCCGACAGGCTGCTCAATTGTATCCCGTCTCTCAACCACACGGGATCGCCTTTAAATCGGTAAAACGACGCCCATCTCCTGGGGGGAATGAGGTGCAAACTGTGAAATCCGTTTGCCTTGATGTTCGACCTAGCCAACAGAGTGCAAAAGCCGTTCTCCGCCCGAGTCGTTCTAAACTCCCAGATAATCGTCTTCGCGATAGGCCTTGCCACGCAAACCCTAATGCAGACAATGGTTTCGCCGTGTGTGCGCAATACCGGTCGCAATCTCCCCGGGAGCCGACCTATTGCATCATCGGGAAAAAGATTCTGAATTTCATGCACCAGGTTCTCACGTAGTTGGCGCGTCAGCGTTTTCTTTAGACACCTCCCAGCTATGTCTTTATCGATTTTGTATCCGATGAGAGCGTATGCCTGAAGTAGGCTGCCAAAATGGGCTTGCACGGTGGAGGAGGACGGCATCCCTGGCGTGTTATCGATTAACCATTCTGACAGCTTGCCCTTCCGCGCTCGGAGGTGCGTTAGCTTAGCTAAGAGTTCATCGTCTGACCATAGACGATCGCTAGCGTATCGTTCCAGATGTTTCTGGACCCGATCGAATATGTCCACGTCGATAATGCCTGGGAAGGAGTCGGGTCGCATAATCCAGCGCTCACGGGGAACAGGAGCGGACGATGTATGGAGTTTTTGGCAGCTCTGGCCCCAGACATTGCATCCGGTATATTTCGGGTGCGTAAGGATTGTTCGTACAACTTTACGGTTCCAGCGCCGGCCGTTTTCACGTATTGCGCCCTCCTTATTCAGCGCCCGTGCTATGTCGCCAGATCCCATCCCACGAAGGGCCATCGAAAACATCCGGCCCACGCACTCGACTTCATTCGCAGGGCCGGGAGCGAGTTTGACCCGGTCTGTCGCGAGACTCTTGCGTTGGCCAGTTTCAAGGCGTCGCTTGTACCTTCCATCCTTTGAAAGCATAATGCGACGAAGGCCAAATCCAGGAGTTCCTCCGATTTTGAAGCCCATTCTGGCTATACGCTCTTGTCCGGCATAGGTTTTGACTCCCAGCTCACGGCTGTATTCTTTCGCCATGACTCTCTTAAGATCCTTGAAAAGCCCGGACGCAAGGCTGCCGTCGTTGATAAACGGTTCAGCGCAGTAGTGCACCGCAATGCCTGCTCTTTTGCAAAGAAATTCATAATGCGCGGCCTCATTATCGTCCTGAAATCTTCCCCAGCGGCTGATGTCGTAGACGAGAATTACTTCAAAGCAAACCTCCCCACCTAGCACGTCGCTGAGAAGGCGTTTCAAGCCAGGGCGGTGCTTCAGCGTAACCCCCGTCTTACCAGCGTCGCTGTACGTTCGCACAACCTCATAATCAAATTGATTAGCGTAGTGTCGAATCTCCGCCTTCTGATTCTCAAGCGAGAATTCCTGCATGCTTGTAGACATGCGCAGATATTGCGCCGCAGGCCGTCCTTGTTTCTTGGTGAGCATGGCTGACGCCTCACGGGGAATACGAAATCATACCTCCACAGAAGGTCGATTTCGTGTTTTTGATCTATAGGAAAAACAAAAAATCGATTCCTCAAGTTCTCAGAAGGATACAGCCAGTGATTCGCCGACGAATCTTGGTAAAGCTGACATTTACCAACGCTTGTTGGAACAGGGAGGGAGTTCTAGCAGGCATTTATGAACGTGCGTCCCCTGCCCAAACTCTGCCCAATGGCTCTTTGCAGGACTACACAAGACCGCAGGGAACGCATCGCATGGATTAGGCTATGTCTTTGCAAGTAAAAGAGAATGGGCTAGATAGGCAACGGGGATTCAGACTTAAAATCCGCAGTTCCGGCAGGAACTGTGTTCGACTCACCCAGCCTCCGCCACCTTCGCAGTCCGTTATACCACCAAACACATCTTGTGGCACAAGCGGTTTCTGCGTCCCGGCAGGGAAATTGTGATATAAGGTGGCCTTTCATTTGGTTCATGGACAATGCCGCTATCGGAACGCGACCGAGCCGAAGTAAAGCGCAGCGCCGAGGAGGCTAGAGAAGTAGTCCTCCAGCCCGTCAACCCTGAACACCTTGCACGTTACATGAATCCGCCAGCCGATACGCCATATCCACTGCAGTACGCTTTCCACCTGCTCGGCGACGTGCGAGGAAAGACCGTCCTCGATTTTGGTTGCGGTTCGGGCGAGAACATTGTTCCCCTCACTAAACGCGGCGCTCATGTGATTGGTCTCGATATTTCTCCAGACTTAATTGATCTAGCGCGGCAACGTCTGGCGATGGCTGGCCTTAGCGCCGACCTACGAGTAGCATCGGCTTACTCGACAGGCTTGTCAGATGAATCAGTTGATGTCGTGTTTAACATCGCACTGATCCACCATCTGGCAATCGACCAAGTGCTTCCAGAAATGTCGCGCATTTTGGCAAAACGAGGAGAAATCATCTTAAGCGAGCCAATACGCTTCTCCAGAAGCTATGCATATCTTCGTAGTCTGCTAGCAAAACAACGCAACATTTCTGAATATGAACATCCTTTAACCAGAACAGAACTTGCGAGTATCTGTGCGCCATTCACCTCCAAGGAGGTGCGTTATTTTCGATTGCCGTTTATCCCTTTATTGCAGCGCATCGGCAATGACGGCAACTGGTATTGGAAACTCGATAGATGGCTCCTTTCCCACCTCCCGATTCTTACCCACTACGCCACAGCGGTTGTAGTGTGCTTGACACACAGCGAATAATTCTCTGAGCGCGTTCTCCTGTAATATAACGTTGGCCTTCCCTCAATTCGACTAGCAGGAGCCAGTATGAAAAGAGCTTTACTGATCGTGGCCCTCGCTTCCCTGTCCATGTTTTCCCTCGAAGTATAGGAAAATCAAAAATCGATTTCGGATGAATCACAACTTGATGACTAGGAGAATCAAAAACAGTTTTCTCCTTTGCCGCGCGGACCGTGGAGCGTAGACGCTAAGACCATCGACAAGACGACTTTCGATCTTTCCGTGAAGAACCCGAACGGAGGCGAGAAAATCGCGCACCGCAGCCCGGAGGCAATCATGGATGAAATTGCTGCGCTGGACGCTGAGAGCGCGGAAGTGCTGGCGAATATCAGGGCGCTGTTATGAACAATAGTTGGCAGATGAGAGATGTCGGCGGCCTGTGCGATGTGCTCGATCACAAGCGCAAGCCCATCACGAAGCGAGACCGCGTTGCGGGGGAATTTCCGTATTACGGGGCAACGGGAGTTCTAGGCTACGTTGAAGGGTACCTCTTTGATGAGCCGCTTGTCCTGGTAGGCGAAGATGGGGCGAAGTGGGAGTCAGGCGAGAATACTGCGTTCGCGGTGGCGGGGAAAATCTGGGTCAACAACCATGCCCATGTTCTGAGGCCACATCGAACCAAGATTCTCGACAATTGGCTGATCTATTACCTCAACCACTCCGACCTGACCGAGTTCGTCTCCGGTCTCACTGTTCCGAAGCTCAACCAAGGCAGTCTGCGTGAGATTCCGATTCCCGTCCCCCCGCTCCCCGAACAGATGCGGATTCGCAGTGGTTCGCAACGGAGACTTGTTAGTTGGCATGGACGGTGAGTTCAACACCGCCCGGTGGCAAGGTGGAACTGCGCTGCTTAATCAGCGAGTTTGCAAGATCGAGGCTAAGTCCGGTGTCTCGGACATCGCATACTTGTGCCACGCCCTTGCCATTGCCCTGAAGCGTGTCGAGTACAGGACGCCATTCGCCACCGTTAAACACCTGTCTTCCCAAGAACTGAAGGAAGAGACGGTTCCACTTCCCGACCTGCTTGAGCAGCAGCGCATCGCCGAACAATTGGAGCAGGCGGACCGGCTGTGCCGCACACGACGCTACGCCCTCGAACTCACCGACACCTTCCTCCCCGCCGCGTTCCTCGAACTCTTCGGCGATCCGGTGCGAAACGCAAAAGGCTGGTTAGTTTCCGAGTTGGAAGAATTGGCAACCGTCGAGCGCGGCAAGTTCACGCCCCGTCCACGCAACGATCCCAGCTACTACAGCGGCAGATTCCCATTCATCCAAACTGGCGACATCAGCACCAGCGAAGGCCGGTTACGCTCGTGGACCCAAACCTTAAACGAGAAAGGCGTCAAGGTTAGCCGTCGCTTTCCGCCCGGAACAGTCGTCATCGCGATTGTCGGTGCGACGATCGGAATGACGGCGATTCTGGAGGTCGACGTTTATTGCCCCGATAGCGTGGTTGGCATCCAAGTCAATCCGGAGGCGGCGACCAAGGAATATATCGAGTTCTTGCTTCGCTTCTGGCGCCCGGTCTTCCTGGCGCAGGCGCCCGAGACTGCGCGCGCCAACATCAATCTCGACACACTACGGCCGCTTCGGATTCCCGTGCCACCGCTCCCCTTACAACAGAAGTTCGCCGCCTTGGTTGAACGAGTGGAGCGTCTGCGCGCGGTGCAGCGTGAGGCGTTGCGTCAGGCCGAGCACCTTTTTCAGACGCTACTGCACCGCGCGTTCCAGGAGACAGGTATAGCGCAAACACCTTAGCGGTCTCTGAACTTCCCTCCGAGATTTCCCCTGGAAAGCCGTACTCGACGCCTTGTGAGAGCGGGTTGCACGCGCCGCGAGCCTTCTCCGGTCTCCGCAAGGCTGACGGATCACCCACTACTTCGCCCCAGTTCATCTAGGCAAAGCCGCGGTCCGATGATTGCCCTTAGGAATTCCTCTCTGGATATTCTCTTCGTCCGAATGTTCCCTCCGACAACTCGGTGCAGCGTCACAGTAATGGTGTGGTACTGAACGCCCTCCTGATTTGTTTCTTCTGTAAACAGAAAACTTCGCTCAAACTCAGCATAATCAGGATCACAACGGAAAGCGGCTTCGCCATCGTCCCAATCGAGGCCAGCCATGTACGCGAGTTGGTACGTGCCCTCCGGGATTCCTTTCATCAGAACGGAATGCTTGGCCTGTACGTAGACCTCTCTGATTGTCTCGTCGGCTGCAGGATTGTAAAGCGATAGCACAGCGTCTTCGCCTGTCCCATTCTGCACCTCTAACTCGCCATACCCAGTCGTCGGAGGGTCCGGCATAATCCGGCTACCGTTGGGCAACGAACGGTGCTTCCTGGGTTCCTGCTCATCGCAAGGTAGGGCATTCGCTTCTGTCCCTTGGGGTTCCTTGTCGATAACCTCAAAGCGATTGGGAGTAGCTGGTTCTTGTGTTGCTGATCCAGCCTGAGAAGAGTCGTGAAATTCGGCTCCACTCTTGCCGGAAACAGGGTCCTCGTGTGTGTCGGTGTTGGAATACCACAGCAGACTCACAAGAACCCCGCCAATGACAGCCACGGCAACAGCGGAGCCAAAGATCCAAAAGTTTCTGCGCCGGCTGGGAGGTGCCGCTCTGGGTTGCGTGACCCGCGGCGAAGGCTGTCCTACCTCGGGGGTTCCGGGCGTCTGTTGGAGGATTGTGCCCCCGGGCGGCAAGAATCGGAACGAGAGAGCCGCATCGCCGACACTGGATGCGTTTTCCAGTATGGACTGGGTCGGCGTGATAGACCTCGCCGCACATCGGACATGTAACGTCGATCATGTCGCGGCACCAACACGAGCGGCGCAA
>Ga0302225_10000577_pt1 | contig 26292 bp, 24 predicted proteins | sample II_Palsa_E3_2_FD_193515 | JGI IMG/M metagenome (GOLD analysis project Ga0302225, IMG submission 193515) | Peat permafrost microbial communities from Stordalen Mire near Abisko, Sweden - II_Palsa_E3_2 | ecosystem: Environmental > Terrestrial > Soil > Palsa > Peat permafrost | place: Sweden...
AGGATGGTGATGGAAAGCACCGGGCTGAAGGATTATGAGCGGGCCCGGGAATTGTTGTTGAGATCGGGCAGTGTTAAAAAGGCGGTGGATGCCGCGGGCGAATGAACCGCAGCCGGCGGGTTTCGAAATAGAGATAATTTATGCACGAGATAGAACCATTTTACAATTGGCGTCACCTGTATGTGAGCGAGGAAGATGAGCGATCACCTTTCAATGGGAGGATCTATTCGGAATTTGAATATACGCAGACGATCTATAACTATTATATCCATCCGCAATGGGATGATTTCGGGTCAAGGACGTTGTACCTGAAGGTATTGCTGGCGGACTATGACGAACACTATGTGGTGATAGAGTTGTTCGGGGAATGGAACGATGCGATCGAGAACGACATTATGTTCCTGAAACGGGAGGTGACGGATAAATTCTTCGAATCCGGCATTACGAAGTTCATCCTCATCGCGGAGAACGTCCTTAATTTTCATAGCGGAGATAAGGACTATTATGAAGAGTGGTTCGAGGAAGTGACCGATGCCGACGGATGGATTGCCTGTCTCAACATGCCTGAGCAGACGCAGTATGACTTCAGGAGGGCCAAGCTGAACCGGTTTATCGAACTGATCGAGTTGGAGAACTGGCGGACCTACAAACCTTTTCATCTGTTCACGCTGATTGATCAGCAGATCAATAACCGGTTGGAATAGGGGTGGGGGAGGCATAGTGCCGGTGTGTGGGTGCGGCATGGAAGCAGAGTGTGAGTGCCATGGGACCCAGGCGTAGAGCCCGTCAAAAATAAATTTTGTTTTTCCGGAGAAGTCCCTAATTTTGGTACACTAATATGAACGCAACGAAGGCATACCGTTATTTTTTCTTTTACTTTTATTTCTACTTTACCAGTAGACCGGGATTGCTTTTGTTAACAAGTAAGTAAACTAAAAGATTAACATAAAGAGTCCCGGTCAAAAGCCGGGACTTTTGCATTTCTGGGGCCCCCGGAACAGGGGCCCCCGGCCGAAACACGACAAACATATAGCCATTATGCGCAAACCACCAGAACAGGCAAAGAGCAGTACGAGGGTATCTATTCAGGGCTATGAGGGCAGTTTTCACCAGGTAGCGGCTGAGCAATATTTCGGCAAGGATGTGCAGGTGATCACATGCGGAACGTTCAGGGAACTGGTGCGGGTGGCATCCAGCGAGCGGGAGAGTGAAGGCGGAGTGATGGCCATCGAAAATTCCATTGCGGGCAGTATCCTGCCGAACTACAATCTATTGCAGCAAAGTGATCTGCGGGTGGTAGGGGAGATCTATCTCCAGATTAGTCAGAACCTGTTGGTAAACCCGGGGGTGAAGCTGGAAGATATCCGGGAGGTGCATTCTCATCATATGGCTTTATTACAATGTATTGATTTTTTAGAGCGGCACCCCGGCTGGAAATTAGTGGAAACGGAAGACACGGCACTGAGTGCGAAGCACCTGGCGCAACATCACGGCCGGCACACGGCGGCTATCGCCAGCAAGCTCGCTGCGAACCTGTTCGGGCTGGACATTTTAGCGCCGGATATTCAGACGATGAAGAATAATTATACCCGCTTTCTGATCCTGCAGCGGCAGGACAGTGCAGTGGCGGTGGACCATCCGGATAAGGCGTCGGTGAATTTTCATACCGATCATTCGCGGGGGAGCCTGGCGCGGGTGCTGACGACGATTGCGGATGGAGGGATCAATCTGAGCAAGCTGCAGTCGTTTCCCATACCCGGGAGTGAATGGGAGTATTCTTTTCATGCGGACATGGAATTCGAGGACCTTGGTCAGTTTGAGCGGGTCATCGAGGCGATGCGGCCGTTGACGGCGGAACTGAAGATCTACGGTATTTATAAAAAAGGCAGAACAGTATGAAGACATCCAAAAGACTGGAAGGCATCGGTGAATATTATTTCTCGCAAAAGCTGCGGGAGATCGATGAATTGAACCGGCAGGGGCAGCATATCATCAACCTGGGCATCGGCAGCCCTGACGGGCCGCCGCATCCGGATGTGATCCGGGTGCTGCAGGAAGAGAGTGCAAAGCCCAACGTGCATGCGTACCAATCTTACAAGGGGTCGCCTGTGCTTCGGCAGGCGGTTGCGGCGTGGTACCGGCAATGGTATGGCGTTGATCTGGACCCGGATACCGAGATCCTGCCGCTGATCGGGTCGAAGGAAGGGATCATGCATATCTGTATGACCTACCTGGATGAGGGTGACGGTGCGCTGGTGCCCAATCCGGGATATCCGACCTACCGGAGTGCGGTGAAGCTGGCGGGTGGCGTTTGTGTGGATTATGATCTGACGGAAGAACGGGGTTGGAAACCGGATTTTGAGGAGTTGGAGCGGCTCGTGCAAGCGGGCGCTGGCGGTGGTGTGGCGGGATCGGGGCGGATCAAACTGATGTGGGTGAATTATCCGCATATGCCGACGGGTCAGTTGCCGGACGCGACGTTGTTTGAACGGCTGGTGGCGTTTGGACGGAAGCATGATATTTTGATCTGTCATGATAACCCATATAGCTTCATTTTAAATGACAGCCCGATGAGCCTGCTGTCGGTACCGGGGGCCAAAGATGTCGTGATCGAGCTGAATTCGCTGAGCAAATCACAGAATATGGCCGGCTGGCGGGTGGGCACGCTGGTGGGGGCGAAGCAAAGGATCGACGAGGTATTGCGGTTCAAAAGCAATATGGACAGCGGGATGTTCCTGCCGGTGCAGTTGGCGGCGGCTAAGGCGTTGTCGTTGGGTAAGGATTGGTATGACAGTGTAAATGCCGTCTACCGGGCCAGAAGAGGAAAGGTTTTCGACCTGCTGGATCTGCTGGGGTGCGATTTCAGCAAGGACCAGGCGGGCATGTTCGTGTGGGCGGCGATACCGGCTGCTTATAAGGATGGCTATGCCCTGAGCGACAGGGTGCTGTATGAGGCAGGCGTGTTCATTACACCGGGCGGCATCTTCGGTCCGGCGGGTGAAAAATATGTGCGTGTCAGTCTTTGCGCAACTGAAGAGAAAATACAGGAAAGCATCGATCGCGTGAGGGGGGCGGGGATATGTTAGAATCAGTAACGATCGTAGGGGTAGGGTTGATCGGCGGCAGCTTTAGCCTGGCGCTGAAAGACAAAGGGCTGGTACGCAATGTGATCGGCGTGGGCCGTTCGGCGGACAGCCTGAACAAGGCGCTGGAATTGGGGTTGATCGACGAGGTCCTGCCACTGGAAGCGGCGGTTAAAAAGAGCGACCTGATCTACGTGGCGATCCCGGTGGATGCTACGGTGCCGGTGATGCGGCAGATCATGGATCTGGTCACGGACAAACAGATCGTGGCGGATGCGGGGTCAACCAAAAAAGCGCTGTGTGAAAGTCTCGCCGGTCACCCGATGCGCAGCCGGTTTGTAGCTACCCATCCCATGTGGGGAACGGAGTATAGCGGGCCGGAAGCGGCGGTGCACCATGCTTTTGAGGGACGGACCTGTGTGATCTGTGAGAAGGAAAAGAGTGACCCGGCGGCGGTGGAAGTGATGGAAGGCCTATACCGCCAGATGGGTATGCAAATGGTCTATATGGATGCCGACGCCCATGATATGCACGCTGCGTATATCAGCCATATTTCGCATATCACTTCCTTTGCCCTGGCCAATACCGTGCTGGAGAAGGAGAAGGAAGATGAGGCCATCTTCGACCTGGCCGGGGGCGGTTTTGAGAGTACGGTGCGGCTGGCGAAGAGCAATCCGGCCATGTGGCTGCCCATTTTCAAACAGAACAGGGATCATGTGCTGGACGTGCTGAATGAGCATATCGCCCAGTTGAGGAAGTTTAAAAGCTGCCTGGAGAAGGAGAATTATGATTATTTGCAGGAATTAATGGATAACGCGAATAAGATCAGAAGGATCATCAAATAGGGGGTATGGTGGAGGGGGGCGAGCAGGACTGACGGGGTGGCAGGACGGGCGCGGTAGAACGGGTTTTAAAACGTACCTTTGCGCAAATTTTATACAGTATATGACGACATTTGAAGGGCTAGGTTTGGATGCCAGGCTGGTACAAGCTACAGACGCTTTGGGATTCAAGAATCCGACACCCATACAGGAACAGGCTATACCTGTTTTGTTGAGCGGCACGAAGGATCTGGTAGGACTGGCACAGACAGGAACGGGGAAAACAGCGGCTTTTGGATTACCGCTGCTGCAGTTAGTGCAGGTGGCCGATCGATATCCGCAGGCCCTGGTGGTCTGTCCGACCAGGGAATTGTGTATCCAGATCGTGAATGAAGTGGAGTTGTTCAAGAAGTTCATTCCGGGTATGCATGTGGTGGCGGTCTACGGAGGTACATCCATCGGGATGCAGATCAGGGACATCAAAAGAGGGGTGCAGATCGTCGTCGCGACGCCGGGCAGGCTGATCGACCTGATCGAACGCAAGGCGATCAATCTTGAGCAGATCAAGTATGTGGTGCTGGACGAAGCGGATGAAATGTTGAATATGGGTTTTCAGGACGACATCGAATTCATTTTGCAGAATACGCCGCAGCGGGAAGCGACATGGCTTTTCAGCGCCACGATGCCCCAGGAGATTCGCCGGGTCAGTAAGAAGTACATGCAGACCCCGACGGAGATCACGGTCGGTAAAATGAATACGGCCAATAAGAGTATCGATCACCAATATTATGTCACAGCGGCACATTCGCGCTATGAGACATTGAAAAGGCTGATCGATTTCAATCCCGGCATCTATGGACTGATTTTCACGCGTACCAAGGCGGATGCCCAGGATATTGCCGAAAAGCTGACCAGGGAAGGATATGATATCGACGCGCTGCACGGGGACCTGACCCAGCAGCAACGGGATAAAGTGATGGGAGAATTCCGGGAAAAGACATTACAACTGCTGATCGCCACGGATGTGGCCGCGAGAGGGATCGATGTGAAAGAGATCACGCACGTGATTAACTATGAACTACCGGATGATATAGAAGTATACACCCATCGGAGCGGCCGTACGGGCAGAGCGGGCAGCACGGGAATATCTTTATCGATCGTGCATAGCCGGGAAATAGGGAAACTGAAACAGATCGAGCGGATTGCGCAGGCGTCCTTCCACAAGATGGAGATTCCCAGCGGTAAGGATGTCTGCCGGAAACAGTTCTTTTATTTCATGGAGAAATTATTGCAGACTGACGTCAGTCATGGGGACTATGAAACTTATGTTCCGATGCTGGCTGAAAAGTTTGCCGATATCAGTAAGGAAGAGGTGCTGAAGCGGGTCGCTGCGATGGAGTTCGATCGATTCCTGAAATATTACGAGAATGCCGAGGATCTGAATGCCCGCGAGCGGACCCGGGAATATGCAAGCCGGGACAGCCGGGGGGGAGAAAGGCGGGAATATGGCCGTACGTCGTCAAGGACTGAGGGTGGGCCGGGCCGGGAGACAAGGGGTGCCGGACCCAGGGAATTTAATTCGAATGGAGATTATACGCGGCTGTTTGTCAACCTGGGCACCAAGGATGGGTTTTATAAAGCCAGTTTTCTGCAGTTCATCCTCGATATGAGTGATCTGCGGAAGGAAGTGCTGGGCCGGATCGATATGAAGGAGATGAATAGTTGGATCGAGGTCGACAAGCGGTCGGCTCCGCAGATGATCCGGGCGATAGACGGAAAGAATTTCAAAGGCCGGCGCATCAGGATGAATGATGCGAATAGCCGCTAACGGACCACGGGTCCGTTGCCCGAAGGGCAGATATTAGCCCCGTTAGGCTGCGTCAGCAGCCGCCAGCAGAGCGAGGAGCTAAACTCTGACAGACAACATTATTAAAAGCTAAAATGAGTTGATATGGAAGCAACAGCAACAAAGAGCGCAAAGGAAATTGTTCAGGCAGCCTGGAACAAACGCCCTTTGATCATTTCCGGGCCCTGCAGTGCAGAGACGGAGGAACAGACTGTAGAGACGATCACCCGTCTTGCCAAGACAGGCAAGGTTGACATGGTACGGGCTGGTATCTGGAAACCGCGGACGCGTCCCGGTAGTTTTGAAGGTGTGGGCACTAAGGGATTGCCCTGGCTGCAACAGGCAAGAAAGCTGACGGGGTTGCCCGTGATGATAGAAGTTGCGACTGCCAAACAGGTAGAAGACGCTTTGCATTTCGACATAGATGCTTTATGGATCGGCGCCCGGACGACTGTCAACCCCTTCAGCGTACAGGAAGTGGCCGACGCGCTTCGCGGAGCGGATGTGCCGGTGCTCATTAAGAATCCCATCAATCCCGATATCGAATTGTGGACCGGTGCTGTAGAGCGGGTCGCCAAAGCAGGTATCACCCAGATCGGGTTGATCCATCGCGGTTTCAGCTCGTATGGCAATACGGAATACCGGAATGCGCCTATGTGGCATCTTGCGATCGAAATGAAGCGTCGCACGCCGGGCATGATGATGATCAACGATCCTTCGCATATCAGCGGCCGTCGCGACATCCTGCTGGATGTGGCGCAAAAGGCTATCGACCTTGACATGGACGGCCTGATCATCGAGACGCATATGGATCCTGACAAAGCCTGGAGCGATGCCAAGCAACAGATCACGCCGGAACGGCTGGGGGAATTGCTGGACAGCATCAAATGGCGTCATGAGACGACGACGGAGAAGGATTTCATCACTGCGCTGGAAAAATTGCGCGAGCAGATCAACCATATCGATGACGAGCTGATCCAGCTGCTGGGTCAGCGGATGCGGGTGGCCGATCAGATCGGGACTTACAAAAAGGACAACAATATTACCATCCTGCAGACGAACCGGTGGAACGCCATCCTGGAGAAGGCTTTTGCGAAAGGCGATAAGCTCAACCTGAGCAAGGAATTCATCACCAAATATTATGATGCGGTGCATATGGAGTCCATCAACCATCAGAACAAGATCATGAACTCCTAGATTGTCAATCGTGGTCTACCTTTTCGTACACGTGATCTGGAGCGTAAAGGGGCGGCAGGCACTGTTGGCCAAACCGGTCAGGCGGGTCTTGCTGGTACACCTGCAAAAAGACAGTGGAGAGAGAGGGATCAGGATCATTGCGGCCGGCGGCGTGGACGACCATGTACATTGCCTCCTGCAGCTGATGCCTTCGCAAAACCTGGCGCAGGTGATCAAGAGCATCCGGACGATGTCGGCGGACTGGCTGAACGATAACAAGCTGCTGGCTTCCACCTTCGAATGGGAGGACGGCTATACGGCCTATTCAGTAAGCCCCAGCGGGGTGCAACAGGTCATCGATTACATCGGTAAACAGGAGGAAGTGCATCGGAACAGGACACTGGAGAGTGAACTGGAGACCTTCGATAAATTTACCGGCCCTCAAGTTAACGATCCATCGATATGAACAAAGTTCAATATACATTTTCAGGAAAGAAGACCACTTGCTATCTCGATACAGATTTCTCCTACATGGAGAAGCTGGTCGATAAGAATCAGGCGGTGGTGATAACGGATGAGCATATTTTTTCTGCACAACGGAAGAAGTTCAGCGGCTGGAAGACGATAGTCATCGCGGCAGGGGAGCAATATAAAATACAGGAGACGGTAGACTACATCATAAAGGAGCTGATCGTAGCCGGAGCGGACCGTAAGACCTGGCTGATCGGAGTAGGGGGTGGTGTCGTTACGGACCTGACGGGTTATGTCGCCGCGATCTATATGCGGGGTTTGTCTTTCGGCTTTGTTCCCTCTTCCATCCTGGCTATGGTGGATGCCTCCATCGGCGGTAAGAACGGTATCGACGTAGGCGTCTATAAGAATATGGTCGGTACGATCCGGCAACCAGCATTTCTTCTGTACGATTACAGCATGTTGAAATCCTTGCCGAAAGAGGAGTGGGTGAATGGTTTTGCCGAGATCATCAAGCATGCGGCAATTAAAGATGCGACATTATTCAGGGAACTGGAAAAGAATAAGCTGACCTTTTATCAGAAAGATAAAGCGGCGCTGGCCAGGCTGATCCGCCGGAATGTGGCGATCAAATCGGCTGTGGTGGAAAAAGATGAGTTTGAGCATGGTGAGCGGCGTCTCCTCAATTTTGGCCACACGCTGGGGCATGCTGTGGAGAAGGAGTATGCTCTGGCGCATGGGCAGGCGATTTCCATCGGGATGGTGGCTGCGTGCATGATTTCCGAGGAATTTACTTCCTTCAAGGATACGGACAGGGTGATCAATACCCTTAAAAAATATGGGTTGCCTACGCAGGCCAGTTTCGATCCGAAGGAAGTGATGAATGTGCTGCGGATGGATAAGAAGCGGGTAAAGGATTCGATGAACTATATCTTATTGAACAAGATCGGTCAGGGGGCCGTCAAGGTGATCCCAATCGTGCAACTGGAAAAACTACTACAATCAATTATAACCGCACGCTGAGTATGCTAGTGACTGTACAACCGTCGGCGCTGACGGGAGAGATCCTGGCGCCTGCCTCCAAGAGCTCGATGCAACGGGCATGTGCGGCGGCGTTGCTCAGGGCAGGAGAGACTATCATCCGCCACCCGGGTTATTCCAATGATGATAAGGCTGCGTTGGGTGTGATACGCGATCTCGGTGCCGAAGTGAGCATGCAGGCGGATGGCAGCCTGCGTGTCGTTAGTAAAGGAGTGGGTCATTCGGCGGCGAATCGCGAGGCGGCCGGGGCGGGGCTGGAAGTCAATTGCGGCGAGAGCGGATTGGGGCTTCGGATGTTTGCGCCCATTATCGCCCTGAGCGGGCAGGCTATCAGGGTAAACGGTGGGGGCAGTCTGTTGACCCGGCCGATGGATTTTTTCGACGAAATTTTCCCGCAGCTGGGGATCAAGGTAATATCCAATAAAGGCAAATTGCCGTTGGAAATACAGGGGCCATTACAGCCGCGTGATATCGAGATAGATGGGTCATTGTCCTCTCAGTTCCTGACCGGCCTTTTGCTGGCATATGTTGCGGCTGGCGCGAAGGATGTCACTATTCGGGTGAACAATTTGAAAAGCAAGCCTTATATAGATCTGACGCTGGAGGTCATGAAGCATTTTGGCTGGAGCGTCGAGAACAGACAATATGAAAATTTTTATTTTAGTGGGGAAAGGACGACAGGGGCTGCCGGGGTGCTGGACTATACGGTAGAAGGAGACTGGAGCGGCGGGGCCTTTTTGCTGGTAGCAGGGGCGATAGCGGGGCCGATAGTGGTACGGGGATTGGATGTGCGGTCGACGCAGGCAGATAAGGCTATTCTTTCCGCCATCCATGATAGCGGAGCCGAATTGCAGATCAGAGCCGATGATATTTTGGTTGGGCCGCCGGCAGGGTTGGGGCTGAAAGCGTTCAACTTCGACGCTACGGATTGTCCGGATCTATTTCCGCCGCTGGTTGCGCTGGCTGCATACGCAGAAGGAACAACCGTCATTACCGGCGTAAGCCGGCTGGCGCATAAGGAGAGCAATCGTGGTCTCACGTTGCAGGAAGAGTTTGGCAAAATGGGAGTGAGGATCGATCTTGTGGGGGATAAAATGCTGATCCGCGGCGGCGGCGGTGTGAAGGGAGGGACAGTGCATTCCCGGCATGATCATCGTATTGCCATGGCCTGTGCGGTTGGAGCCCTGAAGGCGGAAGGAGAGGTGACCATTGAGGATGCGGAAGCTATCGACAAGTCATATCCTGATTTCTACCGGCATCTGCAAGAGCTGGGTGGAAGCGTAAAAATATAGCTATGAATAGTTTTGGCCGACTTTTCCGCGTCACTATATTTGGCGAATCCCATGGGGAGAGCGTGGGCATCAATATCGATGGATGCCCGGCGGGCCTGCCGCTGGTGCTGGAAGATTTTTTACCCGACCTGGAGCGGCGGAAAGGCGGCGTTCAGAAGGGGACGACGCCCAGGAAAGAGGATGACCTGCCCATTTTCCGAAGCGGTCTCTTCCAGCAAACTACTACTGGCGCGCCCATTACCATACTTTTTGAAAATAACAATACCCGGTCGGCGGACTATGAGAAGCAGCGGGCGATACCCAGGCCGGGGCATGCCGATTTTGTGGCTCATCAGAAATTCGGGGGGTTTGAAGATTACCGTGGCGGGGGAGCGTTCTCGGCACGGCTGACTGTAGGGTTGGTGGCGGCCGGGGTGATAGCCAAGAAATTGATGGGGGGTATCCGGGTCACGGCAGATATTCTTGAGATAGGAGGGGAGACGGACCTCGAAAAGGGCCTGCAACGGGCTATAGATGCCAAAGATTCTATCGGCGGTATTGTGGAATGCCGGGTCAGCGGACTACCGATGGGGCTGGGCGAGCCCTTTTTCGATTCCGTGGAATCGCTGCTGGCCCATGCGGCTTTTGCGATTCCGGCCGTTCGGGGGGTGGAGTTTGGGACTGGTTTCGCGGCGGCAAGGATGTTTGGAAGCGAGCATAACGATGCGATAGAGGATATGTCCGGCCGCACCCGTACCAATCATGCCGGCGGTGTCGTCGGCGGAATTACCAATGGTAACGAACTCGTCTTTCGCATTGCCATCAAACCTACTTCTTCGACTCCGAAGGAGCAACTGACGCTTAACTGGGAGACAGAGCAACTGGACAAGCTGACTGTCAAAGGGCGGCACGATCTGTGCGTGGCCCTTCGGGCGCCGGTGATCCTGGAGGCTGTCACTGCCATTGTCCTGGCGGACCTGCTGCTGTTGGAGCAACGTATTCCGAGGATATGGCCGGGCGCCGGACAAAAGGAGAGCTAAAGGCAGGCGCAGAAGAGTGAAGTTAGGTGGAAGTCAGGCGGATTCGCCAGGGACATCTGCTAAATAACAGAAAAATAGCCGATTGCGCTTAGAAATATTAATGCGTTGTATTATATTGGGACGTATATGAATTACCGAAAGCGTAACGTCCTGTCTTTTCCTGCTGTGATATCGCTGATCTTATTCATGGCATGCGGACATGAGGAAAAAGGCAAGGACGTTGAAAAAGCACCGGCTCAGATAGTTGACCATGTGGGCGCTGATCTGAAAAGCCTTCTCGAATATGCCGCGGACAAAGGGGATAAGATCAATGATTCGACTGTCCTGAACTATCGCAAGCTGGAGGACAGCTTTTATAGCATTAAAGGCTATAACCCTGTCTGGAGCGACAAGGAAAACTGGCTGCGGCAGGCCGACTCTCTCTTTGCCTTTATTGCCAACAGTAAGGAATATGGGCTCTTTCCGACGGACTATCATTACACTGCCTTACAATTTGCGGAACGTATCCTTCGGGAAGATACGATGGCGCGGAAGAATGCCGCGATCTGGAACAGGGCCGATCTGCTACTGACCGATGCCTTTTTTACGCTGGTCAAACATCTCAAACAAGGCCGCCTGGATTATGATAGTGTGACGCTGAGGAAGGACTCGGTGTTACCGGATTCGATATTCGTGGGCGCGCTGAATACGGCATTGCAGAACAATAATATTACTGAGACATTACATGACCTTGAGCCCAGGCATAGAGGTTATGATTCGCTGAGGGCTTATCTGCATGGCTTCCTCGCGACGGCTCATTTCAAGAAGATGACGTGGCTTGAGTACCCGTATAAGGATTCGGCAGGGTTTTATCAGGCTCTGGCTCACCGGTTGCAGGAATCCGGATATATCGATTCGGCCGCGTTCGCTAATGTCTCTGACACCGGCGTTATGAGGGGTGCGATCCGCCACTATCAGGAAAACAACAAGTTGAAGATCACGGGCAAGCCGTCGCAGGAAATGGTGGATATGATGAATAATGCCTCCGATTGGGAAAAATTCAAACGGATTGCCATCACCCTTGACCGCTATAAACTGTTGCCGGATTCGTTGCCCATGACCTATGTCTGGGTGAACCTGCCGGCATTCAATCTTCAGGTGGTGGATTCCGGCACCGTGGTGATGGAGTCGAAGGTGATTGTGGGTGCGCCCAAGACCCGGACCCCATTATTGACCAGTGAGATTTCGAATTTTGTCACTTATCCGCAATGGACGGTGCCGAACAGCATTATTTTTAAGGAGATGCTGCCGGCGATCAAGAGAAGTGTGGGTTATCTCACGAAGCAGAACCTGATGATAGTGGATGATAATGACAGTGTGTTGGACCCGACGAAGATCAGGTGGTCCCGGCTCAACAAGAATAATTTCCCTTACCAGATCAAACAGCGTCAAGGTGACGATAACTCGCTGGGGGTCATGAAGTTTAACTTTAGGAACAAATATGACGTGTATTTACATGATACGAATGTCCGGTGGATGTTTGACAAGACCTTCCGGGCGCTTAGCCATGGATGCGTACGGGTGAAGGAATGGCGGAAATTATCGGTTTTCCTGACTCGCAATGACACGGTGAAATATCATCCGGATACGCTGAAAGCCTGGATAACACGGCAGGAGAAGCATACGGTGTATGGTTTTGCCCGGGTGCCTATTTTTCTCCGGTATTTTACGGTGGAGGGGAAAAAGGGACAGATACTCTTTCATGACGATATTTATGGGGAGGATAAGCAGTTGAGGAACAGATATTTTGCGGGGAAGCCGATTTCCTAAATATGGCCTGGAATTTGGGAATAATAGCCTGATCCATCCTTTGAAAACGAAACCATTATCAGCCATGTCAAAGAAAATTCGAAAAGGGTTACTTGCCTGTCTATTCCTGCCTGTCGCCGCTTTTGGCCGTGGGGGGCCACCGATGCGTGATTCGGTCCCGCCCGGCAGTCATCATGCAGCCGGTGCGATCAAAGTGCAATATGGGATCGCCAGTTATTATGCCAATAAGTTCGAGGGACGTAAGACTTATACGGATGAGATTTTTTCCCAGGAAAAATTAACGGGGGCCAGCAATACCTTGCCTATGCATACCTGGGTACGGGTGACCAATCTCCGCAATCACCGGACGGTGATCGTACAAATCAATGACAAGATGCACCCGCGCAACCGGCGCCTGATCGATCTAAGCCGGGCTGCTGCGGCCCAACTCGGGTATGCCGGCCGGGGGCTGACGCGGGTACGGGTCGATGTGCTGGGAAAGAAAAAGCCCGCCGAGGTGGCGGGCGATGACATTACCAAAGACAAAGTAGGGCAGGATTAGTTGCTCATCTTCTTAAAAACACTAATCATTCCGTCTGCTGTTACATGTAGCAGCAGCGTTGTTTTTACATTAACGACGCTTACATAATAGCTGGTGCCATTTTCGGCGGCGTCGAATTCTATAGCCTGGCGGGGAACATAATCGGAGTAGTCAGCCTTGAGCCTTAGTTGAGCTGTCACGGGAAGGCTGGTAAAGTCGATCGTACGGCTGGTGGCTACGAGTTCGCCTTCTGTGGAATAGAATGCCATTAATTGTAAACCGTTCCACATAAAGTTCACTTCTGTCAAATCTCCCTTACTTTTGTATTCCGTAATGACAGCCTGAGGGAATGTCCTGTTGAAATTTTCGATTCCGACGAAACGGGGCGCATTGTTAACGTGTTTCGTTTTGTTTTTGCCGGCAGTGGCGCCTGCAGGACCGCCTGCGAAACTGCTGAGGGAAATGGATGTGAGCAGTATAACTGCAATATATAACCGTTTCATAAACTTGTTTTTTAAAAGGTGATTTTATTTTTCTTGGTTAGCTAGCTATACCCTATATGACGAATGCAGTGCCAAAGATGTTACGGTCTGTAACGTATTGATTGTGAATGCTATGCTTTTTTGATGGTCTAAAGGGAGTGTCCGTTTTCGGACGTTCTCTTGTCCGGTAGTGGACATTTACCCGAACACTTTATTTTTAAACTATAAAAATCAGCTTCCATGAACACGAGTATCGGTATTAGTCCCAAGAATCTTCAGGCAGTAGCAACAGAATTGACCAAATTACTGGCGGATGAGTTCGTTTTGTATACCAAAACGCGGAATGCGCACTGGAATGTGGAAGGACCGGATTTTCATTCCATGCATATTTTCTTCGAGCAGCAGTATGAGCAGCTGGATGAGATCATGGATAGTGTAGCGGAAAGGATACGTCAGTTAGGTCATTATGCGCCGGCGACGTTGCAGGGTTTTCTGTCGCTGACCCATCTGACGGAGAAACTGGGTGAAAAGAATGACAGCCTGGGATTTATTAAAGAACTGGTGATGGACCATGAGAACATCATTATTTTCATCAGAGAGAAGATCAATCTTTTTGCCAATGAATATGGTGATGCGGGCACGAGCGATTATGTCACCGGCCTGATGGAGGACCATGAGAAGATGGCGTGGATGCTAAGGGCGCACCTGCGGTAGGGCGGGCTCGCTTCGCTCAGTTCTCCTTTTTATTTCCGAACAGCCGCTTGAAGAAACCTTGCTTTTTCTTAGGTGGCTGTTGTTGTTGTGCGTCGGTGACGGTGATCTTGACAGATCCCTGGCTATTGCTCTTTTCGGTAGTCGCTTCTTTCAATATTTTCTGTTCTTCGGGGGATAGCTTGGAGTCCAATGGTACAGTAGGCGGGCTGGTATCGATGTATTGGTTGGCTTTGCCATTGCCTTCATTGGCGCCTTCAGCTCCGGGAGGGGCGGTTTTCTCGATAAGGTTCTGATAATCGTACATCATTTCCCTTCGCATATTTTCCGGCTGGACGAATTTGGCCTGCCGGTCGATGCCCAGGGTCTTGTCGGCGAGGACCTTGGCGTAGAAATATTCCCAGATCGGGCGTGCGGCTTGTGCGCCGAAGCCGAGGCCGCCTTCCAGCCGGATAAAGCGGTCGTCGCAACCGATCCAGGACCCTGCCATGAGCTGCGGGGTATAGCCCATGAACCAGGCATCTGCGTTATCGTTGGTGGTTCCGGTCTTGCCGCCCATTTCGGCGATGCCCAGGCGGTTGCGGAGGCCGGCGGCGGTGCCGAAGTCAACAGCGCCCTGCATCATGCGGGCCATTGTATAAGCGGTAGCCTGGCTGATAACTTCTTTTCTTTCGGTATCGAAGCGTTCGAGGACGTTGCCGTTCTTGTCTTCGATCCGGGAAATATAATAGGGTTTGGTGCTGAAGCCGCCGTCAGGGAACATGGTATAGCCCCACAACATTTCAAAGAGGGATAGGTCGCAAGCGCCGAGCGCCATCGAGGGATAGGGATCGATCTTGGTGGGGATACCGATCTGCTTGATGTATTCGGCGAAGCGTTTGGGACCCACCTGCTTCATTATATAGGCAGCGACGCCGTTGATCGACCAGGCCAGGCCTGTGGCCATGGTCATGCTGCCCCCTTCATGTTTGTCGGGCCGGGCGGGTACGTAGCCGAATCCGGGGAAATACTGTTGGCTGGTTTCGCATTGCGTCTCGGGGGTCATGTTGAAATCCTCGATGCCGAGACTATACAGGAAGGGTTTGATGGCGCTGCCGACCTGGCGTTTGGTATTGATGTTGACGTGGTCGAATTTATAGGTTTTGAAGTCGATGCCGCCGACCCAGGCTTTAACCGCGCCAGTGACGGGGTCCATGACCATGAAAGCCGTCTGCAGCATCGCCTGGGCATATTTGATAGAGTCCATGGGCGTCATGACGGTGTCTTTTTCCCGCTTGGAGTTCCAGGCAAAGACTTTCATGGCGACGGGCAGGAAGAAGGTTTTGCGGATGTCGGCATCGCTCTTGCCTTCATCTTCCAGTGCATGCCAGCGGTCGCTGTTGCGCATGGCTGCATCCAGGATATTGGCGTGGTCTTTCCAGATGAGCCCTTTGCGGACGCTGGTCTGTGCGCTGAGGGCCCTTTGCAGTACGGGCAACTGCTTGGCGACTGCTTCATCTGCGTATAGTTGCATCCTGGGATTGATCGTCGTGTAAATCTTCAAGCCATCATTGTACAAATTATAGGGTTCGCCGGTGGCGGGGTTCTTATGGTCCTTGCACCATTTGCGGAGGTCTTCACGAAGGACATCCCGGAAATAAGGCGCCAGGCCGTTGTTTTCGTCGACTTTTTTGTAGTTGCTCATGTCAATGGGCAGGGCTTTATCGGCGACGGCGTCCTTATTGTCCAGATAGTTGTATTTCACCATCTGGCTAATGACGGTATTACGGCGTTCGATGGCCATCTTGGGATTCCGTCTGGGGTTATAGAGGGTATTGCCCTTGAGCATGCCGATGAGTACGGCGGCCTCGTCGACGGACAGGCGATCGGGTTCTTTGGAGAAGAAGGTCCGGGATGCGTTGCGGATGCCATAGACGTTGTCGCCGAATGGCACTTCGTTGAGATAGAGGGCGAGGATCTCCTGTTTGGTGAAGTTGCGTTCCAATTTAATGGCAATGATCCATTCCTTCATTTTTTCGATGAACCGGCGCATGAAGTTTTTAGAACCCTGTTCCAGCAGGTTTTTGGCCAGCTGCTGGGTGATCGTGCTACCGCCGCCGTCCCTGCCGAGTTTGAGGACCGCACGCATGACGGAGTACCCGTCGATGCCGGAATGCTCATAGAACCGGGCGTCTTCGGTGGCGACGAGGGCGTTGACGACATTGGGGGAGATATCTTTAAATTCTACGTTGCTGCGATTGCCTTTGTCCTTATAATATTTTCCCATCGGGGTGCCGTCTTCTGCGAAGACCTCTGTGGCGAGCGTAATGGAGGGATTTTCCAATTCTTTGAGGGAGGGCAGGGAGCCGAATACGCCCAGGTTGATCAGGACGAGGAAAAGGATAAAGGCTCCGAGACTATAGAGAAACACCTTCCAGAATACGGGGACCATTTTAACTGACATATGAATAATTCTTGTAATAGCGGTTTGTCGCCTTCGTAAAAATAGTGTTAAGCGGCCTAAAAACAGTGTTAATTAGTTCAAAAAACGTGCTGGTTTGGGTGGGTTAAAATTTCCCCGGGTAGGCAGCTGACAAGAACTTGCGATAGTCGCCCATGTCCTTGTTGGTCATCAGTACGGACAGGTTAGGGGCCGAGATGATGATGATGGTGTATTTGTCGGCCGGCAACCAGGGTACTATCGTGTGCGAGGCGAGCGGGCGGATGTTCTGCACGTAGGTCATTGCGTCTGCCTCGGTTGGGAAACCACTGATGACCAGCAGTTTGACGCTATCGCTGAGCGAGGCGTTATCCGATGTCAGGGATTGATTGTAGAAATTTTCCTGGTTATAGCCGTTGAAAGCGTTTCTGGCCTCAGACACATAGACGGGGTCGACCTTATTCATGACGATGAGGACCGAGTGTGGTTTGTCCGGGTTAAGGGCAAAGGCGGAGTTCATCGTGCGTAGTTTGGCGGCCAGTTGAGCGGTATCTGCCTGTAGTTTTTTCATGGCGGCCCGGGCAGAGTCAGCGCGTTGTCGCAGGACAGCTTGTTGTGCCGAGTCGGCGCTGGCTTTAGCTATGGCTGTCTGCAGGGAATCCTGGTAGCGGTGAAGGGCTGCCAGCTGAAAATCGTCCATTTTAATCGTGTTGGCGCCGCTGCTGCTATCCACTTTGATCTGGCCGGGTAAGGTGACGGTGGGCTTGGGGGTTGTATTGGCCAAAGCCTGTTCTTTCAACTTGGCCCTGGCCCATGAAGAGGTATCGTCTTTCTTCAGCATGTTGGAATCATTGCGCACGAGCCTGGTCCCTTTCAGGCTATCCCTTGCGGTGGGGAAGTTAGAGATGGTGATGCTGTCGTCATCGGCGGCCTTTTTCACCTCCAGGTGGGTGAGATAGTCTTCAATTTGCCGGCGCCTGTTGAGTACATCCAGCAGAGTAGATGCCTTTTCGGCCATAGGCGTGCGCGGGAATTTACCGATGATGTTGCTGAGGACAACTCTTGCCTGCTGATCCTGACGGGTGCGGATGAAATATACCGATTCGATGTAGAGTAGCTGCGGCGTCCAGTATTTGTCCCCATAGAGGCTGTCGGCCACCTTTTTCTGTGCGATGGCGCTGTCGAAATCACCTTCGATGAAAGCGTTATAGATCTTTTCGTACTGGTGGGTGGCGTTGACTTTTTCCCTGGTACCTGCCTCTTTGGCGGAATCCGGATTGACGGCTTTGGCGGTAAAGGCGCCTTTGGGGAATTTCTGTTTGAGGAGGTCGAGTATGCGGGCTGCATTTGCCTCATCACCCAGTTTCTTATAGCAATAGTATTCGTTTAGCAGGGCCTCTTCTTTTTGCGAGGTAGCGGGGAACTTCGTCAGCAGGGAGTCGTAGGTATTGATAGCATAAGGGTAATCAGCGATCCCTTCCTGGTAGGTTTTACCGAGGAGGAAGAGTGCCTTTTCTATAGAGTCGTTGGATTTCCTGAGTTTTTCCGGGGTCGTGGGGAGGTTGGCCAGCAAGGATTTGTAATCGATGCCAAAAGCGGCGGCGCCATGGGGCATGGGGTCGACGCCGATGCCGGGGGCGTTCTTGGGATTGTTGGCGAGGCTGCTCTTCATAATGGAGGAGATCTGCCAGTCATCGACGTTAGGCCGGTTGCCCCATTTGGTCCTGAAATCGGTATACCCCTTTGTTTTCAGGTTCTGGTTGTTGAAGTACCAGTCTGTGGGGGAGGAGGCGCCTGCGCCGAACAGGTCGGGGATATTTTTATTATTGCCGTTACCGTTGAGTCCGCCACCGCCATCGTCTTCTTCCTGGTCTTTGAGGCCTTGTTGTTTGCGGAGCTGTTTGGCCAGGCGTTTAAGAAAGGCATCGCGGATAGGCGGGGACAGGGCGGCGATACGCTGAAGGCTATCCTGGCGGTACATGATCTGCATCTGGGCCACGATGGTGGTGAGGGCGGCTTTGCGATCGGGCAGCCAGCTGACATCCTGTTCTCTTGAGAGGCTGATCATGTTGATGCTGTCGTACATGCTTTTGGCCATCGGGTAATTCTTCGCCTCGAAGGATATGTTGCCCAGTTGTAAGAAGGCTTTCTCGCGCTGGGTGCCGTTGCGCGCCGAGTTTTTGGTACAGAGGTTAAGGAAGGTGATGGCGCCGGGGACATTGTGTCGTTCGAGTTCCATCTGTGCGGCATTATAATAAATGATATCGCGGTAGGATTCAAAGCGGTCTTTGTGGGCCATTTTCACCAGGGCTTCGATGTTGCGTTGGATGTAGTCCGCTCCGCCCTCTTTATTCTGGCGGATGGCGTTCAGCCGGGCGTAGATTTCGAGGATAGGGTCGTAGGTGTGGGCGATGACGCGTTCGTAAAAGGTTTTTGCTTCATAGGAGTTGCCGAGGCGTTCGTATAGCTGGGCGATGAGATATTCCCAGCGGGCGCCTTCTTCGCGGGTACCGGCGGCCGGCAGGGCCCTTTCGAGGAAATAAGCGGCACTGTCGTAGATATCTTGTTTGTAGAAATAGAGGGCTTTTTCTTCCTGCAGGGAGGGTTGCAGGCGGGGTGGGAACGTCGGGTCGCGGTCGAGGACCTGGATCAGGCTGGCGGCCCCTATATAGTCGTCTTTGGCGAGATAGGTGCGAATTTTCCAGAGCAGGGCGTCATTACGGCTGGGGGGTGGCAGGTCGAATACTTTTTCCAGCTTCGTCTGTTTTTCCGGGGTGCTGACGATACTATTGTTACCCCCTGCGTCGGCGTTATAGTTACTGCCGATGGGGATGGCATAGCCGTCGCTCTCCTTAGGGGCGAAGGCCCAGTTGATGAACTGAAAGGTAATAAAGGCGGAGTCGTAGGATTTCCGGAGGTAATAGGTCTCGCCCATGAGCAGATAGAGGTTGTCGATCCAGTCGTTGCGGGTATCATGGATAAGGATACCCATGGTACATTTGTAGATGACTGAGTCCAGTTCTTTTTTCTGCGCGGCTGTGGCTTCGAGGGTATAGTTATAAAAAGGAAGAAGTTTGGAGTAGTCTTCTTTGAAGGATAGTTTGGCGCGGGCGACGATCTGTTTGACCTTTTCGTTGGAGTTGAAATAGTAGTTGTAGTGGGTGATGTTGTTCTGGACGAAATGGCGGAATTTCCTGAATTTTTTGCCGTCATTGGATGTTTCTGAAGCGAGAGTGCGGTTTTCCCATTTTTTGGGTTTTTTGAGGTCATAGTCGACGCCTACCTGTCCTATGGAGGTCAGATAGAGAAACGAAAGTATCCCTGATAGCAAAATCTTACTATACGTCACAATGTCCTTTTGAACCAGCTAATTATTAAGTCGAAACGCGTCCGCGTTTCTTGGGCGCGGCAAAAGTATAGAGCAATAACTCGTTTTCGGGAAATTTATTTTATTATCTTTACCAAAAGGGGCCGAGAGGTCCGTTCAATCCAATATATGGCCAAATTCGATGCCAATTCCACCTTAAAACGTCTTCAGAACCGCTATCGGCTGGTTGTCATGAATGACGATACCTATGAAGAAGTGGTGACTTTCAAACTTTCGCGACTGAGCGTTTACATTTTTCTCTGCACGATTTTTGTATTGCTGACCGGATTAACGGTAGCATTGATCGTTTTTACGCCGTTGAAGCTGTATATTCCAGGATATGGGGATGTGAGTAATACCAGGGACCTTCGTGAACTAAAAATACGGACTGATTCGTTAGAGCAGGAGGTAAGGTATAAAGATCAGTACCTGGAGAGTATACGCAGTGTCTTAGGGGGGAATACGACTGTGAAGCTGGATACGACGACGCTGAAGATGCCAAAACCCGAGAAAATTAATGACTAAAATCTGATACTTATGTTCAATGGAAAAACCAAAGATGACATGCCGGTTGGAGCATCCACCGGTACCAGTACCAGCCTGATCGGCGCTGGAACCACTGTGAAAGGCGATATCACCAGCAACGGTGATCTGCGTATTGACGGCACCCTGGTAGGCAACATTCACTGTTCGGCGAAGGTTGTGATCGGTGCGAATGGGGTTGTTCAGGGAGATATCAATGGTCAGCAGGCCGATATCATGGGTAAGGTTACCGGCACGATCAAGGTGAAAGACCTGTTGCAGCTAAAGGGTGGAAGCCTGTTAAACGGCAATATCCAGGCCACCAAGCTACAGATCGAACCGACGGCGAATTTCAACGGGGAATGTCATATGACGCCTGCTGCTGAGAACAGTACTTCGAATGGGAAGGCTGCCGCCGAGTACAAGAGGGAAATAAAGCATGCAGAGGTCGCCACAGCCTGATAATCATAAAAGTAAGGATGGGACAACGGGGCCTGATAATGAAGACGGCCGCCGTGAGTGGATGCGTTACCTGGGACTTTCCACCCAGGTGGCGGTATCTGTGGGGTTATCCGTATTCCTTGGAGTGAAGGCGGATAAATGGCTAAAGCTTACTTTTCCAATTCTTTCATGGGCCTTACCTTTGCTGGTCATTGTACTATTATTGGTGCAATTAATCAAAGCAAGTTCCGGAGGGAAAAATGAAAAATAATACTAAAGCCCTGGTCAGGGCTTTTCTGCCCATTTTTGTCTTTTTTTTAATTGTATGTCTTCTTATCATTAGCATACCTTCTGTTCTTCAGGAATGGAATACGGACCACCGGGTTTTACTGGGCGGGAATGAAGTGCTTTTTATTGTAACTGCGGCTTCTTACTGGTTGCAAGTCAGGTCTTTGCGTAATCCAAACCCCCATGTATTCGTCCGAATGGTCTATAGTAGCCTTTTGGTCAAAATGCTGGTATGTTGTGTGGCGGCCCTGTTATACGGCTACCGGAACCACGCGGTGAACAGAAATGGCATCATTGGATGTTTTATATTATATATCATTTATACCTTCCTGGAAGTCAGGATTTTAATGCAATTGACCAAGAGGTTGCCCAAGAATGCCTAAGAAAGAAGCGCCGCTTGAATATCTCAGCCGATGGATCCCTGGTCCGGCGGCCCCGCTGATCCTGGAGTATCTGAATCATTACCAGGTGCACCTGACGATTACGAGGGAGCGTAAGAGTGTACTGGGTGATTACCGGCATGCGACTCGGGCGCAGAATCACCGGATCAGTGTCAATGGTAACCTGAATCATTATTCTTTCCTGATCACCCTCATCCATGAGTTGGCGCACCTGGTGACGTTCATGGAATTTGGCAATGGGGTGCAGTCGCACGGTAAGGAATGGAAGGGGGTTTACCGGAAGGTACTGGAAGAGTTCATCCGGTTGTCGGTTTTTCCCGGGGATATCCTGGCGGCATTGAAAAAGAACCTGCACAATCTTCCGGCCAGCAGTTGCGCGGATGAGGGTTTGATGAGGGTGCTGAGGCGGTACGATACGGACAATGCGGGGCTTTTATTGGTGGAACAAATCCCTGAGGGGGGATGTTTTAGCCTGGAGGATCAGCGTGTGTTCCGAAAAGGGAAAAAATTAAGAAAAAGGTATCAATGTGTCGAAGTAGCCACCGGAAAGTTGTATCTTTTCAGTCCGATTTATGAAGTGAAGCCAGCTGGCTAAACCTGGCGGCCGGGTAATTTTTCCGCCCCGGGTAAGATGATCGGACAACCCTTTTTATCCTTCCGTCGTAACTTATCCATGTTTGGAGGAACATTGTTCCATTGGTTCAGCCCGTTTTTAATTCTTTCCCTTCAGAGTTTTAATTCTTTCCTTTCAGAGGTCCGTGATGGGCAGCAAGGTCTGCACGGATGGTGCAGCTATAATGCTGTTTGTAATTCCGGCAGTATCCTAACAGGCTGTTCCGGTGAAGGTAATAATCTGCTGAAAAAAATCTAGCTCAGGAGTGCGATGACGCCGTAAAGGATGGCTATTGTTACGATAATGATGCCGATGAATGGTTTGTCTGCGTTCTTCATAAAGGGTGTTGTTTTGATAGGAATATTCATTCTGTTAACGCAGAAGGTTGGGCAAATAGTATGTTGGTGGAAAGAACCTTTTCGGCATGGAAGCTTTCCAGGGTACAGCAGTAGACGGTGGACATGCCGGAGGTGGCGGGCTGGCGGGTGAAACCTGATTTTTCCAGCAGCCGGGCCTTGGGGTCGTATCCCGATACCTGGCCCAGGGAGGTCAGGATGCGGGTAATAGCGGGTTCTTCGAGCAGCGAGGCGATACAGGCCCGGAAGGCCGGATGATAGATAGTTTCGTCACGTGACCAGGTGAAGCAGTAGATTCCGATGGTCCCCGGGTCGGTGAAATGGTCAGGGGTAAGGTCCATCTGAATAGGGGGATGAATTTCCAGCAGGAAGAGTACCTGTTCGCCCCGGCAGACCAGGTAAGCGCCGAAGGGGCCGGTGATCTCCATCCGGTCATAGATTTCCCACAAGCCGTCATCGGGGTAGGACAACCGGTTGTCGCCATAGAATTCCCGCCGGAAGATTTCCCGGACCATGGGGCGGTCTGTTGCTTTATTGACAGGTCTTACCGAAAAGGCTGCGTAAGCGGGGTTGGTGATTAATGCAAACATGGCAAAGATTAGGAATGGTTTAAATGGGGCCATTTATACCGGAAATGGCAACGGTGCCAGCTAACAGTGCCTTATCGTGTCTGTGAGGGAGCTTAACCAAATATCCCGGTCCGGTCGTTCCGGCACCTAAGGAAGGAAGTGAGGGCGAAGGTTGGGTAAAAAACGGAAGAAAGGTAAGAATTTTTGGAATATTTAAAGGGGACGGGCTATTAAATTGTAAAATAATATAAGTGGTAATATGTATTCGGCGCCCTTTACAACTCCGAATAGGGTGCAGCGTGTAAAAAGATATCGTCGATATGAGAAACGTTGTGCTGGTATTGCGGCGATGCTACCAACTGCTTCCAGACAGGGTCGTTAGAGAAGTTCTTCCAATGCTGGTCGCGGGCGGCCATGTTATCAAAGCTGGTCATGTACATGAGATTAGGCATGTGGGCGCCGGCGAGTACGGAGGCATAGAAGACGGCATGGAAGTCCAGCCTGGCGAATAGGGGGATCTCGCCGCCCTCGTTAAACATCTGCACTTTGTTAGCGAATAATTTTTCCGTGGGGCCTTCGTAGCTGCGCAATTCGTAGATCCTGTCGGCGCTGTAGGGTTGACCGGACCAGGGGGCCGCGTAGGCGGGCATGTCGGGGAAGGCCTGCAGGAGGATGGACTCCATGCGGACATAGGGAGGGTCGTTATAAGCGGCGTCGAGATAACTGCTGCCACGGGCCAGGAATCGGGGGTCTTTGGCGAGGGCTGCGGGGAGGGTGACGAATTGATCGAGGTTTTTGAGGGGAATGAAGACGTAAATTTTGCGGATAGCGGCGGTATCATTGCTAGCGAGTTTGAAGACTCCTACCAGCGATATCATCTGGCGATGCAGGGCGGGGATCAGGGCGTATTGCAGGAAGCTGTCCACGCGGGCCTCTTGTTGTTGAGTCGTCATCTGGTAGACACGGATAGTGTAGAATGTCTGTTTGGGTCTGACCGGGGAGGGGGTGCGATGCGCGGATACTTTAGCCGGGGAAGCGCCTTTCGGCAGCTGCTGGGCAAAAGCTCCAAAACCGGTCAACAGGAGGAGAGAGGGCAAGAAAACGCGTTGGAGAGCGGCCCGTGGGGCAAACAACTTTTCCATAAATAAATTGTTGAATATGAGGAAGTGGGATGATAATCCATTGGTAAATGTAGACATGAAAAATGTTTTAACAAAAACTTGGAATCGGCGATCCTGCGAATTTCGGAAATAAACCTACCTTGGCGCACTCCTAATTTAAATATGAGTTATAGAATTTATTTATTTCTGCCATTATTGTTGTTGTTGCTGGTTGAGCGTGGGTCCGCCCAGAAGTTTCTGACGGGCCGGATCTTTTCCAAAAACGGTGCGGACACGTTGATGTCCGTGAGTATCCATAATATCACCGAGCAGCGTTATGATCTTTCCGACGAGGATGGCTCTTACCGTATCCAGGTCATGCCCGGCGACCATGTCGCTTTTTCATCTGTGGGCTATAAAGCAGATACGGTGACCGTTACCGAATCTATTCTGAGTACGACCTATCCGGTCTACCTGGCTGTCAGGCCGCAGATGCTGCAGGCGGTGAGCGTACAGTACAACAACTATCAACTGGACTCAATGGACCGGCGGAAGGAATATGCCTGGGTATACAATAATGGCAATACGCCCCGGTTTGAGCATCAGCGGTCCGGGGATGGTGTCGGGGTGGAAATGAATATTTTCCGCAATGCCGGCAAGCCGGAGAAGCAAAGGGAGCGGCTGCAGAAGCGGCTGGCGAAGGAGGAGCAGGATGATTATGTCAGTTTCCGGTATAGTAAGGAGTATGTAACGAAGATCACCCATCTCCAGGGGGACAGTCTCATTCAGTTCATGAAAAAATACCGGCCTTCCTATGACTACTGCCGCAAGGCGGCCACGGTAGACATCCTTGTCTATATCAATGACTGTTATAAGCTGTATATGAAGGGTGACTAGGGTATCCAATAAGTAAATTCTTATCGTCTGTAGATGAGAATAATTGAATATCTTACCTGCCGAAGCAGCCGGAGGCTGCTCGACCGAAGGTCAGACTTTTATGAGCCTCGCCGAAGTCAGGGGCTCCAAATTCCTTCTAATGAAAGAGCTAAGAAGTCGTAGCTGGTTCGGGAAGACCGACAAGATGGGCTTTATCTATCGCAGCTGGATGAAGAACCAGGGCTTTCCTGAAGATATGTTTGACGGCAGGCCGGTGATCGGCATCTGCAATACCTGGTCTGAGCTGACTCCCTGCAATGCACATTTACGGGATATCGCGGAAGTCGTGAAGCGCGGCGTTTATGAAGCCGGTGGGTTCCCACTGGAATTTCCGGTGATGTCGCTGGGGGAGACGTTGCTGAAGCCAACGGCGATGTTGTTCCGTAACCTGGCGAGCATGGATGCGGAGGAGTCGATCCGCGGTAACCCGCTGGATGGGGTAGTGTTGCTGACGGGTTGTGACAAGACGACTCCGTCTACGGTGATGGGTGCTGCGAGTGTCGATCTTCCCACCCTGGTGGTGCCCGGCGGACCGATGCTGAATGGGAAATTCCAGGGGCATGACATTGGCAGCGGCACGCATGTCTGGAAATTCGATGAGGACCGAAAAACCGGGAAGCTGAGTGACGCCGATTACCTGCTGGCGGAAAGCTGTATGTCGCGCAGCCCGGGGCATTGTATGACGATGGGCACGGCCAGCACGATGGCTTGCATGGTGGAATCCCTGGGCCTGACTTTACCGGGCGCGGCGGCGATACCGGCGGTCGATTCCCGCAAAAAGGTGCTGGCGCATCTTTCGGGGCGGCGCATCGTGGAGATGGTGAAAGAAGATCTTCGATTATCCAAAATACTGACCCGACCGGCTTTCGAAAATGCCATCAAGGTCAATGCCGCGATTGGCGGCAGCACAAATTTCATTATTCATCTTACGGCCATTGCCGGCCGTATTGGCGTACCATTAGCATTGGAGGATTTCGACCGGTTGGGCAGCGGGATACCATTGCTGCTG
>Ga0302225_10000583_pt1 | contig 26188 bp, 23 predicted proteins | sample II_Palsa_E3_2_FD_193515 | JGI IMG/M metagenome (GOLD analysis project Ga0302225, IMG submission 193515) | Peat permafrost microbial communities from Stordalen Mire near Abisko, Sweden - II_Palsa_E3_2 | ecosystem: Environmental > Terrestrial > Soil > Palsa > Peat permafrost | place: Sweden...
TTTTCTGCACAAGTCATCCACAGGTTTGTGCACAGAAAAGCCAGTAAGCGAGTCTCCTGCCGGGCTCGCAGGCAGCAGCGGTTCGGCGTGCTGGTGCTGGCGGGACACGCGGCATGCCGGGAACTCAGCCCACGACACGCGAGCAACTGCGGCGTCCGGTCGGTGAGCTGCCCGTCACGGGGCGGATGTCTTCCTTCTGCCATCGTCTTGGCGGGAGCGCGCAGGCGGCCAGCACGAGCAGGGCAACAACAGCGCATGGGCTCATTAGCCCCGAAGGAGACGCTGGTACGTCAGCTCCCATCGTCACATCCGTCTCCTCCACTTACACCGTTAACGCCCCCGCGGACTTCTCGCAGGAGTTGTGCATGGCCCCGATGCTTCGCGGCGCGACCCCGGTGGCGACGTGGCGTATGCGGGGGTCATCGGGCAAACGCCCCGCCAGCGAGGGACTGCCGTCCTCCAGCACCACCAGCTCTTTGTTCGGATAGTCCTGGGCGCAGAAGTAGCGAACCGCCTGCAGTCCGAACTTCGGCCGTTCCCGGTTAGGCATGATGGCCGTGACCAGCGGGAGCGTGGGCTTGGCGAAGGCGGGCGGCCGGGGGAGCGGCCTCGGCTGCGCGGTGGCCTCGGCCGGCGGAGCCACCGAGGCCGTCGCGGATGCACCGAGCGGCCGGTGCAGGGTGAGCAGGGGAGCGGGCGCGAAGTGCTCGCAGGCATCGCAGCGGCAGTGGTCCTCGTAGTCTGCCCGCAAGCGGTTCAGCCGCAGACCGCAGAAACGGTCTTGGTAGAGACGGCGGTCACTCTCATCTGGTCGGTTTCCGTGGCGCGGCGCCGTTCGGTGTGCGCGTAGCGGTAAGCGTAGGCGGCGCCCACCCATACTCCTAGTAGGAAGCCGGCTCGGGCGGCCCGGATGTTGTAGTCCATCTCCCAGCAGAGCCCCATGCCGTACCTCTCGTCGGCTCCGGCCGATGGCCTCGATGCCTTTTCTTGACGAGCACGACGGGCTCGGGCACGGCCTGTTCTGCTTAAAATTTAGCGCTGGATCACGACCGTCTTGATGGGCTCGATTTTGCCTTTCGGGATGAGACCCCTTTGGCTGCCGGTCACCATGCCGCCCTCCAGTTCCAGCGCGATATCGCCCTCGATTTGTTCCAATTTCCGGCTGGCACCGCCCGTCTTCACCTCGAGGGCTCGGAGCTCGCCCGTTGGTAGCTTGACAATAAGATCGACAATGCGCAGCCCGGCGGAGGTTTCGATCCTCACCTGGCTATCCACGAGGGTGGCAGGACTGCCGAGTTCGGGGATCGTCTGTCCGGACACGATCTGATCTTCGACGGCTAGCTCGCCCTCGGTGCCCTGCACCTTCCCAGCGCGCGATGGCGGCCAGGCTCTGCGGCGGCGCGACAGCCAGGCTCCCCCGCCGAAGCCCCCGCTACCGAGGCGCCAACTTAAAATCGGGGTGCGGGGTATTGCCTAGCGGGTTTCGTTCGAAGCGATGGCGCGGCCGCCGGGTAGGTGGGGGGTCGAGCCTGGCAGAGCTGAATACAACGAAGTGCTGCCGAAGTATTAACGACCTTTGGTCATCAGCTGGCTGCTGTGATCGGGGGCACGCGGGCAAGCTGGAGGCCGCCTACGGCACGTACCGGGACGCCGAGGACGCCAACGTCACAATGAGCGAGGCCATCACGACAGTCCCCGGGCCGGGCTGACCGGGGAGGGCCGATGGGCAGCACCACGAACCCGCCGGTGTCGCTAGCCCCGTTCGCGTTCGACTGGGTGGCAGGGGACATCCCCCGGAGGTGCTGGCTGAGGCGGTCGGGGAAGACCCAGGCGTCCTAGCCAAGCTGGTCGATGCCGGGGAGAGAATTCCAGCGGTCGACGTGGTCGCGGGGGTGGCGGGGACGGCCACGGGGAGCCAGGAACGGGAGCCAACGCAGGTCGACTCGTCCAGACTGCCCGCGACGCCTTCAGGGCGTCTCCCAGGTGAGCAGCCCGCCGACTGGATACCCGCGGTACAAGCCGACTGGATACCCGCGGACCTGGTCACGGTTCCACACGTAGCCGCGCTGGAACTCCGGCAGCAGCACGCTCCCCGAGCCAATTTGATCCGGAATGGCAGCCAGCTTGGTCATGATCTTCCTCTGGTCCGGGTCCGGGTCCGGTAAGCAGCGCAGCACCAGCAGAGGAGCCCGCGTAATTTAGTCCGGGCCCACCATGTACGTGACGCGGACGAGACAGTTGCAGTGTGCAAAGTACGACGGATTTCTCAATGCGTTGTTTGGTTCACTACACCCGGGTGGCCACCGCGGTCTAGCATGCCGATTTAGCTAATCCGCCAGCTTCGGGGGACAGCCGGCAAGGGGAGGACGCAGCCAGTGGCTCGCCTGGCGATCACGAAGGACGTCCTGTCGGCATTCGCCAAGCTGGACAAGAGGGTCCAAGGTGCCGTCCAGTCGGCGATCGCTGACTTCGCCAGCGGCCGTCACGGTGAGGCGTACCTGGAGAAGGTGCCCGGCAGCTTGGACGACCGGATCCGCCTGCTGCGGGTGGACGGCGCGTGGTACGGCGCCGTGCTGGTCCCGGATAGCGGTGACACCTACTGCCTGCTCACGATCCTGCCCCTGGACGAGGCCGCCGACTACGCCGCCAGCCATCGCGTCGGCGTCAACCAGGCCACGGGCCTGCTGGAGGTGTCGAACCCGGCCGCCCTCCGGCAGGTGCAGCCTTCCTTGCAGGCGGCGGCCAGCCCGGACGGCACGCGGCTGTTCGCTGACGTCAGTGATGCCGACCTGACCCGGCTGGGTATCGACACGCACGTCCGGCGGCTGGCGCGGCTCCTGGTTAACGACGCTGACCTGGATGTGCTCCAGCCAGCGCTGCCAGCCGCGCAGTACACTGCGCTGCACGCGCTGGCCAGCGGGATGACGGTCGACGAAGCCCACGCCGAGGCGGCGCAGGTTCTCCCGGGCGACACACCGGACGAACGGATCAAATGCGACGATCTGGTCGCTGCCATGGAACGGACCCCAGACCGGGTCGCGTTCGTGTCGGGCCAGGAGGAACTGCGGCTCATCTTGGCCCACCCGTTCACTGCCTGGCGGACGTTCCTGCACCCCAGCCAGCGCGAGATCGCCTACCGGCCGAGCTACAGCGGTCCCGCCCAGGTGACCGGCGGTCCCGGGACCGGCAAGACGGTCACCGTGCTGCACCGTGCGGCGTTCCTGGCCGCGCGCGCCGCCTCCGGAACAGCCGGGCCGGGCGCCGCCGAGGCGTCGGCCCGCGGACCTGATGCGGCGCCGATCCTGCTGACCACCTTTAACGGCAACCTGGCCGACGCCCTGCAGGCCCAGCTTGACCTGCTGATCCGCGACCCCGCGGTGCGCCGCCAGATCCAGGTCCGCAACGTAGACCGGCTGGCGTACAGCATCGTCACGGAGGCCCGCGGCACTCCGGTCATCGCGGACGAGCGGGTGCTGCGCGCCCGCTGGGCCGAGGCAGCGGCGGCCCTCGGCCTGGAACTCACCCCGGCCTTCCTGAAGAACGAGTGGGAGCAGGTCATCCTGGCCCAGGACCTGCGCAGCGAGCACGCCTACCTACCTTGCCTGCGCACTGGCCGTGGACGTCCGCTCACCAAGGCCCAGCGCAGCCGGGTATGGCAGGCCGCCCAGCAGGTCATGGCCGAGCTGGCCACCGCCCGCCGGACCACCCACCTGCAGCTGGCCAACGAGGCCACGCACCTGCTCCGGGAGGCCGGAGCGCCGCGCTACCGGCACATCCTGGTGGACGAGGCCCAAGACCTGCACCCCGCGCAGTGGCGGCTGCTCCGCGCGGCCGTAGCCGAAGGCCCCGATGACCTGTTCATTGCGGCTGACCCGCACCAGCGCATCTACAGCAGCCGGGCTTCCCTGGCCAGCCTGCGGATCAGCGTGCGGGGGCGCAGCCGGAAGCTATCCCTGAACTACCGCACCACCCAGGAGATCCTGGCCTGGGCGATGCCCCTGCTCGGCTCCGATCCGGTCACCGGCCTGGACGGCGAGGCCGACTCCCTGCTCGGCTACCGCTCCCCGATGCACGGCCAGCGACCGCAGGTCCGCCTCGCCGCCACCCGCGGCGAGGAATTCGGTTTCCTTTCCGAACGGATCCGTTCGTGGCTGGCGGCCGGCTTCGAGCCGGGCGCCATCTGGGTTACGGCCAGATCCGCCGGCCTGGTGCGGGAGGCCCGCGGGGCACTCAAAGCGGATGGCCTCGAAACCACCTCGATCAGCACCCGGGGCGGTGCGGCGGGCGTCCGGGCCGGCACCATGCACGCCATGAAGGGCCTGGAGTTCCAGGCCGTCGCGGTGATCGGCGTCGAGGAAAGCGCGGTCCCGGACCCGGCGGCCATCACCGCGGATGATGAGGACCCCCTGGCGCACGCCCAGGACCTGCAGCGGGAACGCTGCGTGCTGTTCGTGGCCTGCACCCGGGCCCGGGACCACCTCTACGTCTCCGCCACCGGCAAGCCGAGCACGTTCCTGCCGCCTCGCCCGGCGGATCTGCCTCTGCCTTCTCATGCTCACCCGCATCCTGAAGGCGAACGCCGCCGAGCTGGCCTGCCCCTGCTCCGGGAAACCATTGGCTCCCCAATTGGCTTCCGAAAATAAAATCCAAAAAACTGTTTTACCAGTCGGGACGGCGGGATTTGAACCCGCGACCCCTTGACCCCAGCCACGAACGGACCGTCTGGCCCGGTCGGACTGAGTCGGCCGGGGAGCCTCTCACCTGCAACAACGCCCTAACGGCGGCGCGGGCAGTCTGGACGAGCCGGACTGCGTTGGCTCCCGTTCCTGGCTCCCCGTGGCTGCATCGGCGGGAGAGGAGCTCCCCTCTGTCAACGAAGGTCAGCGATGACTTCGTGTCCCTGGAGATCGACATCCTGACGCCGCGCGAAACTGCCTTGTACGGCCCGCAGGCGGCAAAGGTCGCGGCGCGGTCCTGGCGTCACGGCGAGATTCGCGGACGGGCGGGGCGGCCGTAACGGCTTCGAATCCGACGGAAATGGCCGTAGGCCGGGATTGTGTCCAGGCCTACGGCCATCGGGTGGTGCGGGGTGGGGAGGGGCTGTCAACCGGCCATCTGGTTGTTGCCGTGGACCAGATAGTTGTCCAGGGCGGCCTGGGTGGCGGCGTTCATGGTGCCGGTCTGGGGGAGACCTGCCTGGCGCTGCAGGTCCTTGATGGCGGCGGCAGTCTGCGTGCCCATGATCCCGTCAACGGGGCCCTCGTAGTAGTTCAGCTGGCCCAGTTCCTGCTGCAGCTTCTTCACCGACGCCGACGGGGTGACGGCCGGGGAGGCCGGAGTGGTCGGCTGCGCCGGGCTGGCCGGGGCCGAGCTCGTGGCGGAGGCGGCCGGGGCCGAGGTCGAGGCGGCCGGCGCCGAGGTCGAGGCGGAAGCGGCCGGGGTGCTGGTGGTGGCGTGGTTGTGGGTCAGGCCGACGGCGGCCAGGATTATCAGGGCCGCGGCGATGATCGTGCCGATGACGATGGCCCAGATGCGGTACCAGGACGGGCCCTGGCTGCTCGGGCGCGGGGCGCGGTGGCTGGTGTCAGGCTGGCTTGTGGCCGGGCGGTCGTCGGTGTAGTACTGGGTGCTCATGGCGGGGTCTCCGTGTTCCTTGGCTGGCTCGCCGGTAAGTCCAGTTTCGATCTAGCCGAGAGCAAACTCCCTAGGGAAACTCCCTAGTTGTCGGTTCCCTACTGTTCGACTGACGGCATCAGCTCGGCCGGTGGTGACGGCCAGGAGATCACCAGCATCAGTAGCGGTGGCCAGCAGCGGGCTCGGCCGCGCAGCCGCGCCACCCGGGCTACGGCCAGTACCCGTCAGCGCGTGAAGCGGTATTGACCGCTAATCGCGACCTGACCAATGCCGAAGTGGTCCGGCGGACCGGCGCCTCGGGGCGGACGATCTCGCGAGCACGTCAAGACCTCGCCAAAGACACAGACGACGCCAGTTCGCCACGAAGATCAGGAGGGCAGTCATACGTCCTGGCCTCCGCCACGGAGCCGGCCGGAGGGCTCAGCCGGATGTGCTGGCGGTGGGGCCGGTGGCGCCGAACGCGTCCCCCAGGCCGGTGAGGTCAACGGAGCGCCGTGCCTGCCCGGGCACCTGGTCCAGGAACGGGCGCATCGCTTCGAGGGCGGCCAGGATCTCGCGGCCGACCTGATGCGCGGAACGCATCGCATCCACCGAGACCAGGATTCCGCGGTCGCGGTACCACGAGATGATGGGGGATGTCACGTCATGGTAGAGGGCCAGGCGCTGGGCAATGATGTCTGGCGTGTCGTCGGAGCGACGCTCGAGCGCGGCGCGCGCGAGCAGCCGGCGCATGAGTTCCCCGTCGCCGGCCTGCAGGTGCAGCGCCACATCCGCGGTCATCCCGAGCTCGCGGGCGATCAGGTAGGTCGCCCGGGCTTGCTGCATGTTCCGCGGGATTCCGTCGAGGACATACCCGCCCCCGGCCGCCTTCGCGGCGACCATCGCCTCCCGCACCATGTCCAGGACAACCTGGTCGGGCACGAGTTCGCCGCGGTCCAGATACGCCTGGACGGCCTGGCCGAGCGCGGTCCGCCGCGCGACGTGATCGCGCAGCAGTTCACCGGTTGCGATGTGCGGGATGTCGAAGTGCGCGGCGATCAGCGCGCCCTGAGTCCCCTTGCCCGCGCCCGGGGGCGCGATCATCAGTACTCGCATGACTCATCTCCTCATGCCATCATCCCGCCCGCCGGCCCCCGGCCGGTAGCCCCGCCTGCCAGGCCATGCCCGGCGCCCCTGCGCCGCTGGCCCGGGCGCGAGGTGGCGCCCGGCCTGCCAAGGCCCGCCACCAGGAAACTGCGCGCCGGACTCCCACTTATGAGCGACAGAAGCCGACGTCGCTCGTGTTCATGCCTCACGCCAGATCGGCGGTTACATGCGCAGAGTGGGCAAGCCGATCACACTGTGCAATGCGCGGGACGAATGCACGCCGCATCGGCACCACTGTGTCCGCGATGCCGTCGGTGAGCTCGGGCAAGGGCTGGACCTCGCGCTTCTGGTAGCCGGATGCCAGGAGCAGACATCTGCCGGGCCCGGCCTGACCCCGTCGCGGCTACGCGCGTTCCAGCTACTCCATCACGAACGGGAAGAGACCCGGTGGGTACCTGCGCTACCTCCGGGCCAAGCACCCAGAGATGGGGGGCGGCAACGTCCACCACGTCCAGGTTGTCTCATCCCGTGTCATCCCGTCTTGCCGCCAGGCCGCACGGAGCCCTGCTCCTCCTACACCTTTTACTACAGTTTTTACTACAGCGCCTGGCACGCAAAAGGCCCTCTCCCTGTCGGAAAAGGGCCTTTGACCTGCGGAAATCGGTAGCGGGGGTAGGATTTGAACCTGCGACCTCTGGGTCATGAGCACTACGACGCCCGTCTCCGGCGTCTCGGTGTGCCGGTGCGTCTCGCTGACCAGCGTCGACCGGTTGTCCCCGTCTCCGGTCTGCTGGGTTCGTCTCCCCCGTCTCGCTGGGTCTCGTTAGCAGCACGCCCACTCGCGCCACTGAACGATGCCATGGCGCACGGCGGCGATCATCTCCTGGGCCGCGCAGACGTTTTTGCAACTGCGGGCAAGGCGGGGGCAGACGTCTGTGGCAGGGACCGGTTACCGCCCGTGGAAGGCCGCGCGGCCATGACCCTCGGTCAGGAAGGTGTGCATGGCGGACCGCAGATCCTGCGTAGCGAACAACCCGCCGGCGATCCCAGGTGTCTGGGCATCGGCCTGCGCGACACCACCGCTGAGGTAGGCGCTGATGATGTCCTTTGTTGCCGCATGGGCACGGGTCGGGCCTTCGGCGAGGGTGCCGGCCACCTGCCGGGCTGCGGCGTCGAAACCCTCAGCAGGAAGCACCCTGTTGACCACGCCCCACTGGTGCAAGGTGGTGGCGTCGTAGCGCTCCGCGGACATCACCAACTCCCGGGCGCGGCCGCTGCCAGCTCGTTCGGCGAGCCGCTGCGTACCCCCCATGGCTGGGGTCAGCCCGACGGTCGCCTCGATCAAGCCGAAGCGAGCCCGTTCGCTGGCAAGAATCAGATCACAGGCCAGCGCGAGTTCGAAGCCCCAGGTCAGACACAGGCCATGCGCGGCGAAGACGGTCGGGCAAGGCAGCGCGACCACCCGCTGCGCCAGGGAGACCAAGCCTGCGAACAGGGCAGACGCCTCATCGACATCGCTGAGCGCGTCGAACAGATGTACATCGACGCCACCAGTGACCACCTTGCCCTCGAACCGGAACAGCACCCCTCTGGGCGAGGTCCGCTCCAGGTCCCCCACCGTCGCGGCAAGCGCGTCCCGCATCACCGTGTCGAACAGGTTCAGTGGCGGAGAATCGACAGTCACAACCGCGAGACCGCCATCGCGGGCGACCGTCATCGGAACAGGACCGTTCACCATTGCTGCTGCCCCGGGCGAGCCGGATTGTCCGGGGCCGGGCGGCGCGGCCTGATCCTTTTGCTGGTACTCGTCGTGCGGGCGCAAACGCTCATTACATCTTCACCTCGGCGATCAATGCCACTGACCTTCCCTGGTGTATGCGGCCAACACTAAGGGCAGGCGAATCCCAGCGCGGTGTCCGGCCCTCACACATCCCGGGCAGGATCTGTGTGCCGGCGAGGGATCGTGCCCCGGGTGGGCATCGCCTTAGCTAGGCATGAACACCGGTAGCACGCCGCGGAGCACGAAAAACCATGAAGTTGCAGCCGGGCCGGGTCGTGAATGGAGACTTACGATGACTGCCCCAATCTGGACCCCCGTCGCCCGGCGGCTGCTGACCCAGACCCCGGCCCGTGACCTGGAGATCACCGCACGCGGGCTGGAAGATGCCTTCATCGCCTTGACCGGCGACGGCGCGGCCGGCCCGTCCGGCGAGAGCCACGCAGCGATATGACCGCTCAGTCCACCCTGGCCGCCGCCCTGGAGCGCCAACCGCCCCCGCTGGGCGGCTTCAGCCCGGCGATCTTGCGCCTGGAGGTCCGCCGTCTGCTGCGCAACCGGCGGACCATGATCCTGGCGCTCGTCTTGCCGCTGCTCTTCTTCTGGGCCTTCGGCCTGAACAACAGCTACGTGCACGAAACAGCCGGGCACGGCAACGTATCGGCCGTCGAGATGATCAGCATCGCCCTGTTCGGCGCGGTGGCCGCTACCGCGACCTGCGGGGCGATGGTCTCCATCGAACGAGCAGCAGGCTGGAGCCGGCAGCTGCGTGTGACGCCTTTGTCGCCTGCCGCCTACGTCGTGATCAAGATGCTGACATCGCTAGTCCTGTCGGCCGGTGCGGTCGCCGCCGTTTACCTGGTGGGCGCCGTCACGAACAAGGTGTCGATGCCGGCCGATCTGTGGGTCATCACCGGGCTGTGCGTGTGGATCGGATCCCTGCTGTTCGCCGCCTTCGGCCTGTTCGCCGGCTATCTGCTGCCGTCGGAGAACGTCACGCAGGTCATCGCGCTCGCGCTGACACTGTGCTCCTTCGCCGGCGGCCTGTTCATCCCGCTCAGCCAGTTCTCGCCGGATTTGCAGAACTTCGCCAAGTTCACGCCGCTGTACGGGCTCAGCCAGCTCGTCCACTACCCGCTGGCCGGCGGTGCCCTTCAATGGGGCTGGATCTTGAACCTGGCCGTATGGCTCGCGATCTTCGTGACCGGCGCCGTCTGGGGCCTGCGCCGCGACACCGCCAGAGTGTGATCCAGCGTCGATCACCTGTTCTGGTGCCCCGGTCGTTTTGTCCCCTGAGGTCGCCACCGGCCGCGGGGAGCTCCGGCCCGCTGTGAAGCGGCACTCCTGGGCAGGGGTGAAGCGGAGGCAGCGGCTTCCGGCTGGGCCACGAGCACGGGTGACCGCGACGGTGTGTGATCGCCACCAAGTTCGGCTACACCTTCGACGCCGCGCGGCGGGCGCTCACCGGTGAGGACGCCTCGCCCGACTACATCCGCCGGGCCAGCCAGGAGTCGCTGCGGCGGCTGGGCGCCGACCGGATCGACCTGTACCAGCTGCACCTGGGCCGGCTGCCGCTCAGTCGGGCCGGTGATGTGATCGGCATGCTGGAGCGCGGTGAGCAGCGAACGCTTGGCGGCGAGCCGGGCGCGTAGGAACCTCGGGCGGCACGAAGGCCGTGACGGCCGTCGTGACATCGCTCGCCCGGCCGGCTGCCGCCGGCCGCGGAGGCACTGGCCGTGCTAGGCGTCAACTACGGGCGCGGGCTCCGAGCGCTTCCTCGATGCCCTCGCCCAGGAAGTTGAACGCGATGACGGTGATGACGATCGCCGCCCCCGCCGGGTAGACGAGCCACCACGCGCCAGCGGTCAGGTACTCAGTGCCGTCGCTGAGCATGCCGCCCCAGTTGGCTGCCGGAGGCGGCGGCCCCAGGCCGAGGAAGCTCAGCGCGGCCAGCGCGAGGATGGCGTCGGCGACCTGGAACGTCGTGTTGACCACGATTGTGCCGAGGGCGTTGGGCACGATGTGCCGCAGGACTATGCGTATGCTGCTGGCGCCCATCAGCTTGGCCGCCTGGACGTACTCCCGCGTTCGCAGCGTCAGTGTCTCGCCGCGGACGAGCCGCGCCGGGCCCAGCCAGGCGAACAGCGTCAGGATGATGATGAGCGCGGGAGTCGAGTTCGAGAAGATGACGGCCAGCAGCAGCAAGAGCAGCAGGCCCGGGATGGCGAGCATCGTGTCGACGACGCGCATGAGCAGGCCATCCCAGAAGCCGCCGAGATATCCGGCGACGGCGCCGTACAGCGCCCCGAAGATAGACGCCAGGAACGCAGATGCTAGTCCGATCTCCAAGGCCGACTGGCCGCCTATCATCAGCTGCCCGAGTTCGTCGAAGCCGTTCCCGTCCGTACCGAGCAGGTTTTGGCTGGACGGCGGGTCGGTGATGAGCAGCTGATCCGGCTGGGTCTGGTTCGTACGGTACAGAAGCGGCCCGACGAAGCAGAACAGCACGACGAACACGATGATCGTCGTTCCGATCCTGGCCAGCCGCCCGCCCCAGAACACGTCGTGGAGGAGCTCGCCGCGGTGCAGGCCGACTCCGACTTCGCCGCCTTCGGCGATCTCTTCCTGAGCTGGCCGCAGCATCCCCTGCGACGCGGAGTTGATGCTCATGCCGCTCTGCCTCCGCACGGGAATGCCCTTGTGCCAGGCGCGTGGCGTGCCGCCGCCTTGCCGTGCCCAGTCATGCGAGCCGCACTCGCGGATCGGCGTAGGCATAGGCGATATCGGCGACGAGATTGCCCGCGATGGTGAGCGCCCCGAAGACGAGCGTGGTGCCGAGCAGGATCGGGTAATCCTTGACGAGCGCGGCGTTGTAGGTCGCGAGACCGATGCCGGGATAGTTGAAGACGACCTCCTCGAGGATTGCTCCGCTTAGCAGCCCCGGTATCGACAGCCCGATCAGTGTGATGATCGGGATGCTGGCGTTTCGGATCACGTGTTTGCGTAGTATCCGCCCGCGCTGCGCTCCCTTGGCTTGCGCGGTGCGAATGCAATCCTGCGACAGCGCGTCCAGCGCCGACGATCGCATGTAACGGCTGAACACGGCGATCGAGACCAGCGTGAGAGTTGCCCAGGGCAAGATCATGGCCTTGCCGTCGGTGAACGCTGCCGTCCAGCTCTGACTCGACGGGGCGATGGGCGGCAGCCAGAAGAGCCGCAACGCGAAGAGATCAATGAGGATGAACGCCAGCCAGAAATCGGGCATGGCGTAAAGCACATAACCGACACCCGTGATCAGGTGGTCGTCCAGTTTGTCGCGCCGCTGCGATTGCCAGATCCCGAGCAGTACCCCGATGGCCAGGGCCAAGACCGTGGGGGGGCCGACCAGAGCGAGGCTCTTCGGCAGGTCCTGTGCGAACACCGAGCTCACGGTCTCGTTGAGCTTGTAGGAGTAGCCGAAATTCCCGTGCAGCAGATGGTCGAGATAAAGCACGTACTGCTGGAAGACGGACTTGTTGAGGTCATTCGCCTGCTCGAAGGCCGCGATCTGCCCGGCGGTGGCGCGCGGGCCGAGGATGCCCCGGGCCGGCCCACCAGGAATGAGGTGCAGCAGCACGAAAGTCAGCAGCGTGACACCGAGGAGAATCACGATGGACTGGGCAAAACGTCGTGCGATGTAGGCCGTCACGGGTACTCCACACGGTTTCTCTAACAGAGATAATAGTAGCTATTCAGTAAACGTCAGAGGGTGTGTGAAGGACAAATTAGGCGGATGTTACACGCCAGTATCAACGCTCGTGTCTGTTTTTTTGGTGTTAGGCTTGCAACCCGTCTTCCCGAGCGAGGAAGCACGCATGACCATAACCTGCATCAATCCGCTGTCACTCGCGCTGAATAGCTACCGATAATGGCACACTACGGGCGAATGCTCGTCAGGCGGCGGTGAGCTCGGGCGCATTAACCTGGGAGGAGGCCGATGGCACTGCTGGAAGTCGAGAGCCTCACTACTCGTCTGGTGCTCCCCCGTCGGACCGTGCAGGCCGTGGACTGCGTTTCGTTTCAGATCGAGGCGGGCGAAACCGTCGGGCTGGTGGGGGAATCGGGCAGCGGCAAGTCGATGATGGGCGCGTCGATACTTCGCGTGCTGCCTGAGGGCGGCCGTATCGTCAGCGGATCGGTCCGGCTTGACGGCCGCGACCTTACGGCCCTGCCTGAGGCTGCGATGGCGCGCGTCAGGGGCAACGAGATCGGCATGGTGTTCCAAGACCCGATGGCGGCGCTGAATCCCACGATGAGCGTCGGCGACCAGATTGCGGAGTCCTTGCTGATCCACCGCACGGTCAAGAAGGCCGAGCTCCGTGAGCGCACCCTTGAGCTCCTGGCCATGGTGGGCATTCCGCGCCCGGCGGAGCGGGTCTCCAGCTACCCCCATCAGCTCTCCGGCGGGCAGAGGCAGCGTGTCTGCATCGCCATCGCCCTGGCCTGCCAGCCGAGGCTGCTAATCGCGGACGAGCCCACCACCGCCCTGGACGTCAGCATCCAGGACCAGATTCTCAGCCTTATCCAGCAACTGAAGCGAGAGCTTGCCATGGCGGTCCTGCTGATCACCCACGACATGGGTGTCATCGCCGAGCATGCCGACCGGGTCCTCGTCATGTATGCCGGGCAGATCATCGAGTCCGCGCCGCGAACACAGTTGTTCACGCAGACCCGCCATCCCTACACAGAGGCCTTGCTCACCGCGGTCCCGGCAGTCACAGTGGGTGTCCGCACCGCGCTCGCGACCATTCCGGGCGCTCCGCCCGATCTGGCCAGCCCCGCCGCGCACTGCCGCTTCGTCCCGCGCTGCGCCTACGCGACGCAGGACTGCTCGGAACAGATGCCGGTCCTGCGAAGCGACGGCGACGGCGACGGCGACGGGCATGCCTACGCGTGCTTTCACCCCCGCCCACATTCCGGAGGCGACTTGACGGAAAGCGTGCCTGCCGGAGTCCCGGTACGGGTCATCGCAAGAGACCACGAGCCGGTTCCGGCGCCTGAGCCCGAGCCGTTGCTCGTGCTCGACAACGTGGTCAAGGAGTTCCCGGCACGGGGCGGATTTGCGCGCCGGGTGGTCGGATCGGTCAAGGCTGTGTCCGGTGTCTCGCTCACCGTCAACCGCGGTGAGACCTACGGCCTGGTGGGCGAGTCCGGGTGCGGCAAGACAACGATAGCCCGCCTGATGGTCGCGCTGGAGGAGCCTGACTCCGGGACTGTCACGGTGCAGGGTCACCAGGCCGGCCGGCTACGGGGCCGGGCACGACGACCCCAGCGCGGCGACTTGCAGATGGTCTTCCAGGACCCCTACGCCTCGCTCGACCCCAGGATGCGCGTGCAGTCCATCCTGGCCGAACCGCTGGTTGTCCAGCGGATGTTCACCAAGACCGAACGCGATGAGCGGGTCACCCAGCTGCTCCGGGAGGTGGGAATGCCGGTCAGCTCCGGCCGACAGCTGCCGCGCGAGTTCTCCGGCGGCCAGCGGCAGCGGATCGGCTTCGCCCGCGCGCTCGCCCTGGGACCGCGGCTGATCGTCGCGGATGAGCCGGTCTCGGCGCTCGACGTCTCGATCCGCTCGCAACTGCTCAACCTGATGGTGCGGTTGCAGGCCGAGCATGACCTCGCCCTCGTGATGGTGTCGCACGACCTGTCGGTCGTGCGCTACATCGCCGACCGCGTGGGCGTGATGTACCTCGGGAAGCTGGTCGAGACCGGCCCGACCGCCAGCATCTACGACGCCCCGGCGCATCCCTACACCGCCGGCCTGCTGGAGGCAGTCCCGGTGGCGGATCCGCGGGCGCGCGCCGGCCGTGAGCGGGCCGCGATCCGCGGCGAGCTGCCTTCGCCCATGAATCCGCCGTCAGGCTGCCGCTTCCGCACGCGCTGCCCGCGGGCGAAGGACATATGCGCAGCGGTCGATCCGCCGATGCTGCCGCTGAAAAGGCAGGCGCCCGGCTTGCCGGTTCATGAGACGGCCTGCCACTTTCCGCTCCACCGGGTGGCCTGAGGCTCTTACTTCGTGTAGTACCAGTTCTCCGGATTGATCGCGTCGAAGACGTTGAACGGCGTCAGGCCGTGCAGGTCCGTCTTGTACTCGGTCAGGCCGTATGTGTCGCCTTCCCAGATCACCGGGATCTGCTGCACGAGGTAGTCCTGATAGGCATCGAGCGCCTGCTGCGGCGCCTCGCTCGTCTTCAGCATCGTCGCCTGGATGAGCTGATCAGCCTTGGGATCGCTGTAGCTGCCGTAGTTGGCCGTGGCTCCGGTCTCGAAGAGGTCCTCACCGCTCGGGTAGTAGTCCGGGGAGTAGACCCACCCGGTGTTGTAGATGCCCCACGAGCAGGCCGCCTGCGACGGCGTGCAGGATGTCGCCTCGGCTTCTGCCTCGTTGCCGGGCAAGGGCTTGAGGTCCAGCCTGACGCCAGCCTGCGCGAAGTCCGACTGGATCTGCACGCGCGACTTCGGGAACGCGATGCCGCCGGTGACGTAGATGTAAGGAAACTCCAGCTTGGCTCCCGCCGCTATGCCAGCCCCGCACTGGGTTAGTCCGGTTCCCGGCGACTTGCAGGTGTCCACGCCGTTCTTCACGACGTTCCAGCCATGCGCCGCCAGGGTCTGCGCAGCCCGGGCCGGGTTATAGGCAAAGGGACAGGACTTCGAGTATGCGTCGGCAAAGCCGTTCGGCGGTTTCGGCGGTACCGGCCCGCAGACGGCGTACCCGTCGCCGCCGAAGTAGTACTTGCTGATGCCGTTCTCGTCCATCAGCTCCTGCAGCGCCTGCCGGATGTACAGCTCCTTGAACAACGGCCCGAGCTTCGGGTTATTGAAATTCAGTGCGTCATAGGCGATGGACAAGTCGTACTGGTGCGCCTCGGTGTACCCGAGATGGTCCAGGCGCGGCTGGGCGTTCTGCTCGACGTTGGAGATATAGCCCACATCCAGGCCTGACCCGCTGGCGAGGGCGTCGAACTCGGCATTGGTGTCGGTGAAGGACTGCTCCCTGAACTCCGAGAGCGTCGGCTTGACCGGGCCGCTGTAGCTGGGGTTGGGCACCATGGTCAGGTCGCCGTTGGTGTCAAAATGAGTCAGCCTCCACGGACCGTCTACCGTCTGCCACAGCGGGTTAGTCCCATACGTGGAACCGTCCTGGGCCTGGCTGTTCAGGTACTTGTCGACCGTAAGCGCCCCTTGCTTCGTCAGGTCATAGTTGGCGACCTTGCCGGTCGTGCTCGTCTTGTCCCAGGCCTGTTCCGGTAGCGGCGTGATGTTGGAGAGCTCGTTGTAGAGGAACCACTGAGTGTTGTAGGCCTTGTCCGTGGTGAACTGGATAGTCTTGGAGTTCACGACTGTCGTCTTGACGATGTTGCCCGGGTAGCCGCCCGGGACGGATGCCCCGTAGTTATCGGGGTCAGCCGCCACCAGGTTTTCCCAGAACTGCACGTCACGGGCGGTGACCGGTTGGCCATCCGACCACTTGTAGGGCTTCAGCGTGATGGTGACCGTCTTGCCGCCGTTGGAGTAGGTCGGCAGATTGGCGATGCTGAGACTGGTGTTGATGTTCGGATTGTCTTCAACGCCGTACCAGTACAGGGGCCGCCACATCAGCCACTGGAAAGCCTGCGAGTTCGAGGTATTGAAGTTGGCCGGAGGCAGCACCGGGAAGATGTAGTTGGCTCCACCGCCCGCGTTAAAGGCAAATACCGCCGTCCCGCCCGTGACCTTCGCGCCGCCGGATGATGACAACTTTCCGCTATTACTGCTGCCCTCGCAGGCAGCCACTGTCATGACCACGACAACCACTGCGGCCAAGGCTGCACTCCGGGGCCTGAGTCTCCGCATGAGATGTACTCCTCCACAGCAGCATGACGACAGACACTGCCGATTGCTGACAGCATCACACGGGAGCTGAGATTACGAGTATGGCCGCGCCCGCCAGCATCACAATGGCAGGTCACTGCCCCAGCTTGTGCATCCAAATCCGACGCATCATGAACACTCCCCCGAAACCCCCCGGCTACGGGGGGCGTCGGTACGCCCCATTCCCCATTGGCTACATACCATAACGTAGAAACCGCAATTTGTTACGTTGCCTGATTGCCACCCAACCGGCCGCGGTCACCATTCCGGCAAGCGCGGCGAAACCTGCCCAAGTGCGCGCGTACCGCGACGCTTAATGCCACGGGCCAGCACCGCATATTCACTTGTCCCGCGTCGTCCAGGACACTGCTGAAATAGCCGTCAGCCGCCCACCTGCTGCAGTGCCGACCGGCAGGGTCATTCGCAGCATCACTGGCCCGATCTAATCGAATCCGCGGACCTCGACCAGCTCGCCCTCATCCTGGCCTCCGCTTCGAGGCCGCCCAAGGCATCACGGGCACCTTCATCCAGACCGTCGTCGCGCTCGCCACCGGGGAATCACAATGCCGCGCGCCGACCCGCGGAACTGATCGCCGAGCACGGGAACCCCAGCCGGCGCGAAGCCTTCGCAATCCGCCTGCGGGCCTTCGCCAGCCATCAGCCCAGCCCCTCTCCCGCGCTCGACGTCGCCGAGATCATCGCGCCAGAGAACAGGCAAGCATAACCGGGCAGCACCGGCGGCCACCGTCTCCACGCCGGATGACCTCTAAATCCGCTAAATCCGCAAGGGGAGCGCCGAGCACCATCAGGTTCGGGAGTCGGAGTGTCTCGGTGGTGCCGTTCATCCCCGATCTTATTGCCGTAGCCAGCGATCGGACTTTACCGATCGCGTTTCAGGCCCTGCCGCCGCGAGCTCGCGACCTGCTGACATGTGCGACTTGTGACCAGACCGTTGGTCACAAGTATTAGAAAACGGCTCCAAGCTCACCAGGGCCTGGCCCGCAGAGGGCTATGAGGCTGGCACTGGGCGCACACACTTAGCCGCGGTTATGGGCGGCTGCAGGCCTGGCGGAAGGACGCCTGCGGCAGGCCAGATGGAATGTTCTGGAAGTCCCGCGATAATGCCAGCTGAGCCGAGCCTCCAGGGGACTCATGGGGCGGGGGTGTCACAGCAGCAGATCGGGCCTGGTTCATGTTCGCTGCCGCTGGTGGCGTCGCCGGCCGGGTGTTTGCGCTGTTGCCTGTTAGTGGCGGTTACTCGCGCTGCTGGTGGTTTCCGGGGCTGGTCACCTTTTTCGTCCCGGCCTGGTTCTGGTTCTCGAGGGTGCAGCATGATGAGGGCGACGCCGACGCTGATGGCGGCGGCGGCCAGCAGGGTGCGCCCGCTGATCTGTTCGCCGAGCAGCCACCACCCCAAGGTGACGGCAACGAGCGGGCAAACGAATGCATAGGTGCTGGCGAGCTGGCTGGATGCATGGTGGAGCAGCCATTCGTAGGTGCTGTAGCCCAGCAGGCTGCCGAAGACGATGAGATATCCAAGCGCCAGGCCAGATGCTGATACGAGCGAGGCAGCGCTGATGCGGCCGAGTTCCCCGCCGGCAGCACCGATCAAGCCAAGTGACACGCCCGCGCAGATCATCTCCATACCGCTGGCAAGCAGCGGCTGGCCGGGGTGCGGGGCTCGCTTAGCGTAGACCGACCCGCAGCCCCAGCACAGCGCCCCGCCGAGCGCGACGGCCGATGCGAACAGATCCGGAGCGGCGCCAGCCAGCGGATTGATCAATACCGCGACCCCCGCCAGGCCAAGCACCAGGCCGCCCGCGGTGAGGATCCTGATGCGTTCGTTGTCGACGATGCGGCTGGTGATGATCATCCACACGGGAACGGTGGCCAGCAGCAGCGCGGCGGTCCCGGCCGGGATCTTCTGCTCTGCCCAGGCGGCGCCGCCCGTGCCGGCCGCGGGCAGCGCGATGCCGAGGATGGCACTGGCGCGCCACTCGCGGCGGGTCGGAGCGCGCCAGCCCGCTTCCGGGTGCCGATGACGCTGCCACCGGCACCAGCCGTAAAGCAGCAGACCGGCTGCCAGGAACCGCACACCGCTCATCGTCAGCGGCGGCAGGCTGCGGACAGCGACCCGCATCGCGACGAACGTCGAGCCCCACGTTATGTAGACGACGGCCAGGGCCGCAGCCACGCCGCCGCGCGGCGTCACCGATGGCGTGGACATACTGGAGAGCCCCCCGGTAGCGATCTCACGTCATTCAGCCTCCCAGGCCGCACGGCCACAGCTGCATGGCAAGACAGCCATAGGTACCGCAGTTCCTGCCAGACTGAGACGGTGCTGCGCAATATCGCCGTTCCGGTCCTGGCGCCCGTGCCGGCCTTCGAGCTCGGCGTGGTCTGCGAAGCGTTCGGCCTGGACCGCGCGCCGCCGGGGCTGCCCGCCTACGACTTCGCTGTCTGCGGCGAGCAGGTCACGCCGGTGCCCACGACGTCCGGCTTCGCGGTGCTGCCCGGGCACGACCTAAGCCGTCTCGCCGAGGCGGACCTGATCATCGTCTTGGGCGCGGCGCCGCCGACACCGCCGCCGCCGGCCGCGCTGGTGCGGCAGCTGCACGACGCTGTAGCGCGCGGCGCCACCGTCGCCAGCGCCTGCACCGGCGCGTTCGTGCTGGCCGCGGCCGGCCTGCTAGACGGCCGCCGGGTCACCACCCACTGGCTGTACGCGCCGCTGCTCGCCAGCCGCTACCCCCAGGTGACGGTCGAGGCCGATCAGCTCTACATCCAGGACGGGCCGATCATCACCAGCGCCGGGTCGGCCGCCGTGATCGACCTGTGCCTGCATCTGATGCGCCGCGAGCACGGCGCGGAAATCACCAACCGCATCGCCCGGCACATGGTTGTCCCGCCTCACCGCGACGGCGGGCAATCGCAGTACATCGAGATGCCGGTCCCCGAACTGGACACCGCAGACGAACTGGCCGAGGTCCTGCAATGGGCCCTGTTGCACCTCGACCAGCCGCTGACCGTCGATGCCCTCGCGGCCCGCGCATCGATGTCGTCGCGCACCTTCGCCCGCCGCTTCCGGCAACGAACCGGCGCCACCCCCGCCTCGTGGGTGAACCGGCAACGCGTCCTGCTAGCCGCACGCCTCCTCGAACGCGGCAACGACACCATCGCCTCGGTGTCGGCCCGCAGCGGATTCGGCAGTCCCGACACCCTGCGGCGCCACTTCATCCAGGCACGGGGAGTCACACCAGACCAATACCGCCGGGCCTTTCGCCTCACCGAACCCGGCACCAGCACTCCAGGACCCGCCGGTCATCAGGAAAGACACGACGGCCGCACCGCCCTCCACTGAACTCCGGGTCTCCACGGCCTCAGCCAGATCATCGAGGCACCAACCCGGGTAGCACGAGCATCCGGCCCCAGCCCCTCTACATTGAGCTCGAAGACCGTCCATAACGACGCGGGACTCGGCCTGCGGCGCCCTCTCTGCCGAACCTAATACCTATTCGGCGTCGCTCGAATGGACGGTGCACTGGCTACGGCCCTGCCGAGCTGTCGAACTCTGACGCGCTCATCTCAGCGTGAGTGCCTGTTCTGGCAGTCCAGCACGAACGGCAGAGCGATGAACAACTGTGCTACCTCTGGGAGGGACGCCCAGCGATCGCCAGCGGGAGCGTCTCCTGGGTTCCACGCTGTCTCGGTCCGTGCCAGCCCGTCTCACCGCGTCTTGGTCACAGTCAGGGTCACGCGCCCAGCCATCACCCGCGGAAACGGGCGCGCCGATACCCATTCATTAAAGCCGCAGACGGCCTGTCACCGCCAAGCCGGCAGGGCCGCACATGTAGCCGATATGACTGGAAACCTGGTCGCCACGGCAGTCGCCTGATGCCATGCCGAACTGGGTGATCTGAGTGTGCTACACACATGGCCGTCAGCCGACCGACGTCCGGATCTGCCACCGCGCTGACGACCGCGGCGGTCCGGCCGGTCGTCCTGCCGGTGCTCCAGCCCGCCGACATCGCCTGGACCTACAAGAAGAAGCAGACCCGGGGCGAGACCATCGGCAGGGCAGGTCCGGGGAGCCCTGCCGCCGGCTGAGCTCGGTCGTCCTGGTCCTCCGGCACCAGCGTGCGTCACCTGGGCTGCGGAAGAGGTGCTCCCCGGAGCGCTGTACGCCCTGTTCGCGTGGGGCAGCCGAGCGTACGCTGAAAGTGCTGCTCCGGACCCTGGCAGTTGCCCCCGTGGATATCGCGGGAGCAGCGCAGGATCCGGATTTTCTGCGTCCGGGCCGGTGCCCGCGAGGTACCCGGCAAGGATGACGATAGCCCCGGCAGGCCTCGCGCACGGCGATCTGCCAGGTAAGACCGGCCACCGCGCACGCGAGATCCGCCACTGGCTGAGGATCCGGTTATGAGCATCACCGCATGGATCGTTCCCTGGCCGGCCGCAGGTCGGCCTGCGCTGGCCGGCAGCCGGAGATTACAAGGCTCCGTCATCATCGTCGGCGCGGCGCTCCCGCTGGACTGCCACCTGGTCAGCGGCCGGGCTGATGCTGGCCGACGGCCCGGCTGGGTGAACCGGTGAACACGCCCACCGGGCGGCGCCAGGGCGGCCCGACGGCGGCGGCGGGCCGGGCGATGCGCACTGGGACGGGCATCTTCCTGATCGCGGCTGGCGCGGACTGGCGGTTCGCCGTCGCGGCAGGTTCCCCGCACGGCCTGAATGTGCACTTCGTGGGTGTCGCCCTGATCTTTGCCGGTGTCCTTGGCTCGCTGCTGCCGCTGCTGCTCTCAGTGCTGTCCACCGGCGTAAACGCAGGCTTTTTCGGGTTCAACACAATGGTGGCGGGCGAGCTGCTGGGCGCGCCCGGTCGCCGAGCCGATCTGAACCGTCGGTCTTCGGCGCCGGTGCAGCCATGACTGCCGCCTCCGGCGCGCCGGACGACCGGACGATTGACAGCTCCCCGGCCGAGGTCGCCGAGGCATGGATCGCCGACGATCCCGACCCTCGGGGCCGGGCGGAACTGCGCGCCCTTCTTGATGCCGGTAACCACCGCGAGCTGGCAGATCGATTCCGCGGAAGCCTGCACTTCGGTACCGCCGGACTACGCGGGTCCCTCGGTGCCGGACCCACCCGGATGAACATGGCCACCGTCCGGCGGGCCAGCGCGGGGCTCGCCGCCTACTTGGCGGACTCGGTTCCCCGCGCAGCCGCGGCGGGGGTCGTGGTCGGCTACGACGCCCGTCACGGCTCCGAGCGCTTCGCCGACGAAACCGCCAGAGTGATCTCCGGGGCGGGACTGCGAGTGCTGCGTCTCCCCGGTCAGCTTCCAACTCCGCTGCTCGCGTTCGCCGTCCGCCACCTCGCCTGCGCGGCAGGAGTGATGATCACCGCCAGTCACAACCCGCCACAAGACAACGGCTACAAGGTCTACCTGGGGAACGGAGCCCAGATCGTTCCGCCTGCCGACGACGAGATCTCCGCCGCCATCGGGAAGGTCGGGCCGCTGGCTCAAGTCCCGTTGGGCGATTGCGGCCAGCCGGTGGGCGCGGGCATCGTCGACGAATACCTCGAAGCCGTCATCGCCGCCCTGCCCGCGATCGATACCCACGACATCAGGGCCGTGTACACCCCTCTTCACGGTGTCGGCTGTAAGGTACTCCTCGCCGCGTTCGACCGAGCTGGCTTCGCTTCCCCGCACGTGGTGCCGCTTCAAGCCGAACCGGACCCGGACTTCCCAACCCTGCCCAAACCCAATCCCGAAGAACCAGGCGCACTCGACCTTGCCATTGCCGAAGCCGATGCGGTCAGCGCCGATCTGGTTCTCGCCAACGACCCTGACGCGGACCGACTGGCCATAGCCATCCCTTCCGGCGCCGAGCCCAGCGGCTGGCGGGTACTGCGCGGCGACGAGGTGGGGGCGCTCATTGGCGACTACCTGCTCGCCCGGGCCACGGACCGGCACCACGCCCAGGTCGCCACCACCGTCGTGTCGTCAAGCCTGCTCCGCCAGCTCGCTCATGCCGCCGGAGCGCATTACACCGAGACGCTCACCGGCTTCAAATGGATCATGCACGAGACGGCCGGCCGGCCTGATTTCCGCTTCCTTTTCGGCTACGAGGAGGCGATCGGCTACGCAGTCAACAACGTCGTGCGCGACAAGGACGGCATCTCCGCTGCTCTGGTCGTGGCAGGGATCGCCGCAGAAACAAAACGTCAGGGACGGACTATCACCGACCGGCTCGACGACATCGCTCGCCGCTTCGGGCTCCACGCCACCGACCAGTTTGCCCTCGAGCTACCCGGAGAGGCCGGAACAGAGCGAATCAGCCAGATCATGACCGCGCTGCGCTCCTCGCCGCCAGCCGAACTGCTCGGCCATCCCGTAACCGAGATCGACGACGCCGCAACCGGCAACCACAGGACCGCCGACGGTCACGAGGCAACGCTGGAACTGCCTCGCGGCGATGTGCTGATCTGGCGCAGTGGAGAACGCGCCCGCGTGGTTGTCCGACCCAGCGGAACCGAGCCGAAACTCAAGATCTACCTTCAGGTCGTCCTCCCTGTCGGAGAACTCGACGACGTCCGCGCCATCAGAAAGACGGCTGCCAGCGAGCTCAGCCGCCTCAGACACGACCTGCACGCCGTCCTCGAAACCGACTGAGCGGGAGCCCCGATGACCGAAACGCGCCGCGAGTTCGCAGCCATGATCGTGAAGTCCTCCACAGGGTTCCATCCCGCCGGCGGCGCCACGTGCGAAGCCATAAGGATCATGGCCGCGGCCGTCGGCGGGCGTCTCGGTGTCAAGGCCTCTGGAGGCATCCACAGCGCCCAGGCCACGTTGGCCCTGGTCGATGCCGGCGCTACCCGCCTCGGACTATCGTCTACCGCCGCCGTCCTCACCGAACTCGACCGATCAGCAAGGCGCGTGTAGCGATGCACATCGTGGATCTCATCGCCGCCAAAAGGGACGGTCACGCCGTCGGCGGTGATGATTTGCGCCAGCTCATCCTCGGCTACACGGCGAACGACATCCCGGACTATCAGATGGCGGCTTTCTTGATGGCCGGCTACCTCCGAGGGTTCACCTACGACGAAACAGCTGCCCTGACCGACGCCATGCTCGCCTCAGGCGCCCAGCTCGACCTCTCGCCGCTCTCGGGGCCCACGGTTGACAAGCATTCCACCGGCGGCGTTGGTGACAGCACCACCCTCGTTGTCGCCCCGCTAGCCGCGGAGCTAGGCATGCAGATCATCAAGCTGTCGGGCCGGGGGCTGGGCTTCACCGGCGGAACCCTGGACAAACTTGAGTCCATTCCAGGCATGCGCACCCAGCTCACCACCAGTGAGCTGATCGCTCAGGTCGGACGCATCGGCCTTGCCGTCTGCGCCCAGACCAGCGACCTTGTTCCCGCCGACCGGGCCATGTACGCATTGCGCGACGTTACCGCCACAGTTGGCAACACGGCTCTCATCGCCTCCAGCATCATGAGCAAAAAACTCGCCGGCGGGGCGCAGGCGATTCTTCTGGACGTCAAGGCAGGCTCAGGGGCGTTCATGAAGACTGCCGGCGACGCCCGGGCACTGGCCAGAGTATGCGTGGCACTCGGAAACAACTCCGGCCGCGCCACCCGGGCGGTGATTACCGACATGAGCCAGCCGCTGGCGGACACGGTAGGTAACGCCATCGAAGTCCGGGAAGCGATCGAGGTGCTACGGGGCAATCGCCAGTCCCGCTTCGTGGACCTCTGCCTCGCTCTCGTCGGCCACCTAGCCGCCCTGTCAGGCGCTGCCGCAGACGTTGAGACGGGACAGGAACGAGCTGCTCGCGCACTGCGCAGTGGCGCTGGGCTTGACCGGTTCCGGCGCCTGGTCGAGGCACAGGGCGGCGACCCGCGCGTCGTCGACGACACGTCGCTGTTGCCGATAGCGCCCGTCGTTCACGGCATCCACGCCCAGCAAGACGCCTGGCTCGCCACGGTCGACACCGAGGCGATCGGTCGCGGCTCAGGCGCCCTCGGGGCCGGCCGGGAAACGATAGACGACGTTATCGATCCCGCCGTCGGCCTCGCTCTCCATGCAAAGGTCGGCGACCGGCTCCAGCGCGGCGAGGTAATCGGGACAATCCTGGCCCGGAGCGAAGAAGCAGCCCGCGCCGGCGAAGAGGCCGTGCTCGGCGCGCTCGGCTGGTCGCCCCGGCCCGTCGATGCACCGCCCCTGATCTACGACGTCATCGATGACGCGGAGGGCCGTCCGGCCTGATCCCCTCCGGGCCCGGGCGGTTCCAGCCGGCCTCCTCGGCCACCGGAGGTCCCGGACCAGGCCGTAACCCTCATCTCCGCCGCTTGAACGGCCCCCATCTGCCCTTTACGCTGACGAGGACCTCGGCGGAGACTACACCCGAGTGCCGGCCGGACCCTCGGACGGCAGGACGGCGAATGCCAGGTCCGGCGGCGAGTTGGCCAAGTGCCGCCTTTGCCGGCGTCCCTCCAGGCGAGCCGCACCCCCACCCCATCGGCTGTTCTCGGTAACTTCTCCGGCCGGCGAGCATTGCGGTGACATGTCTGGCACGCGTAGATTTAATGGTAAGAATTCGTATATTCGCCTTGGTGACGCCGTTCCAGACCCCCGGCGAACGCCTCCTCGACGTAACGATCCCCCAGTGTGCCTTGCGCGGGCGGGGGTGCCGAGCCGAGGTGGATGGCATGTCGAAACGAGTGAACCGCTGGTCCCCGCTCACTCGTGTGCGTGATCGTACGGCGGCTGAGCGACCCTGCTGGCTCCCGGTCGTGACCAGGAGTCAATCGCGCCCCACGCCTTTCTTGCTGCAGCTCTGCCCGTGGTTCCTCCGCGATCCGACCTGGATGGCCGATCCTGGCCCGCAGTGAAGATACAGCTCGCGTCGGCGAGCACGCCGTGCCCGACGCACTCGGCTGGCCGCCCCGGCGCGCTGACGCCCTCCTCATCCGCAGCGTCATTGAGCACGCCTAAATAGAAACTGGAGGACTCATGGCCACTGCAGACATCACACAGCCAGAGAATCCGGTGCCTGAGCCACCCTCCCTGCGGCAACAGCTGGGTGCTGACATCGAGATCGTCGGCGTGGCCCCTGTCCCGGAGGCGCAGCGGACGATGACACCGGGCAAGATGTTCATCGTCTGGCTTATGGCATCGGCTTCAGCTACCACGCCGTTGATCGGATTTCTCCTGTTCCATTACGGGCTGGCCTACATGATCGCGGCCATCGTCGTGGCGTTCCTGATCGGCGCAATTCCAGCCGGACTGTTCTCGGAGATGGGGCGGCAGGTACCGCTGACCGCGCTGGTGGTTGCGAGGAAGACCTTCGGGTGGGATGGTTCGCTGCTCTTCTCGTCGTTGTTCACCGTCGTGAACCTCGGTTGGTTTGGGCTCAATACGGAGATCGGCGCCTCGATCTTGGCGGCGATCACCCACTCGTCTACCTACCTGTGGGACGTCATTGTCGGCGGAACCGAGATCATCTTGGTCCTGTATGGCATGAAATGGCTTGAGCGTTTCTACCGCTACACGAGTGGCGTGCTCGTCGTCTGCTATCTGGCCCTCACCATCTACCTGGTCACGCACTACACCCTGCATTACCCGAAGCAGACCGTGCCGATGAACTGGGGAACGGCGCTCACCACGGAGGCTTATTCAGCTTGCTGCATAGAAGTGTAGGGCAATTACAGTTGAGATGGTCGTGGCGAATGTTGCGAGCGGCCGACGGTAATCTGTGTGCATGACACGCCAGGTCTTAAAGTTGGCGATGAC
>Ga0302225_10000587_pt1 | contig 26062 bp, 18 predicted proteins | sample II_Palsa_E3_2_FD_193515 | JGI IMG/M metagenome (GOLD analysis project Ga0302225, IMG submission 193515) | Peat permafrost microbial communities from Stordalen Mire near Abisko, Sweden - II_Palsa_E3_2 | ecosystem: Environmental > Terrestrial > Soil > Palsa > Peat permafrost | place: Sweden...
CAGCTGACCGTGACTCCCCCCGGTCCCGCTCCAATGCGCGGGTCCATACGCATCCACCTGTTGTGGCTGATGTCGATCACCCGGGCCTAGCTTTCATCTGCACGTCCATCCGTACCCAGCTATGCACGTGGACCCGTACGCCGACAGGCACGGCCCACGCCGGCCCCTGAACGCCGACGCGTCCTACCAGGACAGAGCGCCGACAGTCAGCCCTGATACATCGGCGTCCACACCCAGTTCGCGGCATCAGATCCCGCCCGCCCTTCCGCCCCAGCCCAGGTGCCGCGGACGGTATCCAAACCCCCGCGGCACGTGGTGACAGCATGCGCGGCCACGTCGAGGATCTTGCGCCGCGTCTTGGCCATGAGGGCGGCCCACGTGGGCTGGCCGGGCCGGTTTGCCGAGCCGTTTGAGCGCGGCGATCTGGTGGACGGCCACTGTGGTGCCGTCCTCGCACAGCTCGCATGCCCGCTTGAGGAGCCGGATCAGCTCTTTGCGGGTAGCTGTTCTGAGCCGGGGCGGGGTCGCGGATGACCGCGCGCTTGCCGTGCTCGAGGGGTATCCCGCCGAATCGTGCTACCAGGCCTGTTCTGCCCTCGCGCCGGAGCCTGCTCCTGCCGCCAGCTCGAGCACGCGCTGGCCGATGGCACCAGCGCGGGTGCGGCTGGCATGACCGGCCGCCAGGAGTCAACCCGGGCGGACGCGCGGCCTGGTGCGCCGGGATCACATGGATCTGATGATCTGGCGTCCGGCTGGTTGGCTCGCGAATGGAAAGGGCCCGGCAGTTGCTGGCTCCGGGCCCCCGGGTAGCACCGCCGCCCGCCCGGCGTCGCACAGCGGCGACGCGAGCCGCTCACCGGAAATCGTGCAAACCATGTGACGCCGGCTCATCAAGCCGGGCGGCAGCCTTAGGTCGTGCGGCCACCCGTCCCGTTCGGAATCAAATCTTCGGACCGGACGGACCGTGGTTCACCGGCCAGCCCAACTCTTAGCAAGTAGGAGATGATCAAGTAGGAGATGATATGGCGAACAACTACCGCGTCTTCAACGCAAAGCCCGGGCACGAAGGTGTTTGCGATCCGGCAAGGCGAGCTCCTGGGAAGGCAGCACGCCGGCTACGAAGCGGTTCTTGGTATCCCGTATGCCGGCGAGCAGCACAGCTACGCGGTGCAGCTGGGGCCAGTTCGCCGCGTCCGGTGATCCGAACGGTCCTGATCTGCCGGACTGGCGCTCGTTCAACGACGGGTGCATCCAGTACCTGGAGACCGACCACACCAGCGGGTCTCGGACGGTTCCCAACGCCGAGTACCACCAAGAGCACCGATTTGAGTTCTGGAGCCCCCTCGTTCATCCCGGCCCTAGCGCAAAGTAGAAGGGTGCGCGGCCATGTCCGCTCAGGGCCTGCGCGGCGGTGAGCAACTGGCCAATGGCAGGGTCGGCCAGGGATGATGGCGCAGCGGGCATGGCCCCTCAGCGGTGATCTTGCAGGTGCAGGAACCGCCATGATCACTTCTGGGGCCGTGCCCGCGCTGCTACGGCCTATATCGGCGTGTCGCAAACTACCTAGATCACCATCGGCCCGACTTTGCCGACACCCTGTGCTTGAGGTAGATGACACCGTGGCTGAGCGCGACCGGATCGTAACGGCGAGATGGCCCTTGGAAGAGGATCTCCAGCGCCGCGTGTGGGGCCTGACAGACTGCCGGAACCTCAATCCAGCCGTTGGGCCGATGATGGCCTTTTTTCAACCTCCGGGCTTTGCGTTGTTACCTTTCTGAGACGGCTTGCCATTTTTCTGAGAGGTGCGGGATCCATGGACGGGATTGAGAAGAGCAAGGAGACCGCCAGCGATCAGAGAGGCAAGAGATGTAAGACCAGTAGGCAGACTCACCGCCTCCTTACTGATCGATAGGTACACGATGCCGACTATTAGAGCCAACAGTGCGGCTCCCAGAATCCAGACAAGCCAGATATTAATCCGCTGCTGATCGCCGTAATCCTGATCGCCGTCCTGCTGCCCGGTGTGGGGGATGCCCTGGGTGGCCAGCCCAGGGGTGGCCGGTGTGGTGGTGCCGGGCGTGCTGGTGCCTGGCCCGGTGGCGCCCGATTCGTTATCCTCCGGAGTATTCATGGCAAAAATCCCCTAAGCCCGATTCATAGCGGTATGCGCCGAAAGTCTCACGGGTTCTTGGCGAATTTCTCGCTAGTTTGAGGAGGACAATACACACTTAGTCATGGTTTGTCACGTAAGTCGTGGGGGCTTACGATCCTTCCCCTGCGGCTTAGCTAACAGTCCCGCTTTGCTAAGAGAGGCTGGCGCCGCCTGCAAAGAAGCAGAGCACCGAACCGGCTTATCTGCGCTCGGTCGCATACTCGACCGGAAAGCTGGTTAGATGCAGATATTCGACGATCGATCTGAGTTGCTTCGGGCGCATGACGAGGTTGCGCGGCAATCCCTGCCGAACTACAGATGAGTCAGCCATGCGGGAGTAGATATGCCGCGCTGCAGCGATATGGGGTTCCCGGCGCTGCGGCGGCTGGATGGCCGCCCGGCCCGGCTGGGTCAGCCAGCGGGGGACGTCAGCGGAGTTTCGAAGTCAAGGACGATACGGCCGCGGATGCCTCCCGCCGCGAGCCGGCGATGGGCCTCGGGCGCCAGCCTGGCCGGCATGATCTCGGCGACATGGAGACTCAGGGTGCCATCTTCAGCGAGGTCCCGCAGCTCCTCAAGCAGCGCGGTGTCGGTCACCGACCCGAACGCTGAGATGGGGCGGACGGTGATGCCGCGTTCGGCGGGGCCGCTCCAGCCTTTCAGGCTCGCGATCGCGCCCCCGTCGGCGATCGCCCGCAAGGCGGCGGCGTCAAGATTGGCGCCGTCGACGAGCCCGGGAACACCGCCCGGCACCAGCGCGCGGACCTGGCCGGCGAATCCCGCGCCGCGAGCAACGACATGATCGGCGCCCAGCACGCCGACGGCATCCTCGCCGCCCGGCGAGGCGTCGGCGACCACGGTCAGGCCCCGCGCCTTGGCCAGCTGGATGGCGTACCCGCCAACAGCCCCGGCGGCGCCAGTGACCGCGACGGCCTGTCCCGCGCTGAGGCCGAGCGCATCCAAGGCCAGGCGGGCGGCCACCGCGTTGAGCAGCAGGGTGGCCGCTTCGGCGTCGGTAGCACCCTTCGGCGCGCGGACCACGGATGCTTCACCGGCCACGATCTGCTCGGCGTAGGTTCCGCCATGGGGGCCCATGGGGATGACCAGCGCGATGACCCGGGCACCGGCAGACAAGCGCCCGCTGGTGCCCGGGCCTACCTTGTCCACGACGCCTGCGGCGTCCATGCCGGGAACGTAAGGCGGCGTCCGGTCCGCAAGCTGCGCTGCGCGGCCGCCCGCACGGAACGTGGCATCCGTGGGGTTCACCGCGACCATGTAGACCCGGATCCGCACTTCCCCTTCCCCGGGTTCGGGGGTGGGCATGCGGACAACACGCAGCACGTCCGGTCCGCCGAATTCGGTGAGGCCGATCGCCTCCATGGCATGCTCCCTGATTGACCTCGGAACCAATATCCGCGGGAGGCACATGGCGCGGCCGGAAAGCGCGCCAGGCGAAACGGGTGCCGTCGGCCTCGGTGTCCTGGCTCCGCGCCGTTTCATGCGGGAACTCAGTCATTACGCCAGCGTCCCCGCTGGAGTGCGGCGCGGGTATCCGCAACCTGGCTGCACTGTACTGGACTGTGCAGCCAGTTCCGCTCCCCACGCCGAGCAGCCTGCCACAGTTGCTGACCGGCGTTTCCGGTGAACCGGGCCGGCCGACGGTCCGTTTACTGCAGTGCACACTTCTCGGCGCAGTGCTGACGGCTGCTCCCGGTACCAGCGGTCGCATCCGCAACGTCGCCGTGATTGTTTACGGGAGGTCATGGCGGCGTGCCGGGCATTGACGGGGGCCGGGAGCGGATCGCTCAGTTCTGGCGGGCGATCGAGCTATTCAGCCCGCAGTCGCTGCCGAGACCCGACGCCCGCGGTCACGTCGAGGATTTCTATCCCGGTGAGCCGATGCCGTGGGAACCGGGATCACAGCTGGCCTCCGCTGTGGTCGCGCCGGGGAAGGTGTGGCGGCACGAGGTCTTCGCCGGCGTCTACGACATCCAGCGGGTGGCGGGGACGCTCGTGGAACAGTTCGGCGACGACGATCCGGCCAGCCAGCGGAAAGCCATTGGCGATCAGTCCGCGCTGTTCGGGTGCACGGTCGACGCGGATGGGCTGCTGGTCGAGGAGTCCGCGGTGCTGTCCTCGTGTGCCTGGGCCATCGGCCGGCTCTGCGCCGGCGGCCGGCGTTCCGGCGACTGGCTGTCCGGGTTCGACGAGGACGTGCTCCACTTCGGCGACCGGCTGGCCCTGATGTCCGGGTCCAGCCTGGGCAGCGGCATCCGGCTGCTGGCCGCGAGCATGCGGGAGGCCGCCCCCGATGCCGCGGCCGGCGGCGGGAAAGCGGCGGTCCCGCCGGCCCGGCTGGAGACCCGGCCGCTCACCGGCGAGATTCTGCAGCGTTTCACCGCCGAGCTGACGGCCCGGCTCGGTGTGGGGCAGGTCCTTCGCCCCCGCCACATCCGGGTGCGCAGCTACCAGATACCGGCCACGCGCGCCGGCGAGGCACCGGAATCCTCGTTCCTGAACAGCTTCTGCGCCGAGGACCTGGCGCGGGTGGCCCGGGCGCTGCACCGGGGCGACGCCGGGCCGGGCCTGCTGGCCTACCTGACCAGTGGCCGACAGCACGCCGCCCGGGAGCGGATCGACGTGCGCCAGCAGCCGCAGGCGGTGCGGGCGGGCGGCCAGCCGGAGCGTATCCCGCTGGGCCGGTGGCCGGCCGACAGCAGCCGTCCGCTGATCCTCAGCCAGCAGTTCGCGGTGAACAAGATCATGGAACAGCTCGGCGGCGGACGTGGCCTCTTCGCCGTCAACGGCCCACCGGGCACCGGCAAGACCACGATGCTGCGGGACGTGATCGCCGCGATCGTCGTCGAGCGGGCACTGCGCCTGGCCGAGCTGGCCAGCCCGCAGGATGCCTTCCGCGACACGGAGTCCGGCACCTGGTCCACGAGCACGTGGCAGCACACGGTCGTCGCGCCGCGCCCCAGCCTGACCGGCTTCGAGATCGTCGTGGCCGCGGCCAACAACGGGGCCGTCGAGAACATCACCACCCAGATCCCTGGCCCGGCCGCCATCGGGCCGCAGTGGCGGCCGCGGGCCAGTGACCTCGACTACTTCAGGGCCACGGCCGCTCAGGTCCACGGTGAGGGCGCCTGGGCGATGGTCGCGGCGCGGCTCGGTAAGCGGGCCAATCGGGGCGGGTTCGTGAACTCCTTCTGGTGGAGCCCCGCCGGCCAGGACGGCCACGGCGGCATGGGCGACGTGCTCACCGCACTCGAGGCCGAGCCGGTGGACTGGCCGGCCGCAGTCGACGCCTTCACGGCGGCGGCCGACGCTGTACGGGCCCTGGCCGCGCAGCGGCAGAAGGCCGCGACGGCCATCGAACGGCTGGCCGCCGCGGAAACGGAACGCAGACAGGCCTGGGCGGCGATCCGGGCCGCCGAGCAGACCTGCCGTCAGCTGGTGGAGCGCGGCAGGGCCGCCGAACGGTCGCTGGCCGAGGCGGACGCGGGCCGCCTCGCGGCACACAACGCATACGACGGGCACCGGAACGAGCGGCCCGGCTTACTCGTGTCGCTGGCGACCCGGTTCCGCGCCGGCCGGGAATGGCACGCGGACCACCTCGCCCTCCGGAACGCAGGCCAGGACGCCGCGCGGCGCCGGGACCAGGCCGCGCAGGCGCTGAACCGGCTGCGCGGCCAGCTCAGCGACGCACGCAAAGCGTCACAGCGGGACCGGGCCAAGCTGGCCCGGCTCGGCCAGCAGACGCGGGCCTGGCGGGACCAGGCCGGCCGGGCCGCCGCACGGTGGGGAGACCACGTGCCGGCCGGTCCCGGTGACCCGGCGACGGACGGCCTGAACGGGATGAACGGGATGAACGGGGTGGACGGGCTGGACGAACGCGAGAAGTCGTCGCCCTGGGCGGATGAGGAGTTCACTGCGGCCCGCACCGCACTGTTCCTGGCCGCGCTCGGCCTGCACAAGGCGTTCCTGACCGCCACGGCGCCCACGGTGCGGGGGAACCTCAACGCGCTGATGGACATCCTGGCCGGACACGGGCCCCGGCCGCGGGCCGTCACCACGCGAGCGGCCTGGCAGACGTTTTTCCTGATGATGCCGGTGGTCTCCAGCACGTTCGCGTCCATCGACCGGCTGTTCGCCGGTTTCGGCCGGGAGTCCCTGGGATGGCTGCTCATCGACGAGGCGGGGCAGGCCGCGCCGCAGCAGGCCGCCGGGGCGATCTGGCGGGCCCGGCGCACGGTGGCGGTCGGTGACCCGCTCCAGATCGAGCCGGTGGTCACGATGCCCTGGGGCGGCCAGCAGGCGCTGAGCCGCCTGTACGGCGTGGCGGCGGAATGGGCGCCCAGCCGCACCTCCGTGCAGCGCCTGGCCGACCAGGCCGCGCCGTACGGCACCTGGCTGCGGACGGCGACGCCGGACGGTTCCGGCCGGGTGTGGGTGGGCACGCCGTTGCGGGTCCACCGCCGCTGCGACCGGCCCCTCTTCGACGTATGCAACCGCATCGCCTACGACGGGCTGATGGTCTACGGGACCGCCGCGCGGGCACCGTTCCACGGCCACGACGTCTGGTACGACGTGCGCGGGCCGGACGCCCGCGGGCACTGGATCCCGGCCGAAGGCGACGCCCTCCGTGACACACTGGCCCGGCTCAAGGCCGCCGGCGTGCCCGCCGCCGCCATCCGGGTCATCAGCCCGTTCCGGCAGGTCGTGCGGGGCGCCCTCGCCATCCACGGGGAGGTGTTCCCCGACGGCAGCATCCCCTCGGGCCAGCGGGAGACGTGGGTGGGCACGGTCCACAAGATGCAGGGCCGGGAGGCCGACGTCGTCGTCCTGGTCCTCGGCGGCCAGCCGGACCGCCCCCGGGCCCGAAGCTGGGCCGCCGAACGTCCCAACCTGCTGAACGTGGCCGTGTCCCGGGCCCGGCGGCGGCTGTACGTGATCGGCAACCGCGAGCTGTGGAAACCGCTGCCGTTCTTCGGCGTGCTGGCCGGCAGTCTCCCGGTCTGGCCGCCCGCCCCCGGCTCCCGGTGATCTATTTCAGCCGCCGGGGCCCGCATCAGCCTGGATATGACCGCCCGGGCTAAGTACTCAGGTCGCCGTGGCTGACCGAGCTGGTGCCTGCTCAGTGCGGGTGGCTGGCAGTTCAGTTCCGCTGTGGTCGTGAGCCTGGCGATCGTATAGTGACTGCCATGCCGGCCGCCCTGCCCACCCCGGATGTGCCGGATACGCCGGATATGTCGGCGACCTCGGTGGCCGGGGCGATAGCCCGCATGCAGGCAATCGGGGCGGCGCTACCCGCAGCTGATGGGTTCGCGTGCTTCAACCGCATGTACCTGGATGTGACCAGCCAGGTGAACAGCCAGCTCGACCACGGCTTTTACGCCGACCCCGCGTTCATGACCCAGCTGGACGTGAATTTCGCCAACCTGTACTTCGCCGCGGCCGACGTGACGGGCGACCCGGCGGCTGTGCCATTGGCCTGGCGGCCGCTGGCGGAGCGGCGGGCCGAGGCGGGGATCGAACCGATCCAGTTCGCGCTGGCGGGCATGAACGCCCATATCAACCACGACCTCCCGATGGCCGTGGTCAGCACCTGCACAGCCCTGGCCACCTCACCTGAGGCCGGCCAGCATTACGCTGACTACCAGAAAGTGGACCAGCTGCTGGACGCCGCCGAGCAGTCCATCCGGCAGTCCTTCGAATCCGCCCCTGAGCTGGCCGTTGATCATCATCTGAGGGCGGTGGCCACCTTGACCTGCAACTGGACTATGAACAGCGCCAGGGACCTGGCGTGGAACAATTCCCTGCTGCTGTGGGCGCTCCGCGATGATCCGTTCGAGCGCGGGCTCTTCATGGACAGCCTGGCCGCCACGACAGCAGCCGCCAGCCGGATGCTGCTGGTGGCGGTCTAAGACCGCGGCGGGAGCACTCCTGATCAACTGCTGACTCCCGGCGCCGCCCGTCCGGAAACCGGTGACCTTTCTCCAGTATCGGAAATTGCTGTAAGAATGGGCCGATGGCGCAGGTCTTGTGCCCGGTCGTGATCGGCAGGGACGCCGAACTGGCGGCGGTCGACGCGGCGCTGACGGCCGCCATGGCGGGGCACGGCGGGTGTGTAGTGATCACCGGGGAGCCGGGGATCGGCAAGTCGCGGCTGGTGCTGGAGACGGTCGGCCGGGCGGCCAGCCGTGGCATCCGGGTCGTTACTGGCCGGGCGGTACCGCAGTCAGCCACCGCTGCTTACCGCCCGCTCACGGACGCGCTCGTGCAGCTCCTCCGGGACCGGGCCGTTCCCGGTGACCCGACGATGGAACCCTGGCTGCCCGCGCTGGGCGCGCTGCTGCCGGGGATGGCCGGCCTCGCCCCGGCCAGCGGATCGGCCAGTGGAGAGGTATCACCTGGGATCCGCGGTGAGGCGCTGATCCAGCTGCTCCGGCGGCTCGCGCCTCGCGGCCTGGTCATCGTGCTGGAGGACCTGCACTGGGCCGACCCGGACACCGTTGCCCTGATGGAGTACCTGGGCGAGCACCTTGATGGCGAGTCGGTGCTGTGCGTGCTTACCCTGCGCGCCAACTGGCCGTCGGCCGCGCTGGAAGTCGCCCGCCGGCAGCGGGGCCGGCCAGGCGTACTTCACCTCGAACTTGACCGGCTCAGCGATGCGGACATGGCGCGCATGGTCCATGCCTGCATCCCGGAACCAGAGCCGGAACTCCTGCGCCGGGTGCAGGCCTCCGCCGAAGGAGTACCGCTGCTGGTGGAAGACCTGCTGGCGTCTCCCGGGCTGCCGGAGTCGTTCACCGAGACAGTCCGCGAGCGCCTGGCCGGGTTCAGCGAACCGCAGCGATCGGTGATCGAGGCCGCTGCCATCCTCGGCCGCCACTTCGACTGGGAACTGCTGCCGGCCGTGAGCGGCCAGACGGCGGACCTGGTGGCCGGGACGCTAGGGCTCGCTGTCGAGCAGCTGCTGGTGAGCGCCGACGGCACGGCCTTCCGCTTTCGCCACGCGCTGACCCGCGAAGCGCTGCTCGACACCATGCTGCCACCCCGCCAGCGGGCCCTGGCCTCGGCGGCGCTTGCCGCGCTTGACGCCGCACACCCGCGCCTGGAAGGCGGCCTGCGCGAGCTGGCCGTCGACCTGGCGAACCGGGCCGGGGACCGCCGCCGCGCCGGAACGCTGCTAAGCGAGTCCGGCGGCCAGGCGCTGGCCTGGGGGGCGCTGGCCACCGCGATCGGCACCCTGCGGCGGGCCGCTGACCTCCTCGAAGGCACTCCCGAGCGCGACCAGGCGGAACTTCTCCTGGTGGAATCCCTGGCCCTGGCCGGGCGGGTCGAGGAGGCCGCGGCGGCCGGCGGCCAGCTCATCACCCGGCTCGGGACCGAGGCGGCGGACCTCCGGACGGAGGTCCACCTTCGCCTCAGCCAGGCCGCGGTGGCCGCCTCCCGGTGGCAGATGGCACGTCACCATCTCGCCGCCGCCCGGCGCCTGGCCGGAACCAGCCCACCGGCTGGCGTGCGCGCCCGCATGGGCGTCCTCGACGCCGAGGTTGCCTTCGCCGCCGATGACCTCGATGAGGCCCGGCTTCTCGCCGAGAAGGTCCTCGCCGCCGAAGATGGTGCTCCGGACGTCCGCTGTCACGCGCTCGAGCTCATCGGCCGGAGCCACCGGCTGCGTGATCTGTCCGCCGCCCGCTCCGCGTTCGACCGCGCGCTGGTCACCGCGGAGACCGCAGACCTGCCGTTCTGGCGGCTGCGCGCCCTGCACGAGCTGGGCACCATCGACCTGTTTGATCACGCCGGAGTGGCACGGCTGTCCGAGGCGCGGCACGCCGCCGAGCAGATGGGTGCGCTCAGTACCGTGGCCATCCTGGAGCTCCAGCTCGCCGCGGGCTACACCTGCCGCTGGGAACTGGACACCTGTGATGAGTACGCCCAGGCCGCCGTCGCCGGCGCCGAGCGGCTCGGTCTGGACCAGGTCCGGGCCAAGGCGCTGGCGGTACTGGCCGGCAGCGCCAGCATGCGCGCCGACGCGGAGCAGGCCGAGCGGTACGCCGCCCAGGCCATCGCGGCCGATCCGGACGACCGGATGCTCGACGGCTTCCGCTGGGCCAGCCGGGGAGCAGTGGTTCTGCTCGGTGGCGATGCCGCGGCGGCCGTGGAACCCTACGCCCGGGGAATGGCGATCCTGGCCCGCCTCCCGCATGCCGAACCGGCGGGGCTGCGGGCGCTGTGGCCGCTGCTGCTGGCCGCACTTGGCGATCGCCGGGCGGAACGGGCGATCGAGGAGGCCCGCCGGCTGGGCGTCGGCGCCTTCCGGATGAACCGGAGCGTTATCGGCTACGCCGAGGCGATTCTGGCCGGGCGAGCCGGGCAGCGGCAGCGGGCCAACGAACTGGCGGCGGCCTGCGACGCCGGCTTCACGAACTGCGAGGGCTGGGGCGATCTGGCGAGGTTCTGCGCCGCCCCCGCTGCGCTCGCCGACGGATGGGGCGACCCGCTTCGCTGGCTGGCCGAGGCCGAGGCCGGATTTGATCGCCGGGACCTGCCCCGCCTGGCCGAGCACTGCCGCGAGCTGCTCAAGGAGTCGCAGCCCAATCCCTGGGTGGCAGCGGGAATCACCGCCAGAGAGGCGGACGTGCTGCGCCTTGTCGTTGGCGGGCTGGCCAACAAGCAGATCGCAGCACGGCTGGATCTGTCGCCACGCACGGTGGAAAAGCACGTCGAGAGCCTGCTGCGCAAGACCGGCGCTCGCTCCCGGACCGGCCTGGTGGCGGCCGCCTCCCCGGCCGGCATCCGCGACTCCCAGCGGCCATCTCCTCCCCCGGCGGCTACATAGCCCTGGTTCCTCTCCCCGGCCGCTGATAGTCCCGGCCCTCCCCCCGCCACTACGTAGTCCCGGCTGGCAGCTACGTGTTGTTCCCGATGTGGAGGCGGGCAGCCGGCTGGCACGCTGGCCTAGCCAGGCAGGCTGAGGGAAGGCGCCACCAGATGCTCGAAACCGCGAGACCGACCGTGGCGGTCAGGAACATCGATGCGCCCGATGAGCGGCACGCGTTCGAGCACGCCTCGCTCAACGTGGTCAACCTGCCCGGCGTCACGATCGCCCGCACTGTGTATCAGCCCGGCTGGAAGTGGTCAACCCACATGAAGCCGGTCGTCGGCACGGATGCCTGCCAGGCGGCGCACACCGGCTACATCATCTCCGGCCGGTTCCACGCCCGCATGGACGACGGCCGCGAATACGACTTTGGCCCGGGTGACGCGCACGTGGTGTCGGCCGGTCACGACGCCTGGGTGGAGGGCGATGAGCCGTGCGTCGCGCTCCACGTCGCTTTCACCGGACGTGCCGTGGCCGGGCATGTCGGCCGCTGCCCCTGCGGGGTTGAGTTCCGGGTGGCCAGCGACGACCAGTTCGGCCTCCTTGTCGCCGCCATCCGCGAGCACGCGCGCGGCTCCCACGGGCACGAGCTCACCACCCAGCAGGTGCTCGCCGAGGTGACGGCATGATCAGCTCCGGCCTGGACGGGACAGGCCTGGACGGCACTGGCCTGGGCAGTGCCGGCCTGGGCAGTGCCGGCCTGGAAAGGCGGGTGGCGGGCTGGGTTGCCGGCGCGACCGTCGACGATGCAGCGGCCGTGCGAGCGGTGATCGAGGCCTACGGCGATCGGCTGGCCGCGGCCGATGTAGCCGGCGTCGTCAGCCAGTTCACCGGCAACGCCGCCACCATGCAGCCTGGGCTCGAAACCGTCGTAGGAAGTCAGCAGCTTACGGCCACATACGACGCCGCTCTGGAGAACATGCGCCTGGACTTTACGTTCCGATCCGACGACATCACCATCCAAGGCGACCTCGCGGCGGTCCGGGGCACAAGCCAGGGTTCGATCACGATCCGCGCTACCGGCGAGACGCAACCAGCGCGTCTCCGACAACTGTTCGTTCTGGAACGCACGGGGGCCGGCTGGAAGATCGCGCACTACATGGACCAGCTGATGCCGGAGCAGCAGTCCGGAGGGGGCTGCTCCGGCATCTAGCGAGTCCGCCACCCAGAATCGGGCACTGTCCGTCATCCGCTGGCCGTCGGCTGGCACGACGCAGCGCCGGCCGTCATGTTGGTCTACCTGCCGCACAGGGGCCGTGCAGGTAGACGAGCTACCGGCCGTGGCTGGAGGACCAGGCGCTGCGGCAGATGGAAGGGCTGCCCACCCTGGTCAAGGCGGTGACCGGCAGCACGCCCGCGGCCGGGCGCAGCACCGGCGCGGGCGCCGCGGCCAGGGTAACCGCTGTGGGACGGTCTGCGGTGGCCGACGTGGCGGGAAGCATGCACGGCTTTCCGGCTGCGCTGACCAGTTTCGTGGGCCGCGCCGCGGTGGTGGACGCGATCGCTGGTCAGCTGGGCCAGCACCGGCTGGTGACGCTGACCGGGCCTGGGGCTGCCGGGAAGACGCGGCTGGCTGGCGAGGTCGGCCGGCAGGTGGCTGGCCGGTTCGCCGACGGCGTGTGGCTGGCAGAGCTGGCGGCGGTGCGGGACCCGGCGCAGGTGGCGTCCGCGGTGGCGGCGGCGCTGGGGATCCGTGACCTGCCCGCGGTGGCGCCGTCCGATGTGCTGGCGCACGCGCTGGCCCGGCGGCAGCTGCTGCTGGTCCTGGATAACTGTGAGCATGTGATCGGCGCGGCGGTGGACTGCTCGCTGCTGGTCCCGCCGCGGGCCGGCCCGGATGGCCGGTCCCGGTACGTGATGCTGGAGACGCTGCGGGCCTACGGGGCGGGACTCCTCGCCGAGGCCAGCGAGGGCGGCGCCGTAGCGGCCGCGTTGGCCTCCTGCGCGCTGCGGGTGGCCGAGGAGGCCATGTCGGGGCTGACGGCAGATCCGGGCGAGGTGGCCGCGGCCCGCTGGCTGGACGCCGAGGACGCCACCATGCGCCAAGTACTGGTCTGGGCCATGGAGCATGATGCGGCCGTGGCTTCGCGGCTGGCGGCCGCGCTGTCGTGGTGGTGGCAGGTCCGGGGCCGGCTGGCGGGTCAGGTGCCGCTGCTGCGCGAGGCCGTCGACCGCGCCGCCGTAGGCAGCGACGCGTGGTGCATCGGGCACACCTGGCTCGGTCAGGCGTCGCTGGATTCGGCCGATCCGGCCGGGGCGCTGCGCCACTTCACCGCAGTCCGCGACGCCATCGGGGACCGGAGGCCGTTCCCGCTGCTGGCCCGGTGCCTCAGCGGCCGGGCGGCGACATTGCTGACCAAGGGCCGGATCGCCGAGGCGGCCGGCGATGCCCGCCGTGCCCTGGCGGCGGCCCGAGAGAGTGATTCCCCGGTCGCCGAGGCGCTGGCCCTGGCGGTCCTTGGCCTGGTCGCCACTGTCGCGGAGGACCGCGTCGGCGCCGTGCAGCTGGCCCAGCGGGCGCTCGGACCGGCTCCGGCGCAGGCGGCCGAGGAACGCGGCCAGGCGATGAGCCTGGCCACCGCGGCCGAGTACGCCCTCATGCTCACCGCCGCGGGCCCGCTGCTGCCGGGGGCAGACAGGCCGGGGGCGGACGGGCCGGGGGCGGACGGGCCGGGGGCGGACGGGCCGGGGGCAGACGCGCCGACGGGCACGGTGCCGGGCCTGGACAGGCTCAGCCCCCGGGAACGGGAGCTGGTCACCCTGGTCGCCCGGGGGTACACCGACGCGCAGATCGCCGAGCAGCTGTTCATCAGCGTGCGCACGGTCAGCTCACGCGGCCTGAGCCGACCGCCGCGGCGGTCGGCTCAGCGGGGGATTCGGTATTCCTCCAGCAGCCGGCGCCCGATGATCATCTTCTGGATCTCGGCCGTCCCCTCGCCGATCAGCAGCATGGGCACTTCCCGGTAGAGGCGCTCGATCTCGTACTCCTTGGAGAAGCCATAGCCGCCGTGGATGCGGAAGGAGTCTTCCACGACCTCCTTGGCGTACTCGGAGGCCAGGTACTTGGCCATGCCAGCTTCGAGGTCGTTGCGCTCACCGGAGTCCTTCTTACGGGCCGCCACAACCATCATCTGATGGGCGGCCTCGACCTTGATGGCCATCTCGGCCAGCTTGAACTGGATGGCCTGGTGCTCGACGATCGGCTTGCCGAAAGCATGCCGGATCTGCGCGTACGCGATGCCCAGCTCAAAGGCACGGAGGGCGACTCCGCAGCCGCGGGCGGCGACGTTCACCCGGCCGACCTCGACACCGTCCATCATCTGGTAGAAGCCCTGGCCGGGGGCCTCCCCGAGAACCCGGGAGGCGGGGACACGGACGTCATGCAGGATCAGCTCGGTCGTGTCGACGCCCTTGTAACCCATCTTCTCGATCTTCCCCGGCACGGTCAGGCCGGGCACCGTCGGGTTGGCGCCGAAGCCCGGCTCCTTCTCGATCAGGAACGTGGTCATGTTCCGGTGCCGCGCGTCCTGGCCCTCGTCGGTCCGGCACAGCACCGCTACCAGATTGGAGGTGCCGCCGTTGGTCAGCCACATCTTCTGGCCGTTGATGACGTAATCGTCGCCATCGCGTTCCGCCCTGGTGCGGATCGCCGAGACATCCGACCCGAGACCGGGCTCCGACATGGAGAAAGCCCCGCGCACGTCGCCGGCCGCCATCCGGGGCAGGAAGTAGTCCTTCTGCTCCTGCGTGCCGTGCTGGCCGATCATGTAGGCCACGATGAAGTGCGTGTTGACGATGCCTGACACCGACATCCAGCCACGGGCGATCTGCTCCACCACCAGCGCGTACGTCAGCAGCGACTCGCCGAGGCCGCCGTACTCCTCGGGAATGGTCAGCCCGAACAGGCCGAGCTCCTTCATCCCCTCGACGATCTGGGCCGGGTACTCGTCCTTGTGCTCAAGCTCGCTGGCGACGGGGATGATCTCCTTCTCGACGAACTCCCGCACCGTGCTGAGGATGTCCCGCTGAATATCAGTCAGGCCTTCGGTCTTCGCGAGGCGTTCCATGGCGCGGCTCCGTTCTGCTGGTCGTTCAGGCGCTCAGGTGGTCGGCTCGGGACGGCCGGGCTGCTCGCCGCCGCGCTCCTTGATGTACGTCTCGGTCGGCACCATCACCTTGCGGCGGAACACGCACACCAGGGTGCCGTTCTGCTTGTACCCGCGCGTCTCGACCTCGACGATGCCCCGGTCGCTCTTCGAGCTGGACGGCCGCTTGCTGAGCACGGTGGTCTCGCCGTAGATGGTGTCGCCGTGGAAGGTCGGCGCCACGTGCTTCAGCGAGCTGATCTCGAGGTTCGCGATGGCCTTGCCCGAGACATCGGGTACCGACATGCCGAGCAGCAGCGAATAGATGTAGTTGCCGACTACGACGTTCCGGCCGAAGTCGGTGGTCTCTCCGGCGTAGTGGGCATCCAGGTGGAGCGGATGGTGGTTCATGGTGAGCAGGCAGAACAGATGGTCGTCGTACTCGGTGACCGTCTTGCCTGGCCAGTGCTTGTAGACCGCGCCGACCTCGAACTCCTCGTAGGTCCGTCCGAACTGCATCTGGGGTGTCCTCCTCAGGCCTGCGGGGGCTCGAACTTGGAGGTGCGCTGCATGCCCGCGGCCCGGCCCTGGCTCGCGATGACCAGGGCCATCTTGCGGGAGGCTTCGTCGATCATCTCGTCGCCGAGCATGGCCGATCCCTTGGCGCCGCCCGCCTCCGACGTGCACCAGTCGTAGGCGTCCAGGATCAGCTCCGCGTGGTCGTAATCCTCCTGCGACGGCGAGAAGATCTCGTTGGCGGCGGCGATCTGGTCCGGGTGCAGCACCCACTTGCCGTCGAAGCCCAGGGCCGCGGCCCGCTGGGCCACCGCGCGGTAGCCGTCGGTGTTGCGGATCTGCAGGTAGGGACCGTCAATGGCCTGCAGGTCGTGGGCGCGGGCGGCCATCAGGATCCGCATCAGGATGTAGTGGTAGGCGTCCGCGGGGTAGCCGGGGGGCTGCTCGCCGACTACCAGTGACTTCATGTTGATGGAGGCCATGAAATCGGCCGGGCCGAAGATGATCGTCTCCAGCCGCGGGGAGGACGCGGCGATCGCGTCGACGTTAACCAGCCCGAGGGCGTTCTCGATCTGCGCCTCGATGCCGATCCGGCCCACCTCGAAGCCCATCGTCTTCTCGATCTGGGTGAGCAGCAGATCCAGCGCCTTGACCTGCTCGGCGTCCTGCACCTTCGGCAGCATGATGCAGTCCAGGTTGGGGCCCGCGCCCTCGACCACCGTGATCACGTCCCGGTAGGTCCAGTGCGTGGTCCAGTCGTTGACCCGGACGACGCGGATCTTGCCGCTCCAGTCGCCCGTGTTAAGGGCGTCGACGATAGTGTGCCGGGCACTCTCCTTGACCAGCGGTGCGCAGGCGTCCTCCAGATCCAGGAACACCTGGTCGGCGGGCAGGCTCTGCGCCTTCTCCAGGAAGCGCGGGCTACTGCCCGGCACCGCCAGGCAGGATCGGCGCGGGCGCGGGCGGTCGGACGCGGCGTCGGGTTGGGTCGTCATGTCGGTCGTGTCATCCTTCGGTTGTGGCCCCGGCCAGGGCACCCGGCCGGCCTGGCCATGGCTCGAGCTTATGGGCCCGGCGTATCACATCGACGATTCCGCTGATAATGGCCGTAATTTCGAAATCCTTCGGGGTGAAGACAGCGGCTACCCCCTCGGCACGGAGGGCCTCAGCGTCCGCCGCCGGGATGATGCCGCCGACGACCACCGGAATGTCCCCCGCCCCGGACTGGCGCAGCCGGCGCAGGACGTCGGGCACGAGCTCGGTGTGCCCGCCGGAAAGGATCGAAAGCCCCACGCAGTGCACGTCCTCGGCGACCGCGGCCGCCGCGATCTGCGCTGGAGTGAGCCGGATGCCCTGGTAGATAACCTCGAATCCGGCGTCACGGGCCCGCACGGCGATCTGCTCGGCGCCGTTGGAGTGGCCGTCCAGGCCGGGCTTGCCCAGCAGCAGGCGCAGCCTGCCCGCGCCGATCTCCGCGGCGGTGCCCGCCGCCGCGGCCCGGACCGCGGCCATTTCCGCGCGCATGTCCGCATTCCCGGCCACTGTGACCGGGGCACCGCTGATCCCGGTGGGAGCCCGGTACTCGCCGAATTCCTGCCGCAGGGCAAGTGACCATTCGCCGGTGGTCACTCCCGCGCGCGCACAGGCCAGGGTCGCGCTCATCAGGTTGACGTCCTCGCGCGCCGCGTCGGCCCGCAGGAGGTCGAGGGCAGCACGGACCGCTGTCTCGTCGCGGCGGGCGCGCCACGCCGCCAGGTCGGCCAGCACCGCGCGGGCGTAGGCGGGGTCCACCCGGTGCACCGCGGTGCCGGTGTCCGCGGTGAGCGGGCTGGGCTCGGTGGCCTGGAAGCAGTTGACGCCGACCACCTTGTCTTCGCCGGATTCCATCCGGGCCCGCCGGGCCGCGTGCGAGGCGACGAGCTGTGCCTTGAGGTAGCCGGACTCCACCGCTGGTATCGCCCCGCCCATCGTCTGTACCGTGGCGATCTCCGCCTCGGCGCCCGCCATCAGCTCGGCGGTCTTGGCCTCCACCACCGGGGCGCCGTTGAACAGGTCGCCGTACTCCAGCAGGTCGGACTCGTACGCGAGCACCTGCTGGATGCGCAGGCTCCACTGCTGGTCCCAGGGCCGGGGCAGGCCGAGCGCCTCGTTCCAGGCCGGGAGCTGTACGGCCCGGGCGCGGGCGTCCCGGGAGAGGGTGACGGCCAGCATCTCCAGCACGATGCGCTGGACGTTATTCTCCGGCTGCGCCTCGGTCAGCCCCAGCGAGTTGACCTGCACGCCGTAGCGGAAGCGGCGAAGGGCGGGGTCGGTGATCCCGTACCGCTCCCGGGTGATGGTGTCCCAGAGCCGAGAGAAGGCGCGCATCTTGCACATCTCCTCGACGAAGCGGACACCCGCGTTGACGAAGAAGGACATCCGCCCGACGACCTCACCCATCCGCTCCGGGGGGACCTGCCCCGAGTCACGGACGGCATCCAGCACGGTCATCGCGGTGCACAGCGCGTAGGCGATCTCCTGCACCGGGGTCGCCCCGGCCTCCTGCAGGTGGTAGCTGCAGACGTTGATGGGGTTCCACTTGGGCATCCGGGCCACCGTGTAGGAGATCAGGTCGGTGGTCAGGCGCACCGAGGGGCCCGGCGGGAAGACGTACGTGCCGCGCGCCAGGTACTCCTTGATGATGTCGTTCTGCGTGGTGCCAGTCAGCGCGCTTATGTCGGCGCCCTGCTCCTCGGCTACGACCTGGTACAGCGCCAGCAGCCACATGGCCGTGGCGTTGATCGTCATCGAGGTGTTGGTCCGCTCCAGCGGGATGTCCGCGAAGAGGGCCCGCATGTCGCCGAGGTGCCCGACCGGGACGCCGACCCGCCCGACCTCGCCGTGGGCCAGGACATGGTCGGCGTCATAGCCGGTCTGGGTGGGCAGGTCGAACGCCACGGAGAGGCCGGTCTGGCCCTTGGCGAGGTTGCGGCGGTAAAGCGCGTTGGACTCCCTGGCGGACGAGTGCCCGGCATAGGTCCGCATCAGCCAGGGGCGTTCGCGGCCGGGGCGCTGGGCCCGCTGGTCTCCCGGCGCCTCGTACGGCTCGGTCATCCCGGCCTCATTCTCACGCGTTCCGGGCCGGCTCACACATTGCGGAACCGGTTGATCTCCGTCAGGTGCTTGGCCCGCAGCTCGTGATCACGCACACCCAGGCCCTCCTTCGGCGCGAGGCAGAGCACCCCCACCTTCCCATGATGCAGGTTCCGGTGGACATCCAGCGCAGCCTGGCCCGTCTGCTCCATCGGGTACACCAGCGACATGGTCGGATGGATCATGCCCTTGGAGATCAGCCGGTTAGCCTGCCATGCCTCGCGGTAGTTCGCGAAGTGCGAGCCGATGATGCGCTTGAGGCTCATCCACAGGTAGCGGTTGTCGTATTCGTGCATGAACCCGGAGGTCGAGGCGCAGGTCGCGATCGTGCCGCCGCGGCGCGTCACGTAGACAGAGGCACCGAACGTCTCCCGGCCGGGGTGCTCGAAGACGATGTCCACGTCCTCGCCGCCGGTCAGGTCACGGATCCTGCCGCCCAGGCGCTTCCACTCCTTCGGGTCCTGGGTGCGCTCGTCCTTCCAGAACTTGTAATCCTCGGCGGCGCGGTCGATGATCAGCTCGGCGCCCATCGACCGGCAGAGCTCGGCCTTCCGCTCGCTGGAGACGACGCAGATCGGGATCGCCCCGCCGGCCAGGGCGTACTGGGTGGCGTAGGCGCCGAGGCCACCGCTGGCCCCCCAGATGAGCACGTTGTCGCCCTGCTTCATGCCCGCGCCGTTGCGCGAGACCAGCTGCCGGAAGGCGGTCGAGTTCACCAGGCCCGGGGTGGCGGCTTCCTCCCAGGTCAGATGCTTTGGCTTGGGCATCAGCTGATTGGTCTTGACGATGGCCAGCTCGGCCAGGCCGCCGAAGTTGGTCTCGAAGCCCCAGATGCGCTGCTCCGGGTCCATCATGGTGTCGTTGTGACCGTCGGAGCTTTCCAGCTCGACGGACAGGCAGTGGGCGACGACTTCCTCGCCTGGCTTCCACACGGTCACGCCGGGACCGGTGCGCAGCACCACGCCCGCGAGATCCGAGCCGACCACGTGGTAGGGCAGGTCGTGCCGCGCGGTGAGCTCGGAGAGCTTCCCGTAGCGGCGCAGGAAGGAGAAGGTGGAGACGGGCGAGAAGATGGAGCTCCATACGGTGTTGTAGTTGACCGCGCTGGCCATCACAGCCACGAGCGCCTCGCCGAGGCCGAGCTCGGGGACCGGTACCTCTTCTACGTGCAGCGCCTTGCGGGGATCACGGTCGCGCACGTCGAGACCATCGAACATGTGCTCCTCGTCCCGGTGCAGGGTGACGGCCCGGTAGGCCTCGGGGAGCGGCAGCGCGGCGAAATCAGCCGTCTGGCTGCTGGGATTAAGGATGGTGTCGAGGATTTCTTTCATGGTTGTCTCCTCCCAGGCGATGTCTGCTCCGACAGCGCCAGGGGCTTCGGATAACGCGGCACCTCGCAGGTGTTATCCAAGCCTCTACCGCCGCCCGGGCGCGACTAGCGCCAAAAGGCATTCCCCCGCAGGGACCAACGCCCCCCCTTGGACCACAAGTACCGGGGGCGCGGTGGGGCCTTGTCACGGCCGCTGCGTTGCGGCCTCTGCTCTCCAGTGTTCGTCGCTGTTGCCTGAATTGTCTATTAAGAATTAAGCGCAACACTTAAGCGAATGTTTGACGGTGGCCCGGGACCAGGTATATCCCGCCAAGCCGCACGGAAGAGTTAACACCCGCACGGGAACCCGGCCGTGCCCTCGTGCGCCGGCCGCAGGATCACCTGACCGATCTCGCCCAGCCCAGCGGCGATTGTTCCCGTTGCCCGTGAGCCACCAGGTCGCCGCGCGTTGACGGCTGGCTCGTTTAAGACTTAATGTCTTAAGAGCTTAAGACATTAGGGGCTGGAGACATGATCAACTTCCGCGTTGAAGGCCGGTCGCCGGTACCGCCCTACCTGCAGATCGCGCGGCAGGTCCGGCAGGCGCTGCGGATGGGCGTGCTGGAGGTGGGCGACAAGCTGCCCACGGTGCGCGAGGTCGTCGCGGCGACAGCCGTCAATCCCAACACGGTGCTCAAGGCCTACCGCGACCTGGAACGCGAGGGCCTGGTGCAGGCCCGGGCCGGGCACGGCACGTTCGTGCTGAACCTGCCACCGGGGCCGCCGCCCGGCACGCACTCCCGGCTCGGCCGCAGCCTGGCCCGGTGGGTGCGGGAAGCCCGCGAGGCCGGGCTCGACGATGAGTCGATCGAATCGCTGCTGCGCGTCACGCTGCAGGCAGCACCCGAGGAGGAGATCGCATGACCACGGTCATCCAGACCCGGGGACTGGTCAAGCAGTTCCGCCGGGCCACCGCGCTGAGCGACTGCGACGTCACCGTGCCCGAGGGCAGCATATGCGCGCTGATCGGCCCCGCTCCTTCGTCACCTACCAGCCCGCCAGCCGGTTCTGGGCGTTCCAGGGCATCGAGACCGGCGGCTTCGTCATCCTCGCGGCCATCCTGCTGACCGTGACCGCCGTCGCGCTGATCCGTCGGGACGCCTGACCTCAGCTCGCCGCGCCGTCGGCGTACCAGCCGATGGCGCGGCGCGGCCGCTGGACAGCGACCCGGATGCGGTCCGGCGGCTCGGCGCTGAAGGCGCGGCGGAGCGAGCTGGCGAAATGCCCCGCCGGGGCGCCCAGCGTGCGCCCGGCGGTCACTCGGCCGGGCCGATCTCGGCGCCGGCGAGCTCGGCGTAGATGAGGAACTTGAACGGGTCGAATTGCTGGTGCTGCTCCATGAGGCGGTGCAGCGCGGTGCGGCGCAGCCCGGCCAGTGCGGTGCTGGCGGGGTAACGCAGCAGGCCCGGCTCGATGATCTCCAGGGCGAGGGCGTGATCGCCTTGGCCGATGAGGGTGTCGGCGGCGGCGGCGAACTGCTCCGCCCTGCCGCCAGCGAGCAGGTCGAGTGCGGCGGCTTGCTCGGCCGCGGTCGACGGCTCCAGTCCCCGCCCGTCCAGCGGCCAGTAACCGGTGTGCTGGTGGTAAAGCCGCTCGGTGAAGTGGTCGCGGATCACCAGGTAGGGCACGACCGCCGTGGGGTGCTCACGGAGCACGGCCGGGAGGCTGGCCGCCGCCAGGATGTCCGGCAGGATGCGGCCGCCGCGGATGCCGTCCAGCACCTCGCCGTGCAGCTGGGTCAGTGCCGCCTCCAGGCCGGCGACCGCCTCGGCGGTGAAATTTTCGGTCAGCGTTGGGTGGCCGTGGATGAGCAGGCGGGGCCGCAGGCTGGCAATGAAGGCGAGGGTCTCCAGGAGCCCCTCCGGGGAGCCTTCGCCGTCGAATGGCTGCCCCAGGTAGGGCATCATCACGTCGCCGGTGAACAGCACGCCGCTCGCCGGAAGGTGGACCAGCAGCGCGTCGCTGGTTTCCCCGCCCGCCGTTGGATAGAGGACGAGCTCGGTGCCACCGATGGTCAGTCGCGTCGGCTGGCTGATCAGCTGGTCGGGGACGACGGATGGGGGGATATCTCCGGCGGCGCCGGCGAAGTAGCGGAACCGTGGCCGCTCCCCCTGCGCACGGTCCAGTCCGGCGGGGAAACCGGCCTGAGCGATCACCTGCGTGCCGGGCCCGCGCAGCGCGCCCGCGCCGCCGATGTGGTCCCAATGCGCGTGGGTGAGGATCAGCTGGCTGATCGCACCGTCAGCAGGCGGGTCAAGGGCACCGAGCGCGGCCTTGACCCGGTCCTCGGCGGTGCCTGCGTCGATCGCGACGACGCCGTCGCTGGTCGTGATGAACGCCAGATCGCTGAAGTCGTAGCCCTGCGCGACCTGGATACCGGGCTCCGGGCGGAAGACCCTGGGCGAGGTGAAGCGGAACCCGTCCTGGGCGGTGGCCCAGAAGCCGCCGAACATCAGCCGCGTGCAGACCGGAGCCGCGCCGAGCCCCGACTTGCGTTCGGCCTCGGCGGCCTGGTCATCCTGGCCCAGCATGGCATGGGCGGCGGCGAGGCCGTGGTGCACCGACCGCAGCAGCATGGGCGGGAACTGATCCCGGACGGCCAGGACGAACTCCAGGTCAGCGATGGCGCGAGCGGCCCGTTCCCGGTCCGGCGGCAGCCCGGCCAGGGCCAGCCCGCGGAAGTACTGCGGCGGCCCGAGATCGGTGGCCGCGGCCTGGTCCAGCTTGGCCAGCGCGGCGTCCACATCCTCGCCCAGCCGGGCCTGGAAGAACCCGGCGAGCGTGAGCGGCAGCGCCTCGCCTGGCTGGGCGTCGGCCAGCTCGGAGAAGTAACGGTATCCCTCGCCGTCCGCGCGGGCAGCCGCAAGCCTGGTGGCGAGGGTGATCGTGGTGGCCCGGTCGGCGCCAGGCCAGCGCGCCGCCGTCTTGAGTGATTCGATGCCGCGGTCGCGGGTGATCGATCCGGTCATGCCAGTGCTCCCGCTGAGGTGAGTTGGGTTGTTTCGGCTTCATCGGTCGCCGGGGCCGCCGGCTGGGCGGGCAGGAACAGGACGGCCAGGAGGGCCCCCGCGGCGGCCACCCCCGCGGCGACGAGGCAGCTGATGGTCAGGCCGCGCAGGAACGCGCTGGCGGCGGTGTGCTGCAGTGCCTGCCCGAGGCCCGGGTGACCGAGGGCCGCGATCTTGCCGGCGGCCACGTACGCGGCGCCGACGGACTGGTGCGCGATCGCCGCGACCGGGCCGGGCACGCTCGCCGGCAGGGTGGCGGTCAGCCGCGATCCGTAGATGGATGCGTAGACACTGCCGATCACGGCCACGCCGAGCGTGCCGCCCACCAGCCTGGTGGAGTCGTTCACGGCCGAGCCGACGCCTGCCTTGCTCCGCGAGATGGCGCCCATGATGGACTCCGTAGCGGGCGCGGAGGTCAGGCCCATGCCGAGCCCGTACACCACCATCTGGACCGCGATGATGCGGTAACTGATCGTCGCGCTGTTGGTCGCCGCCACCCAGCCATAGAACGCGGCCATCGCGACGAGCCCGATGGTGACGATGAGCTTGGTCCCGGCCCTTACGGCGAGCTGAGTCCCGGCGACCGATCCGGCGCCAACCGACAGCGCCACCGGGAGCAGGTGAACACCGGCTGAGAGCGGACCGTAGCCCCTGACGACCTGGAAGTACTGCGTCATCAGGAAGATGAAGCCGAACAGGGTGAAGAACGACACCGTGACCGCGCCGCTGGCCGCGCTGAACCGAAGGTTGCGGAAAAGCCGCACATCGAGCATCGGGTGCGCGGCCCGCCGCTCCCGCACGATGAACGCGGCGAGCAGGACCGCCGAGGCGGCAAAGCCGGCCAGGCTGCGCCCGGCTGCCCAGCCGTAGGCCGGCGCCTCGATGATGGTGAAGACTCCCACGGCCAAGGCTGCCGACGAAAGCACCAGGCCAGGGACGTCAGGAGCGGCCGCGTCCGGGGCCTTCGACGCGGGAACGGCGAGCGCCACGAGGATCCCGGCGGCCGCCGCGACCGGCGCCATGGCGATGAAGATGCTGGCCCAGCTGAAGTGCTCGAGCAGCCAGCCGCCCACGATGGGCCCCATCGCGATGGCCACGCCCGCGATCGCGCCCCACAAGCCGATCGCCCGGGCACGTTCCCTTCGCTCGGTGAAGACGTTGGAGATCAGCGAGAGCGTCGCCGGGAATGTCATGGCGGCGCCCAGTCCCATCACGGACCTGGCCGCGATGAGCTGCGCCGGGTCGGTCGTGAAGCCGCCGGCCAGGCTGGCGGTCCCGAACACAGCCAGTCCAGCCAGCAGCATGCGCTTGCGGCCGAACCGGTCGGACAGGCTGCCGAAGGTGAGCAGCAGCGCGGCGAAGACGAGGTTGTAGGAATCGACGACCCACTGCAGCTGAGTGGTGGTGGCATGCAGTTCGCGCACCAGGGCGGGAAGCGCCACGTTGACCAGGGTCGTATCCAGGTTGATGAGGAATGCTGCGAGTAGCAGCGCGACGAGAATCATGGGCTTGGATCGCATAGTTTCGCCTTCACGATGGATCGTTCTGGCCGCGCTAACCGAGCGGCGGCTGCGGAGGCCCGGCCGGGCGCCGATGGCGGGTAACCCGGCCCGGTGAGCCAGGCTCATTGAGGGAACGTTAAGAATTTCCGCCGCCCTGGGGCGTCACCCAAAGGTGCATGCCGGGTGGAATATCGCTGCGCGGCAAGCCCGCACACGAAGGTGCTACCGGACGGCGTGGGGTGCGGGCTACCGGACGGCGTGGGGAGCGGTGCTACGGGACGGCGCGGGGAGCGGTGCTACGGGACGGCGCGGGGAGCGGTGCTACCGGACGGCCTCGGGTGCGGTGCTACCGGACAGCCTCGGGTGCGGTGTCAGGGGATCAGGCCGAGCTGCCGGGCCCGTGCGACGGCCTCGGTACGGTTGGCGGCCCCGAGCTTGCCCAGGATGTGCGTCACGTGCTTCTTGACCGTGTCGAGCGCTACCACCAGTTCGTGGGCGATGCGCTGATTGGACCTGCCCGCGGCGAGCAGCCGCAGCACCTCCAGCTCGCGGTCGGTCAGCGGCTCGGCCATGCCCGGCAGCGCGGCGGTGGCCCGCCTCGATGACGGCGCGGCGGCTGCCTGACCGCAGGCGCGCAGGAGCCCAGCCAGGTAGTCCGGGTCGATGTCGCGGGCGGGGGCGCGCTGGTCCTTCCGGGCGGCGGAGAGCCGGGCCAGCAGCGCGCGCATCGGCGCGCCCTCGTCGGCAACGACCCGGACGTAGCCCTGCGGGCAGCCGAGCGTGACCGCCTCGGCCAGGGCACCGAGGGCGCCGTCGTGATCGCCGCGGGCGGCCAGCGCCAGCGCCCGCAGCGCCTGAATCTCGATGACGCTGCCGGTGCGGCCCTGGCCCGCCGCGGTGGCCAGCAGCGCCTGCAGCAGCGTGAGTGCCGCGCCGGGGCGGTCCTGGGCGAGCAGCACCCGCGCCAGCACCAGATACGTCGGCTCCCGGGGATAATCCGGCTCGTCCGCTGGGCTGAGGCCGGCCGCCGTCGCCCACTGGCCGGCCGCCGTGACATCGCCCTGGGCCAGCAGCAGCCGCGCCCGCTGGGCGGGCACCGGGTTGAACAGGGCGACCACTTGCGGGCTCAGCTCGACCTGCCGGGCCTCCCCTATCGCCGCTGTGGCGGCGGCCGCATCACCGTGCGCCTGCCGAATCCGGGCCAGCACGGCCAGGCCGGCGGCCAGCGGCGGGGTGAAGGCGAGCTGCCGGCATAGCGCGATCCCCCGGGTGGCGTGGTCAAGGGCGGCGGCCAGCTCGTCCCGCTCGTACAGCACCTCGGCCAGGCCCACATGCGCCATGCCCAGATGGGGCGGCTGGCTGCTGACCTCACCGTCGATCTCCAGCGCTTGCCGGTAGGTCGCCAGCG
>Ga0302225_10000590_pt1 | contig 26057 bp, 30 predicted proteins | sample II_Palsa_E3_2_FD_193515 | JGI IMG/M metagenome (GOLD analysis project Ga0302225, IMG submission 193515) | Peat permafrost microbial communities from Stordalen Mire near Abisko, Sweden - II_Palsa_E3_2 | ecosystem: Environmental > Terrestrial > Soil > Palsa > Peat permafrost | place: Sweden...
GCCGCGGCGGCCCTGGCCCGCGCGGCGGAGATCTGCGAGGAGGATGTCGCCATCAACCGGGGCATCGGGGCCGCCGGCCTGCCGCTCATCCGGGCGCTCGCAGCGCGAAAGGCCGCCGGCGAGGCCGTGAACGTCCTCACGCATTGCAACGCCGGCTGGCTTGCCACGGTCGACGTGGGCACCGCCACCGCGCCGATCTATGCCGCGCACGACGCCGGCGTCCCCCTTCATGTCTGGGTCGACGAAACACGCCCGCGCAACCAGGGGGCGAGCCTGACCGCCTGGGAGCTCCTCAACCACGGCGTGGCGCACACGGTCATCTCCGACAACGCGGGGGGCCACCTCATGCAGCACGGGCAGGTGGACATGGTCATCGTCGGCACCGACCGCACCACCGCGACGGGCGACGTGTGCAACAAGATCGGCACCTACCTGAAGGCGCTGGCGGCGCGCGACAACGGGGTTCCGTTCTACGCGGCCGTGCCTTCGCCGTCGATCGACTGGCGCGTGCGCGACGGCGTGCGGGAGATACCGATAGAGAACCGCCCCGCGCGCGAGGTGACCCACCTTGCGGGGAGGCTTCCGGACGGCAGCGTGGCGACGGTCGCCCTAACGCCGGAGGGCAGCGCCGCCGCGAACCCGGCGTTCGACGTCACGCCCGCGCGGCTTGTCACCGGCCTCATAACCGAGCGCGGCGTGGCGGAGGCGTCGGAGGCCGGGCTCCGGGGGCTTTTTCCGGGATGGCGGCGCGGCACGGTTCCGACCGGCGACTGATCTTGGTCGTGTTGGCCGGCGGAATCACCCAACCTGCGGCAACACCCCATGAGAACAATCAACCGCCGCGATTTCCTGAAAACCTCCCTCGCCGCCTCCGCCACGGCCGCCATTGCCGGCTCGCCTGCCTCCGCCCTCGAGGCGGCCGAGGCGCCCGGCCGCGAATACCTCGAGCTGCGCTGCTACCGGCTGAAGCCCGGCGCGTCGCACGGGCTCCTCGACGCCTACCTTGAGGGCGCGCTCATCCCGGCGCTCAACGCGCGCGGGATCGCGGCCGTCGGGGTCTTCACGGAGCCCGCCGCAAAGGACGGCCCTGCCGTGTGGGTACTGATCCCCTATCCCACGCTCGGCCTGGTCGGGAGCGTCACGGCGGCGATCAACGCCGACCCCGGCGTCCAGGCGGCCGGCGCAGAGTACCTGAAGTCGCCGACGTCGGCGCAGCCCGCCTTCGACCGCATGGACAGCTGGCTCATGCTCGCGTTCGCGGGGCTCCCCAGGCTGGCCGTCCCGGCGCTGGCCCGCGAGAAGAAGCCGCGGATCTTCGAGATGCGCACCTACGAGAGCCCGGGCGAGCTGAAGGCGCTTAGGAAGATCGACATGTTCAACGCGGGCGAGATCGGGGTGATGCAGGAGCTGAACCTGTCGCCGGTGTTCTACGGGCAGGTGCTCGTGGGCCGCGACATGCCGGAGCTCACCTACATGCTGTGCAGCCCGGACATGGAGACGCACAAGAGGAACTGGGAGGGGTTCCTGGCGCATCCCACCTGGGTGAGGCTCAAGAACGACCCGCAGTACGCCGACACGGTCTCGCATATCACGAGCCGGTTCCTCGAGCCCGCCGCGTATTCGCAGATCTGAGTCGAGGGGGCGGGCCGCTTCCGTTCGGGTTAAACCCCATACCGGGCGGCGCCATGTCGGCGTATCCTCGGGCGAGCAAAGAGAAGCGAACCCCATCCCCAACAGAGGCCCCATATGCCACTCGTGCAAGTCGTGATAACCTTGATCGTCGTCGGAGTCGTCCTGTGGGTGATCAACACCTACATCCCGATGCAGTCGACGATCAAGTCGATCCTCAACATCGTCGTGATCATCGTGGTGGTCCTGTGGCTCCTGTACGGATTCGGGATCATTTCGCACTCGGGGGACATCCATTTGCCGGCGGTCAAGTAAGTTTGTGTGCCGCACGGCCTAGGGGGTATTGAGGTAAACTACGCGGGCCGACCCTTTACGGGTCGGCCCGTGTATGTGTCCGGGCGGCGCGAAGGGCCGGAGGCTGCCGCCGGGCAAATCTTCCGCCCCCGCCTGTAACCGCCGGCCGCGGGGGGGGCGTCACGGCGCTATGGGATCCCACCGTCCCAATACAACACAAACCCGTTCGCACAAAGATGAACTCCTGGAAAAAACTGGCACTCGCCATGTCCGCCGTCCTGGCGGTCGGCCTCACCCATGCCTCGGCTCAGGTCAGCCTGTGCGGCATCTATACCACGTCGGTCAACAGTACCCTCACGGCGGTGATCGCCGTGCACGACAACAACAGCCTCGACGCCTTCCTGTTTGACACGGGGCAGATGGAGGTGGGCAAGGGGACGACCTCGATCGACTCGTCCGGCGCCTTTTCGCTGACGGGCGTGATAGGCTACGGCATGACTGGGACGCTCACCGCGACCGGTGCCTCCGCCACGATCTCGGGCTCGGTGACGAATCCGAGCTGGACCGCGCCCGTGCCGTACACCGCGCCGCGGTCGGTCTGGTTCGGGGCAAACAACGGCGGCGGCATCTCGATCATCAACGGGCGGTTCAGCGGCCTCGCCGCGAATGAAAGCGCGCCCGGCAAGACGAACGTCACGTTTATCCCAAGATAGCCCGAAAACCCGGCCCTTCAGGGCCGGGATGAAGGGCTACCGGCCTACGGCCGCTGCTGCTGGATATAGGCCTTCACCTTGGCAAGAGTAGCCCTTCCCGTGGAGGCGACAAAGTAGCTCGGGCTCCAGAAATGATCGCCCCAAAGAGCCCGCCGGACCTCGGGATAGCGCTGTCGACGCAGATACCGGGAGGACACGCCCTTTAGTGAGTTGACAAGCTTTGCAGGAGAGACTCTTGGAGGCATCGAAACATGGAGATGCAGGTGATCGGTCCGCCCGTCCATCTCATCCAGGGTGCCCCCGAAATCGCGACAAACATCAGAAAACACCTTGCCAAGGAAATCGCGAACGCGTGCAGTAATGGGACTTCTTCGATATTTGGTAACAAAGACCAAATGATAATTCAGGCTGTAGACGACACTTCTTCCTAGGCGCAATCCCTTTCCAGGCATGGTTAGACCAATAGAAGCAGAGACCGTTCGCCTCAAGGCATATCGCTTCCAGCTCCAGCCGGAGCTGGCGCAAGCCGCGTCGCTTTTCGCCTGGAGCCATGCCCTGCGGTTCCTTTGGAACTGGATGCTCGCCCAGCGCAGGGATGCATTCAGGGCCAGCGAGGGGCGAGTGCGGGTCAGCTACCACCACCAGGCCGCCCAGTTGCCGCCAATGAAGGCGGTCTTCCCATGGGTTGGGCTTGTTCCGTCCCAGGCTCTTCAACAGACCCTCCTCCAGCTCGATCGCGCCTATGTCAACTTCTTCGAGGGCCGGGCAAAGTATCCCGATTTCAAGAGGCGCTCCGGCGCTGCTCCAGGAATCCGCTGGCCCCAGGGCGTGGAAATCAACGGTCGGTGTGTATGGCTTCCGAAGCTTGGCTGGGTCAAGGCACGCATGTCTCAACGCCTCGAAGGTATTATAAAGAACGCCACCGTGCGCTTCGACGGCCTGCGCTGGCATGTCTCCATCCAGGTGGAGCAGACAGTTGAGGTTCCGGCAAAGCGAGAGACACCCGAGATTGCGATCGACCTGGGTGTGGACGAGTCGATTGCCGTCTCCGACGGTCGATTCTTCCGCCTTCCGGTTGCAAGCAAGGCAGAGGAGCGCAGGCATTCGACTCTCTGTCGCCGTGTTTCCCGCTGCGTCGTTGGTTCGCGGCGCCACGCCCGCGCCAAGCGCAGGAGGCTTGTTTTCGTCAGAAGGATAGGCAACCGGGTGAACGACGCCCGCCATAAGATAACGACGACACTGGCCAAAAACCACGGCCGCATTGTTGGCGAGGATCTGGCGCTGCGCCGGCTTACCCGTTCCGCCCGGGGCACTGTCGACGTACCGGGCAAGAACGTGGCACTGAAGGCCCGGCTAAACCGGGCCTTGCTCGGACAAGGCCATGCGGAAACCGTCCGCCAGCTAGCCTACAAGCTAAGCTGGTGTGGCGGAGAACTTACCAAGGTGAACCCGGCGTTCACCTCCCAGACCTGCCCCCACTGCGGGCATGTCTGTGCCCAGAATCGCCCAACGCGGGACCGCTTCAGCTGCGTCGCCTGCGGGCACAACAGCCACGCTGACACCCTGGCGGCAAGAAATATACTGGCGGCTGGTCAAGCCGTGTCTGCGCGCGGAGGCTCACGGGAGCCGGCGAAACGCGAACCAACCCGCTTGCGCCGATCACTTCGGCTCTCGGCCGGAATCCCGGCCCTTTAGGGCCGGGAGGATGTCAAGCCTGACAGCACCCCATCCTGTTTGTCCCAGGAACGAAAACGCCGCTTTCGGCCAGTCCTCCTCATTGTTCCGCTGATGCTCGCGGCGCCGCCCCCTGCCGCCTGCGGAGGCAATGCGACGGATATTCTGCCACCCATCGCGGTCTCCGGCATCGCGGGCGTGACGTTTCTGACGACGGACTTTGCCCCGCTGCGTCGGTTCTACGGGCAGGGAGCCGGGTTTCACGAGGTGCCGATCGGACCGGACAGGATCCGTTTCATTGTCGGCGAGGGCCAGTGGCTCGAGTTCCGCAGGGTTGCAGACCCCGGCTGGCCACGCCGCATGCAGTATGTGACGCTGGCGGAAGCGGGGCTGAACGACCTTGAACAGGCACTGCGCGCCCGGGGCGTGCCGACGAGCTGGGTTGGGTCGGATCCGCGGTCCCGGGCCCTGCAGCTGGAGGATCCGGCCGGCGATCGGATCCGCGTGGCGGAGCCGCGGACCTTTCCCGCACCCCCCCCGGGGGCTGCGATGGCGTTTAGCGATCATCTCCAGCACGTCGGCTTCGCGGTGGCCCGCTCGCAAGCCGAGGCCACGATCGCATTTTACCGTGACACCCTGGGCTGGCCCGAGGTTGTCCACCTGGCGGGCACCGATGGGCGGCTCGCCCTGGTGAAGTTCCGCCTGCCCGGTTCGCGCGACGATCTGATCGAGCTGATCTTCTTTGATCCGCCCCTGAACAAGTGGGCCGCAGGCGCGTTTGACCATGTCAACTTCGAGGTCACCGACATAGACACCGCCTACCGGGCGCTGCGGCGCGGCGGCATTGCGACCCAGGACAAGCACCTGCCGACGGTGAACGGCGAGCACCTGTGGGCGATCAACCTGTTCGATCCCGAGCTGACGCGGATTGAGGTGCAGGTGCTTGCGCCTACTGCGGCGGCCATCGGCACGGTCTCGACGGCAGCGGTGGGCACGGAGAGGCCGCTGTTCGACGGCAGGACGCTCGCGGGCTGGGAAGGCAACATGGGGAACTGGCGCGTTGAGGATGGCGCGATCGTCGGTGGCGCACTCGACCGCAGGCAGCCGTACAACGAGTTTCTCGCGACGACCGAGGATTTCGGGGATTTCGACCTGCGGCTCCAATACAGGATCGAGGGGAGCGGCGGATTCGTGAACGGAGGCGTGCAGTTCTGGTCGCAACGCGTTCCGGGCAGTTTCGAGGTTTCGGGCTTTCAGGCCGACCTCGGCGCGGGCACCGATGGCAACCTGTACGATGAAAGCCGGCGCAACAGGAATGTCGCCACGGCGGCCGCCGATGTGCGCGCGCGCGCGCTGAGGCCCGGCGCCTGGAATGACTACAGGATTCGCGCCGAGGGCGCGCACATCCAGATCTGGCTGAACGGCGTGAGGACGGTCGATTACACCGAGGACGACGGGGGAATCCCGCACCACGGAAAATTCGCCCTGCAGATACATGGCGGGGCTAACACGAAAGTCTCGTACCGCGGGATGATGATCGAATCCTTGCCCGAGCGAGCCAATGGAAACAAATGAGGAGGCCGCAAAATCACCTGGCTCGCTGAAAACGGCCGGCCCGGGCCGGCTGAGCCGGCCGTCACCCAGCTGGAACCCACGGAGCGGGATCCGACCGCCTACCGGTTGCGGTCGTGATGCAGCGAATCGGTCGTGACGCCGGGATGGACGTAGTTGGCGCTGTGGCGCGCATGTTCAGAGGCGTGCTTTCCCGCCGGGGGCGGTTCCACCGATGTGCCGCGGGCGGGATCCACCTCGCCCGCCTTTCTCTCATGCGCGTTAAGTTCGCTTTCAGCCTGAAGCCAGTTCGCCGTCTCGGTGCCGCTCGGCCGACCGGTTTCCTCCCATATCTGATGGGCGCGGCGTGAGATGCTTTCGTGGCTCGTTGAAGAAGGTGATATCATGGTCTGAAGCATAGCTCGCAAACGCCATTTCACAACCGGTGCGCGCAATGAGGGGGAGGCATGGCGTCGGGGCCCCAGGCGTGGAATCGGCACCCGCCGTTGCCTGCAAAGGATCAATCCCCGGCGCCGGCGACGGTTTGCCTGCCTCGGAACGGCATCCGGCCTCCGCATGGCATATTTCTTGCAGGGAGATGCCCATGAATCTTGCCCCAATTCGCGCATCCCTCCTTGCCCCGCTATTGCTCCTCTCCGCAAGCGCATACGGCGCAACGCCGACCCCCTCGCGTGACGATCCTGCGTGCACCGCGGAGGACAGAATCTACATGGCCCGGGCGTACGAGCTTGCCCGGTATGCCATCACCCATGGAGGCGGCCCCTTCGGCGCGCTTCTGGTCAAGGACGGCAAGATTCTGGCCGAGTATTCCAATTGCGTGCACTCCACCCATGATGTGACGAAGCACGCCGAGACCGGCCTGATCTCGGCGTTCAGCCCCAAGATCGACCGGGAGACCTTTGCCAAGTCAACGCTCTATACCAGCACCGAACCCTGCACCATGTGCTGCGGCGCCATATGCTTTGCCGGGATAGGTCGCGTTGTTTACGGCACGTCGGAGGCGCCGTTCGAGCAGGTTATGGGAATTCCGCCGGACAAAAATCCGCTGACCAGCCACGAGATCCTCGGTCGTATCGCCCCCAAGACAAAGGTCCTCGGGCCCCTCATGGAAGCCGAGGGCCTTATCATTCACGAAGGATACTGGCCCATACATCCGGAAGACGTCGGCAAGTCCTGAATCACTCCAAACGAATGATGAATGAGGGGAGAGCTGGTAACTCTCATACACGGGTATAAAGCTATCCCACGACCTGAAGGAAAGATCCTTCACGATGAACTTTCTTTAGAGCTGATATCGACCTCATCGCGACCTCGATTCCCCTGTTTCCCAGCGAACTTCGGTAACCTCTTCGGATCGAAGAGGACCGCGAACTCCAAGTTAGTGCCCAGGTGGGGATCGAACCCACACGCCTTTCGGCGGCAGATCCTCATCCAAGCTGCAAAGGTAAATGAGCACAATCCGCGTCGAACCTCCTTGGGAGGACGTTTGCAGTTCAGCCGAGCCCGGTGGTACCCAAATAGGGCCAAGTTAGTCGAGCGCGTATCCTTGTCTCGCGGGGTTGAATCCTTCACGCTGGATCCCGGTGCGCGCGATAATACTTTCTGGGATTGTTATATTTCTGGCTGCATGCACGTCATCCCCCGAAACGGAGGATATGCCCCGTGTGATGGTGGTCGACATTCGGGGCGCTCCTATCAAAGGCGCGTTGGTCATGCCAGAGTCAGAGGACGAAGACCTGACCAAGACCAACAAGCTTACCGACGATGAACTGGACAGAAGGACATCGGACGCCCAAGGCCTCATTCATGCAGACTTGAGAGTCTACTATTGGCCCAGCGACGGTTGTTTTCACTTCGCTGCAACAAGGGAAGGATATGAGGATACGACATACTCCGTTTCAAAGGATCTCTTCCCTTCGCCGCTCAGGATAAAGATGGATGCTGTGGGAGATACGGGGAAAACCAAACCCAACCCAAAGGCTCTCGCCTCGCCGGCGAACTAAACCTCTGACGCAACAAGCGTCTGCACATCCAATTGGTGCCCAGGGTGGGGATCGAACCCCCACGCGCGCGTTATCGAGATCCCGACCAAACCTTTTCAAAGAGAATTCCTTCAAGTCCTTCATCTTCAACGACGGACTCAAATTCATCCTCCGGGTCCTTCAAACCCGACACAGTCAGGATCTCCGCCATCGCCGTCTCCGGAATCTTAAAAACCGTCGATTCTGAAAAACGGATTGCATGGAACTGGTGCTCCTCAATTCCTAAGCGCTCAGGGTGGGGATCGAACCCACACGACTTGCGTCGGCAGATTTTGAGTCGCGTTGCCAACGCCCATTGGCATCGTGCTTCAAGTCCTGTTACCCAATAGAAAGCCGTATGTTCACGCTATGCGCGGGCATCTTCGGATTCCAAGACACTCAGATAACAAGTCCCCAATGGTCAAACCCACCAAGCGATCCTCATTCACCCGCACTTCACTTGGGGCGATGTTGCTGACCCTAGTTCTCGGGTTTAGTTTTGCGCCGCCGATCGGGGCCCAGTCACAGGACGTGACCAGCAAATCAAATGTGACGACCAAAGCCCCGTTGGGCTGGTGGAAGAATGGAAGCAAACCGGCCGCATACGTGGTCGGAGTAGACAAGGAAAAGACGCATGACGGTCTGCCGAGTGCGTATGCGAAGTCGATCGAACCGTCGATCGAAGGTTTCGGGGGAATGATGCAGATGTGTGACGCCCACGGTTTCCTCGGAAAGAGATTGCGGTTCAGCGCATGGGTGAAAACCGAAGACGCCAATGACGGGGGTGTCCATCTCTGGTTTCGCATCGATGCCAAAGAGGGCGGCGCGATGTTGGGATTTGACAACATGGATAGCCGGCCTGTGAAAGGCACCACCGATTGGAAGAATTATTCGATTGTCCTCGATGTTCCGTCAAACGCGGGAGCCCTCGCCTTCGGGTTCTTCATTGATGGGACGGGCCGTACCTGGGTCAGTGGCGTCAAACTTGAGGAAGTTGGTTTGGACGTGCCAAGCACCGGCGCGCCAGAAAAAAAATGGCCCTCCGCCCCTGTAAACCTTAACTTCGCTGACTAATCGGACGGGACGGCAGGACCAATGAACAGGGAATAGGTTAGCCTATTCAGGGAGTCAAAAACTCACCTGCCAAACAAAGTGCCAACCTGAGTCGGTTTGCCCGTGTATAATCCCAGCGAGCCTCTCCAGCCCTCCGCGTCTACCCATTTCACTTGATAAATGGTGCCCAGGGTGGGGATCGAACCCACACGCCTTTCGGCGGCAGATTTTGAGTCGCTCTGTCAATGCCGTCCCTATTAACGTATCCAGTGACTCGTTACAGATGCGAATTGCTTCGCGATTCACCGAGTGTATTTGGACACGTGCCAAACGGGACCGGGTTCAATTGGGGCCAGTTCCACACATCGTTAATCGATGTGTCAACGAATGACCCCAGACTACCCGTCATTGTTGTTCACACTGTCACTGACCTCTATGGATTTACCACCACAATCAAACCGATCCGTGAAGGGTATATACCGAAACCTGACGTGCGAAGGGTTCGACCGACGCTCCAACCAGTTCATACCATAAATGTCATCCGTTAGGAGGAGTCCCAGTAGTCCCGGAAGACTCCAATAGAAACTGTTTTGCGTCCTTTGCTGCTCCTCCTTTAACGGCTTTGGCCTTTGCGCCCACAGGCAAGTCCTTGATTTTGTTTTTCTTTGTGTCCTTCTTTTGCGTTTTCATTTTATTCCTGTGATTTTGTGGTGTTAGTGCACGGTGCAACGGCTCAAAAACGATTCTCTAGCGTTAGCCTGGCTGATCTCGAAGCCGCGACCCCAAGCCTCACAATTTAGAGGCGGTCGTGTTAGTGGTCAACGTCGTATTGCGAACGGATCGCAAGCGACTTCTCTCGTACGGATTATCGCAATCGCTGGCACGTCGCGATTTCATTGCCACCTCATTTCTTCTTTTTTCAGCGAAATTTGGCTCTTCATCGGGAAGTGGGGACATGGCGCCCGTAACGGGCTACCATGTCCCCGATGATGACTGAACTAACGCTTCCTGGATACCGTACGATCCGGGTGGAGCGCAAACAAGTAGAGGTACGGTTCTACCTTGAGGCGGAAGAGACGCCCCGAGTGTGCCCTTGCTGCGGAGGCGATCGCCTCCGCAGCAAGGGCCGGTACCAACGCAGCGTCAGGCACTTGGACTGCTGCGGCTTAGAGTGCTGGCTTCAAATTGAATGCCATCGGTGGCGGTGCATGGGTTGCGAACGCAGCTTCGTGCAGCCCCTGCCTGGGATTACTCCGAGGCGGCACAGCACGGAGAGCTGGCGAGAGGAGATGTACCGGCGCCATGACGACGGCATCTGCGCCTCGCGGTTGTCGCGCAGGGAACACCTGGGCCAAGCGACCGTGGGGCGCATCTACGCGCAGTTTACCGAAAGGAAGGCCAAGGAGAGGCTGAGCCTGGATTGCCCTCGGATCCTCGGCATAGACGAGCACACCCTGCATCGGGGCCAGCGATTCATGACGACCTTTTGCGATCTGAAGAAGCACCGGGTCTTCGACATTAGCCCGGGGCGCAGTGAGCCGGAGCTGGCCAGCTACCTCGCCACGCTTCGCGGCCGCGACAGGGTCCGGATGGTGTGCATCGATCTGTCGAACACCTACCGCCTTCTCGTCAAACGCTGGTTCCCCAGGGCCAGGATCGTGGCGGATCGCTTCCATGCGGTGCGCGTGGCCGGATTGCACCTCATGCGGGTAGCCCGCCAGCTCTGTCCCGATCTCGGCTGGAACAGAGCCTGGCTTGGCCTGCTGCGCAGCCGAGCCCATCGGTTGAGCCCCGATCAACGCCAGAACCTGGAAAAGCTCTTCGCACGTCATCCCGCTCTTCAGGGCGTCTACGAACTAAAGGAACGGCTCTTCTCGCTCTTGTGCCTGAAAAACCAGTCACCGGCCCAATGCCGCGACAACGCACGCCAGCTCTTCGGCTTCATCGAAACCTTGCGCAGCAGCGGCCTCGAGGCCGCTGCCACGCTCGCCAAAACTCTGTCCGAATGGACCGAGGAGATCGGCTGTATGTGGCGCTTTACCAGGAACAACGCCATCACCGAGGGCTTCCATCGAAAGATGAAATTAATACAGCGAAGAGCCTATGGCTTCCGCTCCGTCTCAAACTACCGCTTGCGCGTCATCGCCCAATGCGGATAACCCATAACCTCGTCCGTCCACGATCCCTGTCCCCAATTCATGGTGGAGAGCCCGAAATTTGCTAACGGCTTCGGATCGATGAGGAGCGAGAATATCAGATACCACCCGATTCCCCCATGAAAATGGTGCCCAGGGGGGGGATCGAACCCCCACGACTTTCGTCGGCAGATTTTGAGTCTGCTGCGTCTGCCAATTCCGCCACCCGGGCGACGAAAGTCGAATCGGACCCGAAGGGAGGGCGGGAGGCAAGTCCCCAGTGGGCGGCGGCGCGCCGCCGTTGACAGGCGTCCTTGCTCCACTCTCCTCCTTGGGTATGCCCGATTTTCGCGTGTATTGCCTGCCGTCCGTCACCGATCCCAAGGAAATCGAGCTTTCCGGCGGGGAGTCGCACCACCTTGTCTCGGTGAACCGGGCCAAGCCCGGCGACACGGTCGTCGCATTCGACGGCAGAGGATCGGAATGGATCTGCGAGCTCGCCGAGGCCGGCAAGAGGGGAAGCCGGCTCAGGGTCCGTTTCGCCCAGAAGGCCAGGCCGCTGCCCTGGCGGATCACGCTCGGGCAGGCGCTCCCGCTGGGAGGCGCCATGGATTCCATCGTGAGGAAGGCGACCGAGATCGGGGTGTCGGTGATCGTCCCGCTCGAGAGCGAGCGCACCCAGGTCCACCTCGACGCCGATCGCTCGGACAGGAAGATCGAAAAATGGCAGACGGCCGCGCTGGAGGCCGCAAAGCAGTGCGGCAACCCGTGGCTGCCGGAGATCGGGCCGGTGACGCCGGCCTCGGCCTTCATGGAGTCGGCGGCCGGGTACGATCTGAAGCTGATCGCTAGCCTGCAACCGGGCGCCCGGTCGCTCAAGGCGGTCCTGGCCGAACACCGTGCACCCGCGAACGTCCTCCTGCTCGTCGGGCCGGAAGGGGACTTCACGCCGGCCGAGATGAGCCGCTCAAGGGCAGCGGGATTTGAGCCCATCACGCTGGGGCCCCTCGTCCTGCGGTGCGAGACGGCGGCGGTGTACGCCCTGAGCATCCTCAGCTACGAGCTCGCGGGCTGACCGCGCCCCTCACCAGACAAGCAGGCCGCCCGCGAAGGTGAGGCCCGCGCCCACGCTGCAGAAGATGATCCTGTCGCCCTTCTCGAATATCCCCTCCTCCGCGGCCCATCCGAGCGCCATCGACACGCTCGCCGCGCTGGTGTTGCCGTACTTCGCGATCGTCATGACGAACTTCTCGTAGGGAATCCCGACGCGCTTGCTGACCGCGTTCAGGATGCGGGCGTTTGCCTGGTGGGGGACGACCCACGCGATGTCCTCGGGCCGAAGCCGCTCCCGCTTGAGCGTCTCCTCGATCTGCGCGGCGAATCCGATCACCGCGTGCTTGAAGACGGCAACGCCGTCCATCTGGATGTAGAAGTGCTCCAGGTCGCCCTTCGGGCCCGGCCAGGGCTTCATCGCCCCACCGCCCATCCGTTGGATTGACGCGAACTGCGCGGCGTCTCCCGAGAGCCCCATCCGGTGGAGCCGGTGCCCTCCCGGGGCCTTCGTGAGGATGGCGGCGCCGGCGCCGTCGCCGAAGAGGAAGGCGGTCTCGTGGTCCTGGGGATTGGTGATCCGCGACAGGAGCTCTGCCGTGACCACGATGACGTTGCGGGCCGCACCGCCGAGTATGAGCGCGCGCCCCACCTCGAGGGCGTAAAGCCAGCCCGAGCAGGCGGCGTTGAGGTCAAACGCCGCGGCCCGCGGGATCCCCAGCTGCGCGGCGAGCGCGCTGGCCATGGAGGGGACCGGCTGGTCCGGGATCATCGTTGCCATGATGATCGTGTCGATCTCGGCCGCCGGGAGCTCCGCCTGCGCGAGCGCGTGCGCCACCGCGACGGCGGCGAGCGACGTCGCGCTCTCGTCATCGGTCGCGTACCGGCGCTCCTTGATCCCGGTCAGCCGGACGAACTCGTCCTCGGTCCGGTTCGGAAACGCCTTCAGGATCTCGCTGTTCGCCCGGATGTTCTTCGGGACCGCGAAACCGACCCCCGCGATGCAGACGGTCTCGGCCGCCGACGTTTGCACGGTCCTCATGCCCGGCGCTTCTCGATATAGCGTGTGACGTCGTCGCCCGAGACGCGCCCTCCCGGGCCCGTCGCCTCGATGTCGGACATCTTCGCGGGGTCGAGCCCCGCCTCCTGGGCCAGCTTGGTCGCCCTGGGCGTCCAGATGATCGAGGCCGCCGCGGCGGCCGCCGGGGCGGCAGGGGCCGTCACCAGGCCCGACTTGCTCTTCAGGTGCTGGAGGCTCGCGTCGGACGTCTCGATCTGGAGGAAGGTGGCCCCCGACGGCCGGGCCTCCCCGGGATGCACCTGGATCGAGCGGACCGTGCCGTCGCACGGCGACTCGAACTCGAAGACCGACTTGTCGCTCTCGAGCTCGCCGATCTTCTGTCCCTTGGTGACGCGGGCGCCCGGTTGAATTTTTAACGTGACGACGGTGAGCTCGTTCACGGTCGCGCCCATGGATGGCATGGGCACGTCGATCAGGAAGGTATCCATCAGGGTTTTATTGCCCCCGATGCTGGGAGGCGCGGCCAAGGCGGTCAACCACGCAACCTCCGAAATGCCGCCCCGTCATCCGCCTCGCCGGGGCCGCACGGTCTTCCAGACCGCGATGCATTCGGAAACGAACCCCGGCAGGTCCCCCAGGGGGATCATGTTAGGGCCGTCGCTCAGAGCGTGGCCGGGGTCCGGGTGGGTCTCGACAAAGAGCCCGTCGGCGCCCGCCGCGAGGGCCGCCCGCGCGAGCGGCAGCGCGAATTCGCGCTCCCCGCCGCTCTTTCCGCCGCCGGCGCCCGGGAGCTGCACGCTGTGCGTCGCGTCGAACACCGTCGGGCACCCGTTCTCCCGCATGATCGAGAACGAGCGCATGTCGACGACCAGGTTCTGGTACCCGAAGGTCGTGCCCCGCTCCGTCTGCCAGATCTCCGTCGCGCCGCCCTTCTTCAGCTTCCCGGTCACGTGCGCCATCTCCTGCGGCGAAAGGAACTGCCCCTTCTTCACGTTGACCGTCCGGCCGGTGGCGGCCGCCGCGAGGAGGAGGTCCGTCTGCCGGCACAGGAACGCGGGGATCTGCAGCACGTCGCACACCCGGGCGACCGGCGCGGCCTGCAGGCTTTCGTGGACGTCGGTGAGCACGGGGAACCCGTACTCCCTGCGGATGAGGGCCAGCAGCGCAAGGCCGTCCCGGAGGCCCGTGCCCCTCGGGCCCGCGACGGACGTCCGGTTCGCCTTGTCGAAGGAGCCCTTGAACACGATCGTGAGGTCCCTGTGCGCCTTGCGCAGCGCGGCAAGCCGGGTCGCCACCGCGCGGCACACCTTCTCGCTCTCCAGGGAACAGGGTCCGGCGATGAGGAGCAGCCTGCGGGGGTCGAAGATCTTCACGCCCTGCCGCCCTTCCCCGGCCTCGAGGGCTTGGCGGCGCGCCGGTGCCGGATCGCCGCCGCGATGAAAGCCGCGAAGAGGGGATGGGCCCGGTTCGGCTTCGACTGGAACTCGGGATGGAACTGGACGCCCACGAACCAGGGATGGCCCTTGAGCTCCATGATCTCGACAAGGTTGCGCTTCGGGTTGATCCCGCTCACGACCATCACCGGCTTCAAAACGTCAAGGTAGGCGTTGTTCACCTCGTAGCGATGCCTGTGGCGCTCCCGGACCATCGTCGCCCCGTATGCCTTTGCAGCCAGGGTCCCCGGCGTGAGGGCGCAGTCGTAGCTCCCCAGCCGCATCGTCGCGCCCTTGTCGGTGATGGCCTTCTGCTCCTCCATCATGTTGATGACGGGATCGACGCACTTGGGGTCGAACTCCGTGCTGTTGGCGCCGGCGATCTTCAGCACGTTGCGCGCGATCTCTATCACCGCGATCTGGAGCCCCAGGCACAGACCATAGTAGGGAACCCCCTTCTCCCGGGCGAACCGGGCCGCCGCGATCTTTCCGTCCGTGCCCCGGTCGCCGAACCCGCCGGGGACCAGGATTCCGTCGAGCCCCTTGAGGAGCTTCATCCCGCCCTTCTTCTCCAGGTCCTCCGCGTCGATCCTGCGCACGTTGACCTTGCAGGTGTTCGCGATGCCCGCGTGAGCGATGGATTCGTAGACCGACTTGTACGCGTCCTGCAGCTCGATGTATTTCCCGACGACGCCGATCGTGACCTCGTGCTTCGGGTTAAGGAGCCGGCGGACGATCTCGATCCAAATGTTCTTCTTCGGCGCGGGAATCGAGAACCCGAGCAGGTCGAGGACGAGCTCGTCCATCCTCTCCTTCTGGAGCGCGAGCGGGAGCTGGTAGATTGAGCTGTCCACGTCGCGGCACTCGATGACCGCCTTGACGGGGACGTTGCAGAACATGCTCAGCTTGTCCCGCAGGTCCATGTCGAGCGGATGGTCGCACCGGCAGACGAGCACGTGCGGCTGGATGCCGATCTCGCGGAGCTTCGCGACCGACTGCTGCGTGGGCTTGGTCTTGAGCTCCCCCGCCGCCGCCAGGAAAGGAACGAGCGTCACGTGGATGAAGACCGCGTCCTTCGGCTTCATCTCGAGGGCGAACTGGCGCATGGCCTCCAGGAAGGGGAGGCCCTCGATGTCGCCCGTCGTCCCGCCGATCTCGGTGATGAGCACGTCCACGTCCTTGCCGCCCGCGTAGATGCGCTCCTTTATCTCGTTCGTCACGTGCGGGATCACCTGCACGGTCTTGCCGAGATACACCCCTCGCCTCTCCTTCTGGATGACGCTCTCGTAGACCTGGCCGGAGCTCAGGCTGTTCAGGCGCGAAAGTTTCCCGCTCGTGAACCGCTCGTAGTGGCCCAGGTCGAGGTCCGTCTCGGCCCCGTCCTCCAGCACATACACCTCCCCGTGCTGGTACGGGCTCATCGTCCCCGGGTCGACGTTCAGGTACGGGTCGAATTTCTGGATGCGGACGGTCAGTCCCCTGAGCTCAAGCAGCGCGCCGAGAGCCGCCGCCGTGAGCCCCTTGCCAAGGGAGGAAACCACTCCGCCGGTCACGAAGATGTATTTCACCCGAGAGGGATAAACGTCTGCGCCCGCGCCGCGCAAGATTCTTCAAACGGACCCGTCCCGGCGGCCGCCCTACCGGAACAGGAGCCAGATCGCCGCGGAGCACCCGACCAGGAGGACCCCGAAAAACAGCAGCCACAGCGCCGCCCTGAGCAGCCTGAGGAGCACCCACAGGATGACGGCCGCCGCAAGCGTTGCGCAGGCAACGACAAACCAATGGGGATACTCCGCAAGCGAATCGAACACGCCGCAGATTAGGAACCCATTCCGCCCATGCAAAATGAATTGCCCACGTCCCCCGCCCGCCTCCAACTCGGCGTCCGTGGACCGGTCGAACGTGAAATCCAAGCCGCAGCTCCTCGCATGGCTGCTGTGCGACGCCGTGCACATCGACCCGGGCACGGGAAAGCACACCATCCTGGGGGTCTTCTCCAACATCATGGCGAAGCGGTTCCCCGTCGTGCATCCGCACATGGTCTGGTTCATGACGCTGACCGACGTCGCGTCGGGACCCCATGTGATGAAGATCTCCATGGGCCTGGATCCCACCGACCCGAAGCCCCTGATCGAGCGCCCGTTTGAATCCCAGGGCCCCCTCGCCCGGATCAACCTGATAAGCGAGATCCGAAACCTCAGCTTCCAGCAGCCCGGCGAGTACTCCATCCTGATCGAGATCGACGACGAACCCCTCCTTGTGACGAGCCTCACGGTCGCCGAGTGACGCCGCGATGAAGGAGACCGCGCCCGAGTTTGAGCTGGCCGGGATAGGCAACCCCATCGTGGACCTCGTGGCGCAGGTCCCCGAGTCCTTCCTCTCCCATGTGCCCGGCGAAAAGGGGGGCATGGTCCTCGTGGACGACGCCGAGATGGCACGGATCATCTCGCTTCTCGATTCGCCCCCCTCGCTCTCGACGGGCGGGTCGGCCGCAAACGCGACGTTCAACGCCGCCCGCCTGGGGCTGAGGACCACGTTCATAGGCAAGGTCGGGAACGACGACCTCGCGCGAACCTACGTGGAGAGGTTCAGGGTGGCGGGCGTCGACGTGGGCCGGTTCAAGCATGGCTCCGTGAGCAACGCGCGCTGCCTGGCCCTCGTCACCCCCGACGCCCAGCGGACGATGCGCACGAGCCTGGGGGCGGCGATGACCCTGTCGCCCGGGGAAATCTCGCCCGCGGATTTCCGCGGCGTCCGGCATGCGCACATCGAGGGCTACCTCGTGTTCAACCACGCGCTCTGCGAGGCGGTGCTCAATTCAGCCCGCGCCGCCGGGTGCACGATCAGCCTGGACCTCTCGTCGTTCGAGATCGTCAACGGTTCGCGCAACTGGATGTTCCAGCAGTTCGGCCGCGGGATCGACATCGTGTTTGCGAACGAGGACGAGATCCGGGCCCTCTATCCGGGCAGCGGCGGCGACTATGCGGCGCTCGCGCGCGGGCTCGCATCCCACCGGGTCATCGCAGCGGTCAAGATGGGCCGCGAGGGGGCGTGGATAGCCGAGGGAGACACGATCCAGAGGATCCCGCCGGTGCACGTCGCCGACGTGGTCGACACGAACGGCGCGGGCGACGCCTGGGCTGCGGGATTTCTTTTCGGCTATCTCCGGGGCCTCACGCCGGCGGCCAGCGGCGCACTCGCGTCCGTCATGGGCTCCGAGACCGTCCGCCACCTTGGCCCGATGATTCCTGATTCGGCATGGCCCGACGTGAAGCGGCGGGGACTGGGGCGTTGAAATCCTGGGCTTCGGCTGCGAATGCCAGGGTATTGTCTGTGACAAATGGCTTGTATTCAATTGTTTGAAAAAATCATGGCGAATTCATTCGACAGATTACTCTGTTATATAGAGTACTCTGCAATGAACATTTCGCCGGATGAAGCAGCGAAGGCGCTGCAGGAAATTGAAACGTCGCGCGAGGCCATGCGCCGCGCGATCCGAACCCACCGGGGACATGTCTATCTCTGGATCTGGGGTGGCGCATGGGTTGCCATGTCCCTGGTGAACTGGGCGTACGACCAAGGTGCCCTTCGCGCGAACTTCTGGATCTCGGGAGCGGGCCTTGTCGCCACCCTCCTGATCGGGTATGTCCAGGGCCGGCAGATTCGAAGCAAGGTGGACCGGCGCTTCATCGGGGTTTGCGCCACCCTTCTCATGTTCGGCTATTTCGTCTGGCCCCTTCTCCTTGGCGACCTGCGCTCCTATGATTTCCACTCGTACAAGGCGGCCTACGCCTACTTCACCGTGCTCTGGATGCAGCTCTACATGGTCGCGGGAATCTGGTTTGCCAATTTCTGGTTCTGGATCGGCCTCGCGGTGACCGCGCTCACCGTCGCGACATTGCTGCTCCTGCCCGCGTTGTTCTGGGCCGTGACGCTCCTGCTGGGCCTCGTGCTCCTCGGCAGCGGATTCTATGTCCGCTATGGATGGCGGTAATCCGGCATGAACGAGCTCGATCCCATCATCCACCAGCCGGCCCGGCTCCAGATCATGTCGGCGCTCTGCCAGCTGGGCGCGCGGGCACGGGTGGACTTCAGCTACCTGAAGGACAACCTGGGCCTCACCGACGGCAACCTCGGGGCGCACCTGGCGACGCTCGAGGCCAGGGGATACATCACGCTTGAAAAGGAGTTCGTCGCCCGCAGGCCGAAGACCTTTGTCGCCGTGACGCCCGCCGGTCGCCTGGCGTTCGCCGGCCACGTCGCGGCGCTGCAGTCCATCCTCCAGCCAAGATGATCCCGCAATCCCCCCTCGTTTCAGCGAAAGGCGTCGTGAAGCGCTTCGGCTCGCTCGCGGCCCTGGACGGCGTGTCGCTCGACATCGCGCCCGGGGAGTTCTTCGGCCTGCTTGGCCCCAACGGCGCCGGGAAATCGACCTTCATGTCGCTCATCGCCGGCCTGCGGCCCCTCGACGGCGGCACGCTCACCGTCGACGGGGCCGGCGTGGCCGCGGGCTCGGCGAAGGCGCGCCGCTCGCTCGGCCTGGTCCCCCAGCACATCGCCCTCTACGAGGACCTGAGCGCCGAGCGGAATCTCCGGATCTTCGGCGAACTCTACGGGCTGCGCGGCTCCGGGCTCGGGCGGCGGATCGACCATGTGCTCGACGCGGTGCAGCTTGCCGACCGCAGGAAGGACCTGGTCAAGGAGTTCTCCGGCGGGATGCAGCGGCGCCTCAACCTGGCCGCGGCGCTCCTTCACGAGCCCCGTCTGCTGCTCTGCGACGAGCCGACAGTCGGCGTCGACCCGCAGTCGCGCAACGCGATCTTTGACTTCCTCCAGGAGCTCAATCGAGGGGGGATGACGATCATCTATTCGACGCACTACATGGAGGAGGCGACCCGGCTTTGCTCGCGGATCGGCATCATCGACCGCGGGAAGATCCTGGCGCTCGGCACGATCGACAGCCTCATCGAGCAGCTTCCGTTCGAGGAGGAGATCCGCTTCCCCTCCTCGCCGGCGACGGCGGCCATCCTGGGGGACCTCGCGGCGATCGGGGAGCTGGCGATCGTGGACGGCGTGCACCGTTTCCGGCCGAGGCAGGGCTATCCCATGAGCGCGTTCTACACCCTCACCGAGGCCCACGCCCTTCCGCCGCGCCTATTCACAAGCCAGCGGCCCACCCTCGAGTCCGTGTTTCTCCAGCTCACGGGCCGCGTCCTTCGCGAATGACATGAATCCCATCCTCGTTCTCCTTCGCAAGGACTTTGCCCTGTTCTTCCGGGACAAGGCGTCGATCTCGCTGACGTTTCTCGTCCCGTTCGCCCTGATCTACCTCCTGGGCCAGATATTCCACGTGAACTCCTCCAGTCCCGGACCGGCCGGGATACCGGTCGCGGTCGTCAACCAAAGCGACAATCCCGCCGCCGCGCGCCTTGTGGACGCGCTCAAGGCCGAGAAAACGTTCAAGGTGCTGACCAAATTCGTCAACCCCGACAAGACAACGCGGCCGCTCACCGAGGAGGACCTGCGTCCGCTCATGCGCGCGGATGACTTCAGGTTCGCCCTCGTGATACCGAGGGACGTCATCCGGACCGACAGCATCGGGATCCACCTCAAGACCTACTCGAACCCCCGGAACGAGATCGAGGCCCAGATGGTGAGCGGCATCCTGCAGAAGGACCTTTTTTCCAAGGTGCCCGAGCTCCTGGGCCAGTCGCTGCAGGCGCGGGCGCGAGCCTATCTCGGGGACCCCCGCCTCGACCGTTTCAATTCATCCCTGGCAACCGCCGTTTCCGATGCGTTCGGAGGCGACGAAGCCAGGATCAAGAGTCGCCTGGAGAAAGGCGACCTGGGATTGGGCCGGGTCGGCGACAGCGATACGCCCCCTGCCGCGGGCGCGGCGGCGACGGACACCCCGGATGTGTTCTCAAGGATCGTAAAGGTCGACAATGTCCAGGTGGCGGGCAGGGACGTGAAGTCCCCCGAGGCGACCCTCCTGGTCGGCGGCTGGGCGATGCAGTTCCTGCTGTTCGCCGTCACGGCGTCGGCCACCGCGCTGTTCCGGGAAAAGGAACACGGGATCTTCCAGCGCGTGCTGTCGGCCCCGGTGACCCGCGGCGACATCCTCTGGAGCAAGTTTCTCTACGGGATCTGCCTTGGCCTTCTGCAGCTCATGACCCTCTTCCTTGCCGGCCACCTCCTCTACGGGATCGAGATCGGCGGCCACCTTGGGCTTCTCGTCGTCGTGTGCGTGTTCGCGGCGGCGGCCTGCACCTCGTTCGGGATGCTGATCGCCGCCATTTCCCCCACCCAGGAATCGGCGCGGGGGCTATCGACCTTCGTGATCCTGCTCATGTCCGCGATCGGCGGGGCCTGGTTTCCCGTCAGCCTCATGCCCGAGGTCATCCAGCGGTTCAGCAAGCTCACCCTCGTGTACTGGTCGATGGAGGGATTCAGCCAGGTGCTCTGGTCCCACGACACCCTTGTCGAGCTCCTTCCCACGCTGGGATATCTCTCGCTCATAACCGCCATCGTGATGGGCGTCTCCGTGTGGCGGTTCAACAGGGGCAGGATCTTCGACTGACGGGCGCGGCCCTCACATTTCCTTTGCTGAAGCGCTTTGCGGGGGCGACAGTGGGCGGCTTCCGATGTCCGAGGACCTTGCAACGCTGATCACCTCCATGGCCGCGCGCGCCCGCGCGGCCTCGCTGGCGCTCGCGGTCTCCCCTACTCGGGCGAGGAACGCGGCGCTCGTGGACCTCGCGGGGCGGATCGACCGCTCCCATGGCGCCCTGACCGCCGCCAACCGGCTCGATCTCGCCGCCGCGCAGGAAAACGGGCTTTCCGCGGCGCAGGTCGACCGCCTCACCCTGACGCCGGCCCGGCTCACGCAGCTCGCGGAATCCGTGCGCCAGGTGGCGGCGCTTCCCGACCCGCTCGGCGAGGTCCTCGACGAGTCGACCCGGCCGAACGGCCTCAGGCTTCGCAAGGTGCGGGTCCCCATCGGGGTCATAGGCATCATCTACGAGGCCCGGCCGAACGTCACCGTGGACTGCGCGGTCCTTTGCCTCAAGAGCGGCAACGCGTCGATCCTGCGGGGCGGCCGGGAAAGCTTCGAGTCCAACCGGGCCCTCGCCGCGCTGATCTCGGAGTCGATAGCCTCCGCCGGGCTCCCCGGAGACTGCGTGCAGCTGATCCCGACGACGGACCGGGCCGCGCTGGACATCCTGCTTAGGCTCGACTCCCACATCCACTGCATCATCCCGCGCGGGGGCGAGGGCCTCATCCGGTTCGTGGCCGAGAACAGCACGATCCCGGTCATAAAGCACTTCACCGGCGTGTGCTTCGTGTACGTGGACAAGGCGGCGGATGCCGCCATGGCGGAGTCGATTGTAGTGAACGCCAAGACCCAGCGTCCGGGCGTGTGCAACGCGGCCGAGCAGCTTCTCCTCCACGCGGGCGTCGCGGGCGCCCTCCTCCCCCGGGTGGGAGCCGCGCTCGCCGCCAAGGGCGTGCGGCTCCGGTGCGACGCGGCGTCGGCCGCGATCCTGGCGGCCGCCGGAATCGCCCATGAGCCGGCCTCGATGGGGGACTTCACGGCGGAATTCCTCGACCTGGTGGTCGCAATCCGGGTGGTGGCCTCGGTCGACGAGGCCATCGCGACGATCAACCGGGATGGGTCCGCGCACAGCGACGCGATCGTCACCGCCGACGAGGCCGCCGCGGCGGCGTTCCTCGCGGGGGTCGACAGCGCCGCGGTGTTCTGGAACGCGAGCACTCGCTTCAACGACGGGTTTGAGTTCGGGTTCGGCGCGGAGATCGGGGTCAGCACCGACCGTCTCCACGCGCGCGGGCCCATGGGGCTGCGCGAACTCTGCAGCTACAAGTGGCTCGTGACCGGCACGGGACAGGTCAGGGAATAGCGCGGTCGGCCCGGGCTAGGTCCCTTCAAGGATAGGGTTTGCTTGGAACCTTAACCCGCGCTAGGTTTCTCCACAGGAAGTCATGTTGAACCGCGCCTCAAAGATGCTCCTCGCCGTCATGGCGGCCGCCGCGCCCGCCGCGGCCCAGAACCCACCCGCTCCCCCGCCCGCGACGGTCGACCAGGCACCCGCGGCGGCGCCCGGTTCGGCGGAAAACGCCGTGCTCGCCGCCAAGGCCCCGACGCCCGTCCCGGCGCAGGCCGCCGAGCCGGACGACTCCGGCAGGCCCGTCTCGTCGCGGATCGCCGCCGACATCAACTCGGGAATGCCCAGGTACAGCCCGCCGACACCCACGCCCGTGGCCCCGCCCGACGCCGCCACCGACCTGCGCGACATCGACAAGCCCAAGAACGAGATTCCGCGCCTGCCCAAGTACGTGGTCCGCGAGACCAGGCCCCTCGTTTTTCGCAACCGCGATCTCTACACGGCCGACGGGCTCGTGAACCTGTCCTTCAAGAATCATCCCGGCCTGGGCTTTGGCAACCTTCTGGGGCTCAATTCGAAGATCGCCTACGAGATGTACCTGGATGAGGAGCGCCAGGCGAGCATCGACGATCTCAGCGACACGGCCCGCGCGATGGCCGCCGGGGGCGACTCCGCCGAGAGCAAGTACATCCTCAAGGAGAGCCAGGAGACCTACCTTCGACCCATCGAGGAGACGTGGGGGGGGCCCGGGGGCAACGGAGGATTTTCGGGGGGCGGGGGTCGGTGACCGAGACGCTGATCCTGCGGGAATTGCTTGCAGCCGAGCCGGGCTGGGTTTCGGGCGGGGCGATTGCCTCCAAGCTCGGCGTCAGCCGCGTCTCGATCTGGCACCAGATGGAGAAGCTGCGGGCCCAGGGATTCGGCTTCGAGGCGATGCCCGCGCGCGGCTACCGGCTTTCGAGGCGCCCCAGGATGCTTCACGCCGGCCTGGTCGAGGCCCAGCTGAAGGTCCGCAGGAAGGGATTCACGTTCGCGATCCTGGACGAGGTCGACAGCACGAACGACGAGGCCGCCCGGCAGCTCGCGGCCGGTCGGCCCGCGCCGTTCGCCGTTTTCGCGCAGAAGCAGACGCGGGGGCGGGGCCGCTTCGGCCGGGTCTGGCACAGCGAGGCGAACGGCAACCTGTATTCGAGCTTCGCGTTCCGCCCCAGGATCGCGCCCGAGAGGATGCAGACCTTCACCCTTTGGATGGGGGTCACGATCTGCGAGCTCGTCTCGAAGTTCGTGCCCGTGGCTCCCGGGATAAAGTGGCCGAACGACATTGTCTTCAACGGCCGGAAGGCCGGCGGGATTCTGACCGAGGCGCGGGTGGACGCGGACCAGATACGCGACCTGGTCCTCGGGCTGGGTCTCAACGTGAACAGCCCGCCGGACGAATGGCCGGCCGACCTCGCGAAGAGCGCGGTCTCGCTCTCGGAGCTGGCGGGCGCGCCCGTCGACCTGAACCGTCTCACGGCCGCGCTGATCGGGCGCGTCCTGCTGGCCTATGAGCGGTTCATCGAGGGGGACCACGTCGACTCGTTCGCGGAGCTCTGGAACAGGCACGACGCGCTCCGGGGGCGCGACGTGACCGTGACGGCGGCCGGCCGAAAGCGGCGCGGAAGGGTCCTCGGCGTCGACGACGTCGGCTCGCTGCTCCTTCGCGGGGAGAACGGCCAGACGCGCGCATACCGCGCCGTCGAGGTCACGGTCGACAAGGGCGGCTGAGGCCGCCTTCGAACCCAAGACGGGCATGCCTGAAACCCCCGAGCAGCCGGCCATCGAAGTGTCCCACCTGGTGAAGACCTACGCGGGAGTGACGGCGGTCAACGACATCAGCTTCACGGTCCCCCGCGGGGAGATCATCGGGTTCCTCGGGCCCAACGGCGCCGGCAAGTCGACGACGATGCGGATCCTGACGGGATACCTTCCCGCGACCTCCGGCAAGGTCTCGATCTGCGGGTTCCGGGTCTCCGACGAGCCCGACGCCGTCAAGCGGCGGATCGGCTACATGCCCGAGAACAACCCCCTGCCCGAGGACATGCGCGTGAGCGAATACCTTTATTTCCGGGGCAGGCTCAAGGAGGTCCCGCGCCGCAAGCTGGGCTCCAGGATAGACGAGGTCCTCGAGCTGTGCGATCTGAAGCGGGTCCGCCACAAGATCATCGGCAAGCTCTCGAAGGGCTTCCGGCAGCGTGTCGGCATCGCGGAGTCCGTGCTCGCGGAGCCGCCCGTCATCATCATGGACGAGCCCACGATAGGCCTCGACCCGCACCAGATCCTGATCGTCCGCGACCTGATCGCCAGCCTGCGCGGCCGGATGACCGTGCTCATCTCGAGCCACATCCTTCCCGAGATCGAGATGACGTGCGACCGGGTGCTGATCATCAACCAGGGCAGGATCGTCGCCCAGGGTACGCCCGCCGAGCTCCGGCGCGAGGTCCTGGGGCAGTCGGCCTACGAGATCGACGCCGCGGGGCCGATGGGGTCGCTGCCATTCGTCCTGGGCTCGATCGTCCCCGGGCTGTCCGTCGCGTCCGAGGGACCGCCGGACGACCTGGGCTTCCGGAAGATCAAGCTCAAGACCATCAGCGACGAGGACGCGGGCGAGGCGATCCTGCGCGCGTGCCTGTCCGAGGGACTGCGCGTCCGCGCGCTCAGCCGGGCGCGACCGACCCTGGAGGACGTGTTCCTGGCGGCGACGCGAAGGAGCTGGGACGCGGTGGCGGAGGACCCGAAGGACCGGGGGCGCTCATGAAGCACTACTTCACGATATTCGCGCATGAGGTCCGCATGCTGCTGGTCAGCCCGAGCACCTACATCGCGGGCGTCGCCTTCCTCGCGCTCATGGGATTCATGTTCACCGGCATCCTCGAGCAGTACAGCACGGCGCCGCAGGTGGACTCGCCCGCGACCGTCTTCTTCAAGGTGTATTTCCTGCCGGTGATCTTCATGGTGCCGCTGCTCACGATGAAGTGCCTTGCGGACGAGCGCCGGCTCGGGACCATCGAGACGCTCCTGACAACGCCCGTGACGACGACCGAGGTCGTGCTCGGCAAGTACAGCGCCGCGTACCTGCTCTACATCGCCTTCTGGGCCTCCACCTCGGGCCTCTTCTACATCCTCAAGAGGTTCGCGGGCGACCCCCGCCTGATCGACCCGGGTCCCATCGTCGGCGGATACCTTTTCATCGCGATCTCGGGCCTCCTGTTCATATCGATCGGCGTCTTCACGAGCTCCCTCTCGCGCAACCAGTCCGTGGCCGGGATCCTCTGCACCGTCATCCTCATCGGGATCATCTTCGGCGGACGCTACCTCGGCAGCGTCTCGTGGCTCGACCGCGAGTCGCTGGCGCCGCTCAAGGACGCGGTGGCCTACGCCCAGATCTCCCAGCATTTCCAGGACTTCACGCGGGGGGTCGTGGACACCCGCGAGCTTCTGTTCTACCTGAGCGGCACCGTCCTCGCGCTGATATTCAGCATCCTGAGCGTCGAGGCGAAGCTCCTCCACAGCTAGGCC
>Ga0302225_10000597_pt1 | contig 25893 bp, 27 predicted proteins | sample II_Palsa_E3_2_FD_193515 | JGI IMG/M metagenome (GOLD analysis project Ga0302225, IMG submission 193515) | Peat permafrost microbial communities from Stordalen Mire near Abisko, Sweden - II_Palsa_E3_2 | ecosystem: Environmental > Terrestrial > Soil > Palsa > Peat permafrost | place: Sweden...
TAGTCGCTCGACACTTACTGAATCCCTTGATCTGAATGGTGTACCAAACCTGACGACGGCTGTCTTGCCTCAATCGCCCGCTTCAACGCTGCTAGAGGCAAGCGCGTGGCCAGCATTCGATCCAGTTCCCAACCCACTACTTTCCGTGAAAATGCATCCAGAACGACTGCAAGGTAAACGAATTCACGATTCAAGCGAACGTAGGTCATATCCGCTACCCATAGCTGATTCACGCCGGTCACTTTCATTCGGGCCGCAAGGTTTAGATACACTTCGAATCGCTCTCCGGGATTCTGATTTCTAGGGTCGAAGAGAGGCTGTACATTGAGCAGATTGTCTTCTCGCATAATCCGCGCAATCCGCTTGTGATTTGCAATGATTCCTCGTCGTCGCAGTTCCGCCGCGACTCGTCGATATCCGTATCGCTGACGGTGCTCCAAAACAATTTCCTGCACCACCGCTTTCAGCTCCATCTCATCTCGGGGCGGCACTTTGTGTTCGCAGCTTCGATAGAAACCGCCACGACTGATGTCTGCCAATCGACACATGTGCTCGATGCTCAAGCCGCCTTGCATGGACATCACGCCACAGATGTGGTCGTAGATGTCTTTTCGCCAGCAACGCTGCTCTGTTGGCGTCGAGCCTCAACTCTTTGCAAGGCGCTTCTGAAAAAATCGGCCTCTAATGCCTTCTCGGCAAGCAGGCGCTTGACGTGACCGAGCTCTTTTCTTAGCCTTCCTTCTCTAGCATTCGGTGGGACCGGTTCGCCGATGGCGTCGGCTACTTCAAAGTTTTTTCTCCACTTGTACAGCAGCCGCCGTTGGATACCCAGTTCCTTCGCAAGTGCTACAATGTTCTCGCAATTGTTGAAAGCTCGACGGCCATCCGCTTGAATTCGTTCGGATGTCGCCAAACTCGTCGGGTTGCCATTCGCAGGTGCCTCCCTGCAGAGTGTACGCGTCAAAACTGTCTCAGTTTTGGGGTTCACTCCATGGAGGCGAAATTGGTCAGATGGAGCAACAGTTCCGTTGGGAAGTCCTTTATAATCTTTACGTACTTCATGTCGGGGCGTAGCGCAGCCTGGTAGCGCGCCTGCCTTGGGCGCAGGAGGTCTGGAGTTCAAATCTCCACGCCCCGACCAACTCCTTGTGTACTGCGACATCACCAAACGTGCTGAGTTCTTGCACGCAGGAATACTCCACCTCTACGCGGATATGACGGTTTGCTTTGACCAGCTTTGGGCATCAAGTTCAAGACTGAGGGTTAACAAACCCGCTACAGCCTCGCGAATTTCGCACGCACATGAGGATGTTGTGGGCTATGCTTGGAAAATCCCAATGGGGCTTGCCGCTTGACGTTTCGTCGATAACCAAGGCAATGTTGGGATATTCCTCTCTCGCGGGATGTCCACCGCTCACTCGAGCAGTTCGTTAGTTAGTTCTCCCCTTCTGAAAATTTGCCGTGTGCGGCTTTCTCCCGCATCGCGGATGGATCGGGCGCGGGGCCTTTCAATGCCGGGGGGCAGGAGTTTTTCGTGTCTTCGCACGCAGCGCCGTACTCACAGGCCCGGAAGTCGGACGCGCGGATTTCGCTCGCCGGCGCTCGGGTCACGCCGGGAGATGAACGGGGGCGCGCCGGTGAGATTTGTGAAATGCCGGGCATGAGGGCTCGCTTATCGCGAGACTAGACTCGATTGCATTCCTGTTCCATTTGGTGACCATGAGTGGCATATACGATCTTCGCCTTGTGGCGCTGTCCGTCGGCATCGCCATCTTCTCGTCGTATGCAGCATTAGACCTCGCCGCAAGGGTCACTGCATCCCGCCGTAGCGCCCGTGCTTTCTGGCTATTTGGCGGAGCCTGTGCGATGGGTTTCGGGATCTGGTCGATGCACTACATCGGCATGCTGGCTTTCAAAATGCCGATTGACGTCCTTTACGACGTGCCAACCGTATTGCTTTCCCTACTCGCAGCAATCGCGGCCTCAGCGGTTGCCCTATTTACCGTGAGTCGCCCTCGAATGGGCCTGTGGCAAACCGCGACGGGCGGCGTGGTCATGGGGTCGGGCATCGCAGCGATGCACTATATCGGAATGGCTGCCATGCGAATGCCTTTGCGGATTATTTACAATGTCCCGCTTGTAGCCACGTCGATCCTGCTCGCGGTGGTAATTTCCATAGCTGCGTTGATTCTCTCCTTCCGAGTGCGCGACGAGAATCGCGCCACTCCACGAAAAGTTGTTACTGCCTTGATTATGGGAAGTGCGATTCCTGTGATGCATTACACAGGGATGTGGGCAGCCAGCTTCGCGCCTTCCGATGCTCCGATTGGTGTCTCGCATGCCGTGAGCATTACGTCGCTCGGGCTTGTGGTCATCATCGTGAGCACGCTTTTGATTTTGTCTCTGGTGATCGCAACGGCGTTTCTCGATCGATTGCTTTCAGCGCAAAAAGCCCTTACCTATGAGGCGAGAACGGCCGAAGAGTACTTCCGGACCATCGCCGAGGCCATCCCTGCGATCCTTTGGACCGCGCGTGCAGACGGATATCGGGATTATTGGAATCAACGCTGGCAAGACTATACCGGTATTAGTCACGAGCAAGGCCTCGATGATGGGTGGCAAAGCGCCATACATGCCGACGACGTCTCGGCAGCCGTGGCTGCTTGGCGGCATTCGGTGGAAAGTGGAGCACCATACAACGCTGAGTATCGTTTGCGGCGCGCCGACGGAGTCTATCGCTGGCACCTCGTTCGCGCGCTGCCTCTACGCGGCCAGGACGGAAAAATAGCCAGATGGTTCGGCGCAGCAACTGACATCGACGATCATAAACGCAATCAACAAACGTTAGAGCAGGAGGTTCGAAAGCGTACAGAAGAATTAGTTCAGTCTAACGGCAAGCTTACACAGGAAATGAGTGAACGCGCGCGCACACAAGAGGAACTGAATCGCCAAACCGCAAGTTTGGTCGATGAATTACTGCAGCGCTCTGAGAGGGGCATGCTACTCGCAAGAATGGGCGAGCTCTTGCATAGCTGTGACCTGGAAGAAGAGGCGTTTTCGATCGTTCTGGGGTTCGCGCCGAAGCTTTTTCCCGGGATGGGAGGGGCGGTCATTCTCCTGAAAGCATCGAAGAACCTCCTTGAAGTTGTTGGATCTTGGGATCCTTGCCAACTTCCGAATACAGTCTTTGAACCGAGCTCATGCTGGGCGTTGAGAACCGGCCACCGGTATTTAGTAGAGGCTGGTGAGCGTATGGCCCCGTGCGCGCACGCCAAGGGAGTAACCGGGGCCTATCTATGTATCCCGATCCAAGCGCACGGAGATGCCCTGGGCTTGATTCATTTTCAAGCGAGTAACCAAGCGACGAAGCTCACGGAACAAGAGCAATTATTATCAACTACATTCGCGGAGCAAGTCGGGCTTTCGATCGCGAATATTCGTTTACGCGAGGCGCTGCGAAACCAATCCATTCGAGATTCCGTGACGGGCCTCTTCAATCGCCGCTATTTGGAAGAAACGCTCGAACGGGAAGTACATCGCGCCATTCGAACCGGCCAAACACTGGGCGTGATCATGCTCGATTTGGACCATTTCAAGAACTTCAACGATACGTTCGGGCACGATGCCGGCGATACCGTGCTGCGAAACACTGGCGAGTTTTTGTCCAAGAATATCAGGGCAGACGACATTGCATGCCGTTATGGGGGGGGAAGAGTTTGTATTAATTCTGCCGAACGCCAACCTGGAGGATACGGAGTTACGGGCGAAAAAACTGAGGGGTTCTGTGAGAGCACTAAATATCAAGCACCAGGGCAAACCTTTGGGGACGGTTACCGTGTCAGTGGGGGTCGCGACATTTCCTCAGCACGGTTCCACACCGACCCAGCTGATGGCCGCAGCAGATGCCGCGCTCTACCAAGCAAAGAAGACCGGCCGCGACAGGGTGGTAATTGCAGAACACAGCTATTCTGATGCAGCGACCGATGTTAATGCCGTCGGCACCGCCAAGAATAAGTATTGATCTAATTCCGGCTTCGATTCTCCGCTCAACTTTACTGCATCACTGTTTCTGTCTGGCAAGCAACGTCGGTTGCAGGCGTCAGCAAACCCGTGGGGTCAAAGCGGACCACACCGGATTCGTCGGAGCAGAAACCGCGCTGACCAGTCTGTCCCACGGTAACGGGCTTGGCGTAGTCCACGAAGGTCGGAACCACGCCGCCAACAGGCGCGCCACCGATGGCATTGATGGTGTAACCGCTCTTGGTGCCGCCCGCGAGAACCGGGTCAATCAAGCAAGCCGTGGCAGCCGAAGCGACGCAAGGAATCGCACCACCCAGCTTGGCCAAGTTGGTGGAATAACCGGTGCCCCAGGTCGAAGAATAGGTCACTTCGGCGGTAACGATGGAGCGAATCGAACCCACAGCCGAGGCCTCATTGGCCGCGATACGGGCGCGAAGCAAGTTCGGAATGGCGATGGCCGCGATGATCAAAATGATCGCCACGACGATCAGTAGTTCGATTAGTGAAAAGCCCTTTTCCGGATTGCTCATTTCCCCCCCGTCTGTGACGATCTCAGGTCGCGCTCACTCTGCGCTCAAGCGGATTGTTGGTGGACCTCTGAAACGAAAATCGAGAACTTTCTTGTACTCAGGAAAGGGGGATACCGATCTTGCCCAGAGAAAACGGATTAGACGAATTCTCTACTCCCCAATCCGGAAAGTCAATGCTCACGAAGAGACGAGAACAAAATAGTTAACAATGTAAGGATCCCGCGAAACTCGCGGGCAACATGGAACCGGATTTGATTTCCGCAACGCGTTCGATCCCAGCGCGACTTACGCCATCGATGATGTGGTCACCTACAACGGTTCCACTTACGTCGCCATTGCCGCGAGTGCCGGGCCCGGCAATCCCACGCCGGACACGAATCCGAGCGCGTGGAGCGTGATGGCGGAGGAGGCAGCATGAGCGCGACGGCGCTCACGGGCACGATCGCGACTAGTGCGTATGGCTGCGGCGATACCACGCACATGGTCGCGTTGAACGGTGGGGATTTTCTTATGTTGCGTGTTACGGGCGTCGACAACGCGAATAATCTTTCAGCCGCCTTTAATGTCAACGTCTCGTGGGGGAAATGATGATGCGACACAAATTGAAGTTCTCAGCATTGCTGCTGTCCTTGTTCGCTTTGAGCGCGAGCAGCACCGCGGCACGATCGCTGCTCGGATCAGGCCTTGGTTATCCAAATTTGCTCATAGCGAATATTAGTGCGTCCTCGAACTTTCTCACCGTCAATGGGTTCCCGGTGGGGGCAAACGGCCCTCAACCCCTACGGAACAATCGTTAGCTTGCCGGCGCCGATCACATGCACGGCGCAGAATCTGTTCTTCACTTCACCATTCACGCCTACAGCCATGCAGGGCGCCGGCGGGACGCTGGGCGTCACCCTGTACCGAGCCACCGCGGCGGCCGGAGGAGGCAGTATGGCCGCGACGGCGCTGACGTGCACGATCGCCACCGGTGCGTATGGCTGCGCCGACACCACACACACAGTCGCGCTTACCGGCGGAGATTTTCTCGAGCTACACGTGGCGGGCTCCAACAATGGCGGGCTTCTTTCCGGAGCCATTGCGGTGAATGTCACGTGGCAATGCCAGTAGACTTTGCGGCGTTCAGCTCGCGCAGCGTGACTCCCGGCCGAAGAGGGAGAAGGAGCGTGATTTGCATTTCGTGGTGTTAGAGTCTGTCGCTTCGGCATAACCGGGAAAGCAAAGATGCGACACAATCCCGAAATCCTGACCGTCGTTCCGGCTTGCTGCGCCGTGTGCGCCGCTCCGGCGGCGCGGGCGCAAGGCATCGCTGGGGTGCGGCCGGCCCGAGTGAAAGTGGAGGTATTGGGCGGCTATAGTTTCATGCGGTCGAATACGGTCGGCAGCAGCACGCGCGTGAATCTGAACGGCGCGAGCGGCTCGGCTGCTTTTTTCTTCAAGGATTGGCTTAGCGTGGTGGGGGATGTAGGCGCGTACCATCAGGGCGGCCTGGCAGCAAACCGGCTGAGCCTCAACGTGGTGAGCTACGAAGCGGGTCCGCGCGTGACGATGCAAAATCGAACGCACCTTACTCCCTTCGCGCAGGCGCTTATCGGCGGAGGGCATGCGGGAGGGACGCTCTACACAAGTTCGCCAGGAGCCGGATTGCCGCCGCTCGGCGCCAGCAATGGCCTGGCGCTCAGCGCGGGCGGCGGAGCGGACTGGGCGCTCAATCCCAAAGTCGCAATTCGCGTGATGCAGGCGGAATATTTATACACGCAATTCGCGAACGGCGCGGGGAGCAACCGCCAAAATAGTTTCCGGCTGAGCGCCGGTGTCGTCTTTACCTTTGGCTATTACGATTGACGCGAGCGGAAAGCGGCAGGTCAGCGGGGCGTCCACTGCGGATGGCTGGAGAAGAGCCCGTTGACGAAACCAATGTGGTAAACAATGAAAAGTCCGAAGGCCACGCTGATTAGGCCGGAAGCTATGCGCAATCCGCGATTGAGGCTCGCGAATCGCTTGTCTGCGTAAGCGAAGGGGAGAACCATCGCGCCGGTGATGAGCATCATTCCCGCAACCGTACCGACTCCAAAAATCAACAGGTAGAGAACTGCCCACTTCGGGTTGCGAATGGTGGTCAGCACCAGCAGGGCGACCGCAGCAGAACCAGCCAAGCCGTGGACCAAACCTACGACTAGCGGCCGCACAACCTGGTAGAGACCAAGCCGGCCGAAATGGCGATCGAACCAACCGAGCGGCGTTTCCTCGGAGGCGTGCGGATGCGCCTCCGGCTCATGCTGGTGCGGATGCGTGTGGATGTAGTCGCCGTGAGTATGAGGGTGCGAATGCGCCATTCCGGAAATTGTGACGGAGGGAGAGAAGTTGTTGGTGATCCACTGCAGCATGCCGGTCAGGTTGAGCACGCCGAGGAGAACCAGCATCAAGCCCACGGAAAATTCCATCGAAAGGCCGATGCGCGCAGGAATGACCCAGCCGAATAGAATGATTCCGCTACCCACCAGGAGTATGGTGAGCGTGTGACCCAAGCCCCAAAATGCGCCGATGAGCGCGGCGTGGCTGATCTTTCGGTAGCGCGAGACGATGGTGGTGACGGCGATAACGTGGTCGGGATCGGTGGCGTGGCGCATCCCGAGGAAGAAGCCGAGCGCGATGATGGAAAGTAGGCCAATCATTTTTGTGCGTGCGTTCGTGCGTGCGTTCGTCCTGCGCTTGCGAGCTGATTTTTAATCCGGCGCCGCGAGAGCTCTGGGGTCGGGAGACACTCCCTGCGCGCGAGCCGTGCTGCGGCGCGACTGCAGGAAGTTCAGAAACTCCTCCATACCTTCGCCGGATTTTGCCGACACGTCAAGGACGGTCATCCTCGGCCGCACGGCCTGAATGTTGCAGTTAGCGGCGACCGCGTCAAACTCGACCGCGGAAGCCAAATCGATCTTGGTGATTACCGCGACGTCTGCGCTGTTGAAAATGGTCGGGTACTTGAGCGGCTTGTCTTCACCTTCAGTTACCGACATCAGGACCAAGCGAAGATCCTCGCCCAGATCGTAGGAAGACGGGCAGACAAGATTGCCCACGTTCTCGATGAAGAGGAAATCAAGATCATCGAGCCGCCATCCTTCCAACGCGCTTTGGACCATGGCGGCTTCGAGGTGACAGACCGTTCCGGTAATGATCTGCTTGACGGGCGCCTGACTTCGCGCGAGACGCGCCGCATCATTTTCCGTGGCCAGATCGCCGACCAGGGCGGCCACGCGGAATTGTCTTCGAAGCAGGCTGAGCGTCCTTTCGAGCAGCGCTGTTTTCCCGGCGCCCGGGCTTGACACCATACTTACGACAAAAACTCCCGCATCGTGAAAGCGCTGCCGCAGCGCGCGGGCCACGAGATCGTTCTGCTTCAATACGTTCTGCCTGACCTCAATCATGCGGGTGCTCGAGCTCACTCTTCCACCTCCAGGCCCACGACCAAGAGCTCCTTGCCTTGCACGACTTCGCCCGTGGGAGTGCCGCATTCGGAGCAACAAAACATTTGCGTCGAGTGAACCGGCCGCTGCGCATTGCACTGCCGGCAAAATACCTGCACCGGAACCTCTTCGATCCGCAACTGGGACCCCTGCAAAGGAGTATCCACACACGCCATTTCATACGATGAAAGCAGCGCTTCTTTCACGACGCCGGACAGCAGGCCCAGGCGCAGATATACGGCCTTGATCTGCACGCCGCCCCGGCGGTCCGCTTCTTCCTGCGCCAGTTCCACTATGCTCATCGCGATGGAAAGTTCGTGCATGGCGACGCTACAGAGAAGCATTCTCCTTCGAGTGTACGGATGCGGCGGAACCGAACTGGCCGAATGCAGCGAGCGCGGCCTGACCCAGGCTGATGCCTCCGTCATTCGCCGGTACTGCATGGTTGGTCCAAACGTGAAAGGGCGTCGCGCCGAACATGGACTTCAAATCTTCGAGAAGAAGCTCATTCTGGAAGACTCCGCCGGAGAGCACGATGGTATCGGTGTTGCTTGCGCGGCAAATGGCGGTGGCGGCGTCAAAAACACCTTGGGCAATGCCACGCTGGAATGCCCGGGCGCATCCGTGCACATCGCGCCCACGGAAACGATCTCGCGCCAAATTCGAGAGCAACGGACGAAAGTCCAGCTCGGCGTCCACGAACGGAAACGGGTAAGGCTCAACCGCGGCGGCGCCGCGTGCCATTTGCTCGAGCCACATCGCTGCTTGCCCTTCGAAGCTCGTTTCGCGCGTGAATCCGACGAGCGCCGCAGCAGCGTCAAAGAGACGGCCTATCGAGCTGGTGGTAAACGTTCTCACGCCCTTGCGGATGAGCTCCATCGCATTTTGGTAGCGCTCAGGAAAATGGAAGGGAGCGGAGGTTACTTCCGGCAAATCATCCAGCTGCGCCAGGAATCCTGCCGCGGCTTGCACGGGATGGTGCGCTGCGGCATCGCCACCGGCGAGCAACGCGCGGCGAAGATGAGCCACGCGCTCAAAGCCTTCGCACACACTGCCGGTAAAAATTTCGCCGCCCCAGATGGAGCCGTCGTCTCCATAGCCCGTGCCATCGAAACAAACGCCGACGACACGTTTCTTCCATTCGGCGCGTTCGGCAAGAACGGAAGCCAAGTGCGCGCGATGGTGCTGGACGCTGCGTTTTACGGGGCATGGGAGCGCTGCTGCGTGTCCCGCGGATGCATACTGCGGATGGCCATCATGCACCACCAGGAGTTCGTCCCAGCGAACTTCGTACATTGCAACCAAATCCTCGATGGTCTGCTGGAATGCCTGGAAAGACTGAAAGTGTTCGAGGTCGCCGATGTGCTGGCTCACGAATGCCTGTCCATCAACGACCAGAGTAATCGTGTTTTTCAAGTCGGCGCCAAGGGCAAGGATGGGCCGCTCGGTCGGAAGCACGGCAACGGCGCTCGGCGCGTAGCCGCGAGCGCGACGCAGCACGGTCGGACCGAAAACTCCGGACCGGGTGATCGAATCGTCCACGCGGCGCGCGATGGGCCGCTCGCCCACAAGGAAGGCGTCGGCAATGCCGGAGAGGCGATTCAGGGCTTCGATATCTTCGAATGCGATCGGCTCGCTCGAGCGATTGGCACTGGTCATCACCAAGACTTCCGGAGCACCCGCGGCGAATAGGAGATAATGAAGTGGAGTGTAGGGCAGCATCACTCCGAGTTCGTGGTTGTCCGGAGCTACGCCGGGCAGGTCGATCTCTGCCGGCGCTATCACAATGGGCCGGGCTGCTGAGGTTAGAAGCTTCTCCGTTTCCGCAGAAACACGGATCAGGCGTTTAGCGACATCAAGATTCTTCGCCATCAACGCAAAGGGCTTTTCCTTGCGATATTTTCGGCTGCGCAAGGCTTGAACAGCTTCCGCATTTCCGGCGTCACATGCGAGATGGTAGCCGCCGAGTCCCTTGACCGCCAGAATCCTGCCGTCACGCAACATCTGAGCGGCGCAGCGGATGCTCCGTTCATTGCCGTGAACCGCTTCGTCCCTCGCTTGCAGATGGTATTGCGGGCCGCACGCAGGACAGGCAACGGGCTGCGCGTGAAAGCGCCGGTTGCCAGGATCGCGGTACTCGCTCGCGCAGTATGCATCGAGCGGCCAGGGCTGCATGGTTGTGTTCGAGCGGTCGTAGGGCAATGCGAGAATCACGGTGTAGCGCGGGCCGCAGTTCGTGCAGTTGATGTAAGGATAAAAATAACGCGGGTCGTCGGGATCGAAAAGTTCGCGAAGGCAATCATCGCAGACCGGCAAATCCGACGAAATTCGTACGGACAGGCATTCGTTGCGTTGGCTTTCCAGAATAGTGAATTCGTTGTACCCCAGCGGCTTTGACGTCTGGATTCTAATATCGGTGATTTGCGCAGCAGGCGGCGGCTCCGTCTGCAGCGCTTGCACGAACGCTTGCAAGCCTTGATCCGCGCCTTCGAGGAAAATCTCAACGCCCTCTTCCCCGTTCAGCACCCATCCGGAGAGCGTATTCGCGCGAGCCAACCGGAACACGAACGGACGAAATCCCACGCCCTGCACCACGCCACGTACTTTGATGGAACACGCGCTCGCCATTCCGGCTTACTCCACGCTGACTATGCAGCCACGCCCCTGCCAGCCGACCTGAATCACTTTGCCGCCGTCCACGAGCATGGGAACCGTGCGTTGTCCGTTCGCGAGCGAGCGCATTCGTTCGCGCGCCGCGGCATCGGCCTCGACATCGTATTCGACGAACTCAGTTCCCTTCCATTCGAGCCATTCGCGCATCTCCTGCGTATGCGGGCAGCTTTTCGTGCCAAATAACTCAAGCGTCGCCACGGCCCAGCACCTCCAAGCTCTCGCGGATTACGTGATAGATCGAAGCCTGAATTTCCTGAATGCGTGGAATGTAATCGCAATGAACGACCAACGGAAAATCGGCCAAACCCCGCCTCTTCGTTTCGCCGCCATCGTAGCCCAGCAGGGCCACGGTCAGGAGATTGCGTTTGCGGGCCTCTTCGAGCGCCATGATGATGTTGCGCGATCCTCCGCTGGTGGAAATCGCGATGGCGATATCGTCCGGCTGCGCTTGCGCGATCATCTGCCGGAGAAAAATCACTTCGGTGCCGACGTCATTCGCGATGGCGCTTATATTGGCTGGCTCGAGCGCGAGCGAGACAGCCGGAATCGGTTTCCAGCCCGCAGGCGGCGCAATGCAATCGATGGCCCAATCGTTGGCGTCCGTGGCCGATCCGCCGTTTCCGAAAATAATCAGCTTGCCCCCACGGCGAATGCGTTCCGAAATAGCGGAAGCGGCATTGCCGATTTGTTCGGCTTCCTCGGCGGCCACCCGCGCGCGCAGCTTGGCATCGTCCGCGACTTTCATCTGAATCGAATTCGCAACCTCGGCGATCACGTCGCCCGTTTCTTGCTTCTCGCGACCGAGGAAGGGATAGAGAAATCCGGCTTGGCCCACATCGTGTCCCAACTCGCGATGCTCGAAGAAAACGTGCACCGTCTCCCAAAGCGTGTGATAGAGGATCTCGACCAATTCCTGCTGGATAAACGGATCAGCATTCGCGGGAGGGATCGCATAAGAACCATCGAGGCCCGGGAAGGCGAACGTCATTGCTTCGCGGGCGTGGGCAACATCCAGAGCGGCCCAGACTTCGGGATCGCCTTCGGGCGGTCCAAAACCCATCACCATGTCGGCCGGGCGCAGAATTGCTTCGAGCCACGGTCGGAACAAAATCGAAAGATCGAGCGCGGGAAGAGCGCGCTTCCCTACGATGACGGGATGAACGAATTCGACGGAGACGTGCTGCGCGTCGGTCGCATACGGTCCTCGCCCAAAGGCGAGCAAGCGCCCGCCGCGAAGAAATCTGTCGGACATCTCGCTGCAGGCGACAGCAAGCCGATTTGCCTCGCGCGCGAAAAAGGACTCCAAAATCTGATTTCGCGAGAGAAGGCGCTGTTCAATTTGCGCCGCGAGCTGGCATTCGGTGGCCATTTTCCGGTCGTGCTTCTAGTTCCTCGTCTTGTGCTCAGCAAATGCGCGGCAGCGGATCGCCGACGAGCATATCCACGATTCTAGTGCCGCCATATAGAGTCGTCACTAAAACGGAACCAGCGGGCTGGTCGCGTATCTCGCCGATGATGCGCGCTTCGCTGCCGCCCGGAGCCTCTTGCAGCGCCATCAGCGCGGCGCCTGCGAGCTCGGGAGCCACGACCGCAAGGAATTGTCCTTCATTCGCGATGTGAAGCGGGTCGAGGCCGAGGAGTTCGCAAGCTCCTCGCACAGCGTCATGCACCGGAACGCTGTCCTCGAATAGAACTACTCCCAGGCCGCAGTCTCTGGCGAGCTCGTTGAGAGACGTTGCCACGCCGCCGCGCGTGGGATCCCGCATCCAGCGAACACCGGGTCCAGCCGCTTGTACGACGGCATTCACCAGCGGAAACACGGAACGCGTGTCGGAACGCAGATCGCCTTCCATATCGAGATCACCGCGCGCCAGCAAAATCGTGATTCCGTGATCGCCGATGGGACCTGACAAGAGAACTTTATCGCCGGGGCGCACCGATTGGGGATTGACCTCTACACCAGCGAGCGGCGCGCCAAGGCCGGTGGTTGTGATGTACATGCTATCGGCCTTGCCGTGCTCGACCACCTTGGTGTCTCCGCCGGCTATTCTCACGCCCGCTTTCTCGGCGGCGTCGGCCATCGCCTGAATTTCGGCTTGCAGAACGTCCGTGCGCAAACCGGCTTCGAGAATAAACGTGACCACAATCGCCTGCGGCTTCGCGCCGGAAACGGCCAAGTCATTCACGGTTCCATTGACCGCGAGCTCGCCAATCGAACCGCCCGGAAACGCCAACGGTTTCACGACGAAACTATCCGTGGTTATAGCCATTTGCGCGCCGTTGATTTTCAGGTGGGCGGCGTCTCCCAGCGGATCGGGGGACGCGCCAAAAAGCAGAGGAGCAAAAAGGCCCTCTACGAGGCGCCGACTGGCTTTTCCACCGGCACCATGCGCCATTTCGATCTGAGGCTCGCGAAAGCGGATCTTCGGAGCAGGATTCCCGAGTTTGGCCCCGGCACTCATGCTGGTGCGCTGATGCTCGTCAAGAGGTTGGCTTTCCGATGTTCGTAATTGTAGTAAGCGGCGCATGATCCTTCCGAGGAAACCATGAGGGCGCCCACCGGATTTTCCGGCGTGCATTCCTTGCCGAACAATTTACATTGCGCGGGTTTCAAAACGCCTTTCAGCACTTCTCCACACTGCGCGGCCTTCGGATCGGTCACGCGAATTCCCGGAACCTGGAATCGCTGCTCGGTGTCCCATTCGGCATACTCCTGGCGAATGCGAAGCGCCGACTGGGAGATAAAGCCAAGGCCGCGCCACTCGAAATACGGGCGCAGCTCAAAAGTTTCGGCTATGGCTTTCAGGGCCGCGCGATTCCCTTCCCAAGGAACAACGCGCTTGTATTGATTTTCGACCTTCGCCTCACCTTTTTGAAGCTGGGTGAGAAGCATCACGATCGATTGCAAAAGATCGAGGGGCTCGAAGCCGCATACCACGATCGGTTTGCGCTCGTTCATTGCGATCCACTCATAAGGGCGGCAGCCAATCACGGTGGACACGTGCCCCGGCCCGATGAAACCATCGAGCCGCATATCGGGAGAGTCCAGAATCGCGCGAATGGCGGGGATAATCGTGACGTGATTGCAAAACACAGAAAAATTGTGAATGCCTTCGGTTTTCGCCCGTAGCAAAGTCAAAGCTGTGGAAGGAGCAGTGGTCTCAAAGCCGATGGCAAAAAACATCACATGCTTCTGCGGGTTCGATTTCGCGAGCTTGATGGCATCGGTGGGCGAATAAACGATACGCACGTCCATTCCCCGGGCTTTGTGCTCGAGTGGGCTGCCGTTGGTGCCGGGAACCCGCATCATGTCGCCAAAGGCCGCGAAAATCACGTCGGGGTCCGCGGCTACGGCCAAAGCATCGTCGATACGGCCCATGGGAAGAACGCAAACGGGGCAGCCGGGCCCATGAATCAATTCGATATTCGGCGGGAGAACGTCCTTTAGTCCGAAGCGATAAATGGCGTGCGTGTGCCCGCCGCAGACTTCCATAAGCCGGTAATGCCGGTTGGGGTCAGCGAGGCGACGAATCTCTTCCGCGGCCTTAGTGATCAGTTCCGGATCGCGAAACTCATCCACATATTTCATATTCGGTCCTTCAAAAGGCGTCTAACTGGCCTGCTTATCTTCGGTTTCTTCGAGCCCGTATCCGCGCACTTCCTGCACTGCTGCCTCGCTCTCGCCAAGCATTTCGAGCGTCCGCATTTGATCCATCGCATCCACTTCGCTGATTTTGCTCATGGCGAACCCGACGTGGATTAGCACCCAATCGCCGGGCACGGGCCGATCGTCCTCAAGAAGCCCCAGATCCACCTTGCGCCTCATTCCGACGACATCGACGAGGGCCGAATTCGGATTGTCAGCGGCGATTTCGACAACCTTTCCTGGTATCGCTAAACACATGCGGCATCCTCCCGGCGTAATCTCCATTCCCTTGTCAGCGCTCATCAGCCTTGTTCCTGTTGTTTTCGAGCGGTGAAGTCAAAAGCAATCTTCACCTCGTCCTTCACTTTAAGAGTCCCGCCGGCCACGGATACGAGCTTGATTCCGTAATCGGTCTGCCGGAGCGAGAATTCTCCGTAGGCTCGCAGCGTGTCACCCGCCAGCGAGACCTGCGCGTAAATCGTCTCGCTGCGCGTGCCGCCGTGCAGGCTCAGGTTGCCGGCGGCATTCACCGAGAATTGAGTGTCGCCCATTTTGCTTGCCACAATTTGCGAGCTCTCGAAGACAATCTCCCGGTACGCATCGGCCTCCAACACATCTTGTTTCATCCGGCTTTGGATATCTTTACGATCGTTGTCGCTCACGTCGTCGGTCACCTCGAGAGAGGCAGCGCGGACGGAGATTCGAAGAGAGGCTTGCTCGAGGGTTCCGGGAACAAACGTAGCCTCGCCGGTATAATCGCGGATGGCCATGGTGGGATTGTGGCCGAGCGACGAAAACAATCCGGTGGCAAACGCTCGCACTGTGAAGCGGCTCTTTCCGACATCAACTAAATAACGCACAGTGGCATCCGTAGGGGACACCTTGGCGCTCGTCTGGTCCATTACGCCTTCACCTTTGATTGCCGGCCCGGGCAAAAGAGGCCGACAATCTTACATGGAACGCAACTTGAAATACCGCTCCATGTCCGGCATGATGCCGCTTGCAAAGTCTCCGAGCCCGAGTTGAGACAGATACCGCTTTGCAATGGGACTCGTGAGTATCAGCCCGGCACCGACTACAACCAGGGCCACACCTCCGAGCATGTACAGCGTGTCCTTATTCGCGGAACCGTTCTCATCCTCGTGTTGCATCATTTCCATTGGCATGCGCTTTCTCCTCCCAGTATTTATTTGTAACCTTCGTCGAGCCACTCTCCGTTCCGAATTCTCTCTACCAGAGACTCAACCAATTTTGCCGCGTCGTCCACCACGGCTGCCACAGGAGCGCTCAGCCCCATGTGGCCCTCTTCGGGCCCGAGCGTCAGGGGCTCGCATGCGACCAGCAGAATTTTCTTCAGCTCTCCGCCCATGGATTTCGCCATACGAATCACGTTCATGGGGTTCATGCTGTGCGCGTCGACCGAAGCTTGCTGTGATTCAGGAGCATCGAGCGATTTCAAATCAGGCTCGATGACGTAGAGGCTTCCGGGCGCTCCACCGCGAGGGCACGCATCCACCAGGATTGTTACATCAGAACCATCGAGTAGCGCGTAGGCCAAATCAAAACCTCGGATGCCGAAATCTACGGCCTTCACTCGTTCCGGCAATTTTCGTCCGGCCAATCGTTGCACTACTTCGACTCCGAAGGCGTCATCACCAAGAAAAATATTCCCGATGCCGGCGATCAGGATCGAAGGCGCACGAGTTTCCGAAGCTTGCGCCGCTTCATCCATGGCCAGTGGTTCGATTTCGTTGGGATCGAAGAAGAAACGATGTCCCGGTTGCCGCAGGATGCCAATGTCCCGGCCCGGATCATCATCGGCCACGACGCACACATGAAAATTCCCCTCATAGTCCTGCTCAATGGACTCGATCATGGCCGTCTTTCCGGCCAGCGCAATATCCATCACATCGCCGCGTTTGCCGGGACGCAGACGTACGCGATGCCCCGGCTTGACCTCGACGCCACGTATGGTCAAGCTACCCGCCGGCGCCTTGTCCTCCAGCAGCCGCCATTCCCACTCGTTCATTGCTTTTCCTCGTCCGCGGGACGCAAGCCCCGCAACACGCCATGAAGTTTCATGAAATGCTCCATCGGCATCGTTTCGGTTCGCTCCAGAATCAGCCGCGCGCGTTCGTCGGCGTTCCGCATCTCGTTTTTTTCATCCTCGGTCAGAGTCAGAATCCGGAGCGCGAGAATTTCGTCGATCTCGGTTCCGTCAAACAAGTCGCCGGGGCTTTCGGGAGCAATTTGCGGATAGTCGTAAAGGATGATTGGTGAAGAAAGCATCCCGTCGCGCTGTCCTGCTTCGCCAGCCAGCACGGGATAGGTCCCGATATTATGGCAGTCTGAAACGATTCTATTCAGGGAAGAAGGAGGATCGAGAAGGGAAACGAATTCGCCGCCTTCGATGCCGAGGATGGTGTGCGCGGAAAGGAGCGATTGCATGAGGGCGTCGTCACGGCCGTCCGAGCGCGCATTTGCGGTGTCAGTGGCGTTCAAAACGCGGACGGTGATTTTGTATAGCCCGTCTTGGAGACATGTGACGCTCGCTTCCACTTTTCCCGTGACGACCTCTTTCGTGCGAACAAGGACCGCGGCGATACGCCCATCGGAACCGCGAACCGGCTCAACCTGCTTTCCTCCTGGAAACGTAAGAACGGCCGAGCGAGGCGCCGAAACACTCCCGGCAAGAAGAAAGGACGGGAGGACGATTTCGCGCTCCGTCGCTTCTTGCCAGGTTTGAAGAACTTGATCGCCGACGCGAAGCGTCTCCACAATCTTGAAGTCCGGTTCGGGACCGCCCCCAGCGTTCGGCGGCCACCCATCGAGCGGCGTCTTCAACTCGCCGACCGTCCGCGCAACGGCTTGCAGAAAACGCACCTTGATACTCAGCTCCGCGGAAGCGCTCGCCAAAGCCAGGCATTCGGTTTGCATGAACCAATTGTCCGCGCCTCTCTGCATTTCGCTGTAGGCCTTGGAATAGAGCACGCCGAAATTCCATCGCTGCCGGTTTTTCACCGACGACGGCCGGTAGGGATACAGCATGTAACCCTCGTAGAGAACGGCATTGGCGATGTCTTGCACAAGCTTCGCGTTCATAGCTGCACCGTTTCTTCCGTCCCCGTTAGCACGCGTTCAATCACCTGCTCCCAAGTGGGAATTCCGTGGCGCACTTTGTACTGATAGAGTCGGTCGAATACATCCCGCCGCAAATAAAGCCACGCGCTGTTGGGATAATAATGATCGATCAGGTCTTTCCAGACTTTCAGCGGCAGCCTGAATTTCGCTTCCTTCTCCCAGGAAATCGGTGACACCTGAAGCTGGTCGTTCTTGTCCGGGTAGAAAACAGTGCCGCTAAAAAGAAAATTGAGAGGCAAGTCGCCGTCGGCGAGACCGTGAAAGTACTTCGTGGCCGCGACGTTGAAATCAAATGTGCAGGGCACCGGCAACTCAACGACCGTCTCTTTCGCGAACGCTGGCACCACGACAATCGCGTGGGTCCACAAAAGATTGCGCAGCGTTTTGCCCCAGCGGTCGGGTTCGCCGAAAAGGTCGTGAAGCCGGGCCTGCTCTTCAGCGGTGTAATGCCGTCGAGTAACTTCGATTTGGATTTGCGCGCGCAGGACCACGGTATGGATCGCTTCTTCTGCGCCCGAATTCGTTACGCGAAGGTTGAATGACAACAACGGCGCTGCGCCATACGGCACCGCCTGCGCGCTTTCGATTTGGAAATTCAAATCAGGCATTTGGTTGGCCGCCGGTTGTTTCGGCCCTCTCTTTCAAGCTTGCGAAAAACTTGGTCACTTCGCGCCAAACTTCGGTCCCGCCCGAAAGCCCGTGCCAGTGGAGCCGAATTAGGCCCACCAGCTTGTAGCACTCGTCGATTGGAACGATGTAGTACTGCGCCGCGACACCTCGAGTCGCGCCCACACGATTCGCGAGTAGCGCCTCTACATCGGGTTGCAGTTCGAGAAGCGCCGGATTTTCCTGCTCGATATCGGACCAGGCCTCAAGCGAAAGCAGCGATTCAGTAGCTCCCGCGGGGCCGGGATAGAACGCAGCCACTTTCCCGGTACTGCCGCTGTGGAAGAAGAAGGCCATCTCGATGGGAATCATCAAACCATCCCACTGCGCCTCTGACATCTGGAATTGGGGAAGAAACCGGATGCGGCGTGGCACACGCTTGTATTTCGTAGCACCCTGGCTGCTGAAAAGAATGGCGCAGGCATCGCACGAACAAATTAACTTTCGGGCGGCGGGATCTATCAGGTGCTGATGCTCCGCAGCCAGTTCCTTGCTGCACATTTCGCAGCGCTCAACTGTTGGCCGCTTTCGCGCAAATTGACGTAGCGCGGCAAACGCACCCTCTTTTTGCGCAGACTGCGAAATCGGCGCGCTCACATCCCACTCCGCTGAGCTTTCGCGAGCGGCAACGACACTCGTACGCGCCCGTTCTCATTGAGCAATGGAACAGGCTCGAGATGAAGACTGTCTAGATCCACGCCGCGTCCTGCGTGGACAATATCGTAGTGCTGCCCGCAGATGGAGCACGCTAAAACGTTGCCTTCGAGGTGAGCGCCTCCCAGCGGCTGGCTGCATCCCGGACAAGTGTTCTCGTACGCGTACAGGGTTTCTTCCAGCCGGCAGAAGAGCATGTCGCGACCGCCGACCTCTTCCATCCTCAGAGTTCCGGAAGGAATGCCGTCAAGGCCGAGCACGTCTTCCCACCCGACCGCGTCGCGTTCCGCCTTCGCTTCGTGGGCGTTCCCGTTAAGTTGAGAAATAGGAACGAACGCGAGGGCGGGTTTTTCTTCTTTTACCGAGCCCTCAACGATGATGGCCGTCACGTCAGGCGCTGCGTCATAGATCGCCTCTTCCACGGCCAGTTTCATGGTGGCCGACGAAGAAGGGCAGCCGTGGCAATTGCCTTCAAGACGCAACGTCACCGCTCCGGCCTCGTCCACGCCTATCAGGTTTACGTTTCCGCCGTGAGATTTCAGATACGGGCGCGTTTTTTCGAGCGCTTGCATTACGCGCGTCTCGAGGCTGTCTGGGTGCAGCCCATAAAGCAGGAAGAGGCTTCGAACGAGATCATCCCGCCCGAGCACTTCGATGGTGGCGGGCCCGGAAGTAGTCTGGTTTACGATTTCGAGCATGCGCTCGAGGCCCGCGCCGTGAAGCTCCATCAGCAGCTGCACCAGCTCCTTTGCGGCGGATGACAGCGCAGGGTCGCTTGCATTTTCGATACGATGGACCAATGCCTCAATTGATTTCAGCCGGCTTTGGACTTCATTGGATGCAGGCATGGACACCTTTCCCTGGCTCGCGAGCAGAGACAAGATACAAACTCAGGGCGCCCCGCACCATACTTACTTTTCCGGACGCGCCTTGCCGCCCTCGTCAGGGTACGCTCTAGGGCTGAAGGCCAAACATCGGCGAATGGTGCGTCTCGAGAACTTTTCCATTGCCGAGGTACATGTGCACGCCGCACGGCAGACAAGGATCAAAGCTGCGCACGGCGCGCATGATATCGATACCTTTAAACTTGTCGGGGCCATTTTCTTCGAAGATCGGCGTGTTCTGCACCGCATCTTCGTACGGTCCCGGCGTTCCGTAGATATCGCGAGGATTTGCGTTCCAAGGCGTAGGCGGATACGGGTGATAGTTGGCGATCTTGTGGTCCTTGATCACCACATGGTGAGACAGGACGCCGCGCACGGCCTCGTGGAAACCGCAGCCAATCGCGCTTTCCGGCACTTTGAAGTCCGTCCACGTTTTCGTTCTGCCCGCGTGCAATTCTTCCAGCGCCTTTTCAACGAAGTGCAGCGCGGCGGCCGCGGCGTACGCCTGGAAATAAGTCCGGGCGCGGTCGCGTTCGATGGCATTGCTCCACTTCGGAATCTTCCATTCGAACTCGACTTCAGGAAGCGAGGCGGTCTTGGGCAAGTAAATCTTGACGCTGTGGCCCGTGGCCTTGATGTAGCCGATATCCACGATGCCCGCGAGTGCCGTGGCCCAGAAGCGGGCGATGGGACCGCCACCGGTATCAAGTGCCAGGTGGTCTCCCGTGCGCTTATCGAGCCAGCGTGGCGACATCACCCAGGTGTACTTGCCGCCGAAGTCGCGCTTCTGCGGCCGAGGAATCGTCGTTTGGTTCCATGGATGATTCTGGTCCACGGGATTTCCGAGCGGGTCCGTCTTGACAAACGTTTCCGAATTCTTCCACTCGTCATAGTACGAGCTGCCGAGCAGGATGCGAATGTTCAGATTGATGTCCACCAAGTCGTTGGTCACGAGCTTGCCGTCAACGACCACGCCCGGAGTGACAAACATTCCGCGGCCCCACTTGGTCATGTTCTTGTAGGTGTAGTCGCACACCGCGGGGTCATTGAACGAACCCCAGCAAGCCAGCAAAATTCGGCGCTGGCCGACTTGTTCATAGCCCGGAAGCGCTTCGTAGAAGAAATCGAACAAGTCGTCGTGCAGCGGAACGACTTTCTTCATGAATTCCACGTATTTCATCAGGCGAACAAGATAGTCGGTGAAGAGCTGGATCGTGGGTACCGTGCCAACGCCGCCGGGATAAAGAGTGGAAGGATGCACGTGCCGGCCTTCCATCAAACAGAACATCTCGCGCGTCATGCGGCTCACTTGCAGCGCCTCGCGGTAGAAAGCGCCTGTGAACGGATTCAGGGCGCGCATGATGTCCGCGATGGTTCGGAAGCCGTGAAGATTTGAGTGCGGCGACATGGTCTTCTCCGCCTTCGCCAACACGCTCGGATTCGTTTCCTTCACCATCTGCTCGCAGAAGTCCACGCCCACGAGGTTGTCCTGAAAGATGTTGTGATCGAACATGTATTCGGCGGCTTCGCCGAGATTCACGATCCATTCGGCGATGGCGGGAGGGCGGATTCCGAATGCCATGTTTTGCGCGTAGGTGGCGCAGGTTGCGTGGTTATCTCCGCAGATACCGCATATGCGGCTGGTAATGAAATGAGCGTCCCGCGGATCTTTGCCCTTCATGAAGATGCTGTAACCGCGGAAAATCGACGAGGTGCTGTGGCATTCGGCGACGCGCCGGTTTTCAAAGTCGATCTTGGTGAAAATTCCCAGGCTGCCAACAATCCTGGTGATCGGGTCCCAGTTCATCTCCACCAGATTGCGCGATTTCGTGGCGGTATCCTTGGTCACCCCAGTGATTGTGCTCATTCTCTCGGCTCCTTTAATAAGACCGCGGACGATAGCCCGTGGTGAGTTCGGCACCGGGGTGCCGCCACTTCGGTTCCTTATTCACTGTTGTATTGGTCATGGAGCGCAAAGCGCGAATCGCACGCCCGTACACGCCGATGGCGCTCGAAGACACCCTCGCGCCCGGCGGTTCATCCATGAAGGGCATGAACTTGTCCGGAAATCCGGGCATGGTGCAGCCGATGCAGATTCCGCCTACGTTGGGGCAGCCGCCGATTCCGGCCATCCATCCGCGTTTCGGCACGTTGCAGTTAACGACCGGGCCCCAGCAGCCGAGTTTTACGATGCACTTGGGAGAACCGTACTCCTCGGCAAAATCGCCCTGCTCGTAGTAGCCGGCACGATCGCAACCGTCGTGCACTGTCTGGCCAAACAGCCAAGTCGGGCGCAGTTGGTCATCGAGGGGAATCATGGGAGCGAGACCCGCGACTTGATACAGCAGGTACAGCAGCGTTTCCATAAAGTTGTCCGGCTGAACGGGGCATCCTGGAACATTCACGACCGGCAAGCCGGCGGCTGATTTCCAACCCCAACCGAGATAATCCGCCAGCCCCATCGCGCCCGTCGGGTTGCCAGCCATGGCGTGAATGCCGCCATACGTGGCGCAGGTGCCGCAGGCCACCACGGCCAACGCCTTGGGAGCGAGACGATCAATCCAGTCATTCGTCGGAATCGGCTGCCCAGTTTTGGAGTCGGTTCCAAGAGCCGCCCAATATCCTTCTTTCTTTATCTTCTCGTTGGGGATCGATCCTTCGACCACCAGAACAAAAGGATTGAGCTTGCCTTCCGCAGCGAGATACCAATATTTCAGGAATTCGTCGCCGTTCTCATAGGCGAGAACTGGATTGTGCAAATGCACTTTGGGAAGTCCTGGAATCGCACCCAGGATTACGTCTTCGATGCTGGGCTGGGTCGCCGCGGTGATCGAAACGGAGTCGCCGTCGCAGCCGAGACCCGATGTCATCCATACAATATGGACATCGGAGACGGGTGAATCTCTTTGAGTCTTGCGACCATAAGGAACTGCGTCTGCCATGGCTCAATTTCTCCTTTCCAGCCTCGAACTCTGGCGCCGAACCCGACCGGATTTTCCCGGGAAAGAAATACAACTTTGAAAGGGAACGTCTCAAGCAGGCCGATGCTGTATTATTCACCGGGACATCCCTCAGTCTAAGCATAGGGGATTCCCCTATCCATTATTCCGCTGAAGGCAAGGGGGTTAGGCAGTCACGGGATTCCCCGAAATGGGAATTGACTGCGGACATCAATAACTTGAATCATCCCGATAACGAAAACTGACTATGCGCCTTTTTCGTTCAGCGACGATTCGATGGCATGTTGCACAAGTTCGCGGGCGTTTCGAAGGGACAGTTTCTCTTTGATGTGGGCTTGGTAGGACTCCACCGTTTTCGTACTCACGTGCAACTCATCGGCGATCTGCCGCGTTCCGTGGCCCACGCCGATCAAGCGGTAAACTTCGAGTTCGCGGTCGCTTAGTTTGGCCAGCGGATCGCGCGGCGAAACGGAGCCGTGAACGAATTGTTGCAGCATCCTTTTGGTTAAGCGATCACTCAGGTACACATCTCCGCGCAAAATGTGCCGAATGGCGGTGAGCACTTTCTCGGTCGCCTCCTGTTTCATTATGTAGCCGTTTGCGCCGGCCCGCAGCGCCCGCTCGGCATAGCTCGATTCGTCATGCATCGAGAGGACCAGTACCGGGAGATTCGGGTATCTGGCGCGGAGAGCTTTCAGCAGTTCGAGGCCGTCCGGACCATCCAGGGAAATATCCAGAACGATGAAGTCTGGCATCGCGTTCGGGATAGCCTGCAGCGCCGAGGTAGCGCCATCGGCCTGGCCGCAAACGGCCAGATCGGGTTCGCGGTCGATAAAAAGTGCGAGCCCTTGGCGCACGATAGGATGATCGTCAACAAGAAATACTTTGTGTTTCGTGGCAGGTCCGGCGAGGCTTTTGTTCATGGTAGTCGGCCCTCATTCATTGTGTTTAGCCAGGCAGCGGGAAGATGCATATGACCGTCGTCCCACCGGTGAAGTTTTTCCGCACGTCGAGCGACCCCCCGATCATATTTGCGCGGTAGCTCATTATATTCAAACCCATCCCCACATGGTTTGCAGGGATCTCCGAAATCCCTCCGCCGTCATCCTGAATGGAGAGAGTGCCTTCCCCGTTTTCGGCGAACAAATCGATCACGACGCGGCTGGGGTGTCCATGTTTAATCGCATTGTTCACGGCTTCGCGCGCGACATGGTAGAGGTGAGTCGCGACGTTCACGTCGTAAACCAATACCGGAGCGCTGCATTCAAACCGGCACGTAATCCGGAAAAGATCCTGCATCTCTTCCGCGTGGCGTGTCAGGGCAGACATCAGGCCGTGAGCGTCCGACACGACAGGTAGGAGGCCTCTGGAAAGCTCCCGCGTTTTGTTAATTGCCTCATTCACCAGTTTGACGATCTTTGCGGCGTCATCTGATTCCTGCAGCGATTGCTCGCACAACTTGCTTTCCAAAACCTTGCTCATAAAGGCGATTCCAGTGAGATGTTGACCCAACCCATCGTGGAGGTCTTCGCCAATACGACGCTGCTCACGCGCGCTGACTTCCAGGATGCCTTTTTCCAGGCGCTTGCGTTCGGTGATGTCGATTCCGGTGACGATTACGTGCGAGGTCGCGCCGTTCTTGCTTGCGAGCACGGTGCTCGACCAGGTAATTAGGCGACGTGTTCCATCGCGCGTGAGCCAGTACGTTTCCGAATCGCCCGGCGGCCGCGAAGAATTCGGCTGCTGGAAAATGGATTTGAAGTTGTCCACCTCTTCGGGCATCAGGAACAGGTCCCACACATACCTTCCGCGCACTTCGGCGAGCGAGTATCCCGTTGTTTGCTCGCAACTGCGGTTGAAACGAACGATCCGGCCGTCCGGATCGAGAACCACGACTAAAGCCCCCACAATATCCAGAATCGCAGAGAGGACATTACGTTCTTCCTGCAGCGATTCTTCCGCCTGCTTTAGCTCCGTGATATCGACGCCCACGCCGTGAATGAACCAGGGCCGGCCGTCCTCCCGGCGGATCATCTCCGCTTCGCAATGAAACCACAGAACTCGTCCGTCGCGAGCAAGGACCCGGTACGCGGACTTCAGGGGCTTGCCTGAAAGAAACATCTCCGCGGCTTCCGTGCTCCAGCGCTGCTTATCGTCGGGATAAATCTGGTCGTACCAGCGCACCGGATCTTCCAGCCATTCGTTTTGCGAAAACCCCAGAGCAGCTTCAATTTGCGGGCTGACGTACGCTTCGCCAATTCCTTTGTCGAGATAAGCCATGAAAACTACGGCTGGGATCTGTTCGACAAGGGCGCGGTATCTTGCTTCGACGCTGTGTGCCTGGCCGCTGGAATCTTCGGCAGCCGGCTGCCCGGCGTGCTCGCCAGCCGATTGTGATGCCAGAAACCGGCTCTCCAAAAATACGCCGGCCAATTCTTGCAGAGTCTTCTCCGCGTCGGTCACCTGGGAATCCATTTCGCGCAAGAAAAGGGATTCCGCGAGTTCTCGCGTCCAATCGTTTTCCGCGATGGGATTTCCGCTCATTGTGTGTCCGCTCCGCGGCGCCTCCAACTCGGCTCCTTATTGAGAGATGCTTGCGTGAACCTCCGCAGCGCATGAATCGCCCGCCCGTACGTCGCCACCGCGTTTGACGAAAGCAAAGAACCCGGAGGCTGATTCATGAAGGGCATGAATTTATCCGGGAAGCCCGGCATGGTGCAGCCGATGCAAATGCCGCCGACATTGGGGCATCCGCCCACGCCACCCATCCATCCGCGCTTGCCTACGTTGCACTGGACCACCGGCCCCCAGCAACCCAGCTTCACAATGCATTGAATCGAACCGTATTCCGCCGCGAACTCCGCCTGCTCGTAGTAACCTCCGCGATCGCATCCTTCATGCACTGTCTGCCCAAACAGCCAGGTAGGCCGCAAGGCGTCGTCCAGCGGAATCATGGGCGCTCTTCCGGCCAGCATGTTTAGCAGGTACAAGATGGTCTCGGTCATGTTGTCCGGCTGCACCGGGCACCCCGGCACGCAGACGATGGGAATATCCGCTTTCGATTTCCACTTCCACCCAAGATAATCCGGGAGACCCATGCATCCGGTCGGATTTCCTTCCATGGCGTGGATGCCGCCGTAGGTCGCGCACGTCCCTGCGGCGATGACCCCCCAAGCGCGCGGCGCCAGGCGGTCAATCCAATCGCAGGTGAGGATTGGCTGGCCGGTCTTCTGGTTCGTGCCGAACGTCGCCCAGTAA
>Ga0302225_10000601_pt1 | contig 25795 bp, 27 predicted proteins | sample II_Palsa_E3_2_FD_193515 | JGI IMG/M metagenome (GOLD analysis project Ga0302225, IMG submission 193515) | Peat permafrost microbial communities from Stordalen Mire near Abisko, Sweden - II_Palsa_E3_2 | ecosystem: Environmental > Terrestrial > Soil > Palsa > Peat permafrost | place: Sweden...
AGATTTGGTGCGGTTGGAACCTCTCCCCCAAGATCAGGTTCCGCCGTAGCAGTAAGGAGTAGCCGGCTCTGGCACTCCCACAACCCGATGGCCACGACCCTTGCCCCGGTAGATTCACGGGAAGTCGTACGCTGCGATCACTGCCTGTTGGTTCAATTCCGTACCTTCAACAACAACTGCCGCCGCTGCCACTCGTCCCTGGACGAGGAACCCGAGCCTGAGCCGGTGGTGGTCGCGCCGCCCGTGATGATGCCCATGCCCGGCACGGGCCGCGGGCATTTGAACCTGGCAACGTCGATCCGTTCGCTGCGCCTGCGCAGCGGGTTGAGCCAGCGGCAACTCGCGGGACGCATGTCCGTGCCGCGGACCTACGTTTCCAAGATCGAGAACGAGAAAGCCACGCCTACGCTGTTTTCCCTGGAGCGGCTGGCGCGAGCACTGGAGGTGACCGTGCCGGAACTGCTCAGCGGCGGAGAAAAGAACCGCCAGGACGAAATCAGCGAATTGGTGAAAGACCAGTTTATCGCGGAGATTCTGCCCTTCGTTTCGCAACTGAACGGGATGCAGATGTCGAGCGTCCTGACTCAGTTGCGGGACTTGACGGTGCGGCCAAGAAGGACCGCGTAGCGCGAGGGGGGTCATGCGGGGACAGCCGCCCCTTGGGCAAGCTCAGAGCGACAGCGACCGAAGGGCGTAGCCCGGCATCTCCTCGACATAACTTTATCCGGGCAACCAGCCAACTCAATGCCGGGACCAATTCTTCGGTCCCGGTTTTTTCTCGCCTCGCGGCCGCGTGAATCCGAAATAGATCGATTTACATCTATGCAGCATGAACCTGGAAGAAGTCGAAAGTGTTTTTTCTGCTCCGCCTGCCCGCGTTACATCTGTGAATCAATCTGAAGCGAATGCCTGGGCAGAACAGGAATCGCGAGTACCGGCGCCCGCCGCGGCTTCCACTTCCACCGGCGATTCCCTGCTCGACGCCTACTCGCGAGCGGTTACGGGTGCGGTGGACCGCGTGGGCCCTTCTGTGGTGAACATCGAAGTCCATCAATCCGCAGGCCGCACTCGTTCAGGCGAACAGCGCGAACGGCGCGGCGGAGGGTCCGGCGTCGTATTCACTCCTGACGGCCTTATTCTCACCAACAGCCACGTGGTGCATGACGCGCGCCGCATCGATGTCACGCTGGCCGACGGCCGGCGCATGCCGGCAACCGCTATCGGCGAGGATCCGGCGAGCGACCTTGCTGTCCTTCGCGTCGACGAACCCGGCCTGACTGCCGCCGCCTTCGGCGATTCGCAGCAGCTTCGCGTGGGACAACTGGTGATCGCAATCGGCAATCCGTATGGATTCCAGTCCACGGTGACAGCGGGCGTGGTGAGCGCTCTGGGCCGTTCGCTGCGGTCGTATTCCGGGCGGCTGATCGACGATGTCATTCAGACCGATGCAGCGCTCAACCCGGGCAATTCCGGCGGACCGCTGGTCGATTCGGCGGGACGAGTGGTCGGCGTGAACACGGCGACGATTCTGCCCGCGCAGGGAATCTGTTTCGCCATCGGCATCAATACGGCAAAGTTCGTCGCGAGCCGCTTGCTGCGCGACGGCCGCATCAGCCGCAGCTACATCGGCGTCTCGGCGCAGACCGTCCCAATCCATCGCCGCGTGGTGCGCTTCTATGATCTGCCCAAGGAAACGGGCGTGGTCGCGTTGTCGGTGGAAGAGAAAAGCCCGGCGCAGCGCGCAGGCGTGCGCGAAGGCGACGTGATCGTCGCGCTCGAAGGTCATCCGGTTGCGGGCGTGGACGATCTGCACCGCGTGCTCACCGATGTTCGCGTCGGCGTAAGCTGCTCGCTGACCGTGCTGCGGCGAACGGAGAAACTGGAGCTGAAGATTGTGCCAGAAGAAGCGAAGTAGCGTGGGGTGGGGCGGGGCATGTGGAGCGGGCAGGCGCCGACGCTGCGAAGCAGGCGGTGCCGCAGATGCGCAGATATAATGTGGCGGCGGTGCCTGAATTCTGGAAAAGGAGCCTACTCAATTGGTGTATTGTCCGTACATTGACAAGGACCTCCCTCCGGGGCAAACCAACTCCGACCATATCGTCTCTTTGGCTCTCGGCGGAATGAATGGGATTGAGGTTCCAGCCTGCAGCGCATTCAACTCTAACGTGGGAAGTAAGATCGAGGGTGCGCTGGCGAACGACTTTCTGGTGTTAACGAATCGTGATAAGTATGAGGTAAAAGGGCATAGCGGAAAAGAGCCAGTCTTCGTCGTAAGGCACTCGTCGGATCCGAACACGGGTCGGCCTTTGCAGGTTTCCTTGGTCAAAGGGAGGGGATCAAACTCTGGTCTCCACAAGAGAAAAGATATCTCGCCGATGCTGGCCCAGTGAGCGTTCCCATCCGCATAACCGTTGATGCGGACGTCGCCCGTAGATTCGTCGCGAAGGTTGCGCTCTCGGCTGGCTATTTCGTCTACGGCGATTTGTTTAGGATGAACGTGAAACACCAGGAGTTCAGGGACATCATGAACCATCGTCCGACCGAACTCGGTGAGGCGATTTATAAGATGGAGGCACTCGTAGACGACAGGTTTTCAACGGACGTGAGCGAAAATCTGCAGGTCTTTCGGGCGATCTGTCAGGCGACGCGGCCATCCTCCCTGATAGGGCTAGTGCCGGGTCCAGCAAGATTTGGGGTTTTCGTTGGAGTCCTCGGGGACTATATGGGAATGATCAGTGTCCCCGCAAATACTATCGGCTTTCCCAACGAAGGTGTGTTTCGCTGGGGACATGTAATCGTGCTAGACAAGAAGCAGGGTGCGACGAGGCTTTCCTTCCGCGAGACCTTGGAGAAGCTGGCGCGCCAAGCGCCCACTACTTTGTGAGTGTCGATTTGGGTCCGCCAATGCGGTAGAATGTAGGTGCCTTCATGACGAACCCCGTTCCAAAATCGACTTCCGCAATGGATGCGCTGGTCGAGTCTTTCCTCAAACTCAGGGCCGAGGCGAAAGAGTGCATGTCCGAAGAAGAGTTTCGTAAGGCGGAACGGCAGTTCGATGAATTGGTCCGTAAGGTTCGCGCCCGGCGACGGCATGGAATCCGTTCCTAGCGTTTCGCGGACGGGCCGCCCGCACTACACCTGCCTTGTGATTGCAACCCCCTTCCCACCCGTGTTAGCCTCAACCTTCGGAAGAGGATAAGCCTTGCAGGCAAAGATTCCCGCCGGGCTGGATCGCAAGGAAACGGAAATCTACCGGCAGATTGATCCAGCGCGGCTCCCACGACACATCGCGATCATCATGGACGGCAACGGGCGCTGGGCCAAGCGGCGGCACATGCCGCGCGTGGCCGGGCATCGCGCCGGGGTGGCGGCGGTGCGCTCGACGGTGGAAACGGCGGCGCGCGTCGGCATTCCTGCGCTGACGCTCTACGCTTTCTCGGAAGAAAACTGGAAGAAGCGGCCGAAGAGCGAAGTCGACTTCCTGATGCGCCTGTTGAGCCGCTACTTGAAGGCGGAAGTCCCGGTGCTGAACAAGAACAATATTCGACTCGAATACATTGGGCGGCAGCACGAACTGCCGGAAGACGTGCAGGACCGCATGGAGTGGGCTCGCGCGAGCACCGAGAAAAACACAGGTACCGTACTCACGCTGGCGCTGAACTACAGCGCGCGCAGCGAGCTGGTGGATGCGTTTCGTTCGATGGTGAATGCGGCTTCGCAAAATGGCGGACTCGAGCATTTGCGCATTGACGAAGACACGGTCGGCGAACATCTTTACACACGGCACCTGCCCGATCCCGATCTGGTGGTGCGGACTTCAGGCGAGATGCGGCTGAGCAATTTCCTGCTGTGGCAGTTGGCTTACGCGGAGATTTATGTGACGCCTACTTTGTGGCCCGATTTCCGCGGCGTGCATCTGCTCGAAGGTATTGCCGAATACCAGAAGCGCGAACGGCGTTACGGCGGACTGAATCATGGCGACTCACATCCTCACGCCGAGTCTGCGAAGATTCTCAAGTAGCCTCCCACATGCTGAAACGCATCGCGACCGCGGTGGTTCTGATTCCGATTGTGATGCTGCTGGTGCTGCGTGCGCCGGTGCCGGCTGTAGCCATCGTGGCGGGGGCCGTGGCGCTGATCGCGGTGCGGGAATTTTTGCAGCTGACAGAATCCTATGGCGTGCAGCCGCTGCGCCTGCCAACCTACATCTTCGTGGGATTATTTTTTCTGCTGCTGGCGGCAAGCGCGGCCGGAGAAACTCCACAAGTCTCGGCGGTGAAGTTCGTGATTGGGGTGGCCTTTGCCTGCGCGATTTCTCCGTTCATTTTTCTCACCGTCGCCATGCGGCGGGGTGAGTTGAGGGGCGCGTATCCGGCGGCCGCGGCTTCGGCGTTCGCTTTCGTTTACGTCGCATTGCCCATGGGAATGCTGGTGCAGTTGCGCCAGCAGTGGGCGGGAGCGTTCTGGCTGCTCTACCTGCTGCTGGTGGTGTGGGCGGGAGACATTTTCGCCTACTTTGTGGGCCGCTCGCTGGGGCGGCATCGGATGGCGCCGCGCATCAGTCCGAAAAAAACCTGGGAGGGCGCGGCGGCCTCGCTCGCGGCCAGCCTGGTGGTTGGAATTCTGCTCTTCAATCATGCGCTGCAGATCAGTTCGTTCTTACTGCGCCTGGGGCTGATCCAGCGGCGCGACGGGCTTTTCGGGCTCGAGAAGCCGGAATTGTGGCCGATTCTGCTTCTGACCGTCGCACTGAATCTTGCCGCGCAGTTGGGCGATCTGGTGGAATCGCTGATCAAACGCGGCGCCGGGGTCAAAGATTCCGGCGCGATTCTTCCCGGGCACGGTGGCATGCTGGACCGCATCGATGCCCTGCTTTTTGCCGCGCCGGTGCTGTGGTTTTATGTAGCTTGGCGTGCAATGCAGTAACGGTTTCGCAATGGTAGAATTGCCTCAGTATCCTCCCCTCAAACCACTTCATCCGGATAGTTCTCTGAACGCAGGCAAACTTGCAAAAATGGAGTGGGTTTCAACAGAAGCGCTGCTCGCGTCTTTAGCGCCGGGATTACGAGACTGTCTGAAAACGCGGCCGGATGGAACTATACTGGATGGACATCATCGTATCCACATTCTGCGTAAGCGAGGCGTGGACGTCGACCGTCTTCCGAGAGACGTTGTTGTGAAGGGCTAACACGAAGAGATGAGGAAAGAACTCTACTGGCTCGACGAATCTTGGCCTGGCAAGCTGGCCGTAGGTCCCCGTCCGCGCGGAAGCGAGTGGCTGAAGGACGACGTCTCCAGCTGGAGGCGAGAACAAGTCGACGGCGTGCTTTCTCTGCTAACGCAAGACGAGGAACGGGACCTGGATCTCCGCGATGAAGCAGGCACAGTGAGAGCTCAAGGGATGAACTTCACATCGCTTCCGATTCCAGATCGCCAGGTTCCAAAATCAGAATCAAAGTTGGCCGAGGTTTTGGAAAGTGTTACTCGTGATCTTTCGGCTGGCAAGAATATCCTCATACACTGCCGGCAAGGAATCGGGCGCAGCGGACTGGTGGCGGCTTGTCTACTCGTGAAAAAGGGAATGAGCCCGGGGGCTGCAATTGATTCAGTCTCAGGGGCGCGCGGGGTGCCTATTCCTGAAACGGCAGAGCAACGAGATTGGATTGATCATCACGCCGTCGCGTTAACGAAGTGAGATCCTGCTAGTTCTTTGCAAATGACTATGAAACGCATCTCCATCCTCGGCTCCACCGGCTCCATCGGCCGCAGCACGCTGAGCGTGGCCGAGTCCTATCCCGACCGCTTTCAGATTGTCGCCCTGGCCGCCGGCGCCAATCTGGAGACTGCATTCGAACAGGCGCGCCGCTGGCGTCCGAGACTCATCTCGATCGCGGCGGAATCTGACGCCGACGTGTTGCGCGCGCGTCTAAAGCAAGCAGGTTTGAGCGAGATCGAGGTGGTTTACGGTGCGGTCGGCACGGTGCAGGTCGCGACCCTTCCAGAGGCTGACTTCGTAGTAAGCGCCATCGTAGGCGTGGCCGGACTTGAAGCCACTTACGAAGCCGCAAAAGCTGGCAAAACCCTCGGCCTCGCCAACAAGGAATGTCTGGTTGCCGCGGGCGAGTTGATCACGGCCGAGGCGCGCCGCCAGGGCAAGCCGCTGCTGCCCATCGATAGCGAGCATAACGCCGTGCATCAATGCCTGCGTGGCGGACGGATGGAGGAAGTGGAACGCATCTGGCTGACGGCCTCCGGCGGTCCGTTTCTGAACACGCCACGCGCGGAATTCGCTTCCATCACGGTCGAGCAGGCGCTCAATCATCCCACGTGGAAGATGGGCAAGCGCATCACTATCGACTCGGCGACGCTGATGAACAAAGGCTTCGAAGTAATCGAGGCATGCAGATTGTTTCACATGCCGCCCTCCAAAGTGGAAGTGATTGTCCATCCGCAGTCTACAATTCATTCCATGGTGGAGTTTATCGATGGCAGCCTACTTGCTCAGTTCTCGGTGACCGATATGCGGCTGCCGATTCTGTATGCTCTAACCTATCCCGAGCGGATTCAATCGGATATGCGCTTCCCGGTGAGTAACTTGCGTCATCTGGACTTCAGCCCGCCAGATATGAATAAATTCCCTTGTCTGCGTTTGGCTTACGAAGCGGCGGAGGCGGGCGGGGCAAAGACGGTAGCGCTGAACGCAGCCGATGAAGTGGCCGTAGCCGCGTTTCTCGAAGGCAGCATTGGCTTCGATGAGATTCCCAGGATCATCGAAGACGCAGTTTCGGCATCTAACTCAGGAACACTGCAATCGATTGCAAGCGTGCTTCAAGCCGACGCCGAAGCCCGCCGATATGCTCAAGAGCGTATTTTGGAAATAAATAAGAAAACCGCCCGCACGCGGGCGACATCTGTGGTGTAGCAGCCGAATCTAACGGGGGAGCGGTTTACGTATTTCTTTTATGTCTGACTTCTTTATCTCCATCGCTGCGGTCGCGGTTGTCCTGGGCTTCATGATTCTGATCCATGAGTTCGGCCACTATGCCGTGGCCAAGTGGCTGGGAGTCCGGGTGGAAGTGTTCTCCATTGGGTTCGGCAAGCGCCTGCTCGGCTTCCGCAAGGGAGACACCGATTACCGCATCAGCGCCATCCCGCTGGGCGGCTACGTGAAAATGAGCGGCGAGAATCCCATGGACGAGCGCACCGGCGATCCCGCCGAGTTCATGTCCCACTCCCGCTGGCACCGCTTCCTGATCGCGATTGCCGGCCCCACCATGAACATTCTGCTGGCGATCTTCCTGCTGACTACGGTTTACATGGTGCATTACGAGTATCCCGTATTTCTCGACCAGCCTGCCGTGATCGAAGGGGTAAAGCACGACTCCGCCGCGGCTCGAGCGGGCTTGCAGCCGGGCGACCGCATCGTGGAGGTCGACGGCATCAAGAACCCCACCTGGGAACAATTGCAGCCCCGCGTCTGGCTCAGTCCTAACCAGCCTTTGACGGTCACCGTCCAGCGCGGAGAGCAGATTTTCCAGAAAACCATCGTGCCCCAGGCAGTGACCACTTCTGAGGTGGGTTCCGCGGGATGGTATCCAGAGGACACGGTAACCGTCGACCAGGTTGAGCCCGACACGCCCGCCGCCAGGGCTGGCATGAAGGAGGGCGATCGGATTGTTTCCTTGGACGGACATCCACTGCTGTCGATCGAAGCGATGATCGATCGACTCCAGCAAACCCAGGACAATCCCGTGGACCTCACGGTGATTCGCGGCGGCCAGACTCTGAGCTTTCGCCTGAGCCCCGTGCTCTCGAAAACCGAAGACCCGAAAGAGACGAAATACCGGCTGGGATTCCTCAACAAGAGCAGGATGAAGGTAACCACCTTGCCATTCGCCCAGGCGCTGAGCCTTTCGCTGGAGCAAAACAAGAAATACTCATTGCTCATTCTGGAGCTAGCCAAGAAGATCGTGCAACGAAAGGTATCGCTCCGCGCCGTTTCCGGCCCAATCGGTATCGCTCAGGACGCCGGCTACGCCGCTCAGCAAAAGGGCTGGACCCCGCTAATGGAATTGACGGCAGGCATCAGCCTCAACCTGGGTATCTTCAACCTGTTGCCGATCCCCATTTTGGATGGCGGCGTCATCCTGTTCCTCTTCATCGAAGGGCTCATGCGGCGCGACGTCAGCCTGCGCATCAAAGAGCGCGTCTACCAGACCGCATTCGTTTTCCTGGTGCTGTTCGCGGTCATGGTCATCTACAACGATCTGATGAAGACTCTCCCCGGGCTCATGGACCGGTTGCCGTAGGCCAAGACTCGCTTCCTTTCCGTCCGCTCCTGGCCTCTTATTGGAACTTGCACTGCTCTACTTTGTAGGATACAAAGTACTCGGAGTTTCGAGGTCTGTTCGCTTCTGGAGTCCCAGGAGTTTTGCGGCGCGCGAGAAGGACTAGCATGGCCGAGATTGACCTTACGCAACTGGAAGCCGATGCTCTGATAGCGATGGAAAAGCATCGCGAAAATGACAAGGAGTGGAGGTTTCCGGGTCCTGGCCAACGACTTGCCATACCTCTTGTGTCCTCGGATAAGCGCGAAAACTTCATGCTCGACATAACTCGATCACAATTAAAGCTGACGAAGGCGACCTATCAGAACCGCGCTCGGCAGGTGGTCATCCTGATGAGGCTTGACCTTGACGGGCCACCACACCGGAATCCTGATGAACAGGAGATCCCGTGCCCTCATCTGCATGTCTATCGGGAGGGTTACGGTGACAAATGGGCAATACCAGCCCCCGTCGCCCGATACCCGAACACGCAAGACCTGTTTTCGACGTTTGAGGCATTCATGCAACATTGCAACATTACCCAAATACCGACAATTCAGCGGGTGCTTTTCTGATGATCGTCGACGAAATCGAGAAGCTTCTGGACGAGTATCGCGCTTGGCTTAAGGACAAGACGACGCTGCGTGGAGTTGGTGACTCCTGGGTTGAAATCACTACTCCCTATCTTGACCGCCATAACGACGCGCTGCAAATCTACGCGCGCCAAACGAATGGGGGTTATCTGCTTTCGGACGACAGCTACACCATTCACGACCTTGAGGCTTCCGGGTGCAGTCTTAATACGGAAAAGCGCCAGGATCTCTTGAAAATGACGTTGAATGGTTTTGGCGTCAAGCTTAACGAGGAGACTCTTGAGATCCATGCGACACCGGAAACTTTTCCATTGCGGAAACATAGTCTCATCCAAGCTATGCTCGCTGTAAACGATCTATTCTACCTGGCCAAACCGATGGTAGAGAGTCTGTTTCTGGAAGACGTTATTGCGTGGCTAGACGCCAACGAGGTTCGATACACGCCGAAGGTGAAGTTCACCGGGATCAGTGGTTACGACCACCTTTTCGATTTTGTTATTCCGAAATCGCGGGTTCAGCCGGAGCGGATCCTGCATGCCATCAACAGGCCAACGCGCGACACCGCCGAGGTCATTATTCACAGATGGAATGACACGCGCGAGGTTCGTTCGCGCGACTCTAAGGCTTATGCCGTCTTAAATGACATCGAGCAACCCATTCCCGCTGGCGTGACGGACGCGCTTGCTAATTGGGCCATCAAGCCGGTTCCCTGGAGTCGTCGATCTGATGTGGTTGGCGAGCTGGCTGGCTAGGAGATAACCCGGGGCTTGGACGCTTCCTTAAGCTAATTTGCTCGTCCGAGGGTCAGTTGGCAGACTAACCGCCGCTGAAGGCCTTCGCCATGACGATTGCCAGGGAAAGATAGGCCATCGCGAAACAGAAGAATGCGCTGAATCCAAGAGCAAAGATGAGTGACGATCGGAACGCCTTGAAGTTTTCAGGATTGAACAAAAACATCTCGTAGAAGTACGTCAACAATCCCATAAACGATAGGGCATAGACGACGGTAAACCCGAGCAGCACCATCGAGACTCCTACCAGCGTCCCCGAGACGCCGGTCCTCGGCAACAGCGTGGAATGCAACGGAATAAACACGAGGGACGCAGACGCGAGAGTTATAAGCACCTCCCCGCACTTCATATAGTGTCCATGACGCGGGTCGAAGTCTACCTCCTCGTCATCTTGAACGATTTTGCCCGTTGCCCGGTCACGCCTCATCTTGAACGGCGTCAGAGTCACATAGCTCCCCGCACGCTCCTCTCTGCGTTCAATAGAAAATTCGAAGGCGAAGAAGGCTGAGAAGGCTACGGCGCCAACGCCGAGCCCCCACCATATCGATTGCGGAATGCTCATCACGACTCCTGGGACGCTCTGATGTGGGATTCTAAACGACTCGCGCAAATCCCACCTCTTCTCATGGCTATGATTCCCCGCAGCAAGACCGTTACCGCCGCGGGTGGCCCATCCTTCCGCGTTCTTTGCGGAAGGATGGGGAACGCGTTCCGAGGGTCTTGCGAATCCTACCCAAGAAAGCGCTCATCTTCTACCGTTTTCCACAACCTCATTGTGACATCTGACCTTGTGCCGCAATTCAGAACTGCGCGACAATGGTCGAGGCCGTGACAGTTGGGAGAGGCCAAATGCCGCGCCCCTAAGTCGTGTGTTATCAAGATTTTGGTATCTAAGTTCTTTGAAAACCAGATTTTACAAAGTCCACTTTCGCGAAAGCCGCTCTGGGCGCGGATTTCCAGCGGATCGCGCGAAAAAAAATTGATCTGCAATCTGGATCGATCCGCCAAGCGGTCTCGCTCCACCAGTCGCAGCGAAACAATATTCTTCGCGAGAAATCCACAACCCAGGGGCCGGTGGCGCGAAAGTGTGGCCTCGTTCCACAGCATCCCCGAGTTGAGGAGCGACCGAATGCGCAGGATGGAGCGCCGTGATTCGAGATGGGTTCTGTGGTACAATTGCCATGTACAGATTGTATGCTCAATCTGTACATGGCCCGAACGAAAATCCCATGGCGACCATCAACCTCACGCTCCCCGAGAAAGTAAAAGTCAACCGCTCCCAGTTGCGGCAAAACCAGAGCAAGATCCTCCGGCAAGCCAAGGGCAGAACCATCGTCGAAGTTCCGGGCTGGACCGAGGAAGACGGAAAGTATGTCGTGGACAAGCGCTATTTCGACGATCTCCTGCGCAAGCTCCGGGCCACGGTCGAAACCCTCGAAATCACGGCCGATCCCAAACTGTTCGGCCAGCTTCTCAACGCGGCGCGGACCATTGACCGGGACGCGCGTGGGGGCAAACTCCACTCCTTCGACGAGGCCTTTGGGGAAGAGTAGTTGGCCTACAAGATTCAATTCACGGCCGACGGCCTGAAAGACGCCAAGCATCTGCCCAAGGGCGCCCGAAATTCTCTCGCGAAGGAACTGAAAAACAAGCTGGCGAAAGAACCCTTGTCATGTTCCGAGGAATTGCGCGAACCGCTGGCCGGGTGGCGCAGTTTTCACTGCGGAAAGTACCGGGTTATTTTCAAGCTGTACCCGCAGATCAAGCGAATCGCGGTCGCCGGCATTGGGCAACACTCCTCGCAAGCCACGCGGGATATTTACCGGAAACTGGAGCTACTGGCTAAGAGGGGCCGTCTCGCGGAAGACATCCTGGCCGCGCTCCGCGGCTTCGATACGGGTCGGGAATAGCGGGATTGGCCTGTCCCGCATGCTAAAATAGAGCTTCCCATGTCTACGATTCCCCGCAGAAAAACCGTGACTGCCGTCGTTGGCGGCGTCCGCGTCGGCTCGGATGCACCAATTGTGGTGCAGTCCATGACCAATACCGACACCGCCGACATCCCATCGACCATACAGCAGGTTGCCGCTCTCGCCCGCGCCGGGTCGGAACTGGTGCGCGTCACCGTCAACAACGAAGAGGCCGCCGCCGCCGTTCCCCGCATCGTCGAGCAACTCGACAAGCAGGGCCTGCGCGTGCCCATCATTGGCGACTTCCACTATAACGGACACATTCTGCTCACCAAGTATCCCGAGTGCGCGCGCGACCTGGCCAAGTACCGCATCAATCCCGGCAACGCCAGCATTGGACGTACCGGCGACTCGAATTTCCGCACCATGATCGAAGTGGCCGTGAAGTATCAGAAGCCGGTGCGCATCGGCGTCAACTGGGGTTCGCTCGACCAGGTTCTTCTGACAAAGATGATGGACGAGAACTCCCTGCTCGCCGAGCCGAAAGACGCCCGCGAAGTCACCATGGAAGCGATGGTGGTGAGCGCCTTAAACTCGGCTGCGCTGGCGGAAAAGTTCGGCCTGCGCGCCGATCAAATCATCCTGAGCGCAAAAGTCAGCGGCGTGCAGGATCTGATCGACGTTTACCGCGCGCTGGCCGCGCGCTGCGACTACCCGCTGCATCTCGGCCTCACCGAAGCGGGCATGGGCGCGAAGGGCGTGGTGGCCTCAAGCGCCGCGATGGGCGTGGTCCTGCAGGAAGGCATCGGCGATACCATCCGCGTTTCGCTTACTCCGGCGCCCGGAGGCGACCGCAGCGAAGAAGTTCGCGTGGCGCAGCAGATTCTGCAATCCATGGGGATTCGCAGCTTCACTCCGCAAGTTACCGCCTGCCCCGGCTGCGGACGTACTACCAGCACCTTCTTCCAGGAAATGGCCCAGCAGATTCAGACTTACCTGCGCGAGCAGATGCCTTCGTGGAAAGGCCGCTACATCGGCGTCGAAGAAATGAAGCTGGCCGTCATGGGCTGCGTGGTCAACGGCCCTGGCGAATCGAAGCACGCCAGCATTGGAATCTCCCTGCCCGGCACTTTTGAGGAACCCAAAGCTCCCGTTTACGTGGATGGACGCCTGTTCACCACGCTGAAGGGCGATCGGATTGTCGCCGAGTTTATCGAGATCCTCGACGACTACGTGGACTCACACTACGCAGCCCGAGATGCCGCGAAAGAGGAAGTAGCCGCCAGGGGTTAAGCAAACGAGCGGCGGACACAGCGCCCTCGCATGCCTCGGAACAGAACTCCAACAATCAATAATTGCACGTGAGCGCTATTGCCCCATCAGCAGGAAGATGGGATTCTGCAGCGGCGGTTCGCCGTTCGCCTGCGTCAGTCCAGCACTGTAGGCTGTAAGCAGGTCGGTGCTCAAGGTATCGGGCACCACGCCACTTCCCGAGTTGTTGGCGTTGCCGTCGGTGGTGTTGATGACGGCGACAGCGCCCGCATCACACATGCTCACGTAGACACGGCTGCTGTCCGCCGCGGCCACGGTGAAGACCCGGAAGCGGGTCGTAGTGGGCGAGTACAAAGGAGCCGTCGCGCAAGAGGCGACCGGAGCTACGGCGTATTGATTCGTCGCGAACGGCCAAGTCGTCGTAGCGAATGGAAGAGAAGCCAGCAACTGCAGCGCAGGAGTTACCTTTAGCGTCAGGCTATTGGCGTCGAACACGGTGAGGCCCGGGATGACGCAGGCCCCGGTCACGCTCGGATCGGGACACGCCGTGGCCGTCTCGTAGCTCGCGACGTAAAACCTGGTGCCATCCAGCAGCGCCGTCACCGAAACCGGCGTGCATCCGGTAGGACAGGGAGCCGAACCTGAAGCGAAGGAAAACGCCGCCAGTTGCGTGGGTGTGTCGTTGGCTCCGTCCGCGGCGGAGAAAACATACACCATCGCCGTCACGGGATTGGTCACGTAGAGCCGGTTCAGGTTCGAATCGTAGAAAACAAAATTGGCCCCGGCGCCAACAGGTAGGCTGCTGGTGACCGTATCGGTGGCGACATCGATCGTCACCAGTTGCCCGTCACCTTGCGTGAGCACATAAACCTTCTGGCTATCCGTGCGCGCCACCGCCCAGACCGGCGTGACTCCGGAGAAGCCGGTGACGGTGTTCGGAGAGAGATCGACCGTATTCAAGCTGCTGACCGTGTTGCTGCCCTGGTTGGCAACGTAGAGCTTGAGGGCGTTCGGCGTCTCCGCCATCGCTACAGGATTGATCCCTACTGAGGCCGTGTTGGTCACTACGTTCGAATTAGTATTGATCGCGCTGACCGAATTCGTGCCGAAATTCGCCACATAGACTGCGGTGTTTTGCGTGGTATTCACAAAAACCGGCAGCGACCCGGTGGGCAAATTGATCGTGGTCACGGCGCCCAAGCCTGTACCCAGCGTCGATTGGGCTACCGGGGTAAAAGACGAAACCACGTCGATTCCGCCTGAGAGCACACTGCCCGAACTGGCGACAAACACTCTTGAATTGTTGGGGAAAATGGCGGCATGAGTGGGATTGTCGCCAAGGTTGGGCTTGGAAAGGTCGTCGGTGGGGGTTGCCCCGATCACGCTGTCCCCGGAGACGTCAATCTGCATGGCCCCGCCGGGATCGTTGGGCACGTTGGTGCTGATGGCAAAGACAGCGTGGAAATTACTCGGGATCGGATTGGTTTGCGGCGGGCATCCAGGAACGCCTCCCTCGGAGCAAGGAATGACCACGGGACGGTACACCTGCCCGCATCCCATCCACAGCAAAATTGGAAGCGCTATCGCCGCCAATCGCCCCACACGTCCAGAACTCATCGACACTCCAGAGGAAAGATTCTCGCTTGCATTTGCGGAATAATCATTTTGCAGAAGAATTCAACATTCTACCGGCTGGCCACGATCTGCGCCAGTGCCCCATCCCGCCGTCAGGCTTCGGGCTTCGGCTGCTCGCCCTTTCTGGGATGCCGGAACCATGGGGCAAGTTGGACGCCCGCCGAGAGGATAACTGTGCATTGTTAGGCGAGCGCCGAATGGATACAGACCGGCGCGTCGATGAGCGGGAAGCGGTATGGGAGGCAAAATCAGCGAGCAAACATCAGACGGCTGAAGTCCGCAAGCCCGAAGGAACCCGCGTTCTTCAACGTCCGCGTCGCGACTTGCCCCCGGCGGCTGCAGCCGGCTCATCTGACTTGGCCGCAGCGGCAGGTTTTTTCTTGCCTTCCATCTGCGCCAGGCTCTGCTTGAGAGCAGCCATCAAGTCTATGACGGGAGCCAGTTTCTTCGGCTTCTCCACCGCCGCGACTTCCCCGCCCTCGAGCTTGGTCTCGATCAGCTTCTTGAGATTTTCCTGGAAGCTGTCTTTGTATTTTTCCGGATCCCATTCATCGGCCAGCGCTTCGATGAGCTGGTGCGCGACTTTTACTTCCGCTTCTTTCAACTCCACATCGGGCGCGCCAAAGCCTTCCACCTTCTTTACTTCTTCGGCGTAGTACATCGTGTGCAGCATCATTCCGCCTTCGTGAGGCCGCAGAAACACCGTGTACTCGCGGTTGTGCATCGTGATCTTCGCAATGGCAACGTACTCGCTCTCTTCCAAAGCCTTCGTCAGCAGCGCATACGGACGCCGCCCCGCCTCTTCCGGCATCATGTAATACGACGACTCGAAATACACCGGATCAACATCGCCCGCCTTGACGAATTCCAGAATCTCCATCGTCTTGGCGGTCTGCGGCTCGATCTTCTTGATTTCTTCCGGCTCGATGATGATGTATTCGTCCTTGCGGAACTCGTAGCCCTTGACCATATCGGCGCGATCGACGACGGTGCCTTCCGCCTGACAAATATATTGCTGCTTGAGCCGGGACTTGTCCGTGCGATGCAGCATGTTGAAAGAAATGCCGCTACTGCGCGCGCCCGAAAACAAGCGCACCGGCATGGAGATAAGTCCGAAAGTTAAATGTCCAGACCAGACCGAAGCTGCCATAATTCCCTCTCGTATAGACTGTCATCCCGACCAAGCTGGTGGATTGGCGATAGCCAATCCATCGGCGCATGGAGGGACCTGCTGTTTTTCGACCGGGCATCGGCGTAATAGAATCGCCTAACCCACCCAGAATTGCGAGTTTAGCCTACAACCGAAGCTTTGGATGCACAAATCTTAGGGCACGGAGAACCGAAATGCGAAGCCGGAGGGAATGGGGTGGGACGCGTGGACGCCCTAGGGATTGTAGTTAACTGAGAGGGTTCGGGATCGCACGCGCATCAGGAACCAAAGCCCCATGATGCCGGTAGGGCCTTGGCGGTGTAACGAATGTCGCGATTCCAGCACCATAATTTAGTAAGCAAATTGGCGACTAGCAAGAAGGAGCAATCTATGATCACCATAAACGGGACGGTGGGGAGCACCGGCAAGTATCTCGTCACAGGGATACCGGTGGATACGAAGACTCATGCCGTATTAAAGATCGCGTTCGAGAACCAGACTTCAGGCACCAATCTGGGGTTGTTCGCGGGTACGGATGCCGATTTCACCGCTGGCAGCGGCGGCCTGCAATTGTCGGATTTCCGGCGGCCCCGGGTTCATATTCCTGACCATTATCGATACCCACAAGCTATCGGGCAAAATCATCTATGTTCTGCGCGCGGTCGGAACTGCCGACTCGCAATTCAGCCTTACGGTGGACTAATGGGTGTCGAGAAAGCGCATGTGGGCTTCTCGCAGGAACGCGACACGTCGGTAGTATTTTGTTCGGTTCGTCACTTTTTCTGAACCTTGCCCTGGTTGCGGTTCATCTCTGAAGCAGTATTCTTGGACTCGGAGATGCTAATGACCGACCTGCGCTATCCCATCGGCAAGTTCGCTTACGAAGGCCCAACCACACCGGAACAAAGGCAGGAACAGCTCAGCCAAATCGAGCAAGCGCCTGGCCGACTACGCGCAGCCGTGAAAGGCCTTTCGGAGCGGCAACTCGATACGCCTTACCGTCCCGAAGGCTGGACCGTCCGCCAAGTCGCACACCACGTCCCGGACAGCCATCTCAACGCCTACATCCGCACCAAGCTGGCGCTTACTGAAGATGAGCCGACCATCAAGCCCTACGCCGAAGACCGCTGGGCCCAACTTGCCGACACGCAAGCTACACCCGTGGAAGTTTCCCTGGCATTGCTGGATTCGCTGCACGATCGCTGGATGCGCCTGCTGCGCTCGCTCCAGCCGGAAGATTGGAAGCGCACGTTTCGCCATCCTGAAATGGGGTTGATGAGTCTGGAGAAGAATCTGGCCCTCTACGCGTGGCACGGCCAGCATCATGTGGCGCATATCGCAGCGCTGCGGGAGAGAAGCGGCTGGTAGAGGTCGGTTTCTCAATTCCGGTTACTTCGTTCACCGGAACTGGAAACTGGAAACAGCTCTACGTCATTCCCAGCTTCCATACCAAGTAGCTGCTCGCTTCCCGCAAGACCGCATACGCGCGTTGCGCCACGCTGTGCGGACGCGAGCCGGGCCGCGGCGCGACATAGACCGGGCCAACACCCTCGTGCTCCAGCAGCCGCCTGATGCGGAACACATGATACGCGTCGCTGACGGCCACGCAACTGTGCAGGCCGTTGGCCCTCATGATCACGGCGACCCGCACCGCCGATTGAGCGGTGTCGGAACCCTGAGTTTCGGCGATCAGGCTGCGCTCGGGAATTCCGCGGCGTATCAGATAATCGCGGCCGACTCCGCCCTCGCTGAAGCTGGGATCGGAGGCGGCGCCGCCTGTAGTAATGACGACGGGCGCGATGCCTTTCTCAAACAGATCAAATGCGTGATCGAGCCGCGCACGCAGCACCGGCGAGGGATGCCCGGAATACTCCGCCGCACCGAATACGACGATGGCATCCGCCGAGTGCAATTCCTGCAGCGATCCCTCGCGCACAATGCGAACCCCGGTCACCACGAGGAAGACCAGCAACACAAGCAGCCCCAGCGCCTCCAGCCGCAGCGGCCAGCGGCGTCGCAGATGCCGGCTAGCAAGATCGTCGTTCATCCTTTGGCAAAAAAGGTGGAAATTTCTTCGGCAGGAATCGCACCCTCGCGGATCACGCGCCAGCGCGCCCCTTCGTCGGTCAGGTCGATAATCGTGGAGGGAATATCGCGCGGAGAAGTGCCGCCATCGACGATGATGCTGACGCGGCCCTGGAGTTGGTCGCGCACCTGCTCGGCGCTGGTGCACTCCGACGCGCCGCTTAGATTGGCCGACGTGGCCGTGATTGGAATGGCCGCCGCCGCCACCACTGCCAGTGGAATCTTTGCGTTCGGCACGCGCAGCGCAACGTTGCCGGTATTGGCCGTCACTTTCAGCGGCAGGCGCGATCCAGCTTTGACGATGATGGTAAGCGGTCCCGGCCAGTATTTTCGCGCCAGGGCGTAGAACTCCTCGGACAGCGCTTTGGCCAGTTCTTCCGCCTGATCGGTGCTTTCGATCAGCAACGACAACGGCTTGTGGCGCGAGCGGGTCTTGATGTCGTAAACGCGGTCGACTGCGCGCAGGTTGAAGGGATCAGCGGCCAGCCCGTAAAACGTATCCGTCGGCATGCCCAGCACTTCGCCGGCACGTATTTGGTCGGCGGCATACTTCACCAGAGAAATCTCGGGGAACTCACTGCTAATTTTTAGGATTTCAGCGCGCACGGCGCTCCTTCCTGCCTGCTTCCGCTTCGAGTATTTTGAGTGTGGAACTTACCATAATACGGCAAACGCTCTAATAAGGAACGAGCATCCATGCTTGACCCGACTCTCAAGTGGGTGCCTACCCCTAACGAGACCCTTAAGGAGAAAGGAAGACTGATCACGCGCCAACGCAACCGACATCAAAGTCCTCGCCCTGTTTCTCCAAGAGATGAGAGACAAGAGCCTAGCCCTGAGCGGAGTCGAAGGGACGGGCTGCCCCAGAGGGAACGGAGAAAGCCTAGGCTGGCCCCCATGTCATGCCGACGCAGCACCTGGCCGAACCGGGCCCCCTGGCGGTGAAACGCCATTCGCCGGCCGGGAGCACAACTGAGATCCGACGAGGATGAACCAGATGGCTTGGCCGAGCCAAATAACCGCCATGCCATGGACATCTACCCGCAAGTGGCCGATGCCGATGCCAACAACGATGAGTGGGGCAACCACGCAGCCGTAGATGGCGACACTGCGGCCGAGTCCTCCATTCCGCAGCGCGGAGATGGACCAAAGAATAATTGCCATCGAGGCAGCCACGGAATAAATGCGCGCGAAGGCTTGATTAATCTGAAATATGCCGTCGATCACAATTCGCCATTGAGGGGCTGCGGCGGGAACATCGTGGACCATGTGCCGCATAACGGCTGGGACGATGAATCCGCTGACCGCCGTGGCAATGAGGACGGCGACGCACGCGAATCCGAAGGTGACGGTTGCAGCGAAGGAGATCCGGTCTGCGGCGGCGATACGCCGTGAGAGGCCACACGCACCTAAGAACAGCACCAGCATGCTCACCATGGCAATAGAATGCGCGACCCCGGAGGCGGCCATCAGGCGCGCCACTTGGTCGGCTGACAGCGAGGCCGTCCCCGTAGGGTGGAGAGCCATCGTGAGTATTCCACCTAGGGAACCGGCAATGAGAGCAATTCCAGCTTTACGATCGTCCGTCATGATCGACACTCTAGACACAAATTGCTTGCATGTGAAAGTGTTATTTACGGAAGTGCCGCGATACGGAACAAACGCGCCCGATATGTTCAGGAATCAGGGATTGTGAAGGCCAAGAAAACAAAGAAGAAGGCGTCAGCGCCTCATCCGAAAACCGATCGTCGTATTTTGCGAACGCGCGACGCGCTGGGTGATTCGCTCACTGCGCTGATGCAGGAGAAGAATTTCGACGAAATCACGGTGCAGGATGTGCTGGACCGTGCGGGAGTGGGGCGTTCAACATTCTACGTACACTATCGCGACAAAGACGATTTGTTCCTGAGCGATGTGGAAGATTTTCTTGAACTGTGTTCGACCGCGTTGACGCGACATGGTGCGAGCCCGAAGCGGCTGCTGCCGGTTCGGGAGTTTTTCACGCACATCCGCGATGCGCGTGAATTCCATGCGGGGCTGGTGAAATCAGGAAAAGTGAACGATGTGTGGGCGCTGGCGCGAGGATTTTTTGCGCGTTCCATTGAAGAGAGATTGAAGATGGCCGGCGTGCAGATCGAGCCGGTGCAGCGATCTGCCCACGCCTACGCCCTGGCAGGAAGTTTTTTCTCGTTGCTGGACTGGTGGATCGACAAAGGGATGAAGGCGGATCCCAAGGAAATGGACGATCTGTTTCACCGTATGGCGTGGAGCGGACTGACCGTACGATGAGCGCAGTCGAGGGACGCGGCACCCGAAATGGTAGAGTCATTTAGAAAGAACAGGAAAACGCCGCGCTCCATGACGAAGATCACCGAATCACAACCGACCAGCACGCGCGCACGCCTGCGCCGCATCGAAGGCCGCCACAACCCGCTGGTCAAGCAACTGCGGCAGGCATTTTCGCGCGCGGAACTCACCGAGGGCGGAGACTGCGCCATCGAGGGCTTGCGCATCCTGGAAGAAGCCATCCGCAGCGGCCTCCGCTTCACCGCCGTGTTCTTTCGGGAGTCTGCGCAAGATCGAGCCGAGCGATTACTGCCCCAGATTGGCGCCCAGGTCGAAACTCTGTTGCTTCCTGACAAGTTATTCGACGGCCTCGTGCCCAGCGAATCTCCTCAGGGCGTGGCCGCGCTGGTGCGCCTCAAGGAATTCTCGCTCGACGATGTTCTGGAGAAAGAACGGCTGCAGGTCGGCCCGATCATCGCACTCGCCGGACTGCAGGACCCTGGCAACCTGGGCACAATTCTGCGTTCATCGGAAGCTTTCGGCAGCGCCGGCGTGATCCTCGGCGAAGGCACGGTCAGCCCGTTCAATTCGAAAGTAGTTCGCGCCTCGGCAGGATCGGTCTTCCGCCTGCCCCTGATTCACGGGCATGGGAAGTCAACCACAGGCAAGTTGGAGGAGGTTTCCGAGAAGCTGCGGGCGCAAGGCATACGCCTGATCGCGACTTCCTCTCACAAAGGCACGCCGTTGGATCAAGCAGACTTGAACGGCAAGACCGCGATCTTTTTCGGCAACGAAGGCGCAGGCCTGCCGCGCGACGTAATGGCTAAGATGGATGAATTTATCTCCATTCCGCACGCTCCGCAGGTGGAATCGCTGAACGCCGGCGTAGCCGCGAGCATCGTGTTGTACGAAGCGGCGAGGCAAAGGAGGTAAGAGCATGTTCACCACAGAGACGCAGAGACACAGAGAAAACCAGGAAGATAAAGATCCACGGACTGGTCCGATCGTCGGTGCGGCCATTGAAGTTCACCGCCACTTAGGACCAGGACTGCTGGAATCGGCCTACGAGGAGTGTTTGTGCCACGAACTCCATCTGCGCGGAATCGACTTCCGCCGTCAGGTCGATCTGCCTGTGGAGTACAAAGGGCTAAAGCTCGGCTGCGGGTACCGACTCGACTTGATCGTGCACGAAGAGGTGGTTGTAGAGTTGAAATGCGTCGAAAAAGTTCTACCGGTTCATGAAGCCCAGTTGCTCACATACATGATGCTGACCGGGAAACGAGTCGGCCTGGTAATCAACTTCAACGTCCCGCTATTGACAAAGGGCATCACTCGAAGAGTCCTTTAGCGGTTTTTCTGTCTTGCGGTTTTCTCTGTGTCTCTGTGACTCTGTGGTGAAAAGGCTTCTATGGGACTCTTCCAACCCATTCCGAACGTCGATAGCGCCACCGACCGCACGCGGCCGCTGGCGGATCGAATGCGTCCGCGCACACTTGAAGAGTACGCCGGCCAGGAACACCTCATCGGTCCCGGCAAGCCGTTGCGCGCGCAGATCGAGCGCGACGATATGGGTTCGCTCATCTTCTGGGGACCGCCGGGCACGGGCAAGACTACGCTCGCAAAGATCATCGCGAGCATGACCAAGGCGGAGTTCATCGAATTCTCGGCCGTCCTCGCCGGAATCAAAGAGATCAAGCAGGTTATGGCCGACGCCGAACGCGCCCGCCAGTACGGCACGCGCACGATCGTTTTCATCGACGAGATTCACCGTTTCAACAAAGCCCAGCAGGACGCGTTCCTGCCTCACGTGGAAAAAGGCAACATCCGCCTGATCGGCGCTACCACCGAAAACCCGTCCTTCGAGATCAACGGCGCGTTGCTCTCGCGTTGCCGCGTCTACGTGTTGCAGCCGCTCACCGAAGATCAGATCGTGCAACTACTCAAGCGCGCTCTCGCGGATGAAGAGCGCGGCCTGGGTACAATGAAGTTGCGCGCATCCGACGGCGTCCTCAAGAAAATCGCCAGTTATACCAGCGGCGACGCGCGCAGCGCTTACAACGTGCTGGAAGTGGCGGCCTCGCTGGCGCAGCAAGCGGGAAACCAGCCCGCGGAGATTACCGACGACATCGTTCGCGACGCGCTGCAGAAACGCACCCTGCTTTACGACAAAGCCGGCGAAGAACATTACAACCTGATTTCCGCGCTGCACAAGTCGGTGCGCAACAGCGATCCTGACGCTGCACTGTACTGGCTCGGACGCATGATTGAAGCGGGTGAAGATCCGCTCTATATCGCGCGCCGCGTGGTGCGTATGGCCGTGGAAGACATTGGCCTGGCCGATCCCAACGCGCTTTCTCTCTGCATGGCCGCGCGCGATGCCGTGGATTTTATTGGCATGCCCGAGGGGAATCTCGCGCTGGCGCAAGCCGTCGTCTATCTCTCGGTCGCGCCCAAATCGAATGCGCTCTATACGGCCTACGGCGATGTGCAGCACGATATCGAACAAACCGCCGCCGAGCCCGTGCCGCTGCATCTTCGCAACGCGCCCACCGGACTCATGAAAGGCCTGGGCTACGGCAAAGATTATCAATATGCGCACGATGTCGAAGGCAAAGTCGCCAACATGCAATGCCTGCCGGAGAATTTGCGCGACCGAGTCTACTACCGCCCCACCGCGGAAGGCATCGAGAAGCGCATCCGCGAGCGCATGGAAGAGATCAAAAAGTTGCGTTCGCCATACGCCGGAAACAAACCCTCACGCCCCATGAAAGAATCCTAGACCGCCCGCGCCTCATCTCATAGACATTGCATGTGTATGCTTTGCGCCCTCCTATTAGGTTAGGCGGGGCTGAGTCAAACATGGCCACCATCCCCAGAGCGCTCCTTTCCCAGGCCGTCCCCGTTCGCCCGTTGCGCATCGATCAGGTAGAGGATCTGCAGAAGCTGCAAAAGGCAGCGCAGAAGATCACCTCAATCCTCGACCTCGATCAGCTCATCGACAACATCGTGAATGACGTGGCGCGCTCCTTTGGCTGCCTCGAAGCCGGCGTCTATTTGCACGACGAGGAACGCGGAGAGATGGTGCTCGCCGGCGTGCACGGATGCAGCGTAAACCACAAAGGCCATCGGTTGAAGATTGGACAGCAGGGCATGGTCGGTTACGTCGCTTCGACCGGCCAAATGCGCTATGCGCCCGACGTGCGCAAGGACGAGTACTACATGGCCTGCGAACACTCCACGCTCTCCGAAGTGGCAATCCCACTTCATGTCGGCGAACGCCTCGTCGGCGTATTCACCGCATCCCACCCCGAACTGGACGCGTTTCCACGTCAGCAGCTGAGAATTCTCCAGGCGCTGTGCGATCACGTGGCCGTCGCAGTGCACAACGCCCGCCGCTTCCAATCGGAACGTGCGGAGCGGGAAACGATGAACCGCGAGGCCCAGGAAGCCCGTGTCATGCAGCAGGCGTTACTGCCCAAGAGTTCGCCTTACATTCCAGGCTTCGTGATTTCCGGTCTCAGCGTTCCCGCGGGCGCGGTTGGCGGCGACTGGTACGACTTCATTCCGTTTCCAGACGGCCGCTGGGGCCTGGTGCTGGCGGATGTTTCGGGGAAGGGTACGGCTGCCGCGCTGCTTATGTCGGCGACTCGTGGAATGCTGCGCTCTCTGGCGGAGGCCTGCTGCACCCCAGGCGAGGTACTGACTAAGCTTAACGGCTTGTTAGTGGAAGACTTTCCGGCGGGCAAGTTCGTCACCCTGGTCTACGCCCTGCTCGATCCGGCAACTCGCACCGTAATTTTTGCCAACGCGGGACATCTGCATCCGCTTTTTATCGACGGCAACGGAGCGCGGTTTCTCGATACCGAACGCGGGATGCCTCTCGGCATAAGCTGCGGAGATTATTCCGAAACTCGCATCAATCTCTCCGATGGTTCGCGGTTGGTCCTCTACAGCGATGGCATCACCGAGGCTGTGAACGCGGATGAACAGGAGTACGGCCTGGGCCGGCTTGCAGAGCACGCGGAACGCGCCGGGGCGTCTGCCGTCAGCATCATCGATGATGTCCGCACCTTCGCCAATGGTACCGGCGTGCGCGACGATGCCACCGTGGTCTTCGTCGGAGTTGGCCACTAGTGGCGAGGTTTATCTGAATCGTGCGCGATGCTCCTTCAGGATGCAGCGGTCCATCACCACAAAGATTCCAGCCTGGCGGGCCTTCTCAGCAGCCTTTTCGTGAACCACGTTTTCCTGCATCCAAATCGCCGGCACTTTCAACTGAATGGACTGATCGACAACTTCCTCCACACACTCCGGACGCCGGAAAATATTCACGATGTCGATTTTTTCCGGCACATCGAGTAACGAAGCATAAGCCTTCTCGCCCAGGCAAGACTCGATCTGCGGATTCACAGGGATAATCTTGTATCCCTGGCTCTGCATGTAGGCCGAAACGCCATGACTGGGACGCAGCGGGTTGTCGGAGAGTCCGACCACGGCGATGGTCTTCGCGCGCTTCAGCAGTTGGGTTACAGGATCGGGTTGCGGGAGGGAAGCCATCAGTTCCTTTTCTACTTCTTGTTTGCCGCATCCAACTTCTGCTTGTACATCTTCAGAGCCAGCTTGCGGACCGTCTCGGAAATCTCCTTGTTGGCGGAGATGTTCTTCAAATCCTGCACGAGCAGATGCTTCATCAAGCCCAATCCCAGATCGAGTGGCGTGCGCGGGTTTGCCACCAGATTCCGAACCACGATGTAATTCTTCATGAAGCGTCGCTTCAGCGGAATGTGCCGCAGCACAGCCTCCAGCACATTCTTCTGCAGGGCAAACTTTTCCACTTCCCCGTCGGAAAGTTTGGGCGCTTCAAGCACGGCCAGCGCGACCACTTTCGTACCGTCGCGAATCAGAATCGACCGCTCTTCCTTGCTGCCTTTCAGCGCCAGCTGGATGCGGCCTTTCACGTCAAGACCGTTGATCTTCTGCATGGTGTTCTCGCGCTTCGGCTCGACGTGAGCGTGAGTTTTCACATTGGCGACCGGCGCAGAACGCGTCGCCGCTGCTGCCGAGGCTGGACTCGCAGATCCACTGGCGGTCGCCGGGCCAGTCGCCATCTCGGACAACTCTTTCATTTCTGACACGGGAAAGTAGTCGGCTCCCAACAACTCCACGATGCCGCCAACTGGCTGGAAGGGCTTGTCCTGCTCCGCGGTAATCTCCTCCGCGTGCTCGGCGAGATAGGCGGAAACCGCTTCTTCGGGAACTTCTCCCGCTTCATCGCTGGCAACCGGCGCCGGCTCGTGGCGAGGCTCGGCGGCCTTCGTAGCAACCGCTTCGTCAACATTCGGCCCGCTGCCGGCAACAGGTGGTGGCGCAGTCCCGCCCCCGTCGAGCAGTTTGGCGATAGCGGATACGTCGTGGCGCTTCAAGTATGGGTTCGATCTGAGAGAATCCAACACTCCCGTCGAAGCTCGCACGCGCGGACTCTGCAGCATAGCCGCGATGCTCTCGGCAGATGCGGAGATGGCGAACTTAGCCAACTCACTATCTGCAATCGAAGGATTCTCCAGCAGCGCCGGCAGCAGCTTGGGGCGAAGATTTTCGGGCGAGACCAGATACTCGAGCACCTCGCGCGAAGTCTTGGGATCGGACGCCGCAGCCAGCGAAGCCTTCTCGTCCCAGCCTGCCAACGTCATGCGGGCAAGCGGGCCAAAAACCTGATTGTGCTTTGCCAGGTGAACCAGGATCTCAA
>Ga0302225_10000603_pt1 | contig 25730 bp, 26 predicted proteins | sample II_Palsa_E3_2_FD_193515 | JGI IMG/M metagenome (GOLD analysis project Ga0302225, IMG submission 193515) | Peat permafrost microbial communities from Stordalen Mire near Abisko, Sweden - II_Palsa_E3_2 | ecosystem: Environmental > Terrestrial > Soil > Palsa > Peat permafrost | place: Sweden...
TGTGAATACTTTACAGCCATGGGTAGATTCAGTTCAGTTTGACGGCGTAAACTGGGCATTGGTTTCAAAACCTGATGTTTATGCCTATCAGCAAAATCATTATGGGTTCAGTATGAGAAAATATTCACCTATTGATTATAATGAAAACACCATCAATTCGGACAAATGGGATTATTACCTGCTGCGTTTAGCCGATGTATATTTATTATATGCAGAAGCATGCATAGGTACAGGCGATAATACAGACGGGCTTGAATACCTGAATAAAGTTAAACGCAGGGCTTATGGGTTTCCGATAAATTCGCCATCGTCAGTTGATTATGCATCACTTACTGATAAAACGCCTGCAGACAATGCGTTGGACCCTGACCCGGTATTGGGGCATAATCCGCTATACTACGAACGCTGGGCCGAGCTATTTAACGAAGGTACATGGTGGTTTGATGTGTGCAGGTGGAAAATAGGCGACTCTGAAGCTGCTTATTTCGGCACGGCGTTAAACTGCCCTCAGCCGCTTTCGGCAACCTTCCAGGATAGCAAGTCATACCAATGGCCTATTCCGCTAAGTGAAATTAACACAAATAGCAAAATTGTACAGAATCCGGGGTATCAATAAATAAATAATAGTTAATGGTTGAGTGTAAAGCCCGTAAAAAGGCTTTGCACTTTTATGCCTATATTATCAATATAAGCCGCATAAATATGCCTTAAAATATGCCGCAATTTGCCTGAAATTATATTTACCGCTATTTCTGCCGCATTTATTTTTCAGCATGCCCTTGGCGCTGTATGAGTTACTGTTCGGAAAACAGAAATTACTGAACTTTAGGATAATATGGTTAGCCGATAGCCCATTAAAAAATAACGTACAACAAAATGAAAAAAATATTTACCTGTATATGCAGTCTGTTCATACTTAGTCAAACCATGGCTCAGCAAGCCGCGTCAATAAATGCGGGAATGGGTAAGGTGAGCATGGAATTTATGCTTGATGCCGTTGGTCGCCCGGTTTACGCGGTATATTATAACCAGCAGGCGGTAATAAAACCTTCGCGCATGGGTATTAAAATATTGAATGATACCGGCCTCGATAGTAATTTTACCCTGTTAGGCACCGAAAGAAAAAGCGTGGACGAACAATGGAAACCTGTTTGGGGCGAGGTAAGCACCATCCGCAACCATTATGAGCAGGTAACGGTACATTTGAAACAGCAAAACAACGCCGGCAGGTTGCTCGATATAGTTTTCAGGGTGTTTGCGGATGGAGTTGGTTTCAGGTACGAATTTCCGAAACAGAATAACCTCAAATACTTTATCGTGTCAGACGAATCAACTGAATTCGCATTGGCTGGAGATCATAAAACCTTTTGGATCCCCGGTGATTACGACAGCAATGAATATCCGTACTCCACCTGTAAAATAAGCGAGATAGATAACCGCACCATGGTTAATGCATCGGATGATATCGCGATTAAGGACGCGCCCGACCGATATGCCGTGCAAACCCCGCTGATGATGAAAACCGCCGATGGCTTATATATAAATATACATGAGGCCGCTTTGGTAAATTACACCTCCATGCAATTGCATGTGGATAACAGCACCTATAAGCTCAGCGTTAATTTAGTACCCGATGCATTGGGTAATAAGGCTTATATGAATACGCCAAGCCATACGCCCTGGCGAACTATAATCGTAAGCGACAAGGCTACCGATATCCTGGAGTCAAAAATGATCCTCAACTTAAACGATCCATCAAAAATTGATAATACATCGTGGATAAAGCCGATGAAATTTGTAGGTGTTTGGTGGGAAATGCAAACCGGCAAAAGCACCTGGAACTATTCCAACCGCGCCGATACGGTTGGTGCAAACGGACTGCTGATCCCCAACGGAACACATGGCGCGAACACCGCCAATGTGGAACGATATATTGATTTTGCCGCCAGAAATGGTATCCAAGGCGTGTTGGTTGAAGGCTGGAACTACGGCTGGGAAGAATGGTTCGGCAACTGGAAAGAGCATGTATTTAGCTTTGTAACCCCCTACCCCGATTTTGATGTTGCGGCCATAACGCAATATGCCAGGGATAAGGGCGTAAAAATGATCATGCACAATGAAACATCAGGCGCGGCAACTGATTTTGAAAGGCAGATAGATACCTCATTCCGCTTTATGAATAAGTTTGGTTATGTGGCCGTTAAAACAGGCTATGTAGGCAAAATAATCCCTCGCGGCGAACATCACGATGGTGAGTGGATGATAAACCATTATGTACGTGTGGTACAAAAAGCGGCAGATTATCATATCATGATAGATGAGCATGAACCGGTAAGGCCAACTGGCTTGCAACGTACCTATCCCAATTGGATGGCCTGCGAAGCCGGGCGCGGTAATGAATACAATGCCTTTGGCCATGGTGATAAGCCCGAACACGAAACCATTATGCCTTTTACCCGCTTTATGGGCGGCCCTATGGATTTCACCCCCGGCATACTTAAAATCCAAAACTATACTACGCTGCCCGGCAAACAAATTCATACCACTTTGGTAAAACAACTGGCGCTATATGTGGTGCTTTACAGCCCGCTGCAAATGGCTGCTGATTTGCCCGAGAATTACGAAAAATATATGGATGCCTTCCAGTTTATTAAGGATGTAGGCGTGGATTGGGACGATACCAAAGTAATACAAGCCGAACCCGGTGAATATATAACCACCGCCCGCAAAGAAAAAAATACGGAAAATTGGTATATTGGTGCCATTACTAACCAGGATGGCCGTAATGAAACCATCGCTTTGGATTTTTTGAATAAGGGCCAAAAATACATAGCAACCATTTATGCCGATGGCGATAATGCCGATTGGCAAACTAACCCCGAAGCTTACAAAATAAGCACCTTTTTGGTTAATGATGCCACCCAGCTTAAATTGAAACTGGCGCCCGGCGGCGGCGCGGCCATCAGCATTAAACCGGCTGGCGATGATACTAAAGGAATAAAATTTTATAAATAACACCAGGATAAGATGCGCGGGATAATTGTTGTACTTAGTATTTTCTCATTATTTTTAAGTTGTAGCAAAGGCGGATCATCTTCTGGTAATGGAGGCGGTGGCGGAACAGTGGTTACCAAAACCCCTCCCGGTACCACCGCGATAGGTGCCAAACCTGTTGTAAAAACTAACAGCCAAAAGGTGTATGTGCATTATTTGCCCTGGTTCGAAACTCCGGCTACCTCGGGTACAGGTGCCTGGGGCCAGCACTGGACAATGGCCAACGAAAACCCTAATATTATACTTGCTAACGGCCGCAGGCAAATAGCCTCTTATTTTTACCCGATGATAGGCCCTTATGATAGTTCGGACCCGGATGTGATCGATTACCATTTACTGTTAATGAAGTACAGCGGTATCGACGGGGTAATAATTGATTGGTACGGCGTGCATAATGTTGATGATTACGCGCTTAATAAACGCAATACCGATTCCATATTCAACCACGTACCGCGCACGGGTTTGCAGTTTGGGATATGTTATGAAGATGCCACCCTGGCCCAGGATAAAGCCGTTGCGGGCATCGATACCGTTACCGCCGCGCAGCAGGACTTTGCCTACCTGCAATCGGCCTATTTTGGCAGCAGCAGTTATATAAAAATAAACAACCAGCCATTATTGCTTTGCTTCGGTCCGCAAGGACTAAAAACCCCTACCGACTGGCAGCAGGCGTTCTCCGGCCTTACAACTACGCCCCGATTGTTAACACTGGAGTATGCCGATGCAGCGGCAGGCAGTGCCGCCAGCGGCGAATTTGCCTGGGTTGATGCTACCAACCTTACCAACCTGCAAAATTTTTACCAGGGCCGTACGCCTTCACTTTCAACCTGGTTCGCGGGGGCATATCCTGGGTTTATGGATTTTTACAAGCCCGGCGGCTGGGGAAATACACTGTTCTTAATATCTTACAACAATACGGCTACCCTGCAATCAACACTTAACCTGGCAAAAAGCAGCAACGCGGCCTACCTTCAACTGATAACCTGGAACGATTACGGCGAAGGCACCATGATAGAACCCACACTGGATTACCAGTTTAGCTTTTTGCAAACCATACAGGTATATACCGGCGTAAAATATACAATTACCGAACTGCAGCTAATCTACACCTGGTACACGCTCCGTAAAAAATACGTGGGCAATACCGCCGACGAAACCCTGCTTACACAGGCTTATAATGACCTGGTAGCACTGGATGTTACGGATGCCACCAAAATCATTTCGGGCTTAAATTAAGCGTTGCTGGTGTTACCATAATTTGCAAATTATTTAACTGTGTTCCCCTCCATAGTTAAAACCATCACCCAAAAACTCAAATCAACAATAATAAAAGCTTTGTGTGTGTTTTCCCTCTCTGAACCCTGTGGTTAAAAAAACTCACCACCATAAAATCCTTTGTGCTCCTCTTTGTGTTTTACCTTTGTGAATCTTTGTAGTTAAAAAAAAACAAGAAACTTAGTCAGCCTAAATCAATAAAGTTTTCTTCTCTTGTTTTTCCGTTATCGCTTGATTATTAGGTTAATTTATCCAAATCAGTTAACATAAACATAATATTAAACACACATTATAATAACATATCTTTGCGGCACAAAAATATCATGAAACAATCTAAACAACCCTCCCCCATCAAATCTGCCCGCAAAACGGCAAAAAAGGATATAGAATTACGCCTGATAGGTACACTGAAAGCAATAGCCCAGCAATTTGGACAAGACACGGGTAAGCTGACCAAAAAATTGGAAAAGAAATCGAAAAAGCTTGCCAAAAAAATATCAAAGGAACTGGTGATCGCGGCGCCCGCTCTTTCCAAAAAAGTTAAAGAAGTAAAAACTGAGGTTGCATTGGTAAGCGCTAAACCTGCAACGAAAACCAAAGCCGCAGTAAAAGCGAAAAGCGAAAAACCGGTTGAAAAAGAAGCTGCGCCAAAACCAGTGGAAATAAAACCTGCTAAAACAGCAAAAGCTAAGCCCGAAAAAAAATAAGGTATTCGCGGTACAGGAAACAATTAGCTCAATATTTTTCTGATTAAGGCCATTAAAAAAGCCGCTTTTTACTTATTGTAAAAGCGGCTTTTTAATATCCTTACCTCCCTACGGATGTGGCGGCGGCGGTGGTGGTGGCGGTAAATGTATATGTAACCTTATACGCGGATGCCGCCTGTAATGCCTGTAATGCCGATGAAAAAGCCTCGGGTGTGGTGGCGGAGGTGGCGGCCTCATTTGATAAAAGGCTGAAGTTTCCGTCAGTTCCCTGTTTTTTGCACTGGCAAATTGTACGCTTCCCGCCAAAAGCAATACAACAAGGGCAATTTTTAAGTATTTCATTTATTTGATCCCTGAATTTATTTATCAACATTAAATATAAGGTAATGTTTTCGGTTAATTCTTAAACCAGGGAATAACTATTTATAATAAGTATTATACAAAAAGTCGGCAGCAAACTGCCCAGCCTGCAGCCAACGCTGCTGCGTAGCTTTGCCGCCCGAAAAAAACGGGTTAAAATGCTTCTGCAATTCGTGCGAATAGCCATAAAATATCTTTAAATCATTCGTTATGCCTAAGGCGGTTGCCTTATCATGTATATCTTCGCCACCATATAAAGGCGCGCTTTTATGGGTGGGCGCTATCAGCCCGTCATTACTGCCCAGGGCGGTAACAATAGGCACGCGGGCATTTTTCAGCCAGTCTAAATTATAAATAGCACCCCATAAATTTATAACCGCGGCTACTTTTACACGTTCATCCGGAAAGTTAACCGCCGCGCTATCTGCGGGTAATTGGGCCATTTTTGCCAGTTCGGCATTACTGCTATAGGCAGCCTGTAGCGCGATGATCCCTCCTGCCGAGTTACCTGCCAGAATTATTCGGTCCGGGTCGATATGATAGCGCGCCGCGTTCCTTTTAAAGTATTCAACCGCCAGTTTTGCATCCTGTACAGCATAATAGCTACTTTTTAATAACTCGCCGAAATGAAAAAGCGGGTTCTTTTTGCTTAACCGGTAATTTATATCCGCGCAAACGTAACCCCGCTGGGCAAAGGTCTGGCTCCATAACTGAACCCCTTTGGCCGATTTTGAACCGAATTTAAACCCGCCGCCATGCATCCATATAATTAAGGGGCGGTGCAGCGCATTATCATCCTTTGGCTGATACAAGTCGAACAAATAGGCCTTTTTTTCGTCTTTAGGGGCATTGGGCTTATAAGTTTGATCGGCATCGATAGTAGTTTGTGCAAAAACCAGGTCTTTATAACGATGTTGGGTTTGCGCCTGTATACCTATTGAAAAAGTAAGCAGGGGAATAAACAGGAATATTTTTTTTAGCATTATTTCTTGTGTGTTTAAAATTAACATACGTTACAACCGGGCAAGGCAGATGTTTTAATGAGGATGTGCTTAAAGCATAAGCCGCTTATAAAATTTTATTAAATTTGGCTCACGCGAAATATCGCTTTTAAATGCAGGAGAAAAAACTACAGGAACTTTTGGAATATCTTTCCAAATATTCCCCCTTTTATAAAGAGCTGTTTAACAAACATGATATAGATATATTGGCAATAAGATCGATAGCCGACCTGGCGCTGATACCCACTACTACCAAGGATGACCTGCAACAACGCAATAACGATTTTTTATGCGTCCCGGTTGAAAAAGTTATAGAATATACCTCCACCTCGGGCACATTGGGCAGCCCGGTAACTATCGCGTTAACGGAAAATGATCTTGACCGGCTGGCATTTAATGAATATAATTCTTTTGTTTGCGCCGATGGATCAAAGAATGATACTTACCAGCTTATGCTCACGCTCGACAGGCAGTTTATGGCCGGAATTGCTTATTATTTAGGCATCCGTAAGCTTGGGGCAGGTATTATCAGGCTGGGGCCGGGCGTTCCATCCTTACAATGGGAAACTATCCGCAGGCTTAAACCTACGGCTATTGTAGCCGTGCCGTCCTTTATCCTTAAACTGATCCAATACGCTAAAGATGCCGGTATAAATATCAACCAAACATCGGTTAAAAAGGCAGTTTGTATTGGCGAAAACATACGCAATGCTGATTTTTCGCTTAATATTTTAGGTAGAAAGATAACCGAAGCCTGGGATATTCAACTTTACTCTACCTATGCCTCTACCGAAATGCAAACCGCGTTTACCGAGTGCGGCGAAGGGCGGGGTGGCCATTATCAACCCGATCTGCTGATAGTGGAGCTACTTGATGAGAACGACAAACAGGTTGCCCCCGGCATTGCCGGTGAAGTAACCATTACTACACTTGGCGTTGAAGGGATGCCCTTATTGCGTTACAAAACAGGTGATATCTGCATGTATTATGATGACCCCTGCGCCTGCGGCAGAACAAGCCTGCGCTTATCATCCATCATTGGCCGTAAAAAACAGATGATAAAATTTAAAGGCACCACACTTTACCCGCCGGCGCTGTTCGACCTGCTGAATGAGATGGACGAAATAATTGATTTTGTGATAGAGGTATCTTCAAACGAGATAGGCCTTGACCAGGTGCTGCTGTACCTGGTACCATCGGAAGAAAGTGAAGAATGTGATCACCGCATACGGGCCTATTTACAGGCGCGCTTACGGGTTAGCCCGCATATTAAATATTTAACACCCGAGGCACTGCAAAAAATGCAGTTTAGCGAAGCCAGCCGTAAGGCTATAAAGTTTATTGATAAAAGAGCTTAAACACTTAACACCTTTTTGTGTTAAAACGTTTTGTATTTAATGTATACATTTACCTTCTGAAAATTTATTAATCTTTTTATATAATATTTGCCCGTGATAGTTATTGGACAAAGCCCGCTCACATTAGATGATTTTTCTGAAATATTATTTAATAACCAGGATGTAGCCATTGATAAAGCTGCATTAAATAAAGTTAATATCAATTTTGAGTTCCTTCAAAAATTCTCGTCCAATAAACTTATTTATGGCATCAATACCGGTTTTGGGCCCATGGCGCAATACAAGGTGAACGAAGAGAATATATTACAGCTTCAATATAACCTCATCCGCAGCCATGCTTCGGGCAGCGGCAAGCTGATGACGGCCGATCTATCAAAAGCTTTGATGGTTGCCCGATTGAACAGCTTTATACAGGCCTATTCGGGTGTGCATACCGATGTGATCGAACTATTAAAGCAGCTCATCAACCATAACATTAGCCCTTGCATCTACGAGCATGGGGGTGTAGGCGCCAGCGGCGATTTGGTACAACTGGCGCATCTCGGGCTGGTTTTAATTGGCGAAGGCGAGGTTTTGTTTGAAGATAACTTATACCCCACCATCGAAATATTCAACCGCTTTAATATTAAGCCGCTTTCCATCCATATTCGCGAAGGCTTGGCTATTTTGAACGGCACATCGGCCATGACAGGTATCGGGATGCTCAATATTATTCAGGCAAGGAAACTTTTAAGCTGGTCGGTTTTATTTTCATCCATCATTAATGAAATAGTTGAGGCTTTTGACGATCATTATTCGCTGGAACTGAACGCCGTAAAGCACCATAAGGGACAAAACAAAATAGCCGCCCTGATGCGGGATATTTTGAAGGACAGTAAAATGATCCGCGACCGCTCGGAGCATTTGTACAACCCCGATAACCTCGACCAGGAAGTTTTTGAAGATAAAGTGCAGGAATATTATTCCCTGCGTTGCGTAACGCAGGTTTTAGGCCCAATTTACGATACCATAACCCAGGCGGGCCTGGTTGTGGTAAATGAATTAAATTCGGTGAATGATAACCCGGTTATCGACCATGAAAACAACAATATTTTTCACGGCGGTAATTTTCATGGCGATTATGTATCGCTGGAAATGGATAAGCTCAAGATAGCCATCACCAAATTATCCATGCTATCCGAAAGGCAGTTAAATTATTTACTGAATAACAAGCTGAATCAAAAACTGCCGCCATTTGTAAATTTAGGCGTGCTTGGCTTCAACTTTGGTATGCAGGGTATGCAGTTTACAGCAACGTCAACAGTCGCCGAAAATCAAACCCTATCGTTCCCTATGTACGTACACAGCATCCCGAATAATAATGATAACCAGGATATTGTAAGCATGGGCTGCAATGCCGCGCTCATGACCAAAAGGGTTGTGGATAACTCCTTCGAAGTGCTTGCCATACAATTGATGACCATTTTACAGGCAATTGATTACCTGGAATGCGAGGATAGATTATCGGCTATCTCGCGCTCGCTGTATGATAGGGCAAGGGAAATATTCCCTAAATTTATTGAGGATATGCCTAAATACAAGGATTTGAAAAACATTAAGGATTTTTTAGAAAGCACAAACCACTTTAATGCATTTGCCGAATGAAATGCGCGCTAATTATCGGTAGCTTATATATTCCCTGACACATGATTTTCCCGGTTGAAGATATCATCCCGCTGATTCCGCAAAAACCACCGTTTGTAATGGTTGGCAAATTGCTTTTTGTTGATGAACATACCACCCGCAGCAGTTTTATTATAACAGCTGACAACGTATTTGTTAAGAACGATATTTTTCAGGAAGCCGGATTAATGGAAAATATAGCGCAAACAGCAGCCCTGGGCGCGGGATACCGGGTACAAATGACCAATAAACCTGCAAAAGCCGGCTATATTGCAGCGGTTAAAGACCTGGAAATATTCAGCCTGCCAAAAGTTGATGAGGAACTTATAACCGAGGTGATTATTGAAACCCAAATTTTTGATATTACGGTTATTGCAGGCAAAATAAGGCAAAATGAACACCTGCTGGCTCAATGCGAAATGAAAGTATTTTCTGTTAACGGATAACAAAGAATAAGCGGAATGCGTGAAAAAGATATTTTTATAGTAGCCGATAATGTTTTTTCACCATTAGGAAAAACAACTGCGGCTAACTTTTTAAAGCTGAAAGAAAATATTTCTGCCGTAAAACAGCACAGCAATACTAAACTCTCAACCCTGCCTTTTTTCGCTTCCTTGTTTGATGAAAATACACAATTTATAGAGGATGATAAGCATGCTTACACCAAATTTGAACAACTGCTGATCGCTTCCATTGCCGATGCGTTGCAGGGTGCTGAAACAAATGCCAGCGATAAAAAAACTGTACTCATCATATCATCCACCAAAGGCAACATCAGTTTATTGGAAAATGAACCGGTAAGCGCTGAATTAAAAAAAAGAATAGCCCTATCCACTTCGGCCAAATTGGTAGCTGGGCATTTTGGCTTTGTAAACAAACCGGTTATCATTTCAAACGCGTGCATATCCGGCGTGCTTGGCATCATTACCGGCATGCGCCTTTTACGGTCGGGCGAATATGAAACCGCCATAATAGCCGGTGCCGATGTGATCTCCAAATTCATCCTGTCGGGCTTTCAATCCTTCCAGGCGCTTAGTCCGCAACTATGTAAACCCTTTGATATAGCGCACGATGGTTTAAACTTGGGTGAGGGTGCAGGCACCATCATCCTATCGGCCAATAAAAAATATGCCGGTAGTATTAAGGTAAAAGGCGGCTCGGTAAGTAACGATGCCAACCATATTTCGGGCCCGTCGCGCACCGGGCAGGAACTTGCGGGCGCCATAACAACTGCCGTTAAAGATGCGGGGATATTGACGACAGAGATCGGCTTTATTTCGGCACATGGTACCGCTACGGTTTATAATGATGAGATGGAGGCAAACGCGCTTTCAATTTCGGGGCTGCAAGCCATACCATTAAATAGTTTAAAGGGCTATTACGGGCATACATTAGGTGCTGCCGGGCTTATCGAGTCTATCATATCTATACAATCGTTAAAACAAAACTATTTTTTACCCGCCTTGGGTTTCGAAAAGGCGGCGACTGGCAGCCAGGTAAATGTATGCTCCGCTCCTATGCAGATCACGGCAAATAATATTCTTAAAACAGCTTCGGGCTTTGGCGGTTGTAATGCTGCTGTGGTTTTTGGCAAATAATAAATATTTTTAAGGGCCCGATAAAGAAAATAAAATTGCTTACAGAAAAATACATAACAGGGAATTGCACCATTAGTAAAGGTGCCGTAAGCAAAAATGGGCTAACCGTATTTGAAAATAATACACCGGTAAATGCCTTTTTGCTTGCTGTTTACCAGCATTTGCAGCTTAATTATCCTAAATTTTATAAAATGGATAATTTAAGCAAGCTAGGCTGGCTGGCTGCTGAATTATTGTTAAAGGATGGCTTTGATAAAGAAGCCTATCAGCCCGAAGAAGTTGGTGTTATACTGGCCAATGCAAACAGCAGCCTTGACGACGACCTTAAATATTTCGACAGTATTAAAAATACGGCAAGCCCCTCTTTATTCGTTTATACGTTGCCAAATATTGTAACAGGCGAAATTTGTATCCGTAACCATTTTAAGGGCGAACAGGCCTTTTTTATACAGGATACTTTTGATGCTGATTTTATAGCCAAACAGGTGAATTACCTGTTAAACAACAATATTTTGCAAGCCTGCATTTGTGGCTGGGCCGATGTTATTGATCAGGAATATAAGGCGGTATTGTTTTTAGTCGAAAAGCAAAAGAAGGAAACTTCGGTTGCTTTCTCGGCAGAAAACATGGAAACTATTTTTAAAAAAGACCAGGTATGAGTTCATCAATTTATGTTGCGGGTGTGGGTGTGATTTCGGCTATCGGGAACAACGCTGCCGAAAACCTGGCATCGCTTGCAATGGAAAAAGCGGGTATTGGTGATATTACTTTGCTCGATACCATCTATCGCGAAAAATTACCCGTTGCCGAAGTAAAACTAAGCAATGATGAACTGGCCGCCATCACAGGGCTGCCTTCAAACATCAGCCGCACTACCTTATTGAGTGTGGCTGCCACCCAAGAGGCGTTGGACGATGCCGCCATCCCCGGCTTTGGTACGCTGCGCACCGGTTTTGTTTCGGGAAATTCTGTTGGCGGCATGGATAAAAGCGAAGATTTTTTTGTTGATTTTTTGGCAGATAGCAATAAGGGCAAACTGCGAAACGTATTTGACCACGAATGCGGCAGCATGACCGAAATTGTGGCCGATAAACTGGGTATAAGCGATTTTATGACCACTATAAGCACCGCCTGCTCATCATCGGCCAACGCGATATTTTATGCCGCGCGGCTCATCAAAAATGATGTGCTGGATGTAGTGATTGCCGGCGGTACCGATGCGCTCGCTAAATTCACACTCAATGGCTTTAACACGCTTATGATATTAGATAAGGAATTTTGCAAACCCTTTGATGAACACCGCGAAGGTTTAAACCTGGGCGAGGGAGCGGGATATGTGGTGCTGGTTTCGGAAAAAGTGAAGAATACATTAAGCAAACAGCCATATTGCACGCTAAGTGGCTATAAAAATAGTAACGATGCCTATCACCAAACGGCTTCATCACCCGAAGGTACAGGCTCCTACCTGGCCATGAAAGGCGCTTTGCAAAAAAGCGGGCTTACACCAGCAGATATTGATTACATTAACCTGCACGGCACCGGAACGCCAAATAACGATAGCGCCGAGTGTACCGCCATTAAACGGGTTTTTCATCCGCATTATCCACCTATGAGCTCCACAAAATCATATACCGGGCATACGCTGGGTGCCTGCGGTGGTATTGAGGCGGTATTTTCGGTTTTGGCTATTAAAAATAAGATCATATACCCCAACCTTCGTTTTGAAACACGGATAGAGGATATGCCATTTGAACCTGAAAAGAATTTTTTAACCGGTCAGGAGATCAACCATGTAATGTCGAACTCATTTGGTTTTGGCGGCAATTGTACCTCACTTATATTTTCAGCCATCTGATATGGAAATATATATTCGCTCATCTGCCTGCATATCGCCGCAAAAAACATTTACTAACGATGATTTTTTAAATCACATTGTGGAATACACCGGCACCCGTTTAAAAGCCATTGAACCCGACTATAAACAGTTTATAGACCCCAAGCAAATAAGGCGGATGAGCCATGTGATAAAAATGGGTGTGGCAGCGGCTACGGAATGTTTAAACCAGGCAAATATTGATATGCCCGGCGCTATCATTACCGGTACGGCTTTTGGCTGCATGGAAGATACCATCACTTTTTTAACCCGTGTAGTTGAGCAGCACGAAGAACTATTGCCCCCTACCGCGTTTATACAATCCACCCATAATACCGTTGCCGCGCAGATAGCGCTGTTGCTTAAATGCCATAATTACAACAATACTTTTGTACACAAAGGCATTTCGTTTGAGAGCGCTTTGTTTGACGCGATGATGCTTTTAAACGAGCAGGAGGCAGATAATATACTTATTGGGGGAATTGAAGAGATGGTAGATACCAGCTTTAAAGTACTAACCCGTTTAGGACTGTATAAACGCTGGCCGGTATCTAACCTGTCGCTTTTAGCAACTGCTTCTAAAGGCACCATTGGCGGCGAAGGCGCTGCTTTTTTCCTGCTCGGCACACAATCATCAACTGATAACCTGGCCGCGCTTACGGGGCTTAAAACGCTGTATAAACCCAGGTCTGTTAAGGAAAGCATCACAGCATTTCTTGGGTCCTACGCTTTAACAATAGGTGATATTGACCTGGTGATCACAGGTAAAAATGGCGACCTGAAAAATGATGAGGTGTACAATATGCTGAATGGTTCTTTATTTAAAAACACTTCACTGGCAAATTATAAACACCTGTGCGGCGAGTACCCTACTTCGTCATCATTTGCATTGTGGATGGCGGCAAATATTATAAAGACCGGCACGGTTCCTGAGGTGGTTATTGAGCGCGATATTAATAGTTCAACACCAAAAAAAGTTTTGATCTATAACCATTACCAAAATAAATATCATTCATTAATGCTGGTTTCGGCTATTTAAACCAATGATGGCAACAAACGACATATTTGAGATAACAGGTATAAAAAAGGACGATGGACAGATAATCGCCGGCCTTACCATTAATAGTCGCAGTGAAATATTTAAAGGTCATTTCCCCGGTCAGCCGGTAGTACCTGGCGCTTGTATGCTACAAGTGGTTAAGGATGTTTTGGAGAGTGCTTTGGCTGATACCTTTCGCCTGAAAAAAGCCGGGCACCTTAAATTTGTTAATATGATAGTACCTGGTAATGAGGTGTTATTATTAAATATAGTTTATAAAATGGATGAGGAAGACCTTAGTGTTACCGCTAAATTAAGCAGTGCGGATGTTGTTTGCTTTAAGTTTCAGGGTTTGTTTGTGAAAATATAAAACAAGGGTAAAGTTTGTGTTTATTGTTTCCCTACTTAGTAAATCAATATGGTATCTATTTATTTCTTCCCGTGCTCCTGTATATAATCAGCCATCGTAGCTACATCAACCAAAACTTTACGCCCTTCGCGCGGGTCGCGGATATCTATTCCGTATTCTTTTTTTAACAGCACTATCAGTTCCAGCGAATCTATGGAATCCAATCCTAAGCCTCCGCCAAATAATGGCTCAGTATCTCTTATATCTTCAGGAGTAAGATCGGTAAGATTTAAAAATTGTATGATCTGGCGTTTTAGTTGTTCTTTCAGTTCGGTAGTTTCCATAGTAGCAATTATATCAAATTTTTTCTTTTAAGGCCCCAAAAAGTTATTAATTGAAGCACTACGGTTATAATAAACAAAGGGATGATATTGTTTACAACATCTTTCAATCTGCCGCCTTCTAAAAATAAGGAATAGTAAGCCTGCAGGCACCAATGCATCGGCGAAAAGTTGGCCGCCGACTTAGCAAAACCCTGCATGGCAAAGCTGGGCACCATTAAGCCGCCTATCGCAGCCAGTATAACTATCGATACCGCGCCAAAACCGTTGGCCTGTTCCTGCGTTTGCGCGAATACGCCTATACAAATGGAATAACTTACCGCGCACCAACCGCATATTACCGTTACAATCACCAGGGCCAGCAGATCTGAGGGCAAATTGAGCGCCGGTAAGCCGATATATGGAAACAGCCAGATCCCCATGGAAAATATAACCGCGGCCTGTAGCATGGTAACAGCTAAATAAGTGATCTGCTTTGACAGTATACCTACCAGGTAGTTAGTTGGCAAAGTTTTTAGCCTGATGAAACTGCCACTCACTTTTTCCCTTACCACACTCCCACCCAATGACATGATGACGAAGAACATAGCGAAGATAGTCCAGGCCGGTACATTATGCTGGGTGGCGTTTGGTGTAGCGCGGGTACCATCCTTTGAAACCGGGATCTCGTTAATGGCTGTATTGTTATTCAGCATTTCATTTTCCAGGTTTTCGGGCAGCTGCTTCTCGTTGATAGAAAAGTAAAGGCTGCGCAGCGTTTCGCGGCTTTCAACCAATTGTAAGGCGCTGCGGATGCCGCCCTGTACCGATAATCTTAACGATTCCTGTAAAATGGGGTTGTAATAAACAGTTAAAGGATCAACATCGGCAACCTTTTTAGTCGAATCTCCCTGTAAGCCGAAACTGGTTAATGCTTTGCCCGCTATGTTTTTTGATTTGGCATCCACCCTTACCGAAAAGTTTGAGGGGATAATAATACCCAGCATAGCATCTTTGCCGTGCATGGCATCGGCCATCAACGTTTCATCATTATCGCCGGGTGCCATCAATACTTTAAACATTCCTATTTTATTGATAGACTTAATCAACTGCACACTTGCCTGCCCGGTATCGCTGTTACAGATCAATACGGGCAGCTTATTTTTGTTAACCAATTGAAACGTGCTGTTTTGTATGCTGGTTACTACTACAACCAAAATAATGGGCATAACAAACATGAGGGAAATGCCCACCTTGTCGCGCAGCAATACACGAACATCTTTTACTATACTGGCCCAAAGCTTAAACATCAGTTCCTGTAATCCTTCCCGGTTAAATTCAAAAACAATTGTTCAAGGCTCTCCTTTTTATGATCCTTCAGCATTTGGTCTAAACTATCCTGCGCTATTATCTTGCCATCGTCTATCAGCGCTATTTGCTGGCATAAGTCTTCGGCCTCGTTTAACTGGTGCGATGTATAAACAAGCGTAGTACCGCCTTTATTCAACTCCAGCAGGTAATTGATAATGGCATGCCCGGTCTGCACGTCTACCCCTACTGTCGGTTCATCTAAAAACAATATCTGCGGATCATGGATCACTCCGATGGCCAGGTTTACCCTCCGTTTCATTCCGCCCGAGAATTTCTGAACCTGTTTATCACGTACCTCGTCCAAACCCAATATATTCAGCAATTCGTTGGTCCTTTTTTTGATAGCTTGCCTGCTTAAACCTGCCCATGCGCCAAAAAATTCAAGGTTCTCAACGGGGCTTAGTTCCTGGTAAAAAGAAAAATCCTGCGGCACAAAACCAAATAACTTATTGATCTGATTATTTTGTTTGCCAATCTCCTGCCCTAAAAGCTTGATATGGCCCTCGTCTGCCGAAAGCAAACCAGTCATCAGGCTAATCAGCGTGGTTTTGCCCGCGCCATTAGGCCCAAATAAACCGAAGCGCGCCCCCTTCGCAACCTTCAAATTAAGGTCATGGAAAGACACATCCGCGTTCCCGGGATATTGGAAACCCATCCGTTCAATATCAATTGCCAATGGGGTGCTTACTGCCATTTTATGTTTTTTAATTTCTCAAAAGCCATCTTTTCCACTTCGGCAATTTCTATCAGGTAATTGCCCATCGTATCAAAATCTTCCTGGCTGCCTATACGGCCCTTATATATTCCGGCGGCATGTACGGCGGCTGTGCGCCACATATCACCGGCCTTTGTAAACATTTCGGAAATTTCAGGCAATTGGTTGCCTGGCAAATAATTATCGGCCTCCTGCAAAAAGGCCGCATAAATATAACGAAAGCCGCCGCCGCCGGTGCCAATTTCTTCCTGCATGCGCACCATTTGCGCCAGGTACAGGCCCGCAGTTTGCAAGCCCAGTTTATCGCGCCACTTTTTTATTTTTTTACCTGTATTTTTTATGCCCGATACCCCCGCGAAACTGCCGGGAATACTAAGCATATTATAAACATTTTTTTTGATGCCGCTTTTAATAGCCTGCTTTATGGTTTCATCGGTAATAACAGCCCCATGTTTTGGGTAATAGATGTGGCCTTTAGGAGCCAAAGCTCCCTTAGCAAAGCGTACACGTTCCAGTTGACAGCTATCCATTACATGAGTAGTATCCATTATAGGGTCGCTGATGAGGTATTTGTCATCATCCATGCCATACACAATTAAATTGTGCGCGTTAAAGTGAAATCTATACTCTTTGGGGAAATAAGGCAGGTAATATACACCAACCTGGCAGCCAACCGGGTCGCCATTATGCAGGCATTCCTTTAAATAGGCTTCGGCTTTTTCTTTTGAACTAAACTTTTTAGAAATAACCGGGATGCCTAAGGATTTGCAGGTACGGTTAAATATATACCCCGGCATTGTACGAAAAGCTATAGCCGGGCCATTATTGATCTTGATTAAAGGGATATATGCGAAAAACAAACCCGCGCCAATGCCAAAAGCTAATGGCTCGGTAATTTTACCGCCGGAGCTGTTTCTTAATAAATTACTGGTTACACCCGATTCACAATGCGCGGCCTGATGGTGTTCAAACTCAATCTTCATGAACGGTTATACTTTTAAGGTCTTCCACCTTTATATTAAACGCCTCAGCGTATTTTTTTAATTGCTTATCTGTTAATTTATTGAATGCTTCCGGCTTTAAATGTCTTTTGATCTGCCATTGCCAAAAGCCGGTGTAACCTGCCAGTATCTTGCTATCCATCAACCGGTATTCCATAAAAAATAATAGCGGACTGGCTTCCTTATTCAGTACCTTTTCTTTGGCTGCCGCTATCCGTTTTTCTATATCGCCCCAGGCTACATCAAGCGCGTTTATTTTTACATCCCAACCGCTGCTTAATGCCGCTACGTACTTACCGGAGCTATCCGTTGCATAACAAACCTCTTGGGTTATTTTGCCAAGCGAACTTAAATCCTGTGGTACATCGTCCTTTTTCATTTATCAGCAGGTATTGAACTTGATAACTAACAAACAGTCAACATCGCATACATGTACGAAAAACGGGCACTTTCAGGTACAAGCAACAATATTTTTTCGCCCACCTTCAGCTTTCCGCTTTTAAAAAGCTCATCAATCATCAGGTAAACCGATGCCGCGCCAACATTACCTACGGTATATAAATTAATGAACCATTTTTCGTAAGGAATACCGCCGCCATACTCCTCGATCATATCATAGATCTTGCTTTTGAAAAAATTACTGGAGATATGCGGCAAAAACCAGTCGATATCTTCAACCGTAAGGCCTTTCTTTTCAAATATCTCTTTTATTTTGCGGCCGCCTAAGGGGACAATGTTATCACTTAATAAGGTAATATCCTGCTTTACGCTAAAGATGGATTGGGTCATTATTTCTTCGGGCGTATAATCCATAAACCCTTTTAAGCTGCCATCTTCCTGCTTATCGCCACCCATGTACATGCAGGTATTCATCTCATTCGCGTACGAAACACCTTCTATCCAATCTACTTTAAGGCTTAGGCCTTCGGGATTTGGTTTATCGGTCATTAAAAACGCCGATGCCCCGTCGGATAGCATCCACCGTAAAAAGTCCTTTTGAAAAGCGATGTATGGATTTTCTTCCATTTCTACCAACTTTTGCGCTTCCTCTTCAAAAACCTCGGAAACCAGCAGGCCCGAAAACCGTTCGGAACCGGTAGCGACGGCTGTTTTTACTTCGCCGGCCTTTATGGCCAGGTAAGCATATTTTAACGCGTGCATACCCGCGCAGCAAACGCCCGATGGCGATACCACCTCGATACCACCCGCTTCGGGCAGCCAGCCATGTGTCATTACCCCGTGGCTTGGCATCATTTGGTCGGGCGATGAGGTGCCGCAGGATAGCAGCTCAATTTGTTGTAGCTTTTCAGCATCATTATCAAACAATTCCCTTACGGCAAGGGCAGTCATCTGCGCGTTGGTATGGGTAGACTTATGTTCCTTTGTAAGCGCGTAATACCTGTTAACAATGCCGTTATTACGCAGTACTATTTTTTTTGATTTTGATGGTTTGTTATTAATATACCCCAGGTATGATTCCATCTCATCATTCGAAACAGGCTCATTCGGAAAAAAGGCAGCGGTATGATTAATATAAACGCTATTATCGGCCATATAGGTATCTTTAATTAACTTGTAAGTATTTCAATTTTTTATTTCTGATCCTGTTTGATGAAAATGGCTTCAAAAAAACAGCATCCAGGGTAAGCAGCACCGGCGCACCCAAAAACAATGCAATAAAAAGATAATATTTAAATGCCGCAAGCCAGGGCACCCTATTTTTACGCTTCGAAATAAATTTGGCCCAAACCGCGAATATGGGTTTGGCCCTTGCTTCAATAAACATAAGCCTATAATTTATTTCAACGGCTTTTTGTTTTAGCAACTCATCCTGCAAACCATCCCAGGTATTATTTTCAAGATATTGGGCAACTATCTGCCCGTATATTTCAGTATGCGCTATATCCTCATCGGCAACGCCGGGTTTTGGAAATATATTCAAATACCGGTCTTTTTTACCGGATAGCATCCAGTAAAATATGGTGATAAAACTCACCACATTGGCATGTTTATCGGACAGCGCGATGTTGCCCACCAGGTTTGCGCCGGCATCATGCAGGGCGGCACGTACACGCATATAAGCATTTATCCACATGTTGCGGGCAGCGCTTATGGTTATCACCGGTGTATCCTTTAACAAGGCTTTAAAATTTTCTGTTTGCAGTAATGAATTACAAGGGATGCTGGGCGATAAAAACCAGGGTTGATAACCTAAAATGATCAGATCGTATTTTTCCTCTTTAAACACCAGCGGCTCCAAAGGCGTGGTAACACTCAAAACACTTGAGGGCATTACCGAAAAAAAACGGCTGCCCGTCCAGGGGAAATTATAATCCTCAACCGGCTTTATCACTACCTTTTCCACATATTCACCGGCTTCAATAAGCGGCGCTGTAAATGAATTGATGATATCGCCCATCTGGCCCGATTGCGTGTAATAAATGGCTAATATCTTCTTATTCATTTGCTGTAATTTAAACCTATCGTTTTCTTTTAGTGCGAAATTAAAAATCTTCTGCATGCAGCACACTTGAATTTTTGCAATAATCAAGTATGGCTTTTTGAACAGAGGGTGATAAGTTTTTATAATTTTTTATAATGATAGCTTTATCCCTTTCAATATCAGCATGGTACTTTACAATTTTGGGAGCATGCTCTTCAATAGCCAGCCTTAAAAAATGATATTCCGTATTGTCGTTATCAGCCATTATAGCTGTTTCCAGTTGTATGCGGCCTTCTTTAAAAAACTTCAGCTTTTTAGCCGGGCCGTTCATCAATCCCGCCTTTTTCATCAGCAAGGCACCTTCGTAGCCTTCTTTATTGGCCGATGTTGAGTTTTGTACAACAATTATTTCTGCGTCAGTAGCAGCAACATCGCCGGTTGACATTACCTCATAAAATGCTGATTTAACAAATTTTTCCTGCGCTGTACCTTTTGTGGAAAGCGCGACCATAACCAGGAAGATAGCAATAAATGGTATGCTTGGTTTTATACTAATTTTCATTCCTATCAAACATAATTAAATATATAGGCTATTACAACCCGATTAAATATTGCAGGCTATTATTGTTAACCCAACCTTTGCCCGAGCCGCTGTTTAAACATATTATTTTGATAATTGTTATAATATATAATAGCCATACTATTAAATTTTGTTAACTTTTTGCTTACTTTGATTTGCAATTATTGTCAATTACGCTTTAAATAAAACATTTAAGTTAAAGACAGGTTAAAGCGGCAATAGTTTAATGCAGGTTTGGATGGATAAAAAACTACAATTCACAGGTTTATGGGCGGTTATTTTAGGCGGATCGAGCGGGTTTGGCTTTGCGGCTGTAGAAAAGCTGGCCCAACACGGCATGAATGTAGCTGTACTTTACCGCGAAACCGCCTCATCAGAGAAAGTATTGAAAAACAAATTCCTGGCCATTGCCCAGGAAAACTCCATTACCATACTGCCCTATAATATAAACGCCCTTGATACCGTGGGCCGGTCGTTATTCATAGAAGATTTTGCGGCTAAAGCACCTGCAAATAGTGTAAAACTGCTGCTGCATAGCATAGCAAGAGGCAATTTAAAGCCTTTAACTATTAAAAACGCGAGTGTTGAGGAAGAAACCTATAGCGAGCTATCGATTGATGATATACAGCTAACCTCCTACGCCATGGCAACCAGTTTGCTCGACTGGACAAAGGCCCTGCTAAAAGCAAACCTTTTTAATGCTGATGGCCGCATAATTGGTTTAACCAGCGAAGGCGCGCACAAATATTGGGAAGGCTATGCGGCAGTATCAATAGCCAAGGCATCGTTAGAGAGCCTGGCCAAATACATGGCGGTTGAATTTAGCACCTACGGGCTCAAAACCAATGTGATACAAGCCGGTGTAACCGAAACCGCCTCGCTCAAAAAAATACCCGGAAGTGAAAAACTAATTAAAGCCGGTGTTAAAAGAAACCCACTTGGAAGAATGACAAAACCAGAAGACGTTGCCGGTGTTATATACCTGCTGTGTACTAATGAGTCGTTTTGGATAAACGGATCGATCATTCATGTAGACGGCGGAGAGCATTGCCGTTAAAATAAATTTTATACCTGTACATGAACAATAACATATTAAACCATTTACCTTATAAGTCGTCTTTTCGTTTTGTAGATAATATATTATCGCTTAACGAAGATGGAGTTACAGGGGAATATACCCTGAAACCGGATGCTTTTTTTTATGAAGATCATTTTGAAGGGAATCCGGTTACTCCGGGGGTGATCATCACCGAAATTATGGCACAGATAGGCCTGGTGGTTTTAGGGATATTTTTGATGCTGAAAGAAACGGAACTGAATTTTAAGGAAGATGATTCGCTGTATCCATTGCTCACATCAACCGATGTATCGTTTTATAAAATGGTTTTGCCCGATCAAAAAGTTACGGTAATATCTAAAAAACAATATTTTCGCTACGGTAAGCTAAAGTGCGAAGTGGAAATGCTGAATAGTTCAAAAGAACTGGTTGCCAAGGGTATGTTTTCAGGAATTATAAAGAGCATCAATCTTAAAAAATGAGCAATCGGGTAGTAGTTACGGGTATGGGTGTGGTTTCTCCTAATGGTATAGGATTGCCCGCTTTTCTTGATGCTATACAAAGCGGCAGATCGGGCATTAAATTTATGCCGCGTTACCAGGAGCTTAATTTTAGCTGCCAACTGGCCGGTATGCCCAATTTTAAATGGGATAGCCTAAGTAACTATATTTCTGACGTTACCATGCACGGTTTAAAAGGAACCAACATTGGCTATGGCTTAGTAGCAGCCCTGGATGCCTGGGCAGATTCGGGCATGGGTTATGATACTGATGAACCCCGCTGGGAAACGGGTTGCGTGTTCGGTAACAGCATAGCCGATACCGAGGCCATGAAAAATGTGATCATCCGCGTGGATAACAAGGAAGCAAAAAAGTTAGGCTCGCGCGTGGTGGAGCAGGCTATGAACAGTGGTGTAACCTCGTATATATCCGGTCGTTTGGGCTTTGGCAACAAGGTTTTAACCAATTCGGCTGCATGCGCCACGGGCACACAGGCTGTTTTAATGGGTTATGAATATATAAAACACGGCTATGCCAAACGTATGCTGGTAGGCAGCGCCGAACATGTTGATACCTATGTTTATGGCGCATTTGACTCCATGCGGGTATTATCGCGCAAGTTTAATGATCAGCCCGAAAAAGCTTCGAGGCCAATGAGCGCAACCGCAGGCGGCTTTATACCTGGTTCAGGCGCGGGCGCTTTAGTGCTGGAGGATCTGGATTTTGCCCTTGAGCGCAAGGCGAAAATTTATGCCGAGGTTTTAGGCGGTTCAACCAATTCGGGCGGGCAGCGATTAGGCGGCACCATGACGGCCGCTAACTCAACCGGGGTTATCCGGTGTATAAATGAATCTTTAGTTAGTTCGGGCATCAGTGCGGAACAAATAGACCTGATCAGCGGGCATTTGACTGCCACCAATGCCGATAAGCAGGAGATTCAGAACTGGAGCAAGGCGCTTAACCGCAAAGGAACTAATTTCCCGATGGTTAACTCCTTAAAATCAATGATAGGGCATTGCCTTAGCGCGGCCGGATCAATTGAAACCGTGGCATCCGTTTTGCAGATAGTTCATCAGTTTGTTCATCCGAATTTAAATTTTGATGATCCTAACCCCGAAATAACCGATATAATAAGTGTGAATAGTATACCTGTTGCAATGATAAAAAAAGAAGTTAATATTGTAGCCAAAGCAAATTTTGGCTTTGGGGATGTTAACTCCTGTTTAATACTTTCAAAATTTAATTAAATAATGACCAGACAAGAAATTTTAACTGAACTAAAAAAGGTGATAGCGCCTTACACAACTAACAAAGAGATGCTGGCCAATATTAATGAGGATACCGATCTGATAAGAGATCTGAAGATCAACTCTGCCAATTTGGTGGATATAATTATCGATGCGGAAGCGCAATACAATATTGAAATTGATTACGATGTTGCCGATAAAATGATGAATGTGGGCACCTGTATAGATGTGATAAGCGAAAGACTTAAATGATAAGCACGGGTAACGATATTATATCATTAAACGCTATAAATGTTGCCCGTACCAAACAACCCAGGTTTTATTCAAAAATACTTTCCGGCAATGAAAGATCGCTGTATGATGAACCCCAATTTACAGCGATACCTTTTGAAATTTTTGTGTGGCTTTTGTGGTCGATAAAAGAATCAGCCTATAAATTTTTAAAAAGAATTGATCAGAAGCTGATTTTTACGCCCGTTAAATTCGAGGTAACACAATTGGAAATTCCCGCCGGATTTTCAATCATAAATTTCGGGCAGCACGAAACAGAGGGAATTGACTTTGCCGATGGATCGGCTTTAAAAGGCACCATAGCAATCGGAACATATAAACTCTATTCAAGATCTTTAATATATAAACAGCTGATATTATCGGTTGTTGATGATAATAAAAACTTTGATACTACTTGTTGGGGCATAAAATCAATAAGCAGTACAGCGCCTGATACTCAATCAGCAGCTGTACGGGGGTTTTTGTTGAACAGGCTGCAAAACGCCCTGGGATTTAAAGATATTACCATAAACAAAAACCCGGATGGAATCCCTGTTTTGCTACAAGCATCAAAAGATACGGGAATTCCTGTTTCGCTATCTCATCACGATTGTGTTATCGCTTATTGTTTTAAGTTAGCTAATCAGGATTAGCCGACTGATTACTTTCCGAATCTTTAGCTGGCAGATTTAAACCTATGGCTTTTCTATAATTACTACTGCTGATGCGGTTGATTTAATGTGGGTTAAAGAAACTATTATATCAAAATCACCCATAGCACTAACGGTAATATCGGTCAAACCCAGCAGCACTATGCCAGGTTTGCCCTGTTCATTATTTATTATTTCAACTTCATTAAAGGCCGTATCATTAAGCCAGCCCGATCCAAGCGCTTTAAAAAACGCCTCCTTCGCAGCAAACCGGGCGGCATAATGCTCATGCTTATGGGTTTTGCTTTCACAGTAGGCTATTTCTTTTGCCGAAAATACCAACTCGCGGAAACCATTATCCTTCGCAATTTTTTCCGCAATACGCTCAACTTCAACTATGTCAATACCTAAACCAACTATCATGGTTAATTTTTATTTAATATCTGCCAATATCATCCGCCAAGTTCCTTATTGCATTTTATGATCTTCTGCCTTACGGCTGTTTCTTCCTCTTTAGTAGCAATTACTTTAGTTAAAGCACGCTGATAATAAGCGCGTGCTTTATTAAATTGCTTCCCCTTAAAAGAGTAATCACCGGCAACTATGTAAGCGTTGTAATATTGCGGGTTGTCAATAATTAAGCTGTCGGGGTCTACCTTTTTATTATCATTTACACGTTTTACAATATTCCTGTAAGCTACAAAGTTTTTATAGGTAGGCGTGTTTAAAAATGTATCGGGGGCAATAGTAAGGTTACTGTCAATAATTTCCTGGTCTTTCTTCATCCCCCGCAGGGCGAAAACCTTTTTAAGGTCGTAACACACAAATTCTCCCAGTTGCCACGGCGACGTTGAAACCCATACTTTCAATTTTTGGGGCTCAAAAACAATAGAATGGTGGGCAATAAACTGGTTAATTGATTTTTCGTTACCGATACCAATATTGGCGTTGTTTAATCCTTTGGTATCCCGCAGTATATTAACGGTTTTTTGAACCGTGTTTTTGCCATTGTTTTTTAACAGGTCCATTAAATGATTATACCGGTAAAATGAGGCGCTGTTATTCATCTGTTCAATATTATCTTTAGTATGCACTAAGCCATTCCCCTGGAAATGATTGGTACAAACTATGTAATTGCTGTTCGGGTCATAAACGTCATAAGTGGTAGGCGTTTTTTCAATAATAATTGCTTTTTTATCATTAGCCGATCCTATCAGCAAGGATTCAGAAACAAACATTCTCCTTTTTTTAGCTATCTGGATGGCTTCATTAATGTTTTTCGCATACTGCAAAATTTCGC